>FWPU01003586.1_pt1 | contig 38677 bp, 30 predicted proteins | sample 2228361 | NCBI WGS metagenome assembly FWPU01 (sample SAMEA103939777, study PRJEB20133) | metagenome | reverse complement strand
CCGCGACGCAGTGTATAGACCGGTGAGAGGGGTGCAGGGGTGAGGGGAAAATACTGCGCAAAAGTTCATAACAGCCTCTAGACTGGGGAGGGGGCAGCGAGGCGCGTCAGCGCCGAGTGGGGGTGAGGTAAAATGAAGGACAGTCTCCTGTTCCAGATACTCTCCATGCCTGTCCGCCCGTGAAGGGGAGTGCTGCGCGGCTGTTTTGTGCGAGATGACCAAATGCGCCTGCCAACCGATTGACGAAGCGTGCCCGCCGTGTTACGCTTGAACACATAATGGCTTCGACAGGAGCAGCGGCTATGTTCGCCGGTCATGGGTTGACCACCCCTATGGCGACCATGATGATGACTACCGGCATGGGTACCATGACCACCGGGCGGGCGTCGCCGGCTGCTTCCGGAGCGAGGTCGCGATAGGGTGTAGCAAACTACCCCAGGAACCCTCAAGCGCGGAGCAGACCGGCCCCGCGCTTTTTGTTTCGAGTACCGTCGCGGACAGGAGGGAGAGCATGGCAACTCTGACCATGAAATTTGGCGGGACTTCGGTCGGCAACGCCGAGGCCATCGCCCGTGTCGTTGATATTGTCGAACAGGCGGCGCGCGAACACCGGGTGTTGGTCGTGTGTTCGGCCATGAGCGGCGTAACCAATCTGCTCATCGAAGGGGCGCAGCGTGCCGCCGCCGGAGATGCCGCCCGCTACCAGGTGATCGCCCAGGAACTGCGCCAGAAGCACGAGAGCGCCGTCCGCGCCCTGCTGACCTCCGATGTGGAACGCATCGCCATTCACGACGAGGTCGAGGCGCTGATTGACGAGTTCGAGACGCTCTGTTACGGCATCTACGTGCTGCGCGAGGCCTCGCCAAAGGCCATGGACAAAGTCGCTTCGCTGGGCGAGCGGATGAGCGTGCCCATCGTCTCGGCCTTGCTGCGTCAGCGCGGCGTGCCCAGTTGCACGGTGAGCGCCAGCCGCCTGATCGTCACCGACGATCAGTTTCAGAACGCGGGCGTGCTGTTCGAGGAGTCGGAAGCCAACGTCCGTCGCGAACTCTTGCCGCTGCTCGATCAGGGCCTGGTGCCCGTGGTGACCGGCTTCATCGGGGCCACGCGCGACGGTGTGGTGACCACTTTGGGGCGCGGCGGTAGCGATTACAGCGCGGCGCTGCTGGGCGCGTATGTGGATAGCGACGAGGTGTGGATTTGGACGGACGTGGACGGCGTGATGACTGCCGATCCACGCCTGGTGCCCGATGCCCGCGTCATCCCCGTGCTGTCCTATGGCGAAGTGGGCGAGATGGCCTATTTCGGCGCAAAAGTCCTGCATTCCAAGACGGTGCAGCCGCTGGTAGAGCGCAATATCCCGGTGCGCGTCAAAAACACGTTCAACCCGCAGGCTGAAGGCACATTGATCGTGCGCGAGGAGCGCGAGACGCCCGGCACGGTCAAGGCCGTTACCGCCATCCGCGACGTGAGCCTGATCACGGTGGCCGGACGCGGCATGATCGGCGTGCCGGGCATCGCTGCACGGACGTTCTCGGCGGTGGCCAAGCGTCAGGCCAACGTGTTGATGATTGCGCAGTCGTCTAGCGAGCAGAGCATCTGCTTTGTGGTGCCCGAAGCCAAGAGCCGCGAAGTCGTGGCGGCGATCCAGGCCGAACTGGAGGCGGAATTCGGTCGGCAGGACATTGACCGCGCCTGGGCCGACGATGACGTGGAGATCATCACCGTGGTAGGGGTGGGCATGTTGCGTCAGCACGGCGTGGCAGCGCGCGTCTTCGGGGCGCTGGGCGAGGCGGGCGTGAACATCCTGGCCATTGCACACGGGGCCAGCGACTACTGCGTTTCGATGGTGGTGCGCAGCAGCGACACCGAACGCGGCGTACAGGCCATTCACAAGCTGGTCGTGCTCAATGGCGGCTGGGCGAAAGTGTGACAGGAGGCGTCCACCATAGAGCACGCCCAAGACGCAGAGAAGACCTCAGACCGGTCTGTCTTTCCCCTCTGCGCTCTCGGCGTCTCTGCGGTTCAAGATCGCTACCCCGAAGACGAGAGGTTCGCTGATGAGATTATGCCGCCCGCAGCGATCACGGATGCGCCGAGGCCAGATCAGCGGCGCGCCCCAGCGCGTGCCAGCGCCGGTTGAGGTAGCCGCCGACCACGTCGGTCATGCGATCCACCTCCACCAGGAAGGAATCGTGGCCGAAGGGCGCTTCGATGTGCCGGTATTCGACATTGCGCCCGGCCTGCTGCAGGGCCTCCACCAGTTCCAGGCTCTGCCAGGCGGGGTAGAGCCAGTCACTGGAGAAGCTCACCACCAGGAAGGCGGCCTGTGCCCGCTCGACCGCCGCCCGCAGCGAGCCGTAATCGGCCCCGATGTCAAAATAGTCAATGGCCTTGGTGATCACCAGGTAGCTGTTGGCATCGAAGCGCTGCACGAACTTCTCGCCCTGATAGGCCAGATAGCTCTCGACGGCGAACTCCGGCTCTACCAGGCGATAGGGCAGCGCGGCATGTCCTTGCAAGCGCCGCCCGAATTTGTGTTCCATCGAGGCTTCGCTCATATAGGTGATGTGGCCGATCATGCGTGCTACGGCCAGCCCGGCGCTGGGCGGCGGCCCGTCGTAGTAATCGCCGTTGCGCCAGTTTGGATCCGCGTAGATGGCCTGACGACCGGTCTCGTTGAAGGCGATTTGCAGGGGAGTCGAACGGGGTGTGCTGGCCAGGAAGAGCACTGTCTCCACCCGTTCCGGATAAGCCACGGCCCATTGCAGCGCCTGCATCGCGCCCATGCTGCCCCCTGCGACGGCGAACAGGCGCTCAATGCCCAGCCGATCCAGCAGATGCCGCTGCGCCTCCACCATATCGGCGATGGTCAGCAGGGGGAAACGCGACCCGTAGGGCTTGCCGTCCAGCGCGAGCGACGAGGGGCCGGTGCTGCCCTGGCAGCCGCCAATCACGTTCGAGCAGATCACGAAGTAGCGCTCGGTGTCGAAGAGCTTGCCTGGCCCGACCGCGTCGTCCCACCAACCGGGGCGTTCGCCGGGGTCGTCGGTGTGGTAGCCGGCGACGTGCGCGTCGCCAGAGAGCGCGTGGCAGATCAGGATCACATTAGAGCGATCGGCGTTCAGCGCTCCATAGGTTTCGTAGGCCAGGGTGAAAGAGGGCAACACGGCCCCGCTGCGGAGGCGCAGCGGGGCGTTGAAGTGCGCGTATTGCCGCTGAACGATGCCCACCGAGCCGCTCCGGCCACGACGGCGGATGACGTGCGGCTCCCAGCGGGGGGCCGGAGTGGGAGTGGGGGGCTGAAGCTGAAACATGACGCGCACCTCCTGATGGACTGCTCAGTTGCTCACCGCGTGAGTCGTGATGCCCTGAGCTTCTCTCAGTGCCTGATCGAGGTCCCACAGGATGTCCTCGATGTCTTCCAGGCCAATGGCCAGCCGCACGTAGTCATCGGTGACGCCCGACGCGGCCTGCTCTTCCGGGCTGAGTTGCTGATGCGTGGTCGTGGCCGGGTGAATGGCCAGCGAACGCGCGTCGCCCACGTTGGCCAGGTGCGAGAACAACTTGAGATTGTCAATGAAGGTGCGTCCAGCCTGCTTGCCGCCTTTGATGCCGAAGCCCAGCACCGCGCCAGCGCCTTTGGGCATATACTTCTGGGCGCGGGCGTAGCTCTCGTGATCGGGCAGGCCGGGGTAGTTGACCCAGGTCACTGCCGGATGATCCTTGAGGAACTGCGCTACGGCCAGCGCATTCTGCACGTGACGCTCCATGCGCAGCGCCAGCGTCTCCAGGCCGATCAGGTTCAGGAAGCTGTTGAAGGGAGCCTGGCAACTGCCGAAGTCGCGCAGGCCCACGATACGCGCCCGCCCGATGAAGGCCGCCGGCCCCAGCGCATCGGCGATCACCAGGCCATGATAGGCCGGTTCTGGCTCCACCAGGCCGCTGTGCCGCCCGCTCGCTTTCCAGTCGAACTTGCCGCTGTCCACGATCGCCCCGCCGATGCTCAGGCCGTGCCCGCCGATCCACTTGGTGGTCGAGTGCACCACGATATCCACGCCATGTTCAAAGGGACGGCACAGATAGGGGGTGGCGAAGGTGTTGTCGCACACTACCGGCAGGCCGTGCGCATGGGCGACCTCGGCAATGCCCTCGAAGTCGGGAATCTGCAGCTTGGGGTTGCCGATCGTCTCCAGGTAGATGAAGCGGGTGCGCTCATTGATCAGCGCCTCATAGGCCGCCGGATCGTTTTCCGTCACGAAGTGCACCTTGATGCCCAGCCGTCGCAGGCTCTGCGAGAAGAGTGTGTACGTGCCGCCATAGAGCGCGCTGGTGCTGATGAATTCGTCGCCCGCGTTGCACAGGGTGAAGGCGGTGAGCGTCTCCGCGGCCTGCCCGGACGACGTGGCCAGCGCCCCGATGCCACCTTCCAGCGCGGCCAGGCGCTGCTCGAACACGTCGTTGGTGGGGTTCATGATGCGCGTGTAGATGTTGCCTGGCTCCTGCAGGGCGAACAGCGCGGCGGCGTGATCGGTATTGCGGAATTGATACGATGTCGTCTGGTAGATGGGGACGGCGCGCGCGCCGGTCGTGGGGTCGGGCCGGTAACCGGCGTGCAGGGCCTTGGTGTTGAAGCGAAACTCACGAGACTGGGTGCCGTTGTCGGATGCCATGAATGTCCTCTCCTACGTGTATGCATGATGAACGGCGACGAGACACGTAGCAGCGTCTTCCCCCTCCCGCCGGTGCGAGAAAGAAAAAATCCTTCTCGCAAGCTGAGAAGGATTTTGACGCAGACATTCGCTGGCAAACTCCTCCTCATCTTCCAGAAAATCTTCTGCCGGAATTGGCACCATTACCGCGTACCTCTCGATCCACGCGGTCGGTTGCCGAGGTTTCTCAGGGCCGGTCCCTCCACCTCTCTGGATAAGGGGGGATTGCTGCTATGCAGTTGTTAACTGGACTAGAGGGTAGCACGGACCCCATAATTTGTCAACCACAATTGTAGAAAATCACCAGGAGGGTCGTTCGCCGGCCCGTCCTGGTGTGCGATAGCATAGGCGCGGATACGCACGAGCGAAAGGAAGAGAAGCATGGCCCAGAGTCGTACACCCCTCGATGTCGCTGTGCTGGGCGCAACAGGCGCAGTCGGCCAGCGGTTTGTACAGCTTCTGCAGGGGCACCCCTGGTTTCGCATTACTGAGCTGGTTGCCAGCGACCGCAGCGCCGGACAACGCTATGGCGAAGCCGTGCGCTGGGTGTTGCCGGGCAACCCGCCCGCCGACCTGGCCGAACGTCAGGTGTTGCCCCTGGACGCCGACCTGCAAGCGCCGATCGTTTTTTCGGCGCTGCCCGCCGAGATCGCGCAGACGGTCGAGTGGCGGCTGGCCGAAAGCGGACACGTGGTCTGTTCCAACGCCAGCGCCTACCGGATGCACGAGCACGTGCCCATCCTGCTGCCGGAGATCAACGCCGAACATGCCGACCTGGTGCGCGTACAGCGCCAGAAATACGGCTGGACGACCGGCGGCCTGGTGACCAACTCCAACTGCACCAGCGCGCCAGTGGCGATGGCCTTCGCCCCCTTGCGGCAATTCGGCATCGAGGCAGCCTATCTGACCAGCCTGCAGGCGGTCAGCGGCAGCGGCTACCCCGGTCTGCCCTCGCTGGATATCCTGGACAACGTGATCCCCTTCATCAACGGGGAAGAACCCAAGCTGGAGGCCGAGCCGCGCAAAATGCTGGGCCGGCTGGAAGGCGATCACATTGCCTTCCTGGACTACGCGGCCAGCGCCACCTGCACGCGTGTGCCTGTGCTCGATGGACATCTGGTCAGCGTGTCGGTGCGCTTGCGAGAGGCGGTGAGCGAAGAGCAGATTCTCGCCGCATGGCGCGACTTTCGGGGGCCAGACCCCGTCCCGTCGCTGCCCAGCGCGCCGCCGCAGCCGGTGATCTATCACAACGGGGTCGATCGCCCGCAGCCACGCCGCGACCGCGACGCCGGCAACGGCATGGCAACCGTGGTGGGACGGCTGCGCCCGTGCCCGGTGATCGGCGGCTGGAAGTTCCTGGCGCTGGCACACAACACGGTGCGCGGCGCGGCGGGGTGCTCTATCCTCAACGCCGAGTTGCTGGTCGCGCGGGGGCTGGTAGCAGCTTCGTGAGCGCACAGCCTGCGGAGATCGCCTGAGCAGTTCCGATCGGCAGATTTACCTCATCCCCACCTTTCCTCTCCACGCGGAGAGAGAGGAAAGGCCGAGCGCAGCGAGACTGGGGGGAGATCAAGCGGTGCGCGCGTTGGTGGTGCTCAGGCGCTATCCCTTTGCCGGGCACAGCCATCGACACAGCCTGAAACAAAACCGTAGGGGCGTATGGCCTTAAGCCCCTACGGTTCTTCTATCGCACTGACTTATCGATCTACTGCGGCGGGTAGCCGGTGGACGGCAGCAGACTCACACCTGCGACAGTCGCCTGCGCGCGATCCAGGATGACCGTGCCACCCTGGCCGTCGGGCACAGGGATGATCGCCTCGTTGACGAACTGCCCGTCCAGCGGACTGCTGATCACGGTGGTGACGATCTGCATCTGCACCGTCTCGCCAGGGCCGATGCTGTCTATGGTGAAGGTCACCGTCTGACCGGAGATGCTCACCGTACCCCTGGACGTGGTGGCGCTGTCAATGCGCAGGGCGTCGGGCAGCGTATCCACTACCGGGATGTTGGTGGCTGTGCCGCTGCCAGTGTTGGTCAGCAGGATCGTCCAGGTGATCTGTTCGCCGGGCAGGCCGATGCCGCCAGGTTGCAGGGTGCCGACCTTGCTCAGTGCCGGGTCGAACAGGCTGAGCAGCGGGGCGCCACCTGGCCCGTTGACCGTGAGCGTGGCGGAGGCTGTGTTATCCGCCGGGTTGCTGTCCACGCCCACGCTACCGGTGATGGTGGCTGTGTTGGTGATGGTCTTGCCCGCCGTGCCGACTTCGGGATGGGTGCGAATTCGCAGCGTGGCCGAGCCGCCCGGCGGCAGTACACCAATCACCCATTGCCCGCTGATCTCGCTGTAGCTGCCCTGGCTGGCGACATACGACAGGTAGGCCATGCCGTCGGGCAGGGGGTCGTCCACTGTGGCCGCGACCGGTTGCAACGGGTCGTTGTTGGTGGCCGTAATGGTGTAGACGACCAGGTCGCCTTCGTTGGGAGTGGCGTTGTCCACGGTCTTGGTCACGCCCACGTCGTGCGTAACGTTGGCTTGCAGGCAGACCGTCTCGGCGCGCAGGGCGGGGACGTTGTGATGGTGCAGCAACAATACGCACGGCGGGTTCGGCCCTTCATAGACCGACCAGTCGTAGCGCACGGGAACAGACTGGCCGTTCACATCTTGCCAGATGGGCGCGCCAGGGTAGTCGTTCACACCGTCGGTGGAAAAATCCACGCCCTGGGCCAGCATGTTGTAGGTCATCAGGTTGCTGACATCTACCAGTGTGCCGTCCAGGTACCAGCTTGCCACCCAGAAGTCGAAGGTGGCATCGGTATCGTCCAGGCCCAGCAGACCCGCCCACGTTCCCATGAGCAGTACGTTGCTCTGGAAAGTCACCGTGTCATAGAGATCTGCTTCGACATCGTTGACGTAGTCCCCATACCAGGACGACGTGCCCGCGCCCAAGTCATCCACTATGACGATGAACACGTCGTTTGACTCACCGAAGAAGGTACTGCCCAGGTTCCAGTTCCACAGGCGGTAGTCCGGGTTGCCGTCTTGATCGGCGTCAACGTAGACCTCGAACCACACTTCCTCGGAGAGCGACGACCAGTTGCCATAGGTAGAGAGGCCGAAGTACAGGCGGCTGTTGTCGTAGAGCGTGCCGCCCAGGTTGCGCACCGCGTTGTAGTCGCTGGTAACGCCCACATATTGCAGATCGCCGGAGTCGTATACTCCTTCGTAGAATGGATCGTCTTCGCTCTCATCATAGAGTTCGAAGGCCGAGACCAGCGAATACTCGGCGTAGGGCGGCATCCCGCCAGTGATCACGGCTTTGCCCGCCATGCTGATCACATCCAGGCCCGTCATGCCCGTCACTGGCAGCGGATCGGTTGTGGCCTGCAGGGTGGAGGCGGAGCGTACCGCCGCGTAGATGGGGACCCACAGCTCGATTTCCTGCGCCGCGTTCTGCAAGCGCAGCAGACCGGATTCTTCGCTCAGCCAGTGGCGCGGGAAGCCATTCTGCGTCTCGGCAACGGTTGGGTCGTGACTGTGCGGCGCGTTCCAGGTCGCGTGATCGGTGATGTTCAGCGTCACCTGGACGGTTGCCGTGCCGCCCGCGGGCACGTTCACCGTGGCCGGGGACACGCTCACGCTCACACCGTTGATGTCCGCCAGCGAGATATAGCTGGCATCGAAGCTGACAGCCGCGCTGCCCTTGTTCTCCACGGTGACGTTGCGCACCAGGCTTGCCGGAGCGCTCGCGTCGATGATGCCGAACGACACGCTGACCAGCTCCGGTGCGGCGGCATTATAGGCGATCACGTCGCTGGAGGAGGCGTTCGCCAGGTCGAGCCGCCCGACGCCCGCCCGCGCCGGGCCGTAGATGGGCGGCGTCTGATTGTTGCCCTGGTACACGTGATGCGCGGCGGTGTTCATCACCAGCGCCTTGATCTCGGCTACGCTCCAGGTGGGGTGCAGTTGGCGCAGCAGGGCTACCGCGCCCGCTACATGCGGCGACGCCATCGAAGTGCCGCTGTAGGAAACGCTGCCATTGCCGGTGCCCAGCGCTGTCGAGGTGATGCCGAAGCCGGGCGCGGTGATGTCGGGCTTCAGGCCCACGTTCGCCCCGTCCGGCTCGCGTTGCGGCCCGCGCGACGAGAAACTCGCCAGCGTGTCCGCCGTGCCACCGTAGACGATGGTGTTGGCCATGCGCACGGTCACGCTCGCGCTGCGCAGCGCCTGCCCGTCGGCGTACTGGATCATCACCGAGGGGATGGTGATGGTCGGGTCAGAGCCGCCCATACCGCCGAAGACGCCAGTGGCTGAGTTGGCGATGAGCACGCCCGCCGCGCCCGCATTTTGCGCGTTCTTCACTTTCTGGACGAAGGTGCAGGTGCCGCGATCGATCAGGGCAATGGCACCCGACGGGAAGCCGATTAGCGGTTCACAGCCGTCGGTCACTGTTCCCGCTCCATCGTTGACCAGCACCAGGGCCGCCGTAACGTCATAAGTAGCCGGGCCAAAGCTGGCTGCGGCAGCCTCGTAGATGCCGACCAGGGCGGGATTCGACGAGGCGGTCACCTCGATGCCCAGACTGCCGTCCACTGAGGCGGCCACGCTGATCGCCCAGTCGGCGGTGGCAGGGTCGCCCTGGATGAAGTAGACATCGCCAGAGTTGCCCGCCGAAGAGACAACCACCACACCGGCCAGCGCGGCATTGTCTGCTGCCGCAGCCCAGCCAATGTTGGGGTCGCCGAAATCGCCGCCGACGGACATATTGACCACGTCCACGTCGTCCAGCACGGCCTGTTCCAGGGCCAGGATCGCCGCGGCCTCGGATACATAATTGGAGGCCGAGCCGATCTTATACGCATAGAGCGTTGCCTCTGGCGCGACGCCGGGGCCGATGTCCATGGTGGCGAAGGGGGTCCCGGCGTTCCACGGGCCGGTGTAGGTAGCCCCGCCCAGCACACCATAACCCGCCGCCGTACCGGCCACGTGCGAACCGTGCCCGTTCTGGTCATAGGGATCGGCGTCGGGGACGAGCGCCGGTGATGAGACGGGATGCCAGCTATCGCCCACGAAGTCGTAGCCGCCGGCGATCTTGGCGGTGGGGAATTCGCTCGCTTCGGGCACGCCGTCACCGTCGCCGCCGAAGTTAACATGATCGTAGTCAATGCCGGAGTCGATGATGCCGATCGTCACGCCCTGGCCTGTATAGCCGGTGCCCTGCTGCCACAGCGCAGGCGCACCGACGAAGGGTACGCTGGTCGAGTTGTCCAGCTCGACAATGCGCTCCGGATAGGCCGCCTTGACACCGGGCAGGGCACGGATGGCGGCCAGTTGCGCCCCGTCTGCCCGCACGATCACCGCGTTGAGCACGCGCCTGCTGACGCCGACTAGCTGATAACTCAGGCCAGCGTTGTTCAGCGCGCCCAGCAACGCCTGTTGCGACGCTTCCACGCGGCTCACCTGCGCTTCCATGGCGGAGGCGGCCTGCGCCTGACTCATGCCGGGCCGCACGCCCGCTTCGATGGCCGCGGGCACTTCCAGTTCGACGATGATGTTGACCGGCCCCTGTTTGGCCAGGTTGTAAAGCAGCGGATCAGTGCCCGCGGGCACGACCTCGCGCAACGGCGTATCGAGCGTGCGCGAAGCGGGCCGCGCAGAAAGAGGAAACTCGGTGAGTTTGCGCGGCGTGCCTGGCCCCTGTGCCTGTACAGCAACGGGCGGCGCGAGCCAGGTCAGGCAAAACACGATGAGCAGACCAGCGAACAAGACTCCCTGCAAAAGTGTATGGCGCGTCTTTCTGTTCATGAAATCCACCCTTTGCATGAAACAAGAAACCTGAAATTGCCCCCTGTGTTGCCCTGTCAGGCCCAGGGCAGAAGCAGGTGAGAGATTTTTTGCTATCCGTGGCAGAAACGCCCGGTCAATAGACCTGCGCTCCGTCGGGTCTGCCAGGTGCGACTGGAGCGGCAGGGATCGGTTTGGCCGGGCTGAGCGGCCCTGGGATGGGCGTGCCGTTCGTCAACTGTCCAAGGCGCAACGGACGCACTGCAAGCACACCAGGTAGCTGACGCACTGCGTCCACTTGCGCCGCATCTATGCGGATCAGAATACTGTTAAGCGTCCACTGGGTGCGGCCCAACACCGTGGCGTTGATGGGAGGGGTAGTGAGGGTGACGATTAAGGTATTTTGGGCAGCTTCCAGACGCCGGGCATAATCACGGGCCAACGCACTGGCAACCGCTTCGGACAGATGCAGACCTGTTTTCGCCAGCGCATAGACCCTGGCCGCGGGCGGATCGCTCAGTTCGACCGCCACCTCGATCAGACCTGTGCGCGGCAGTGCGCCTTCGCGTGGCCCCACAGCAAAACCGCCCTCGGCGGCGGGCAAAGCGACCGGCCCAGCCTGCCAGGGCACTGCCGGTTTTATCACGCCAGGGATGGGCGTAGGGGTTGGCCCCTGCGCTGCGCCGACAGGGCGCACAACGCCGCTCACTGTCGCCAACAACAACAGACCAGCGGCAATACTCCCTAGCATCCGGCCCCCTGGCGGCGCGACCATCTTTGCCTTCTCCGGCGCTGTGACATGACCAGAGTACCAGCGAACGGTTTGCCTTATTCTAATCCATTTGAGAGGGCTGTCAAAACGTTGTTTTGTGCACTTCAGACGGAATTGGATTATGGTGACCACTGTTCTTAGCGAATGCTACGACAATCTGGGTCAAAAAGGCGGTAATAAGGCCACGTGCCGCCCGCGGCTATCAGTCCGGCCTGCCAGGGAGCTTCCCGCAGTTGTTGCAAAGATCGGCGTACCTGGGCTGGGCTGTGCAACCAGATGCAATGAAAACCGCTCTGCCACAGGCGGTAGAGCGCTCCGCCCCACACAGGATTAAAATACAGCACACCATCCAGCAGGTCGGGGTCTTCGGCACGACGGATGAGGGGGAGCGCCCGCGCGGTTGTCTGCGTCTTGACTCGCGTCACAAAGAGGCTCAGAGCGGTCTTTTCGCAGGGACCGAGCACCAGACGGAGCGCATTGGGCAGCACGACATAGCCCCACAGACGGCCCGGCGCGGCAGAGACACAGGCGTCCAGGCCTTCGCAGACGGCTCGCGCCACAGTCGAGACGGCCAACAAGGGTTTGCGCCCCGACACAGTGAGCATCACGCTGGCGTGCAGCATTTCATTCATCAGCAAGTCAGCCTATTCTTACGGGGGCGTGTAGGACGTTGCCCGCTTCTTCTATCAGCGTACGCTCGCATTTTTTGCTTGACAAGAGCCATGTTCGGGCGGATAATCGCGGCGGTTACGCCAAGTGACGTTGAAGGAAGCGATGAACGACAGCGACGTACCCGACCCGCGTCCCCTCAGAGCAGGGGTAGCGACCACCATCAACCGCATACACTCTCCCCTGCGGTAGGTCGCCCTGCTCGGCGGGCGCCTCCGCCGGGGTATTGTGGAAGGAGGCGCTCGTCATGGAACCCCTCGTCCTCGATGACATCCTTGCCCAACTGCGTGTCGCCCTCGAGCGCGGTGACATCAACGCGGCCACAGCCATTGTCGAAGGGCTGCGCCCTGCCGACCAGGCCGACGTGTTCGCCGAACTGGACGACGAGCATCAGATAGCGCTGCTGCCCGAACTCGATCCGACCGATTCGGCGGACATCCTCGAACGGTTGGACGAGCAGGAAGTAGCCGAACTGGTCGCCGACCTGCCTACCGACACGCTCATCCGCATTGTGGATGAAATGGAGCCTGACGAAGCTGCCGACCTGTTGGGCGACATCTCTCCGGAACAGGCACAGGTCGTGCTGCAAGGCCTGGAAGATGCCGAGGAAGTGCGCCCCCTGCTGCTGCACCCGGACGACAGCGCGGGCGGCCTGATGACCTCCGACTTCCTGGCTCTGCGCCGCCGCATGACCGCTGGCGAAGCGCTCAAGGCCATCCGCGAGTGGCAACCGGAATCCGAGACTGTCTACTGGCTGTTTGTGGTGGACGGACAGGGGATTCTGTGCGGAGTGGTCAATCTGCGGCAACTGATCATCGCCGACCCGTCCACCCCCCTGGCCGACATCATGGATCCCAACGTGATTGCGGTCAACGTGGGCACCGACCAGGAAGAATGCGCGCGCATCATGCTCCGCGAAGACCTGCTGGCGCTGCCCGTCGTGGACGCGGAAAAGCGGTTGGTCGGCGTGGTGACGCTCGACGACGTGGCCGATGTGCTGGTAGACGAGGCTACCGAAGACATTCAGCGCATGGGTGGCGCGCAGCCGTTGGGACGTTCCTATCTGGATACGCACGTCTTCATGGTGATGCGCAAGCGCATCAACTGGCTGCTGCTGCTCTTCCTCACCGAAAGCCTGACGGGCACCGTGTTGCGTCACTTCGAAAGCGAACTGGAACAGGCCGTGGCACTGGCGTTCTTCGTGCCCCTGCTGATCGGCACGGGCGGTAATGCCGGCTCGCAAACCACCAGCACCATCATCCGCGCGCTGGCTGTAGGTGACATTGACCTGGGCGACGCCCTGCGCGCGCTGTGGCACGAGTTTCGGGTGGGTATCTTGCTGGGGCTGGGCATGGCCGCTGTGGCCTACGTGCGCGCCCTGACCTGGGGATCGTCGGCGTCGCTGTCGCTCAGCGTGGCGCTGGCGATCCTGACCATTGTGGTGTGGGCCAACATTCTGGGATCGGTCTTGCCTTTGCTGGCGACGCGCCTGCGCATTGACCCGACCGTCGTCTCCGGCCCGGTGATGAGCACGCTGGTAGACGCGACAGGGCTATTCATCTACTTCAGCATCGCGCGGGTGGTGATGGGGCTGTGAGTCCGTGGAAAGAACGATCGGGGCAGGGCACGCCCCTGCATCAACGCTTGCCCCGCCCCTTTTTCTTGCTCTTCTTGCCGCCGCCGTAATGCGGCTCGCCGACCGGGTCCATCTTCACCAGGCGCGGATAGAACTCCGCCAGCGCTACCACCAGGTCGGACTGCAGGGCCATCACCTCGCGGATGTCCTTGTAGGCGTCGGGCGCTTCGTCCAGTCCGCCGGAGAGCAGTTCAACGCCCTGTGATGCCAGATAGCGCCGCACGTCTTCCCAGTTGAAGCGCGAGATCGCCTCTTTGCGGCTCATACGGCGGCCTGCGCCGTGCGCCGCGCTGTTCAGCGACTCCGGATTGCCCAGCCCGCGCACCACAAAGCCCGGCGCGCTCATGCTGCCAGGGATGACGCCCAACACGTCCTTGCTCGCGGGAGTCGCGCCCTTGCGATGCACAATGGCTTCTTGCCCGTCCACTTCTTCCTTCCAGGCGAAGTTGTGATGATTCTCGATGCTCCCCAGCACCGGAACGCGCAGCACATCAGCGATTTGCCGGTGAATGATGGCATGGTTGGCGCTGGCGTATTTGCCCGCCAGGGTCATGGCCTCCCAGTATTCCGCGCCGGCTTCTTCGTCCAGTTCCAGCCAGGCCAGGTGCCGGTATTCTTTGGGCAGACCGGCCCGCAGGCTCATGGCCACTTTGGTGTAGTGATCGGCCATCTCGTAGCCGAAACGGCGACTGCCGCTATGGCTGAGCAGGGCCAGATAGGTGCCCGGTGGGATACGTCCTGAGGGTGTATCCAGCGTCGAATGCACGTGCAACGCGCCGAACTCCACGAAGTGATTGCCAGAACCGCTGGTGCCCAGTTGCCGCCAGGCCAGGTCGCGGAACCGGCGGGCGACCGGGTGCTCGTTCCAGGCCGGGTCATCTAGCACCTCGTGATCGCGCGGCGGATCCCATTCCGCGCCGGTGCCGAAGCGCGTTTGTTCTTCGAGCACTTCGCGGAAGAAGTCGCGGCGCTGATCGAGGATTTGCGGCGAGGCGTTGAAGACGGTCATGCGCATCCGGCAGGCGATGTCTACGCCCACGGCATAGGGGATGACGCTGTTGTGCGTGGCCAGCACGCCGCCGATAGGCAGGCCGTAGCCCTGGTGCGCATCCGGCATCAGCGCGCCCTTGATCGCTACCGGCAGGCGCACGGCGCGTTTCATCTGTTCGAGCGCTTCCGGCTCGATGCCCTCTGCGCCCCACACCCGGTAGGGCGCGGCATTGCTCAGGTTATATGCGGCAGCAGGATGCTCGCGGCGGCGCTGCTCGGTGATCAGTTCGCTGGCGAGGGGGCCGTAGATCGGGTCGCCGGCGTAGTCTTCCGGCGCGGCCAGCACATCGGCCAGCTCGTCGAGCACGTCCGCTTCGGGGACGCCCTCGGCCAGCGCCTGTTCAGCGGCACGCAGCGCCAGCCCAACCGCCTTGCCCGGCGGATAGCCGAGTTGCAGGATGGTGTTACCGTCCACGTGCGGCCCTCCTCTTGCGTTCCTACGCACTCACAAGTTCAGGCGGGCTGGGCCGGAGGGAAAGCGGTCTGTGCGAGAAGGAGCCAACACCCACAATACCCCTGCCGTGCATCGGACTTCCCACACAGACCGCCCCGAAACATGCACAGCCCGGTGATGCTTCTGCTGGATGTTCGGTTGGTAAGTTGATAATGCCCCTGTGCTCCCTCAGCGTGCGACCATTCCACTACTCATCCATACACCAGTCGCGGCGCTGTTCCATTCCAATACGGTGGGGCTACTGTCCAATGATCTCGTGACGATGCTGTTCGGTGGAATGGCATCCGCCATCCCCCGATCGTGTGTTGCCTACGGTCTGAGGGGACGGATGCGAGGCGGTCCGTGCAACGCACGGCTCGGCGAAGTCGGCGGCAGACTGTTTCACCATGCTTCTCCCTCGCTATGCTGGCCCAGGCCAGCGTCTGCCACGCGCACACGGGCGAATGCCGCGCCTGTGCCATCTGCGTAACGCGGATGGAGCACGTCCATCGTCGCCTGGGTGCTGATCGAAATGAATTGCAACATGCTCGCACCTCCCCTGTGGCGCTATACAACCAGAGCCAGGAATGCCCCTGTCCCTTGCGCGTCCTGGCGATCCGCGCAAAAAAGCAGGGCGTGAAACCCTATGTCTCACGCCCCGCTATCGGGTCGAAGTCGGTAAGGCAGAGGTCGGCCCCTAGGGACATCCCTCTGCCTGGCGCAGGGCGTGAGTGTGCCAGGCCGTGCTAACGATGCTGTCAAAGAGCGGATAGTCTCCACCGAGCCAACGCCGGCTCTGCCAGGATGCAGCGTGACCCAGGGATAGCGCCATGGGCTGCCCCTGCTCGCAGCGTGTGCCGCCTGTCTCGCCGCAGTTCACCGGTGAACCGGATTGCATGATACCTGCCCTTTCGTGGAGACACTCTGGAGCACCAACAATGCTCCTGCTCTCGATGCAGTGCGGACGCCGCAGCGCCACACCCATATTGGTGTCAGCCGGACCGCTGACGTTTGTTCAGTGTATCATGACCGAGGGGGAGAGTCAATGGCCAGTGGGCTTTCGGCGTGCGAGCAAAGGGTCAGCGCCTTCGCCTCGCTCGCTGGCCCTCATCCCCAGGCTCCTTCTCTCGCTCTTTAGGGGCGGACAGCCATTGAGCGCATCTCGGACAGGAGGCTGTTCTTAACTTTACCTCCCCCCTCGGCGCTCACGCGCCTCGTTGCCCTCTCTCCGATGCGGAGGGGGCCAGCCAAGCGTAGCGAGGCTGGGGGTGAGATGAACCAGGCGAGCCGACTCTATGCTTGTCCGCCCTTGAACTCCCGCGCAGCGGGCGGTTGCCGTCGTCACCAGCACCCGGTGACGCCCCGCCGGGTCTGACTGTCCTCAGGTCAACAATGTTCACTTGATGTGCGTTTGCTTCCACTGTGTCGGCGTCACGCCAGTGAACTGACGAAAGGCTTTGGAGAACGCCTGTGGCGAATCGAAGCCCGTCTTGCGGGCGATCTCACCGATCGTGCGATCCGGTTGCATCAACATGCACTTGCTGGACTGCAGCCGTAACGCCAGCACATACTGCTTGGGACTGATGCCCATGGCCCGGCGGAACAGGAGCCGGAAATAGGCCGGCGAGAAACCCACATAAGTTGCCACATCGCTGATGCGAAGTTGTTCGCTGAAATGCTGATGTATCCACTGCAGGGCGCGATCAATGGCGAGCTGTTGCTCAGTAGTCAGATCGGGTTCTCCCTGGCGCAGCCCGCAGCGCAGCAAAATCACGGCCAGTTGGTCAACGAGAGCGCGGCACTGAATATCGGTGTGAGGCAGGCCGCGGGCGATTTCTCGCTGCAACTGATAGCAATAGTCAATGAAGCGGCTCTTTTCGAGGGCACTCAGGCGATACAGCCCGATATCGCCGGTATTGAGTAGTTCTCGATGTAATCTATCGGGCAGGCTGGGAAATTGCACGACGATGAAGCTGACTTCCTGGTGCAGGTATGGCTCGTGCCCGTGTGACACGCCGCCGGGCAGATAGATCACGTCGCCAGCCTGCAGCAGGTATAACTGATCGCCCAGCCGGACGTAGCAGCTCCCCTGGCGAACGAATGTGAACTCGCTTTGTACATGGGCATGAGGTGGCATACGCCATCCTGGCGGGTGAGGCGGTTCCATTATCACTGTGTATTCGTCAAGGATCATGGCGCAGGCTCCCTGGGATATGCTCAAAGGATAGCTTGAGCAGCATGATATTGATCATAAACGATACTGTCAAGTTACGGGGAATGGACGCCAGGCCAGGGTCAGCAAGATCGTTTTTGACAAATAAGTCGGCGAAAATTCACGTCCTGCTTCGCCTGTGTCGAATGAATATCGGTTTGGCATCGGGTACGTTCCGGGGTATATGTAGTGTCAGTCAAGTCAGCCATGTGGTGTGACGAACGGCGAAAAGCAAAGAGCGGTCGTTTGTTAAAATAGCGCATGGTAAAGGTGTATTTTTCGAAGATACGACGGTAACCTTGAAGACTATGAGCCAGTCGTCGCCCCCTCCTTTGCTGCAAATCCGTGGCATCACCAAACAATTCCCCGGTGTCCTGGCTCTGGACAACGTCTCCCTGGAGTGCTATCCCGGCGAAATTCACGCCGTGGTCGGGGAAAACGGGGCCGGGAAGTCGACCCTGATGAAAATCCTGGTAGGGGCCTACCAGCCCGATCATGGCGAAATCTACCTCGATGGACAGCGGGTGCATTTTCATCACCCGCGCCAGGCTCAGCAGGCTGGGATCAGCATCATTTACCAGGAATTTACCCTGCTGCCCTACCGCACGGTTGCGCAGAACATCTTCCTGGGCCGCGAACCAGCCCGTCATGGACTGATTGACCGGCGCGCAATGGTCGAAAAAACGTCCGAACTGCTGCGCCGCTTGAAAGCCGATGCCTATATCTCGCCTCATGCCCTGGTGCGCGATCTGTCAGTTGCTCAACAGCAGATCGTCGAGATTGCCAAGGCTCTGTCGCTCGAAGCCAGAGTCTTGGTGATGGACGAGCCGACCGCAGCGCTGGCCGCCGAAGAAGTCAATCTGTTGTTCGAGGTAGTGCGCAGTCTGCGCGATAGCGGCATGGCCATCATCTACATCTCGCACCGTTTCCAGGAAATCTTCGAGCTGGCGCAGCGGATCACGGTGCTCAAAGACGGGCGGCATGTGGCGACGGTGATGGCTCACGAGATCACGTCCGCCGACCTGGTACGCCTGATGGTCGGGCGCGAACTCGAATACTACTACCCGCCCTATGCCACGCCTGAGGAGATCGGCGAGACACGGCTTCGCGTCGAAAACGCCTCGAACGACTTCCTCAAGAACATCTCTTTTGAGCTGCGCGCCGGAGAGATCGTCGGGATCGCGGGGTTACAAGGCTCCGGGCGAACCGAGCTGGCCCAGGCCCTGTTCGGCGTCAAGCCATTTACCTCTGGCAACATGGAGGTCAGAGGCCGCATCACTCACATTACTTCTCCCCTGGCAGCCATCCGTCAGGGCATGGGTTTCATCACCGAGGATCGCAAGCGCGAAGGGCTGGCACTGCGTCAGTCGGTGCGGGACAACGTCCTGCTCGCTTTCCGTGCCCTGCAACACATGCTCACGCCTCTGCGTTTGAATGGTGCGAGAGGGCCAGATGTGCGCGCGTTGACGCAACAGGTAGACCTGCGAGCCGCCAGCCTGAGCCAGCCAGTGCAATACCTCAGCGGCGGCAACCAGCAAAAAGTGGTGCTGGCCAAGTGGCTGGCTACCGCCTCCGAAATCCTGATTTTCGATGAGCCGACGCGCGGCATTGACGTCAACGCCAAGGCGGGTATTCACCAGTTGCTGCGCGCTCTGGCACGCGCGGGCACGGCCATCCTCATGATCTCCTCAGAACTTCCGGAAGTCATTGGCATGAGTGACCGGATTCTTGTCATGCACGACGGCCAGATCGTGGGCGAGCTGCCAGCCGGTGCCAGCGAGGCAGATATTATGCTGCTGGCGACAGGTCAGCAGCTCCATGCAGAGGGGAAGCAGCCATGAAGCTCTCTGTGCCCCTGCGTCGCCGCATCCCTTCGATCTATATCGTCCTGCTACTCTTCTACCTGGCCGGTTGGGTGCTCGTTTCTCTTTTCGGGCGTGGCACCTGGCTTTCCGGAACCAACCTCAGCAACATGGCTGTGCGGTCGGTCGCACTGGGCATCGTGGCCATAGGGCAGACGTTCACCATTCTGGTTGGCTCGCTCGACCTGTCGGTGGCCTATCTGATCAGCGTGGTGGCGGTGATGGCCTCCTACATCATGCAGGGCGATCCCGACAAAGTCCCTCAGGCCATCCTGATTGTGTTCGGCATTGGGGTGGGGGTCGGCCTCGTCAATGGGTTGATCATCACCAAACTGAGACTCAACGCCTTCATTGCTACGGTAGGCACGGGCCTGCTGATGCAGGGGGTTCTCAACGCCAGTTTCGAGAATTTCGCCGGGGCGGTGCCCGCCAGCTTTCAAGACTTTGCCTACGGCAAACTGGGGCCATTTCCGGCTCCGGTGCTGTTGCTCTTGCTCATAGCGGTGCTGGCAGCCTTTGTGTTGGAGCGGACGCGCTTTGGGGCACACCTCTATGCTGTAGGCGGCAACCGCAGCACGGCGCGTCTTTCGGGTGTGCGGACAGACCGCGTCATCATTGCTGCGCACGTCATTGCCAGCCTGATGGCGACCATCTCCGGCCTGTTCATCGTCAGCCGTCTGCGGGCGGGCGCGCCTTGGGTAGGGCCAGACGGAGCCTATGACATAGAGTCGGTGGCCGCGGTGGTCGTGGGCGGCACCGCTTTGTCCGGCGGTCGTGGGGGAGTCGGCGGGACGCTGGCTGGCGTTTTCATCTTCTCTGTACTGGATACCATGTTCAACCAGCTTGGCATTGATCCCTACCTCAAGCAGGTCTTTCGTGGGCTGATCATCATCGCGGCTGTGGCCAGCTATTCAGTGCGGTCTCGCGAAACGGCGGCGTAGCTATGGCTCTTTTCACACGAACAACGCCTTTTACGAGAGTGCTCCGTAAGCCGCTGAAGATGGTTGCGGCCATACCGGCTATCTATTTCATCCTGGCGGCGTTGCTGATCTGGATCAGCTTCGAGAACCCCAATTTTCCACAGCCGGAAGTCTTCCTGGCATTCCTGCGCCGCGCGACCCCTCTGCTGATCCTGGCCGCAGGGCAGTTGTTCGTCATCGTCACGGGCGGCTTCGATCTGTCGGTGGGATCGCTGATCACGCTCACCGTCTTAGGCGGGGCCTTGTTGACGGACGGCAATGCCGACCGGACCCCCCTGGCTATCGTGACCCTGTATCTGATCGGCCTGGGAGTAGGGATATTCAATGGCCTGGTAGTCAGCTACCTGCGTGTCTCGTCGTTCATCACCACGCTGGGGATGCTGATCGCCCTCAAAGGCGCGGCCCTGCTCTGGTCGGGCGGGGCACCGGCGGGCTACCTGCCCGACAACTTCCGTGTCTTCGGTCGCCAGAACCTGGAAGGGGTACCCTATCTGGGCAAGGTGCCCTATGCCGTGATCATCCTGGTGCTGTACTCCATAGCGGCCACGTACCTGCTGCACGGCACCAACTTCGGCAAGAAAGCCCTGGCCGTGGGCGATAACCCACGGGCAGCTACTCTGTCGGGCATCGCCATACCGCGTATCCGAATCGCTGTGTTCGTCCTGTCGTCTATCTCCGCCGTCACCGCCGGCATCCTGCTCGGTGGGTTCGCGGGCGTTTCCATGAACGTCGGAGACGGGTACGAACTGGAGGCCATCGCTGCCGTGGTGCTGGGAGGGGCCATGCTCATGGGTGGCAAAGGCTCCATGCCCACAGCCATCGCCGGTGCGCTGAGCCTGCGTGCCCTGTTCACCCTGCTAAATCTGTTGGGGCTGCCCAGCCCCTATCGCGCAGCCGTGCAGGGCCTGATCATCATCGGTGCAGCGGCTTATGCCGCTTTCCGGAGCCAGAGTGAGTCCTGATGAGCAGAGGAGGTGAGCATCGTCCAGACACAACCTACGAAATCTCTTTAAGTGCGTTTCCTGTTTTTCTGTCTTGCTGGAATGTATATCGGAGGAGAGGCATAGACTATGACCAAGAGTCTGAAGTATCTGGTGCTCAGTGTGATCCTGCTGGCTTTGGTGGTTCCGCCAACTGTCCTGGCTCAGGAAGGTGGACAACCCAAGTCGTCTTCAGAGTTTTTCGATCCTGAAGAATTCGCCCGTCAGCTTGCCCTGCTCGACATGGAACCGGAAGGCCCAGCCGATCAGCCCTGGCTGCAGGCTATTGACCCGGAATGGGTAGATACGACCCAGTACAAGAAAGAAGCTCCCTGGACGATTTGCTTCTCCAACGCGGGCAACTTCAATCCGTGGCGCGTGGTGGGCTTCACCACCATGCAGGCGGAAGTCGAACTGCATCCGGAGATCGCGAATTTCGTTGTGACGGATGCCGAAGGCAGCGATGAGAAGCAGATCGGCGATATTGCGGACTTGCTGGCCACTGGCGAATGCGACCTGTTGATCGTATCGCCCATGACCACCGCCGCCTTGACGCCGGCTGTGGAGCAGGCGTGCCAGACCATCCCCACGATCGTTTTCGACCGCGGCGTCAACACGGATTGCCCGGTGACCTTCATCAGCCCCATCGGCGGGTACGCTTTCGGCGCGGCGGCTGCGCGCTTCATCGTAGACAACTTGCCCGAAGGCGGCAAAGTGCTGGCTCTGCGTATCTCGCCAGGGGTGGACGTGCTGGAGACCCGGTGGGCTGCTGCCGAGCAGATCTTCATGGAAGCGGGCGTGAATGTGATCGGCGTCGAGTTCACCGGTGACGATCGCGCGACTGCCCGTTCGATCGTCGAGGACTATCTGGAGCGCTACGGCGAGATTGACGCGGTCTGGATGGACGCTGGTGCTACCTCGCTGGCCGTGATCGAGGCCTTCGAGGATATGGGGGTGGAAATCCCGATCATCACCGGCGAAGATCAGCAAGACTTCCTGGTGAAGTGGCAGGAGGAAGGGCTGACCGCCATCGCCCCCACCTATCCGACCTTCCAGTGGCGCACGGCCATTCTGGCGGCCATCAAGATTCTGTCCGGCGAGCCGGTTCCCAAGAAATGGGTGCTGCCGCAGCCGACCATCACCAACGAGAATCTCGCCGAATACGTGCAGCCCAACATGCCCCCCCAGCACTATGCGCTGTGCGGGTGCGAAGAGCTGCCGGGCTTCCCGGAGCGCTGGGGCGGCAAGCCAGCCAACTGATCTCTGCCCGGTATACCCTGGGTAGTATGAGGGGAAAGATAACGGGGCAGCCAGAGTTGCTGCCCCGTCTTGTCCTGCCAGGCGATCCCCGCAGCCAGACGTGACATCCGCCACACGGGGGCCTGCCCGAAGCTTAGAAGACGCTGTCCGGGTTGTAGAACCGCGCGACATTGTCAATGGTGATCAGCGGCGAAGGCAACACCGTGTCTGCCCCTCTGTCCACTGTCGGGATTTTACGATCCAGGGGGCGGTGAAATCAAGTCGCGCCGCCACCAGCGCCCGATGAGCGACCCACCAGGCATGGCCGTCGCCAGGCGGTAGATCAGGTCCCAGTCGTCGCGGGCGAGCGCTCCGCTGAGCAGCAACAGCGTCCCATAGACCGGCACACCGACCAACGCCGCCAGCAGGGGGTGCACCGTCCGCAGCGCCAGCACGACCCCCGCCGTCGCCCCGCCAACCAGCACCATTCGCCACAGGTGATTGACCATCCGCGCCCACCAGTCCACGGGGAAGCGAAACGAACGCACCAGAGCCACCAAGATGGCCGTCTCGGCGATCAGCGTGGCAAGCGCCGCGCCGGGCACGTTCAGCGCGGGCAGCAGGATCAATAGCAAGACCACATTGAGCGCCAGCCCGCCTGTGCGGAGGATCATCAGCCATCGCTGCCGATTCTGCACCAGCAACGCCTTGGCGAAGACGGCGGAGATCATGGCGACGACGGTGTACCAGATCAAGATGCGCAGCACATCGGCGGTGCGCGTGAACCCCGCGCCGAAGACCCATGCCGAGAGCGGCACCGCCAGCAGCGAGGTAAAAATGCCGACCGGCAGGCTGAGCGTCAGGTTGAAGAAGGCCAGCTTCTCCAGCATCACCTCGAACAGGCGCTGCTGCCCGCTGGCATAGGTGCGCGACATCAGCGGGAACACAGCGACCAGCACCGTTGTGCTCAGCAGCTCGATCACGCCGAAGACGATGACGAAGCCCGCCGTGAGCTGCCCTGTGCCCTCGGTGCCGATCACAGCGGTGGTGATCAGCTTGTCGGCGTGCTGATAGGCCAGCGCCAGGAAGGAGGTCACGGCGATGGGCCAGCCGGCCATCAATAACCCGCGCGCTACCCTCCAGTCTACCGGGAACTGCGGGCGCGCTCCCACCTTTAGCAACGTTGCCCAATAGACCGCCGCCCGCAGCAGTCCGGCGATCAGCGTGGCCGCGTACAGTCCCCACAATCCCGTCCCCGCAGCCAGGGCGATCGCCGCCAGGATGACCAGGGCGATCACATGGCCGGTGGCGATGGCCGCAGGGATGACCATGCGCTCGATGGCCAGCAACTGGTTGTGGCACATGTTGCCCAGCGCGTCTACCAGCAGGCTCAGCGCAGCGAAGGCCAGCAGCGCGCGCAACTCCGCGTCGTAGCCGAAGAGGAAGGCGGCGACAGTCAACACGACGTAACCCAGCGCGGCCAGGAGCGGTTGCAGGGCGAGCGTGGCGGTTAGGTAGCGGTTGGCGTCCTGCGGGCGGTTGGCCACGTCGCGGATGACGATCAGCCCCATGCCGAAGTCGGGAATGGCCGCGCCGACGGCCAGCAGCGCCCCGATCGTCCCGTAGATGCCGTAGCCTTCTGCGCCCAACCAGCGCGCCAGGATCAATTGCCAGGCGAAGAGCACACCCTTCGAGACGATGTTGGAGAGCGCCAGCGCGGTGGCATTGCGGGCCGCGCGTTGCGCTGCGCCTGTCAGCAAGCCGCTGGACGGCGGAACGGTGGCCGTGTCAAGCGAGGGCTGGCTATCCATCAGCAGTGCGTCTCCTGCGCGCGTGCGATCACGCTGGCATAGGCGGCTTCGAGCTGCGCGACGATCTGCGGCCAGGTGTAACGTGCGGCGATCAGGACGCGCGCCTGTTGGCTCATGGCGACGCGGCGGTCGGGGTCGGCCAGCAGCGCGATCAGCGCCTCGCGCAGCGCCCCGACTTCGCGCGGCACGACGACACCCGCGCCCACCTCTGCCGCTTCGGGGAAATGACAGCCCGGCGTCAGCAAGACGGGCAACCCGCAGGCCAGCGCTTCCAGGACAGCCATCGAGAAACCCTCTCCTTCAGCGGGCAGGGCGAAGAGATCGGCGGCGGCCAGCGCCTCCAGGCGGGCGGAGCCGGTCAACAGGCCGGTGAAGATCACCTGCTCCCCCAGGGCCAGCTCGCGGGCCTGCGCCTGCAACGCGGTCAACATCCCCTCGTCTGGCCCGACGACCAGCAAACGCGCCTCCGGCACCTGCTCCAGCGCCCCGGCGAAGGCGGGCAGCAGCAGTTGCAGGCCCTTGCGCTCGTGCAGCCGCCCCAGGAACAGCACCACCGGTCCCGCGCCCAGACCCCAGCGGGCGCGGGCGGTGTCTCTGGGGGGCAGCGCGGCGAACTCGTCCAGGTGCACGCCATTGGGGACGATATAGATGGGGATGTCTATGCCCTGCCTCGCCCACAACGCCCGCGCGTCTGCCGCTTCGTCGCGAGTGAGCGCGATCACGGCGTCGAAGCGCGGCAATAGCCACCTGCCCGGCCCCCAGTCCCACGCTTGCTTGAAGGTCGGGCGTCCGGTGTTGAGGGGTAGCGTGCCGTGCGGCGAGACCACGACCGGCACACCCAGCGCCTTTGCCACCGGCACCACCCGCAGATTCTCAACCGTGCGTAGTTCGTGGCAGTGGATCAGGTCAATCTGCCTTTCGGCGATCAGCGAGCGGGCGGCGGCGGCCAGGCCACGCGGCGTGGAGAGATTGAGCCGTCCGCGCAGCGCGTTGCTCAGGTTGCGGATGCGCACCACCTCCACGCCGTCCAGCGTTTCGCGCAGCACGGAGAGGCGCTCAGCCGGGCTGAGCGTGTCGGTGCTCAGCACGGTGACGCGATGGCCGGCCTGAGCCAGCGCCCGCGTCAGGTCGCTCGCCGCGCGCACCGACCCACCGTAGGCCCAGGCGGGCGCGTAGTAGGGGATGACGTGCAGCAGGTTCACCGCGCTCCTTCGTCCTTCCGCGCGAAAAGCACGACGCCAGTGCTGTGCAGCAGACCCAGCCGAACTGCCCAGCGATCGAGGATAGCCAACACGCGCAGTAGGGGAAAGGCGACCCGATCGGGCAGCGCAAGCTGCGCACTGACGTAGCCAGTCACGGCGGGCTTGCGCGTCTCTTGCTCGATGGTGAAGCGTTGCCGGACTAGCGCAACCCAGTCCTGGTTGCGCCCCACACCTTCGAAAGGCGAGAGTCCGTCCGCCTGGATGCTGGCTCTTACCCGCTGCGGCGCGCGCAGGCCGAAGCGTAGCAGACCGCGCACCTTCTCGCGGTAGGAGACCTGTGTGGGGAGGGCTAGCGTCAGCGCGCCAGCCAGCAGCGTCACCAATAGGGACTCGTCTCCGTGCGTATCTGAGACCCAGAACAGCCCGCCTGGCTTGAGCGCCGCGTGCACCTGGTCAATGACGTGTTCCAGGCATATCAGGTGATGCAGCACCCCTTTGGCCGCGATCACATCATAGGTGGTGGGAGGCAGATCGAGCGTGTTGAGATCTGTCACCGTGTAAGTGACTGCACCAGGCACCGTATCCTTGATCGACACGTAGTAAGCGCGGGCGATGGCAATTGCCCCGTCGCTGATATCTATCCCGTGCGCAATCGCCCCACGCTGAGCCATCGCCAGTGTCAGCCAGCCGGACGCACAGCCAAGCTCCAGCGCCTTCATGCCGGGGATGATGCGGGCCAGCAGCGCGTCAATGTCGCGCGCGTGCACGACGGCGTTATGGCGCAGATGGCGGTGATAACGCCAGTCGGGAGGCAAACGTTCCGCCTGTTCCTTGGCCACACGCTCCCATAAGGCGGCCTCGTCTGCCAGTTTCTCCTGATAGCTCGCGTCATCCATACCGTGTCTCCCGCAGCAGTGTCCAGCGTCGCGCCCGGTCCGCCATGAGTCGCGTCCACAGACGCGTCACGCTGTAGGCGGCCAGGATGAACAGGAAGGGATCGGCGGGCGAGCGGTAGCGCGTGGACGGGTGAAAGATGAGATAGGCGACGGTGATCGCGGCGAACACGGAGACAAGTGGAGCGATCTCGCGCCGGTCGCGCCAGCCCAGGATCAGCCCGGCGATGCCCAGGATCAGCAGCGGCGTGAAGTAGAGGGCGTGAATGACGCGCGCCGCTTCGAAAGCGGGCGTGTGGAACTGCAAGACCGCATCGTCTACCAGGTAGGGGTCGGGCGGCAGGTCGTAGGGCATGATCACCGGACTCCACAGCACCCAGAATTTCGTCCAGAACAGGCGCGGCCATTCGTCGGGGTGCTCGCGCAGATAGGTCAGCGCCTGCTGCCGGTGCCAGCGATCGGCTTCGGTCTCGCTCAGCCCTTCCGGAGCGCGCTCGATGCAGTTGACCCATTGCGCGTCCCAGCCGCGCGACAGATAGTCGGCTACACAGGCGTTGTTGCCCTGATGCAGATTGCTGCCCGCGTTGGTGCTGATCAGCACCAGTTCCCCGTGCAGGCGCGTGTTGCGCACGGCCCAGGGCGCGATCACCAGCGCCAACGCGATTCCGCTCGCCGCGCTCAGGGCAATCGCCCGGCGCAACCCCAGCGTCTGCCACCACCATAGCGCCAGGAGCGGCAAGACCAGCACGACCAGCGTCTTGGTCAGCGCGCCCAGCCCGAAGGCCAGGCCCAGCGCCGCCGCCCAGCGGGCGTCGCGCGTATCGCGCGCTCTATATGCCGCCGCAATGCCCGCCGTCAGCAGGAAGATGAACAGACAGGTGTCGTTGAGCGTCAGGTTTTGGTAGAGCAGGTACGGGTAGACGCCATAGAACGCCGCCGCCAGCAGGCCGACCGCCTCCCCCGCCACCCGCCGCCCGATCCAGAACAGCAGCAACACCGTCAACGCATCCAGCCCGATCTGTACGACGGCGACGGCAATGGGGTCGCGCCCCAGCGTTTTGTAAACGCCTATCAAGAAGAAGGGGTACAGCGGCGGCAGGTCGGAGTCACCGCTGCGGTCGTCGAAGCGGGTGTAGCCGCGCCCCTCGATCACGTTGACGGCGTAGGTGTCATAACCGGACGTTTGCAGCGAGAGCGTATGGTCGAAAAGCAGGATGAAGGCGATCCGTCCCAGGACGGTCACCAGCAGGATCGCGGTCAGCCAGCGGCGGACAGTCATGCGCGATTATCTCTCCCAGGTGCGCGACGCAGCGGGGAAGGGGTATTCACCGCCGAGGCGCAGAGGACGCGGAGAAAAACACAGAGACCCGTTTCTCTGCGCTCTCTGCACCTGTGCGGTGTGCTTTTCCCCTGCAACCGGCGCGTCCTCTCATTTGCGGTTCGCATTGTACCGTGCGGGGACGTAGAATCGCTACACGCGCTGCACGATATGCCCTGAAGGGGGAGTTTGGCCTATGAAACGGTTGGGATTCTGGCTGGTGCTGGTCTGGGGAGTGGGGTTGGCCGGTTGTGCGCTGTCCGGCTCCGGGAAGGGGTCGGCGGCCAACGTGCACACCGCGCTGTCCGCGCGGCTGGAGGAGATACGCGCGGCCCAGACCACTGCGCTGGCGCTATGGGATCGGGTGATCGCCGGCGAAACGGTCTCCTGTGAGGAGACAATCCCCGTCCCCGCCCCAGTGTCGCTCTCCGAGCGCGAGCGCGCGGCCTACCCGCCCGGCGTGACCGTCGCCGAGGCGCTGAACGAGGCCATCGGCGCGATTCGCAATGCCGCCGACCTGTGGACCATCGAGTGCGCCGACGTGCGTCCGCTGGTGCCGCTGGACATGGCCCGCGCGGGACGCACCGCGGCGCAGGCGGCGACCGCTCCGCTCGACCGTGCCACGATCCTGCTGGCAGCAGGCACCCCCTGATCCCGGCAGTGCGCCATGGACGCCTTCGGTTTTGGAAAAGCGATCGTGAACTGCTGCAACGCTGAGGGCACAGAGGACACAGAAGCCGATCAGACTCGGCCTCCCTTTGCAAAACCGGCGCTCTGCCGCTGTCTTCATCCCCTTTGAAAAGTCGTTGACCATTCTTGCGCGCCTGCCTTTGTCGGGGTGATTGACAGGCGTTCATTTCAGTGCTATGCTGAGATCGAGTTAGTAAGGAATGATTACTAACTATGCTCAAGAAAGCTCTTTGTCGGGATACGCTCCCGCTATTCCCCTGCAGTGCATCCACAGTCCTGCGCTCCGCGCAGAGGAGGGCCGATTCGCGCGTAAACCACCATCTCCTATCCCTCGTCCATCGCTCGACTAGATGTCTTTAGAAGGAGTGAGACCCCATGAAACGCTTTGTTTTTCTGTTGCTCGTCGCCCTGATTGCCCTTCCTGCCGCCCTGCCTGGGGGCACCTCGCCCGCACAGGCGCGCCAGGAACAGGTGTTGGAAATCTACATCACCGGCCTCACCGAGGACACCATGAACTGGTTCCGCGAGGTGGCCTTCCCCGCCTTTGAAGCCGCGCACCCCGGCGTGAAGTGCGAGATTCTCACCGGCGGCTGGGGCGACTTCGACGTGACAGTCTCCGGCTGGATCACCACCGGTGACGGCCCGGACATCGTCTATCTCGGCTCGGAATACGCGGCCACCTACGGCGACCTGCTACACAACCTCGATCCTTACTTCGCCGACTGGGAAGACTGGGCGCAGTACCTGCCCGCGGCCATTGACACGGTCACCTACGACGGACACATCCGCGGCCTGCCGCTGCTGATGAGTCCTCGCCCCATCTTCTACCGCACCGACCTGATGAAAGGCGAGATTCCGCTCACCTTCGAGGATGCGCTCGAATTCTATCGGGCCAATACCATCCTGGAAGGCGGAGCCGCCAAGCAATGGGCGTTCATGGACATCGGCAACGACCTGTTCGATGCCCAGGAATTCATCGCCTACATCTGGACGGCGGGCGGCGAGCTGTACTATGAAGACGGTACCAGCGCCTTCGACAGCGAGCCGGTGGCCGAGGCCATGCAGTACATGTACGATCGCCGCCGCATCATGCGGCCTACCGAGGACACCGCCGGTCTGCCACCCTTCGAGGGCACCGCGCTGGCGTCGGGCCTGGTGATCAGCGGCATCTTCCCCATGTGGGCTGTGCCCCCCACGAGCGACCCCATCTGGAACAACGTAGAGATGGCCCCCTATCCGGCGGGCAAAAATGGCAGCCCCCTGATCCAGGTCTTCATTGACTGGCTCTCGGTGCCCGCCTATGTGGAGAATCCGGAACTGGCCGTCGAGTTCCTCAAGTTCATCGGCAGCAAGGACAACGCTATCGCCCTCAAGCAGGTGGCTGGCTTCACCCCCACGCGCCAGGATGCCTGGGACGAGATCAAGACCACCGATCCGGTGTGGGCCAAACTGCTTGACCTGACCGTCCAGTATGGCCGCGCCTTCGCCGATATCCGCGCCAGTGCCGAGCTGCGCCCGCTGATCTTCGAGCAGATGACGCTCTTCCTGACCGATCAGCAGAGCCTGGAAGATACTCAGGCCGCCCTGAAGGAAGAGTATGATATCATCCTGGAAGAGGCGGGCTACCTGGACTAGTGTCAACCGCTACCATCGCGGGGGGAGCCTAGCCGCTCCCCCCGTTGCGCACCTGTCAGTGACCTGAGACCAAGGGGCGAGCGAACCATGGCCTCGGAAATGCGGCTGCACAACCTCAAGTGGGCTTTGCTGACGGTGATCTTCATCATCGTCTCCAGCGTGGCGCTGGGCTTGCTGGCGCGCCTGATCGCCCGACTGCGCGGCCTGTCGGAGACGGAGCAGCGCAAAATCTTCTGGGGCTTCACCTTCGCTGGCCCCTGGATTGTGGGCTTCTTCATCTTCGTGCTGGGGCCGGCGCTGGCTTCGCTGTACTACAGTTTCACCGACTACGAACTGGGCCAGAAGATCGAGTGGATCGGGCTGGACAACTACCGCAAGATGCTGCTGGTCTATGGGCGGCAGGGGCGGCAGTTCAACAAGGCCATGCTCAACTCGTTCTACTACGCGCTGATCGGCGTGCCTCTACAAATCCTGGCCGCTTTGCTCATGGCCCTGTTGCTCAACCACGAAGTGCGCGGCATTCGCTTCTTTCGCATGGTCTTCTATATGCCCGTGATTCTGGCGGGCGGCCCAGCGATTCTGCTGGCCTGGCGCTACATGCTCACCACCAACGGCGGCTTCGTCAATGAGGCCATGCGCAAGATCGCCGGAACGTTCTTCGTCTTCGATTATCTCTATCGCGGCTTTATCTACGGCATGGAAGCCTTCAACGGCTTCTATGCGGGCATTGCCCAGGGCGATCCCATCGGCCCGCTCAAATACACCGCGCCGGCCTTGCTGGGAGCGCTGATTCTGTGGCTGCTGGCTCGCGGGGAATGGTCGGAGGGCAAGCGCCTGCTGGCCTGGCGTTGCGCGCAGATCGTCGGCCTGGCCATGTTCTTCCGCCTGGCTTCGAAGGGGCTGATGGCGCAGCCGGTCAATCCGGCCTGGCTGTACGCAGCGGGAATAACTGCTCTGGGGGGCGTCGCCTGGCTGGCCCGGCTGCGCCATCCTCGCCTGCGCCGGACGCAGGGCGCACTGCTGATCGCAACGATAGGCCTGGCGGTTGCCATTGCCGGGCGCAATGATTTTGCGCTGAACGATGCTGGCACGCTCCGCTATCTGATCCCGCTGGCGCTGACGGCCTTCGCGCTTGGTATTTCGCTGGTCGGCGCGTGGACGCCCCGCAAATATCAGTTGCTGGCCCTCAGTGGGGCGCTGCTGGGCATCCTGGCGTTGATCCGGCTGGCCCCAGGGCAACTCGACGGGGGGCGGCTGGAAGTGTTGCCGCGCTACCTGACCTTCGGCAGCACGCTCGACCGCACTGACGACCTGGACTATCTGAACAAGGTCTATCCGATGCAGACCATGTCGTCGCTGTGGTTCTATGGCCTGGCGGTTGTGGTCTGGCTGGGCGTGGCCTGGCTGGGCGAAGCCCACCCAACGGCCCGGCGCAGACTGGCCTGGGGCGGCGCGGCTCTCTTCGCGCTGTTCGCCCTTGGTTCCTTCCTGGATGGGCGGACGTATTTCCAGGCCTTCGAGCGGCTGGCGCAGGCCAGCGGCAAGCCCAACTATCACTTCTCGCTGTTCCGGCAGGCCATCGCGCAGTTCCCCAGCAGCGACCGCGTCCCGCTGTGGATGAACAGCGAACTGTGGTCGAAGCCCGCCCTGATTCTGATCACCATGTGGAGTTCGGGCACGGGGATGCTGATCTTCCTGGCCGCGCTCAAGAACGTGCCGCGCGAACTCTATGAGGCCGCCGAAGTAGACGGGGCGAATGTCTGGCAGCGCTTCGTCAAGATCACCCTGCCGATGATCTCCCCGGCCATGTTCTACAACGTCGTCATCGGCATGATCGCTGCGCTGCAGACCTTCGAGACGATCTACATCCTGCAGACGCCGCTGACGCTCGATAGCCTGCAATCGGCGGCGTATCTGCTCTATGCCCGCACCTTCTCCGAACTGCACATTGGCGAAGGCGCGGCCATGTCGTGGATTCTGGTGGTGATCATCCTGACGCTGACCGTGCTGCAGTTTCGCTTCAGCCGCAGTTGGGTTTATTACGAGGCGTAGACGATGGCAACCCAGAGCAAATCGCAGGCGTTGTTGCGCATCGGCGGTCTGAGAAGGGCGCATCACTGGCGGCACGGCCTGCACTATGTCCGGCGGGCGCTGCTCTATGCCATGTTGATCGCGGGGGCGCTCTTCTTCCTGTTCCCGCTGGCGTGGATGGTGGGCACGTCGCTGAAGACGATCGAAGAAGTAGGGCGCTCGCAGCTCACCCTGATGCCCGAAAGGCCGCAGTGGCAGAACTACGAGAAGCTGCTCAACGACAGCACCTTCTACCGCTCCTATCTCAACAGCGTCTTCATCGTGTCGCTGGTGATGGTGGGCACCATCACCTCGGTATCGTTCGTGGCTTTTTCCTTCAGTCGGCTGCAGTGGCGAGGGCGGGGGGTGGTCTTCGCGCTGATGATGAGCACGCTCATGCTGCCCTATCAGGCGACCCTGGTGCCGCAATACGTCATGTTCCACAAGCTGCACTGGATTCGCACCTTCAACCCGATCACCATTCCCGGCTTCTTCGCGGGCGGGGCGGCGCTGGTCTTCCTGCTGCGGCAGTTCATGCTGACCATCCCCAAAGAACTGGATGAAGCGGCCATGATTGACGGGGCCAATCCGCTGCAAATCTGGTGGCACGTGATCATGCCGCTGTCGCGCCCGGCGGTGGCGACTATCACCGTTTTTCTCTTTGTCGGGCAGTGGAACAACCTGCTGATGCCGTTGATCTACCTGCAAAAACCGGCTCTGTACACCATGCCTATCTACGTGGCGCAGAAGCTCAACCTGCAGGAGTCGCCCTTGCCCTGGCAGGACGTGATGGCTGCCAGCGTCCTGTTCGTGATTCCGGTGCTGGTCGTGTTTCTGTTCACCCAGCGCTATTTCATCGAGGGTATTTCGACCACTGGCAGCAAAGGATAACGCACCGTGGAGCAGATCATGTTCAGCTTCGAGGGCACGACCCCGCCCCAACCTGTCCTGGACGGCGTCCGGCGTGGCACAATCAGCGCCTTTTGCCTGTTCCGTCACTGGAACGTCGAGAGTCCCGCGCAGTTGCGCACTCTCAGCGAGATGCTGCTGCACGCCGCCCGCGCCGGTGAGCAACTCCCTCCCATTCTGGGCATTGACCAGGAAGGCGGGCAATTGATCGCGGTGACGGGGGGCGCAACGGAATTGCCGGGCAACATGGCGCTGGGCGCGACGCGCTCGCCCGAACTGGCCGAACAGGCCGGGCGGGTGCTGGGGCGCGAGCTACGCGCTATGGGGCTGAACATGAACTTCGCCCCGTCGCTGGATGTGAATACCAACCCGAACAACCTGGCCGTGGGCACGCGCTCCTTCGGCGCAGACCCGGCCTTGGTGGCAGAACTGGGCGCGGCGTTGATCCGGGGAATGCAGGCCGAGGGCGTGATGGCGTCCGCCAAGCATTTCCCCGGCCATGGCGACACTTCTAGCGACTCGCATTACGCTGCGCCGGTTGTCGCGCACCCGCTGGAACACCTGAAAGCGGTGGAACTGCGCCCCTTCCGCGCGGCCATTGCGGCGGGGGTGGCGGCGGTCATGCCCGCGCACATCATGTTCCCCGCGCTCGACCCCGATCAACCGGCTACCCTCTCGCGGCGCATTCTGCGCGACTTCCTGCGCGGGCAGATGGGCTTCGATGGCCTGATCATCTCCGACGCGATGGATATGTACGCCGTAGCCCGCTTCGGGGCAGAGCCGAGCGTGCGCATGGCCCTGGAGGCGGGGGTAGACCTGGTGCTGCTGGCCCATCTGCCCGACCAACTGGCGCTGGCCGAGCGGATGCTCGCTCTGCGCTCGCCGCAATCGGTCGCGCGCATTCAGCGGGCGCGGGCGCAGATTTCCAGCACGCTGCCCAACCTGGACGTGCTGGGCTGCGCCGACCATCAGCGCGTCGCGCAGACTATCGCTGACCGCGCCATCACGCTGGTGCGCGACGGCGGACAGTTGCCGCTGCGCCCTGCCGCAGATACGACGATCGCGGTGATCACGCCGCAGCCGCGCAACCTGACTCCCGCCGACACTTCTTCGCAGGTGCATATTGCCCTGGCCGAGGCTATCCGTCGCCGTCACCCGCGCGTGATGGCCTGCGAACTGCCGCATCCGGCCTCTCCGGGCGACATTGCGGCGGCGCTGTCCGCGGTGGCCTCCGCTGAGATCGTCGTTGTCGGGACGATCAGCGCCGATCAGGATGCGGCCCAGGCCGCCTTGGTGCGCGAACTGCACACGCGGGGCAAACGTCCGATCGTGGTGGCGCTGCGCACGCCCTATGATTTGAGCGTCTTCCCGATGATCGAGACCTACTTGTGTGCCTATAGCATCCGCGCGGTTTCCACCGAAGCCGTCGCCCGCGCTTTGTTCGGCGAAATCGTGCCGCAGGGGACATTGCCATGCCCTATCCCCGACCTGCCCGCACACTGAGAAGCCATCGCCCCGTGTGGCGACGGCTGTTGCCCGTCGGCGCGGCGCTGGCCCTGCTGAGCGCCCCGCTGCTGAGCGCAAAGGCCCAGGAAACGCCTCCGCCGTCGTGGTGCGTGTCGGTCTGGTATCCGTCTTCGGAGCATCCGGGCGGCTACGACTCCATCCTCAACCATCTGAATGTCATTGACGAGGTCAACCCGTTCTGGTATGCCGCCAACGCTGACGGGTCGCTGTTGCTGCACGCGGGCGCGGAAGATGCGCAGAAGTTGAGCGCCTGGCGTGCGGCGGGGCTGCGCATCGTCCCCACCATCGCCAACGCCTCGCCCCTGGCCATCAGCGACCCGCAGACGCGCGCACAGCATATCGAGAACATCGTCGCCCTGGTGATGCGCATGGGCTACGACGGCATTGACATTGATTATGAAGAATTCCCGCTGAGCACGCGCGATGACTTCTCGCTGTTCGTCGAGACGCTGGCCGCACGTCTGCACGCCGAAGGGCGCACGCTCTCTATTGCCGTGCATGCCAAGACCGAGGATTTTCCCGCCTGGGAAGGCGCAGCCGCCCAGGATTGGGCGCGGCTGGCTGCAGCGGTGGACAACATGCGCATCATGACCTACGACTATCACAGCCGCGCCAGCCAGGAACCCGGCCCCATCGGCCCGCCGGAGTGGGCCGCCGAGGTGCTGGCCTACGCGGCGACCGTCACCGAGCTATCCAGGGTGCGGCTGGGCGTGCATTTCTACGGCTACCGCTGGCAGCGCGGCGGCGTCAGTCCCATCACCTGGGAGAGCGTGCAGCGCGCTGTCAGCGCCTATGGTCTGACGGTGCAGCGCGAGCCGGTCAGTCAGGAAGCGTGGGTGACCATCGCCCAACGCGGCCTGCCCAAACAGACGATCTACGTCGCCGACGCGGTGGCGCTCGACTACAAGCTGGCGCGGCTGCTGGAGCAGTTCCCCGATCTGGGCGGCGTGGCGATCTGGGGACTGGGTGGCGAAGACCCGGCCAACTGGGATATTCTCAAACGTTATGCCAGAGGCCCTTGTCTGCGCTGAGCCAGATACCGCGCCAGGGGACGCCATGAACGCCCGCCCTACCAACAAAGCCACGCATCGTCAGCTTCGGCGACACAACCAGCAACTGGTGCTGCGCGCCATTTACAACGGCGTGGCCGATAACCGCGCGGCCCTGGCCCAGGAAACCGGCCTCGCCAAGCCGACGGTGTCTGAGTTGATTGGTGAGTTGCTGGAAGCCGGGCTGCTGGTCGAAGAAGGGCACGGCCATTCTACGCGCGGAGGGGGCAAACGTCCCCGCCTGCTCAAATTCGTGCCGCAGGCTCGTCACGTGATCGGGCTGTCCGTCAACGACGATCACGTCATGGGCGGGCTGAGCGATCTCAGCGGGCAGGTTGTCGCCTGGCATTACGTCGCCCTGGACGACGCCCAGGGAGAAGCCGTGATCGAGGTGATCCGGGCGACGATCAACGGGCTGCTGGCACAGCTCGATGCGCCGTTGCTGTGCATGGGCGTGGGCGTGCCCGGAGTGGTTGATCCTCAAACAGGGGTGGTGCAATACGCCCCGCATATCGGCTGGCGCGAAGTGCCCCTGGCTCGCCTGTTGCAGCAGCACTACGGCGTCCCCGTCTACCTGGCGAACAGCACCGCGCTGATGGCCATGGCCGAATACGTCTACGGCCCCGCCGATCAGGTGTCCAGCTTCGCCGCGGTGCGGGTGGGGGCGACCGTTGGCGTCGGTCTGGTGATCAACGGGGCGATCTATCACGGCGGCGGCGAGATCGGGCATCTGCGGCTGGCCGAATACAGCCCGGTCGAGGTAGCCCCCGACGTGATCGGGCGGCTGGTGACCTTCCTGGGCTGGCCGTACGTCCGTCAGCGCGCCGCGGCGTTGCGCCGCGCCTGTCCCGATAGCCTGTTGCCTGGTGACGATGTGCCGCTGACTTACCTGCATATCCATTACGCCGCCGTCAATGGCGACACAGCAGCGCTGGCCCTGCGCGATGAACTGAGTCGGTCGCTGGCACAGGTATTCGCCTGGATCATCGGTCTGCTGCGTCCGGATCACGTGTCGCTGGCCGGCCCCATTGCCGACCTGGGCGAACCGTTCCTGGCCCAGACGATCGCCTACACGCGGGCGCTGCTGCTGCCCGATCTGGTCGAGCGGGTGACGTTCTCGCTGAGCACGTCGCCCAACCTGGTGACGCTGGGTGCTATCGCGCAGGCTGTGCACCTGGAGTTGGGGCTGGTATGAACAGCAGGTACCTGGGCGTAATCACCAACAACCAGCACAGCGTTTTTCAGCGCAACGTGATCGCGGGGGCGCGTCAGGTGGCCGAAGCGCGCGGCTACGAACTAGTCATTGACTCCTACGCCGAAGACGAGGCGCACCCCAGGCCGATCACCCTCGATTACCGGCGTATGGCGGGCGTGCTGGTCATCGCCAATGCCGCCCCGCCCGACCTGTTGCGGGCCATCTATGGGGCGGGCATCCCCCTCTCGCTGGTCAGCCACGCTGAACCCGATCTGCCCGTGCCCGCCGTGTTCGCCGACAATGCCCAGGGCATCGGGCAACTGGCGCGGCATCTGGTCGAAGTCTGCGGGCGGCGGGAGCTGGTCTTCATTCGCGGTCTGCGGGGTCAGCGCGACAGCGACGAGCGCGAAGCCGCCTTCGTTCGCGAGGCCATGCGCTACAACCTGCGCGTGCCCCCCGCGCACCTGCTGACCGGGGACTTTTCGGCAGAGATTGCGGCGGCGGCGTTGCAGCGCCTGATTGCGTCAGGGGCGCAATTCGACGGGGTAGTGGCCTCGGACTATCTGATGGGGATCGCTGCGGTGGAGACACTGCGGGCGCACGGCATGGATGTGCCCGATGAGGTCTCGGTAGTGGGGTTCGGAGATGGCCCCGAAGCTGAAACGGCGGGTCTGACGACCGTCGCTGCCGACGTGGTCGAACAGGGGCGGCGCGCGACACGTCAGCTTCTCAGCCAGATCGAGGGTCTCACCATCCGGGGGATTACGCTGCTGAGCGTGCGCCTGGTCGTGCGGGCGACCTCAGTCCCCGGCGCTTAGCACCCTGGAACCTGTCAGCGACGCGCGGGAAGGAGCATCCCGCTCCAGGAGCGACCTGATGGCCTCTATCAGGGTCGTCGGCAACTCCGACTTGGACAGGAACAGATCGGCCCCTGCCGCCAACGCCTCACGCTGAGCGCGGGCCGTGCTCAGCGCCGAGAAGATGATCACTGGCGTGTGCGCCGTGTGACGATTGGCGCGCAGTTGGCGGCATAGCTCATAACCGTTGATGCCGGGCATCCATACATCGAGCAGGAACAGATCGGGCTTGAGCGACTGCACCAGATGCAGGACACTTTCGGCGTCACGCGCCTTGAGCACAGCCAGGCCGTGACGCTTGAGCAGGTACGCCAGATATTCCAGCACATCAACATCGTCGTCAACGATCATGACCGCTTTGTTGTACATGGTGTGTCTCTGCCTGTGTGTGCCGTTGCCAACCCTCACCAAAAAGGCCCGGCGGGCCTGGTCTGGGACCAGGCCCTCTTCGCCGCAAGTATACCCTTGCCAGGGTGCCAGAACTAAAGTCCGGCGTAGGCTTCTTCGCGCGTATGCTGGACAATCGCCTGCGCCAGCTCGGCCAGCGTCGTCGCCTGAATCTCGCGCAGCCAGCTCTGCGTCTCGTGGGACAGGCCGAAGGCCGTCAGCAGGGAGGCATCGCGCTCCTTCACCAGGCGGTGACGCACGCTCTCATCGAGCAGGGCCACGCCCATCAGATTGTCCAGGCGCTTCATCTCTGCCGAGCGTCCCAGCTCGTCCCACCAACCTTCGAAGCCGCGCCCTTCGGGCCACGGGGAAACATCCATAATGGGGGTCTGATCCATCATAGCCATCGTGTCGCACTCCTTTGCGTTGATTCAGACCATCTCTGCGTCATACGGGCTAGCTGCCCGACGTGATCTCGACCGCCTGGGCCACATCGCCCGGAACCACCGCCAGCGTCACCGCCAGCACTGTCAGCGCCACCAGCACCACCACCGTCAGCCGCCGGGGGTCGCTCAGCAACCAGTTCGTGGTCGTCAAGAATGCGCGTTTCATCGCCCTGTCTCCTCGTGCTCTGTCACGGCGTACCGCCGCTGCCCGACGTGATCTCGACCGCCTGGGCCACATCGCCCGGAACCACCGCCAGCGTCACCGCCAGCACCGTCAGCGCCACCAGCACCACCACCGTCAGCCGCCGGGGGTCGCTCAGCAACCAGTTCGTGGTCGTCAAGAATGCGCGTTTCATCGCCCTGT
>FWPU01003579.1_pt1 | contig 38713 bp, 36 predicted proteins | sample 2228361 | NCBI WGS metagenome assembly FWPU01 (sample SAMEA103939777, study PRJEB20133) | metagenome | reverse complement strand
GGCCGCAATGCCCCATAAGACGATGCCCCCGCTCTCCCCTGACATCGGCAGCGATTTTTACGGCAGCCGATTGAACCACAGCAGGGAGAGCGTGCCAGCCAGCAGGGAGAGCAGCGCGGCTGCCGCAGTGAACAGAGCGGTGATCTCGGTCGCCGTTTTCCGAAAGACCAGATGGGTGCTCAAGTTCTCGTAGATCGCCCGCAGATCCGATTCGGTCGAGGCGTTGAAATAGGTGCCGTCGGTCGCCTGAGCAATCGCCTTCAAGGTCTCTTCGTCCAGGCGCACACGCATGGCGCGACCGGCGGTGCGCAGGATCGTCCCTTCGACGCTGCCCACACCGACGGTATAGACCCGCACCCCGCGGGCAGCCACCCGTTCGACCACTTCCAGCGGCCGCGGCCCGCGATTGCTTTCGCCGTCGGTGAGGAGGACGATGATCGCCGGCTCGTAGACCCCTTTGGGCAGCGGAGTCGGCGTCGGCGTCGGGGTAGGCGCCGGCTGACCAGGCGCCAGGGGCACGGTGCCCTCGATGCCGGCCTCCTCGAACAGCGCGTCGAGCGAGGCGAGCAATGCGCTGCCGATTGCCGTGCCCCGCTGCGGCGTCAGCCGGTTGATCGCGGCCAGCACGGCCTCTTTGTCCGTCGTCGGTGCCTGCACGAGGAATGCGTTGTCGCTGAACGAAACGACGCCCAGCCTGACGCCCGGCGGTTGTTTCGCCACAAAGGCGCGCGCGGCCTCTTTCGCAGCCGTCAACCGATCGGGCTTGAGGTCATCGGCCCGCATGCTGCCCGACACATCTATGGTGAGGATGACGGTGCCCTCCTGAGTGGGGATCGTCACGACCGACGTGGGACGCGCCAGGGCGAATAACATCGCGGCCAGCCCCAGCAAAAAAAGCGCGGCCGGCAAATGCCGGCGCCAGCCCGGCCCGCGGCCCAGCGCGTCGCGCACCAGAGAGAGGCTGGCATAGCGCAAAGCATAGCGCTGTCGCCGACGTTGCACCAGGACATAGAACACAATCAGCACAGGGATCAGGAGCAAACCCCACAACATCACAGGCCACTGAAATTCCATCGTCACCCCTCGCTATCCACACACTGCTCCCCACCTTTGCGCAATCATCGGTGCCTCAGTTGCTGTTTGCGTTGTCCGGCAAATGTCACAATGGCTCGCACCAGATCGTCTGCGGTCGAGAGAGACAACACATCCACGCCGGCCTGGCGAAACGTCGCGGCCAGCGCTTGCTCGCGACGCTGCGCGGCCTCGGCGAAACGCAGGCGGAAACGCCGGTCGTGGGTATCCACCAGGAGCTGCTCGCCGGTCTCGGCATCCTGCATCACCACGAGACCGATGTCCGGCAACTCGATCTCGCGCGGATCCCACAGCCGCACCGCCAGCGTCTCGTGGCGCCGGTTGAGGAGGCTCAATGGCTTCTCCCAGCCGGCCGCGCTGATGAAATCGGAGACGATGAAAACCAGCGAACGCCGGCGAATCATCTGATAGCCGGTTGCCAACAGCGCGGCCAGATCGGTGAAGGGCGCGGCCGGCAGACGCGGCTGGCGGAGCAGATCGTTGATGAGCCGCAGCACATGCATGCGTCCCCCGGCCGGCGGGATCACCCATTCGACCTGGCTATCGTAGAGGATCGCAGCGACCCGGTTGCCCCGTCGAGTGAGCAACCGGGCCAACACGGCCACAAATTCCACCAGCCGATCGCGCTTCAGGCAACTCACCGTCCCGAAATCCACCGACGGGCTGAGATCCAGCAGAAACCAGGCCGTGATCTCCCGATCCTCATGATACTGGCGCACGTACGGCGCGTCGAGCCGGGCCGTGACGTTCCAGTCCATGTAACGGATGTCGTCGCCGGGCTGATATTCGCGCAAGTCGGCCAGGTCGAGCCCGGAGCCGTAGAACAGGCTGCGGTAATCGCCCTGCAGGATGCCATCGAGGCGCCGGATCACCTGCCATTCCAGCCGATGCAGGATACGTGCTGGCGTCTGTGGCGCGGGTTGCGCAGGCGGCTGTGGCGCGGCCGAGACGGCTTCACGCCGAAACAGTGACGGGAACATGTTCGCGCAGAGGTTGAGCCGGCGCCAGCACCTGTTCCAGGACACGCGCCAGAATCATGTCGCTGGTGACGTTGTCCGAGAGCGCCTCGTAGGACAGGATCAGGCGATGTCGCATCACGTCGAGCGCCATGTCGCGGATATCCTGTGCCAGCACATAGCTGCGGCCGCGCAAGAACGCCAGGGCGCGCGCCGTCAGGATCAGGTTGATCGAGGCGCGCGGGCTGGCGCCGTACAAAAGGTACGGCGCGATATCGCTCAGGCCGAATTCGGCCGGTCGGCGAGTCGCGGCCACCAGTTGCACCGCATATTCCATCAGAGTCGGGTCGGCGTAGACCCGATCGGCCTCGCGTTGGAGCTCGAGCAGCTGCTGTGTGGTGATGACCATCCCCACCGGCGGCAGGGGGCCGGTCATGCGTTCGACGATGACGAACTCCTCCTGGTCGCTGGGATAGCCGATGACGACTTTGAGCATGAAGCGATCCACCTGGGCCTCGGGCAACGGATAGGTGCCCTCCGTCTCGATCGGGTTCTGGGTCGCCAATACCAGGAAGGGATCGGGCACCCGATACGTCTCGCGGCCGATGGTCACCTGGCGCTCCTGCATCACTTCCAGCAACGCGCTCTGCACCTTGGCCGGGGCCCGATTGATCTCGTCGGCCAGCAGCAGGTTTGTGAAGACCGGGCCCAGCGAGGTGCTGAATTCGCCGGTTTTCTGATTGTAGATGCGCGTGCCAACCAGATCGGCCGGCACCAGATCGGGCGTGAACTGGATGCGCTTGAACTCGCCGCCGATCGCCTGCGCCAGCGTCTTGATTGCCAGCGTTTTCGCCAGGCCGGGCACACCTTCCACCAGGATGTGACCGCGGGCCAGCAACGCCACCAGCATCCGCTCCAGCAGGTGATCCTGGCCGACGATGATCTTCTTGACCTCGTACAGCACGCGCTCCATCAACGGAGCGCCCGCAATATCGTGAATGACTCCTGACATATCTCCTCGGATTTCGACCTGTGACGTTGGGATGGTCACACCTGACATCTCAATAGGGCGGCGAGCCGGCAGCGGATGCCGCGACATCAATCGGCACGGCAAAGCCGATGCCGATGAACACACTTTGATCGGTCGGGTTGGCCAGCGCGGTGACAATGCCCACCACCTCGCCGTTGCGGTTCAGCAGTGGGCCGCCAGAATTGCCCGGGTTCACGGCGGCGTCGAACTGGATCAAGCCGTCCACCGGCTCCGTGGTGTTCGGCAACTTGAAGCTGCGATTGAGGCCGGAGATCACGCCCGCGGTGAGGGTGTGACGAAGGCCGAACGGATTGCCCACCACGATGGCCTCGTCGCCGACTTGCAGGGTGGCCGGGCTGCCCAGGACGGCCGGGATGAGCAACGCCGGCGGGGTCAACGCCTGGAGCACGGCGATATCTTTATCGCCGAGCTGGCCGGCCAGCCGCGCTTTCGACACCGTGCCGTCGGCGAATACCACTTCGATGTCGGTGGCATCCTGGACGACGTGCAAGCTGGTGAGGATGTTGCCCATCTCATCGAGCACCACGCCCGAGCCGCTGCCGAGATCCGGCTTGTCTTCCTGGGCGCTCTGCACGCGAATGTACACGACCGATGGGGCGATGACGTCATAGACGCGAGCGGCGAAGGAGACGGGCGGTGTGGCCGAGGCCATGGCCTGGGCCACCAGTTGTCTGATCTCGCGGTCGGTGATGGCCGGCCGAACAGGGCGAAGTTGCATGACAACGAGGAGGACGAGCAGGGTCAGACCGGCGCCCAGGCCGATCCAGGCCAGATGCGTCCAACGGAGACGATATCGGCGCAGCCGCTCACGCCACGTTGGCGGCGGGCTGACGGCCGGCGCTACCGGGGGACGCTCCGGCACTGCCAGCCGCGGCTTCGACATCAGCCCACGGCGTGGCGGGCGCTGCGGCTCCGATGTCAACGCGCGGTGCGACAGGCGCGGCAGGCCGGGCTGCAGCCGGCCCGGCGAAGGCGACGGGGGCGATTTGTCAGGCTGTCGGCGAAGCATTTTAAACATGGTGGCTATCCTGCCTTCAATCCGTTGCCCGGATATAGTCCACAGTTTACCCGCTTCTGGCCAAAAATCGGTATGAAATCACCCACTTGCCCTACTTTGCGAGGATCATCGGTTTATGATAACATGAGCCGCGATCTTGCGCTGAGATCAGAGGGGAAACCTGCCTCATGATTGCAACTGCCGGGGCGACGGCGGCCGCCCGACCTCCCATCAATGACCGCCGCGAAATCATCGGCTGGGCGATGTACGATTGGGCCAACAGCGCTTTCAGCACTACCGTCGTGACGGTATTCCTCGGCCCGTTCCTCACCGCCATCACCAAAGCGGCTGCAGATGCTCAAGGGTTGGTCTACCTGTTCGGCACGCCGATCCGCTACGACTCCTTTTTCGCCTACTGCATCTCGGCCTCGGTGCTGCTTCAGGTGACGTTTCTGCCGCTGCTCGGCGCACTGGCCGATTACTCGCGCCTGCGCAAGCACCTGATGCAGTTTTTCTGCGTGATCGGCGCGACCGCGACCATCGCGATGTTTGCGCTGCGTCCCGGCCTGCACTGGCTGGGCGGCGGCCTCTTCCTGATCGCCAACCTGGCTTTCGGGGCCAGCATCGTCTTCTACAATTCCTATCTGCCGAACATCGCCAGCGCAGATCAGCGCGATCGAGTATCGTCGTTCGGCTGGGCGATGGGTTATCTGGGCGGCGGGTTGCTCCTGCTGCTCAATCTGGTGTTGTATCTCTTTGCCGACAGGTTGGGCCTGGGCGCAGATGCCGTCGCGCGCATCAGCCTGGCGTCGGCGGGCGTCTGGTGGCTGGGCTTTTCGCTCATCACCTTCGCCACGTTGCGCCGACGCCATGCGGTACGCCCGCTGCCCCCCGGCGAGACATACCTCTCCATCGGCTTCAAACAGCTCAGCCTGCTCATGGACACGCCGACCTCCCTGGTCACGGGGCTGATGTTGCTGCCGCTGGCGATTCCGGTTCTCTTCGTGCTCGGCCTGCCGCCGGTCGTGATCCTGGCGCCGGCGCTGGGGCCGCTCTCGGTGCTGGCCATCTTCGTCGTGCGCAAGTCCCGCACGCTGCCCGAAGCGATGAAGTTCCTGGTCGCCTATCTATTTTACAACGACGGCGTGCAGACCGTCATCGCGGTTGCGGCCATCTTCGCGGCCAATGAGCTCCAGATGTCTTCCACCAACCTGATTCTGGTGATCCTGATGATCCAGTTCGTGGCATTCTTCGGCGCGCTGGGGTTCGGCCGGCTGGCGAGACGTTTCGGCACCAAACAGACGATCCTCGGCTCGCTGGTCATCTGGAGCGCGGTCACGATCTATGCCTACGGCGGACTGCGGAGCACGGCGCCGTTGCTGGGCATGGAGCAACGCCAGCTCGAGTTCTGGCTGCTGGGCGCTGTGATCGCCCTGGTACTCGGCGGTAGCCAGGCTCTCAGCCGCAGCCTGTTCGCACAAATGATCCCGGCCGGTCAGGAAGCGGAATTCTACAGCTTCTATGAGGTCAGCGAACGCGGCACATCATGGCTGGGGACGTTCATCTTCGGGCTGGTGAACCAGCTTTTCGGCAGCCTGCGGATGGGCATCCTGTCGGTCATCGTCTTTTTCGTCGTCGGCCTGATCCTCTTGCCGCTGGTGAACGTGCCGAAGGCGATCGCCGAGGCGCAACGGTCGCCAGCAGAGGCGGGGGATGGCCGTCAGCCGTAACGAAAGCCCAAGCGGTTACGCAAGAAGCTGAGGTCTCGGTCCGAAAGAACTCTCTATTCCTGGAGGTCACTCATGCCACTCCGACGGCGAAAACTGCCCAACATCCTGTTCTTCGGCATTGATTCGTTGCGCGCCGACCACATGAGCTGCTATGGCTACGGCCGACTGACCACGCCCCACCTGGATCGCTTCGTGCAGGAGGGCACGCTCTTCGAGCGCTACTACAGCCCGCACATCCCCACCACCAGCGGCTATGCCAACATGCTGACCGGCATGGATGTGTTCAGCACGCAGGTCGTGGCGCTGCGCCACAAAGGGCCGATGCGCGAGGAGGTCAAGACGCTGCCCGAGATCCTGCGCGAATACGGCTACACAAGCACCTGTGTGGGCTTCCGTGGCAACGCCGCGTCGCGCGGCTTCGACACCTATGTGGATTACGATTCGGGCTGGAAAACGTGGGAAGAAGGCCGGATGCCGAAGGCCGATAACCTCAACCAGGTGACCCTGCCCGAACTCGACCGGCTGCACAAGCAGAAGCAGCCCTGGCTCCTCTTCCTGCGCCATCTCGATCCGCACTCGCCCTATCTGCCGCCGGCGCCGTTCGAGCGGATATTCTACGGCGGCAACGAGTGCGACCCGAAGAACAAATCGCTGGAGGCGATGAAGAACTTCAAGCCGTTCCGGGATTACCTGCTGAGCTGGATGCCGCCCGGCATCACGGACAAGGAATACGTCATCGCGCAGTACGACGGCGAGATCGCCTACATGGATGCTGCCATCCGAGTTCTCTTCGCCAGCCTGGAGGCGAAAGGCATCCTCGACGAGACGCTGATCGTGATCACCTCGGACCACGGCGAGACCCTCGACGAACACGACTGCTACTTCGACCATCATGGCCTGTATGACTGCACGCTGCACGTGCCGCTCATCATTCGCTACCCTGGCCAGATGCCGGCCGGTCGCCGCGTGACGGGTTACGCGCAGCATTACGACCTGGTGCCGACGATCCTTGATCTGATCGGTATTGACTGCGGCATCGCGTTCGACGGCTGCAGCCTGCTGCCCATGGTGCGGGGCGAGGTCGCCTCGCACCGCGCCGAGTTCTACATCACCGAATGCACCTGGATGCGCAAACATGGCTGGCGCACGCCGCAGTGGAAGCTGATCGAGGCGCTGGAGCCCGATTTTCACTTCAAGCCACCCCTGGAGCTCTACAACCTGGTCGAGGATCCGGAGGAGAACCACAACCTGGCGGAGGCCGAGCCTGAGATGGCGGCCCGGCTGAAAGCCCGCATGGAGGCATGGATCGCCCGTCGCGAGGCCGAGACCGGCCTGCCCAATCCCATCACCACCCAGGGCGACTGGCACGACCATGTCGGAGTCGGCGCGTTCACGAGCTCGCAGCAGGCCTACGACACGCTGTACATCGGCCATCCCCGCCAGGCGCAACAGTTGCAAGCAAAGGCAAAAGGAGAGAAGTAGGGCGTGAAGCGTTGGAGGTCGGACGAATTTGTTGTGAAATGGAGGTGATGTGGGAGAACAAACGATGAAGAACAGTCGCATCGCGCCGATCCGGCCCTCTATTGCCAGGTATCTGAAGCGGCAGATCGGCGGGTTTATCCGTGAATATGAGCGCGAGGTAAATCGTGGGGCCGGACCGGCCGATCGGCCGACGCCAGAAGGACGGGCCGAGACGCCGACCGCCCCAACGCCTCCAGAAGAGGCCGCTGGACAATCGGGATCGTGAGGTGCTCCGCAGCCTGGCAAGCCGCCGGATGGAGCAGGCCAGCCTGCCCGTGATGGTGACGCGACGCCGCCAATGGACTGCGCTGAAAGACCTGCGCGGCGAACGGCCGATGGTGCTCTTCGAGACCTGGCCGCTCGAGAACTACGTGGCCGAAGAGGAACTGCGCTGTCAGGATGCCGGGTTGCGCCAGGTCGCGCAGGAAATGCGCGCGGTCATTCGCCAGGCCGAGGAGATCGGCGACGATTACGTGGTCGAGCCGTTCTTGCGCGTCTGGGACATCGACGCGCTTTGACGCCGTTTGCCCTAGATCTCGAACAGCGCGCCATGCCCGCCCTGTGCCGGATGATTCAGCAGCCAGGCCTGGCTATCAATGGCCGGTTCGCCGGGGCGCGGAGTGCGCCGCACATAGCTGCCATCGGGCTGCAAGACGCGCGCCTTGACGTTGTTGCGCAGCTCGACTTCCAGGATCGCCCCCCGAATATAAGCCCGGATCGCCGGATCCTTGATGGGGAAGATCACCTCCACCCGGCGATCCAGATTGCGCGGCATCAAGTCGGCGCTGCCCAAATAGACCTCGGGCGCGCCGGCATTGTGGAAATAGTAGATCCGGCTGTGCTCCAGGAAGCGGCCGACGATGCTGATGACGCGAATGTTCTCGCTGACGCCGGGCACGCCCGGTCGCAAGCAACAGATGCCGCGCACGATCAGGTCAATTTGCACGCCGGCCTGAGACGCCTGGTACAACTTGCGGATCAACCGATCGTCTACGAGCGCGTTCATCTTGAAGATCAGCTGGCCACCCCGGCCGGCCAGCTGATGTTCGATCTCGCGCTCGATGAGGTCCTCGATGCGTTCGCGCATGCCGCGCGGCGCCGCTACCAGGCTGCGGTAGTAGGTCTGGGTCGAATAGCCGGTCAACGTATTGAAGAGCTCGGTGGCGTCGGCCGCCATGTCCGGGTCACACGTGAGCAGGCCCAGGTCGGTGTAGATGCTGGCGGTGATCGGGTTGTAATTGCCGGTGGCCAGGTGCAGATAACGCCGCAGGCCGGTCGGCTCTTTGCGCACGATCAACGTGATCTTGCTGTGCGTTTTGAGGCCGACCAGGCCGTAGACGACGTGCACCCCCTCGGCCTCGAGCGCGCGGGCCCAACCGATGTTGCTCTCCTCGTCGAAGCGCGCCTTCAATTCCACCAGCACCGCCACCTGCTTACCGTTGCGCTGCGCCTCCAGCAGGGCACGCACTACCGGTGAATTCCGCCCCACCCGATACAGGGTCTGCTTGATCGCCAGCACGTTCGGGTCGGTCGCGCCGGCTTTGATGAAATCCAATACCGGCCCGAAAGAGTCGTACGGATGATGCAAGAGGATATCCTGCTTGCGAATGACGGCAAAGAGATCTTCTGCGGTCTTGATATCGCGCAAAACGGGCGGCACAGCCGGCACAAAGGGCGGATCGCGCAGTTCGGGATGGTTCAACCGGGCCAGCTCCCACAGGCCGCTCATGCCGAGCGGCGGCTGCAGCCGGTAGATGTCGTCCTCCGACACCTCCAGATTCCGACGCAGCAGATCCACCATGGTCTGCGGCATCGCCTCGTCCACGACCAGGCGCACCACCGGGCCGAACTGACGCAGGTGCAGTCCCTGTTCGATGGTCTCCAACAGATCGGGCGCCTCATCCTCCTGGATTTCGAGGTCTGCATCGCGCAGCACCCGGAAACTGTATGCCTCAACCACATCATAGCCGGGGAAAAGCGAGTCCAGATTGCCGGCGATCACATCTTCGAGCCAGATGTAGCGCCGGTCGTCCTCCAACGGGATCAGCCGCGGCAGCGACGTGGGCACTTTGATGCGACTGAAGTGGCGCTCGCCCTTTGCATCGCACACGGTGACCCCCAGGTTAAGGCTGAGATTGGAGATGTGCGGGAAAGGCCGGCCCGGATCAAAGGCCAACGGCGTCAACACGGGCAAAATCTCGTCTTGAAAGTAGACCCGCAGCCGATCGCAGTCGGCATCCCCCAGTTCGTGATAGCGATGGATGCGGATGCCTGCGGCTTCCAGCTCGGGCATGATCTCCTGATGGAAGATGCGCCGCTGTTCCTGCATCATCGGCAACACCATGGCCCGGATGCGCTGCAGCTGCTGCGCCGGCGTCATGCCGTCCGGCGGCACATTGACCACCCCGGCCGCCAGCTGATCCTTCAGACCGGAGACGCGGATCATGAAGAACTCGTCCAGATTTGAACTGAAGATCGCCAGGAACTTGACGCGTTCCAGCAGGGGGTGCCGACGATCCTGCGCCTCTTCCAGAACACGCCGATTGAATTCGATCCAGCTCAGCTCCCGATTGAAGTAAAGGGAGGGGTCCTTCAGATCAATCTCGGCCGACGGTATGGGCAAAGAAACCGGCAGCGTGACCCGAGTCAGGGTATCCATGCTCACCACGGCTCTCCTTCTCATTCTTCGTTACTGACGCCGATTGTAACTCAAGTGACGCGACTCCGGCAAATCATGCAGAAATGACCGCCCCCAGGAGCCGCAGGATGCGGGCGTCGGTGGCAGGAAAAGCCAGGGCGGGCAGCGCATCGGGCATGACCCAACGCACCTCGGCGCACTGCAGCGGTTGTGGCACGCCAGCGGTATGTCGGCAACGCCAGGCAAATAAGGTGATGCGAAAGTGCGTGTACGCATGTTTGATGCGACCCAACAGCGCGATCGGCGCGACTTCGACCCCGATCTGGGCACGCATGGTTCGCCGCAAACCGTCCTCTGCCGTTTCATCGGCCAGCAGCACACCGCCAGGAAAGCCCCACAGGCCGGCCAGCAGCCCGTGCAACGGCCGCCGGATCAGCAGCAAGGCACCGGCCTCATCCTGGATGATGCCGGCGACCACGGTGTGATGCGGCGGTCGTGCTCTGGGCTGCATCGTGGGGCGCGCGGCCTCGACCCCACGGCCATGTGCCAGGCAGACCGCGACGAGGGGGCAGGCCGGGCAATCCGGCTGCCCCGGCGTGCAGATCTGCGCGCCGAGCTCCATCAGCGCCTCATTCAGGTCACCGGCTCGCCCTGCGGCTGCAGCGTGCACCAGCGTCGTCGCCAGCGCCCACAACTGCGCTTCGACCGCAGTCGAGCGCGGGTCCGCGGCGATATCGTAGACGCGACACAGGACCCGGCGCACATTGCCGTCGAGCACCGGCTCCTGCTGCCCGAACGCCAGACTGAGGATGGCGCCGGCCGTGTAACGACCGATGCCGGGCAAAGCCAGCAACGCGCGGCGCTCGGCCGGCAGCCGGCCCTCGTACTGTGCGACGACGAGTTGCGCTGCACGATGCAGATTCCGTGCCCGCGCGTAGTAGCCTAGCCCGGCCCAGGCACTCAGCACATCATCCAGCGAGGCCGCAGCCAGCGTGGCCAGGTCAGGAAAACGGCGCATCCAGCGTTCGTAGTATGGGATGACCGTGGCGGTCTGCGTCTGCTGGAGCATGATCTCCGCAATCCAAACCGCGTAGGGCGAGCGGTCGCGGCGCCACGGCAAATCACGGCGCGCGGCTTGATGCCAGGCCAGAAGCGGCGGCACGATTTGGTCGGGGATCGGCACTGCGATGGCAGACATGAAGGGTGAACAAGGGAGGCGTCTTGCTGTGCCGTCTTTTAGACAGGCGCAACGGCACAGCAGGCGAGGGGATGTGGCGACTAACGGCCGATCATGACTGAGCCCAAAAGCTGACTGAGAAACCAGAAAAGAAACATTGCACCCAACATGATCCAGGCCCACAGGGGCAGGCCCAGGATCAGGGTCGGGGTGCGCTTCTTTTTCTCCACCGGTTTGGGCAGTTCGGTCTGACAGCGCCAACAGACCCGTTTGTCATCGGGATTCCAGGTGTGACAATTCGGGCACTCCATCCGCGGCCTCCTCTCTCCGGATGTTTAACCTCGTGGCGGCGGCACGCCAAGCATTTCGTAGTCGAAGCAGCCGTCCCTCATGATTGTTTCACCATCCACGGTGATGGTGCAGCGTTGGGGGATCATGTCTACGTGGAGCGATGACGACCACAGGGCACCCGTCTCGGCCGGGTATGGATTGCCGAAGGCCACATGAACGCCGGGGAGCTTTTCGTCCTGGAGCAGGTTGCCGACAAGTCGTTTCAAGCCGATGTTGGTGCCGATGCCGAACTCGCCCACGCGCCGGGCATTTTCGGTCGAGTCCAGATAGGCATTCAGATCGTTGAGCAATGCCCGATTGGACGAGTGGATGGCCACGGCCATGCCGTCGCGGATCTCCACAATGAGCGGCTCCTTCAGCACGCCGTAGCGTTCGCCGAAATAGTCGCCGACCAGATGCGCGCTGAGGGTGCCCTCGATCGTCTTCGGGCAGCTATAGGTTTCGCCTTCGGGCAGGTTGCCCCACTGACCGGCCCGGTGATAGATGCCGGTACAGGGTACCCATCGCAATGCAGGGTCGAAAGTTGCAGTCAAATCGGTGCCGTCCGGTGTGGTGACATGAATCGTCTCGGCGATGCGCGTGATGTCGTACACGGCTCTCGTGATCGCAGCAACGGCGCGATAGTCAGTGCGCATCCCTTCCTGCATCACTTGTGAGGTCACGCCAGGCATATGAGCGTGGCGCACGTTCAGGTCATTGAGCAAGAAGACGCGCAGGCCATTGCGGAAGGTGACCTCACCGGGCTGCGTGGATGCGGCATAGAAAGTGACCGTGGGGCGGAATTTCAGGAGCTCGGCGCGCAGGCTTTCGGGCAATGCCCGCACCGGCCGTTCGGCATACTGTTCGAGATCGTGGAGAATCACCTCACCGCCGGCCTCAGACGCCTCCTCGCTCAGCAGCCGGCCAATGCCATGGGTGATCCGGTCGGTCAGGATGAAGACTCGATCTGCTGCAGTAATGCCCATGCACGTGCGCGCTGCGATGCGCGCACCCGCCCGCATTGCTTCCAGTTGATTGAACGTCAGATGTGCGACATCTGTGGGCATGACTCCTCCCAGGCTGATACGCCTTTGCGCCGCGGCCCTGCGGGCTCACGCGAACCCGCAGGGCCTGCTTGCGGTCTTGAACATGCTTTTATTCTACCACGTCCCAGCCCACAGATGAAAAATGCCCCTACGTACGGGCGGGCCTCTGTGCCCGCCCACGGGCCTCTGTGCCCGCCCACGGGGCGATCACGGAGGATCGCCCCTTCAGGCCAGCGCAAAGCCCTGCTGACGCAGTACTTCCCGCAGTTCGGTGCGCAGCGCCTGCGCCACCCGCCGCGCTGAATGCTCAGTCCATCCGTAATCGGCCATTTCGGTCGGCTTGCCGGGCACCGGCACCTGGCGACCGGCATAGATGCCCGTGGCGATCATGGTGCGATCATAAGCGGCCAGTTCGGCATCTTTCGGTGCCGGATCGTATTGTTCCCAGTGCAGAATGGCCGAAAGGAGCAGCCGGGGGCGGACAGGCGGCGGTTCGACCGGCCAGCCCACCGTCATGCCGACAATGGGAAACACTAGCCGCGGCAACTTCAGCAGCGCGATCACGGCCGCAGTATCGTTGCGGATGCTGCCGATGTAGCAAATGCCCAGGCCGAGCGACTCGGCGGCCAGCGCAGCGTTCTGCGCAGCGATGGCGACATCTACCGCGGCGACCAGGAAATTTTCTACATAATCGGTGACCTGGGTGTAGCCGCGCAGGTGGCAGGCGCGGTCGAGCCGGGCCAGATCGGCGCACCAGGTGAGAAACACGGGCGCCTGCGCCACATGTGCCTGCCCCCCGCAGATCTCGGACAGGCGGACGCGCATGGCAGCATCGGTCACAGCGACTACACTGGTCATCTGCAGGTTGGAAGAGGTGGACGCGCGCTGGCCCGCCACGACCATCGTCTCGATGAGTTCCTGCGGCACCGGATCGGGCTTGTATTTGCGCACCGATCCGTGACGGTGGATGAGATCAAGAGTGGGGTTCATATCCCGATCCTGTGGAATACTGTCAATTCTGCCCCCAAAAGCACAGCAGGCGCGTTGCAGCGACCACGTCACAGGCCCGGCAGTCCGAAGCGATCGTCGAACAACTTAATCGAGCGCAGCACCTCGGCTTTGGCGACCTCGGCGTTCTCCCAGCCGATCGGCTTGGTACGCATCCCTTCGAGGTCCTTGTAGACTTCGAAGAAGTGCGCGACCTCGTTCAGGAAATGGGGCGGCACATCCTTCAAATCGTGATACTCGGAGAAAAGCGGGTCGGTGGCCGGCACAGCCAGGACCTTATCGTCGTGAACACCGCGATCCAGCATCCGAAAGATGCCGATCACCCGCGCCTGGATGATGCAGCCCGGGAAGGTCGGCTCGTTGGTCATCAACAAAATATCCAACGGGTCGCCATCATCGTAGAAAGTGCGCGGAATCAGGCCATAGTCGCCCGGATAATGCAGCGAGGAGAAAAGCACACGATCCAGGACGATGACGCCGTTCTCCTTGTTGTATTCGTATTTATTGCGCGAACCCTTCGGGATCTCAATGATCGCATACACGATGTCGGGAATTTTCGGGCCCGGACGCAGCTCGCGCCAGAGATTCTGCATTGGCATAACGCCGCCCTCCTTTCTTGCACATATGGGAAGCCATACAACCCCTGCGCGTTTGACGCCTGACGCTTCACGTTTCACGTCTGACGTTTGACGCCTGACGCTCCACACCCGCAATCGCCTCTCGCGGGCAGAGTTCTGCGCATACGGCGCAACCGGTGCACAACGTGGCATCAATGAGCGCTTTGGGTCGCTGATAACGGACGTCGAGCACGGCGCTCTTCAAGATCGCGGGGCAGCCGAGACGGAAACACAGCCCGCAGCCGTTGCAAAGCTCCGAATTGATCGTCAGCGGCTGCCAGTGCAGTCGCGCCGCCGGCAAGAGCACGCACGGGCCGCGCGTGATCAATACGGATGGCCGATCGAGGCGGATAAATTCTTTGAGTGTGCGCTCGATCTCCGTCACATCGCAGGCATTCACTGTCTTCACATGTTGGACGCCGAGCGCCCGCACCAACGGCTCGAACTCGATGACCGGCGCGGCTTTGCCCTGCAGCGTGCGACCGGTGCCGGGATTCTCCTGGTGACCGGTCATCCCCGTCACCTGATTGTCCATGATGATCGTGACTACCGGGCTTTGATTGTATACCACATTGACGAGCGCGGGCAAGCCGGTGTGAAAGAAGGTGGAATCGCCGATCACCGCGATGTGCGGCTCCGGATTGCCGGCTTTGGCCGCGCCGTGGGCGACCGCAATGCCGGCACCCATGCAACCCAGGGTGTGCATGGCGTTCAGCGGCGGCGCGAAGCCCAACGAATAGCAGCCGATATCGCCAAACACGGGTACTTTCAGCTTGCCGAGCACGTAAAATGCAGCGCGATGCGGGCAGCCCGGACAGAGCACCGGCGGCCGGCCAGGCAGTGGCCCGACGTCCACAGCGGGCAAGGGCACGCGCGCCGTCTCCGGCAACAGCCCGGCTGCAATCGCACACTCGCGCACCGTGCGCGGGTCCAACTCGCCCAGCCGCGGGAAGATGCTTTTGCCCTCCACCGGCACGCCCAGCAGACGCACTGCCTCCTCGATGAACGGGTCGAGCTCCTCGATCACGATGAGGCGTTCAACTGCCGCGGCGAAGTCCCGGATCAGCCGGCCGGGCAGGGGCCACGTCATGCCCAGCTTCAACACCGACGCGCGTGGGAAGACCTCGCGCGCATACTGATAGGCCACGCCGGCAGTGATGATGCCCAAAGAACGATCTCGGGCCTCGACCCGATTGTAGCCAAACGTCTCGGCGAACTCCGCGAGCGCCATCTGGCGCCGCTCGATGAGCGGAAGGCGGACGCGAGCATTGCCCGGCACCATCACGTACTTGGCCGGATGGCGCGGAAAGCGCATCGGCCGCTCTGTCGGCTCAACCCGCTCGCCCAGGGCGACCGCGCTGGCCGAGTGGCAGATGCGCGTCGTCATCCGAAACAACACGGGCGTATCGAACCGCTCGCTCAGCTCGAACGCCGCGATCATCAACTCCTTCGTCTCCTGGCTGTCGCTCGGCTCCAGGCAGGGCACGCGCGCGAATTTGGCGAAGGTGCGATTGTCCTGTTCGTTCTGGCTGGAATGCATTCCCGGATCATCGGCGGTGATGATGACCAGGCCGGCCTCGATGCCGGTCATGGAGGCGTACATGAGCGCGTCGGCCGCCACGTTCAGGCCGACATGCTTCATGCTGGCAAAGGCACGTCGGCCCGCGTACGCCGCGCCGATGGCGACATCCACTGCCACCTTTTCGTTGGGGGCCCATTCAGCATAGACGCCCGGATATCGAGAGAACTCCTCGATGATCTCGGTGCTGGGCGTGCCCGGATAAGCAGATGCTACCGCGACGCCGGCCTCCCAGGCGCCACGGGCTACGGCCTCATTGCCGGATAAAACGCGAATCACACGATCTCCTCTGGAGCCATCTCTCCTGTGGCCGTGCTTTCACGCTATGCGGGCACCGGGCCGGCAGGGGCCAGCGCGTCCGCGACGATCTCCGCAACATCGCGGATCAGCAACCCTTCCGCGCCGAGCGCGCCGGCCGCGTCCTCCAACATCACCATGCAGAACGGACAGGCCACCCCGATCTCGGCCGATCCGGTTGCCTGTAGCTGTTTGAGCCGATTGTGATTGATGCGCACCTGGCTTTCATCCTCCATCCAGACGCGGACGCCGCCACCACCACAGCACATGGCCAGATCGCGGCTGGCCGCAGCCTCTGTCAGCGACCTGCCGGCGCGCTGCACCAGCATGCGGGGCGCATCATAGATGCCGTTGTAGCGACCCAGATAACAGGGATCGTGGAAAGTCAACCGGCTCGCCGCCTCCGCCTGTAGCCTGATCCGACCGTCGCGCAGCAGTTGCTCGATATACTCCGTGTGGTGGACGACCCGATAGTGGCCTCCGAACTGGCCGTATTCGTTGCGCAGGGTGTTGAAACAGTGGGGGCACTGGGTCAGGATCGTGGTGAATTTGTACTGGTTCAACACCGCGATGTTGGCCTGCGCCAGGGTCTGGAACAGGTACTCGTTGCCGGCGCGGCGGGCTGCATCGCCGGTGCATTGCTCCTCATCGCCCAAAATGGCGAAATTCACGCCGGCCGCGTGCAAAATGCGCGCAATGGCGCGCGTGACCTTCTGATTGCGGGGATCGTAGGCACCTGCGCAGCCCACCCACCAGAGCACTTCGGCTTCGCCCACATCGCGCATGAGCGGCACGGCGAAGTCGAGGCCCTGTGCCCAGGCCGCGCGTCGGCGCTTGGGCTGCTTCCACGGATTGCCGGCGCGCTCGATGTTGGTCAGCGTCGTCGCCAGGCTGGATGGCAGATCGCCCTCGGCCAGTGCCAGATAGCGTCGCATGTCCACGATATCATCCACGTGTTCGATCAGCACGGGACATTCGGCAACGCAGGCGTAGCAGGTGGTGCAACACCACAGCGTCTCGTGGGTGATGAAGTCGCCGACGAGACGCCGGGCCGCTGCAGGCACCGAGCGGTCCGGGCCGGCAGGTTCTTCGGCCGCTTGCCGGCCGACCTGCGCGGTCAGCGCGGCGCGCAGGTCGAGCACCAGCTTCTTCGGGTTGAGCGGCTGGCCGGCGGCATGCGCCGGGCAGACTGCCTGACAGCGACCGCACTCGGTGCAGGCATCCACGTTGACCAGCCGCGGCCAGGGGAAATCGCTCAGCGCGCCGGCGCCCAGCCGCTCGGCTTGCTCCAGGTTGGCGATGGGGTAGAGGGCACCGCGCTCGCGAAACGGCGCCACGAACACGTTGGCTGCTGCAGTAAAGACATGGAGCAGGTTCGTCCACGGCAGGGTGGCAAACGCAACGGCGACCGCCATGAAATGCACGATCCACATCCCCCGGTGCAGGCCGAGCAGAACAGCCTCGCTCGTGCCTGCGAACAGGCGGCTGATGGGATAGGCCACCGGCGAGAAAGGCGCCCATACCGGCTGTTGGGCGGCCAATCGCAACGCCTCGACCAGGAGGCCCGTACAAACGATGAAGACCAGAAGCGGCAGCGTCAGGTGAAAGCGCCAGTCCGTGTTCAGACGTTCGGGTCGCTGCACATAGCGACGATAGATCGCCAGGCCCAGGCCGATCAGCGCGGCGAGCGCAGCCAGGTCGAGCACGACTTTCTCGAGGAGATAGAAATCGCCCCGGAGCAGCTTGGCTCGAAAGAGGAGCTCGAACACATCGGTGTCGAGCGAGCCCAGCACCGTGCCGATGAAAAAGAGCACCATCGTCCAGAAGATCAGCAGGTGCATCGCGGCGGGATAGGCTTGCCGCAGGATGCGGATCTGAGCGACCGCGTAGCGGAAGACACGCTGGAGCCGCCGCCACGGCTGATCGAAGCCGGCCTGTGGCTGGCCAATGCGCCAGAGTCGGACACGCTGATAAATGCCGTAGACCATGATGCCGATGGCAAGTGCCATTACGGCAAAGAAGAAAACGCGCAGAGGAACAGGGATATTCCACCAGCCGAAGCGACAGGGTACACCCGGTGGACAGAGGACGGAATCCATGACAGCTCAGCTCCTTCGGCAGCTATCGTCGAGTCAGTTCTGATCCATGCCATGCCCAGACATAGGCAGGGTCCCCCTCGTCATGTAGGGGCGGGGTCGCCCCGCCCATCACGCGAAGTTTCCCCGTCCATTTCTCCGCCCACCTGGGAGAGATGCCCCCATCTGCGCCCGGCCTGGGGCGAACCGGGCCAGGAGATAGGCGGGCGAGGAGACCTCGCCCCTACAGCGCGCCATGGCACGATCAGACGATGTTCAGTTCGCGCCGAGCTCCAGCCGGATCGGCGAACGGGGTGCGCTCGCACGGCGGGCATTCAACACGCTCACCTGTGCGGCGACTCGCTGGGCGATGGCGCGGAAGGCCTCGGCCTGGGGCGATTCCGGACAGCAGGCGACTGCCGGTTTGCCCTCATCACCGCCCTCGCGGATCGCGGGCTCCAGCGCGATGCGGCCGAGGAACGGCACGCCCAGCGCGGCCGCCGCCTGTTCGCCGCCCCCGATGCCGAACACATCGCCGGCCATGTTCTCCACGATGCCGAGCACGGGCACATTCAACCGCTGAAACGCCGTGAAGCCGCGGCGGGCATCGGACAGCGCCACCTCCTGCGGCGTACTGACGATGATGCCGCCGGTCAGCGGCACCAGCTGGCTCAGGCTGAGCTGCGCGTCGCCGGTGCCGGGCGGCAGGTCCACGATCAGGTAGTCCAGGCCCGCTGTGCCGGCACCGGAGGGAATGCCCCACGCCACATCAGTGAAGAGCTGTTGGATCGCTTTGTGCAGCATCGGCCCGCGCCAGATGAGCGCCTCGCCGTCGGGCACGAGGAAGCCGATGGACATGATCTCGACGCCGTGCGCAAACGCCGGTGTCATCTGCTCGCCGGTCAGCGGCGGCAACGAGTCCACGCCCAGCATCATCGGCACATTGGGGCCATAGATGTCCGCGTCCAGGATGCCGACTTTGGCGCCCATCTGCGCCAACGCCACCGCCAGATTGACAGCCACGGTCGTCTTGCCCACGCCGCCTTTGCCGCTGCCCACTGCGATGATATTCTTGATGGGCACGTCGAGTTTGCCCGGGATCCGGCTATCTCGGCGCACCTGAGCATCGAATTTGACTTCGACCTCACGGATGCCGGGCAGCTTCATCACCGCCGCACGCGCCTCGGCTTCGATCTGATGCCGCAACGGACAGGCAGGCGTCGTCAACGTCACCGTGAAGGCCACACGGCCATCCTCGACCACGATATCTTTGACCATATTGAGTGTGACCAGGTCCTGATGTAGCTCCGGCTCCTGCACGGTCTTCAGGGCACCGAGTACCTGGTCTTTGGTGACACGAGTGGATTTACCGAACATGATTGCCTCTGTGTGAGAAGTAACCCGCGAAGCGTGATACGTAAAGGGCTGTGCGTCGCCCGACTGTCGCCGCTCAACACCCAGCGCCCGCCATTTCTCGCCTCACGGTTCATGCCATGTCATCCATCGCCAGGCGCGCTGCCCGGCGACCGATCTCCACGGCGAAGTTCGTACCCCGATCCCAGGGATAGACCTGGCTCATGCTGGCAAAATAGAGGCCAGGCACAGGTGTCTTGATCGCCGGGATGTGGCGCGAGTGATTGACCGGCGGGATGGGCTGCGCGTAGGGCGTCTTCCAGAGCCAGCTGTCGCGCACCCAGCTGCGCTCGAAGGCCGGATTGAAACGGGTGAACGCGGGCAGAAAGCGTTCCAGCAGCGCCTCTTTGCTCAGCGTGAAATACTCGTGACCCGGATCGAGATAGTCGCCGCAGTAGATCAGATGATCGCCGCCGTAATGACGGGCCGGGATGAAGTTCGTGTGCTCGACCAGCGCGAGGAACGGAAAACCGGCTTCTTTGGGCAGGTTGTGCCAGTAATACTGCGTCAACGGCCGATCGAGTGCCACAATCAAGGCGATCGCGCCCATGGAACGGAGCGCGCGCAGGCTGGCGACATAGCTCTCCGGCAGGTCGGGCGCCAGCCGGGCCATGAGGCCTGGCGAGCTGGTCGAGATGACCGCATCATACAACCCCGCGTCGGCAGCCGTCTCGACGCGGAGACGGGGCCTCCCGGCATCCTCTGGCTGGCTGTGGATGCCCGTAACCGCCGTGTTCAGCCGGATCTCAACCCCACGGCCGCGCAGGAGATCGGCCAGCTTGTCGAGAAAGGCCTGAAAGCCGCCGACGAACGTGCCCAGCCGGGTCGTGCGGCTGCGCAACCGCGCCCATAGCCAGGCCATGTTCACCACGCGCAGGTTCTCCTCGCCGAACTTGCCCACCAGCAGCGGTCGCAGCTGCAAATCGTACACGCGTTTGCCAAACCAGCGTTGCGTCCACTCGGCCGCAGTCACCTTTTCGAGCGGCTGCCAATGGGCCAGAAAGCGCAGATAGAAGCCCACCAGGCCATAGCGGATGACATCGCTGAGCGGAAAATGGCGCAGGAGAAAGGCCGGGATGGTCGAGGTGATCGAGTCAAACGGGTAGAAGCGGCCTTGCCAGTAGATCACGGTGTACGGCCGCGGAAAGATCACCTGATCGCGCCAGCCGAGCTCATCAATCAGGCCCAGGATGTGGCGATCGCTGGCAAACCAATGATGATAGAATTTCTCCAGGCTCCAGTCCCAATGTGGCGCCCGAAAGCCGGCGGCCAGGCCGCCGACTTCTGGTGCAGCCTCGTAGATGACCACCTGATGCCCATGCCGCACGAGATCATAGGCAGCGGCCAGTCCTCCGGCACCGGCTCCGACGATGGCGATCCGTTTGCTGTCGGCCATAGCGATTTTACTCTTCCGGGATCACCGGCTCGATCAGCGCATCTTCTTCGACCGGTTGGCCAGCGAGATAGGCGTCCACGTCGCGCCGCGCTTTCTGGTACAACTGGAGCAGGTCCGCATCCGTCCCTTTGAACTGCAACACGGTCTGCGTGGCGCATAGCTGGCAGCCGCGCATGTATTTGAAACTGCCCTCATGACACTTAACACAGCCGTCCAGGCGGATCATCATCAGGGTAAAGGCCAGGCTGTCCGGGTCGGTCTCCGGCAGTTTGGCGACGCGCGTCACGAGATCGGCCCATTGTGGTCCGCGCAGGTTGCGCAACGAAGCGATCAGCCTCGGCGGGAAAAGGAGTTCAGCTTTCGGATACATCAGAGTTCTAGTTTCATGCTCGCAACTTTGATCGGTCCCGACGAGCTGCCGCTCTGGGGAGCGATCAATTGGTTCAACGCCTGCATCAGTGCCTTCTGGTCAATGCCATAGCTCTGGCAGGCACCCTCGATCGTGTCCACATCACTCACCGCGCAGTGGGAACAGCCGCCCAGATGAAAGCTTGCCAGCACATCTTTGACCCGCGGATGGACGTTCAGCGCCTCGGCGATGGTCATATCAGGCGTGAAAGCCAGCTCGCCAGCACGCTGACGCAACTCCAGGCGCAGGCTGGCCAATCCTTCGCGCAGCTCTTCGGCGGCCTGAGCCATCTGTGCCGAGAGGTCCTGGAGCCTGTCCTGAGTTTCCGCCAGCCGTCTTTCGACCGCATTGGCCCGACGAAAGGCCAGGTAGGCGATCGCGAGAGAGAATACGGCCACCAACACAGCCACTGTTGTCATTGCAACACCTCACATGGAGACAGATCACGTATGTCTGGCAAGCCCATGATGCAACTCCGCAGCGGTTTCGACTGTAAGACCCCTACCGCTTCGTCTGCTCTGCGGGTGCAGTCGTCGGTGCTGGCCTGGCAGCGGCTCTGGCTGCCCTGGCCGCCTTTTCCGCTTCGCGCGCTGCTTCCTCGGCTGCCCAGTCAGTGGGACGGATGCGCGCGTAGTACGTGGTGGGCACGCGCAGCCGTTGCAGGTCGAAGACCAGGTCAGGCATCCGCTGATAGGCCGCGATCTCGTAGTCGTGGTCCATCTTGATTGCATCGAAGGGGCAGAACTCCGCGCAGAAACCACAGTTCATGCAGATGGTGGTGTCAATGTAGAACTCGGCCGGCTTCGTCAACGGCTTGCCCTTCTCGTCTTTAGCGCGCACGATCCAGATGCATTGCGGCGGACACACCTTCGCGCAGATACCGCAGGCCGTACAGCGGTCCTCGCCCGTCTCCGCGTCGTAGATCAACACCGGAATGTAGCGAAAACGCTCGGCAACCTTGCGGCGCTCCTCCGGATACTGGATGGTGAACAACCCGGTCTGGGCCGATGCCCGGCTCTGATCCAGCTCATGGCGGCCGCCCGCGTAGCGGCTGGGGATCTTCCGGATGTCGTCCAGGTACGTGCCGATGAACTCCTTCAGCGTCACGCCCAGGCCCTTGAGAATACCGGTTCCGAACATGAGATGCTCCTTGTCTACCTGTCCACTTCGCCCAATACGATGTCAATGGCGCCCAAAATGACCACACTGTCCGCGATCTTGTGGCCGATGCACATCTTCTCCAGGCTGGTCAGATTGATGAAGGTCGGCGCGCGGACGTGGTAGCGATACGGGTTCGGCTTACCGTCGCTCACGATATAGAATCCCAGTTCGCCTTTCGGCCCCTCGACCGCGGCATAGGCTTCGCCGGCCGGCACGCGCAACTGATATTGCTTCTTGCCGGGCGGCATGATCGGGCCCTCCGGCAGCCCGTCGAGCGCCTGTTTCAGGATGCGAATGCTCTGGTAAACTTCATCCATGCGCACGCGGAAGCGCGCCCACACGTCACCTTCAGGCCGCGTGCAGATGTCGAAGTCGAAGCGATCGTAGATCGAGTAGGGCCGGGCCTTGCGCAGATCGTAAGGGACACCGGATGCACGCAGCATGGGCCCGGCCATGCTGTACGCAATCGCCTCCTCGGCCGTGAGCACGCCCAGCCCGCGGCAGCGCGTCTCGAAGATCTCGTTGCCGGCCATCAGCTTTTCGAAATCCTCCATCACGCGCGGTAGGCGGTTCCACACCAGGTCTTTGGCGCGTTCGACCCACCCCTCGGGCAGGTCGGCGAAGACGCCGCCGAAGCGCATGTAATTGCACATCATGCGCGAGCCGGCAGCCGCCTCGAACAGATCGAGGATCAGCTCTCGCTCACGCAGCCCGTACAGCGCCGGGGTGAAGTACGCGCCCAGGTCGTTGAACAGGAAGCCGACCGCGATGAAGTGGCTGATAATGCGGGTCAGCTCGGCCATGATGACGCGTATGTACTCGGCGCGCTCCGGCACCTGAATGCCGGCGAGCTTCTCCACTGCCAGCACGTAGCCGAAGTTGTTCGACATCGAGGCGATGTAGTCAAGCCGGTCGGTGAACGGGATGTTCATGATGTACGTGTTGCGCTCGCCGATCTTTTCGTGGCAGCGATGCAGGTAGCCGATCTCCGGTTCCAGCCCGACGACGTTCTCGCCGTCCACCGCGATCACCATGCGGAAGACGCCATGCGTGCTGGGATGCTGCGGCCCCATGTTGACCAGGACGCGCTCGGTCTTGAACTCGCTGCCGTGGCCGTTGCCGCCGCGATCCACTTGCATGATCTTGCGATATTGCACCTCTGGCTGCGTCCACAGATCCGGATCCCAGCCGACCGGATAGGTCACGTTGTCCTTCCAGGGCACGCGGTCTTCGGCCCAGACGTGTTTGCCGTCCGGATGGCGGCTCTTGAAGGGCTTGCCATCCTCTTCGTAGTACGGTTCCTTGAAATCTTTGCGCAGCGGCCAGCCCTCGAAACCTTCCCACAGCAGGATGCGGCGCAAGTTGGGGTGATCCGTGAAGCGGATGCCCATCATGTCGTAGACTTCTCGCTCCTGCAGATCGGCACCCGGCCAGATCGAACAGACCGAGGGCAGCTCCGGGTGTGCCTTGTCGGTCAGACGCACCTTGAGAATCAACGGTTCCTGGCTTGCCGCTGCGCTGCCGCTGCGCCAGCTGCCCACGCGGTAGAGGTAGTAGACCACCTCGAAGTACTGAGGCCAGTCCACACTGGTGACCATCGAGAGGTAGTCATAGCCCTCGTGCTCGCGGAGATAGGCCGCCAGGGGCAAGAGCTTGTCGGCGGCGACCACCATCCCGTTCGGGGTGACCTCGGTCACGGCGCCCGGCACGACAGCGCCGAACGGGAGATCAGAACTCATCGTTTGTATCGTCGTATCGGTCATGGAGGAGCCTCGCTCGCGACAGAAAAATAGCAGTCGTTCTGCAGCCCGGCCGCATCATTCAACCCAGGTCTGCGCCCGCCTCGCGCAGCATGCGCTTCAGCGCCTCGCGGTCCTTTGGGTTGTACAGATCAGGCCCCAACACCGGCACCGGCACCGCGTCGTTGCGCTGGTCTTTGCGATACCAGGGCACGGTCTTCACCGACTGTTTCATCACCGCATCGTGGATGCGCATGACACCATAGAGGATCGCCTCCGGGGTCGGCGGGCAACCGGGCACATAGACGTCCACCGGGACGAACTTGTCAATGCCGGAGACGACGTTGTAGCCTTCCTTGAACGGGCCGCCGGAAGTTGCACACGCGCCCACGGCCAGCACGTACTTCGGCTCGGCCATCTGGTTGTAGAGGCGCACGATGTTGGGCACCATCTTCTTCGTGACCGTGCCGGACACGAACATCAGGTCGGCCTGCCGCGGCGACGCCCGGATGATCTCCATGCCGAAACGGCTCAGGTCGAAGCGAGAAGCCATCATGGCCATGAACTCGATGGCGCAGCAGGCCAGCCCGAATGCCATCGGCCACATGGACTTGACGCGGCCCCAGTTGTAGATGGCATCCAGCGTGGTCAGAAAGACGCTCCGCTCCAGATCAGCAGGCAGGCCAGGGACTTCAGTCTTTTCGCTCATTGCAGACACCTCGTTCATTCCTGCGCCAGGAAGCCAGCACGCGGCTTCGGCTTGTTTTCGCGCCAGCCAAGCACATAGACGGTGGCATCGTTGCGGTAACCGATGCTCAGCAGCCGCCAACCCTCGGCAAGCAGTTGATTGACAAGATGGATTTGGTCATCGGAGGCCACGGTCACCTGGGTGAGTCGGCTGAACGGTTGCTCACCGGCAGGCGCGACAGGAGTGGGAATCATTTCGGTCATGTCGGGCACCTTGGATGTCGGTCGTAGACGCCACTTTGCGCACCGCAGCCAGGAATCTGTTCGCTGGCACGTGAGGTCATGGCTTGCGCCACGTGGGACATTCTACTATAGATGAAGTCACAAAGCAAGTAATCCCAGACGCCATTTCGAGCGCGCGGCAGCAATTCCGCGTTTCGGCTCTCTGCGGTATAATAGGTGTATGCGAGATGCCTTCCCCGATGCGCTTGTCCGGCGGCTGGATGCCCTGCTTCTGGCCGTGTTGCTCCTGGCCCGTATTCGCATTGATTCCCTGGCCGAGGCGGCTGTGCTGCCGTTGCGCCAGAACGATGTGGCGCGCCATCCGTTCCTGGGGCAATTGCTCCCGGCCAAAGCCATGGCATTGCTGGCCCAACAGCAACTTGTGGATCCGGTCGGCCTGCTGCTGATCGTGCTGGCGCTGGGCTGCCTGGGCATCTATCTCCTCGTCCACGAATTCGCGGCCAGCCCTCGCGCTTCCTATCGGGCCAGGCTGCTCCTGATCTGGGCGATCATCCTGCTGACCGTGTTTGCGCCCAGCCTGAAGCTGATGCTGCTGCGCCAGGGAAGCGGTCCGGCCTCCTATTGCCATGACGGCGGGGTGATCCAGACCGAGGCCACCATCGTCTATCTGCTCCAGGGGCGGAATCCGTACATCGAGGATTACCTGAAGACGCCAATGGCCGAATGGGGCATCAGCGAATTTCGCACCGCGCTCTACCACTACCCCTATCTGCCCTGGACCTTTCTCTTCTCGGCGCCGTTCAAGCTCGGTGCAGAGCGATTGCTCGGCTGGTACGATCAACGTATCGTCTACCTGTTGCTTTTTGCGCTCTCATTGCTGCTGGCCACCGGTCTGACCCGGCAGCCGATCGGCCAGTTGCTCCTGGTGATGCTGTTGGGGTTGAATCCGTTGCTGGGCTCGGACCTGATCTATGGCCAGAACGACAGCTTCGTGCTGGCCTGGCTGATCGTGAGCCTGTGGCTCTGGGTGCAGGGGCAACGGAACAAGACAACGAGGGGCTGGCTATGGGGTTCGGCGGCCGCGTTCGGGCTGGCATGTGCCAGCAAGCCGACCGCCTGGTTCCTGGCGCCGTTCTACCTGCTGCTGATCGGCGGAGATGTCACCGACCTGTGGCGCCGGCCACTGGCCTGGCTGCGTCGTGCGAGCGCCGCGTTCTGGCCGGCGCTGCTGGTGTTGTTGGTGATCGTGGGCCCCTATTTGCTGTGGGATCCGGCCGCCATGTTCGACGACGTGTGGGCCTGGGCAAACGGCACATCGCCCACCGCGTATCAGATCTGGGGCTGGGGGGCGTCCAATTTGCTGCTGGCGACCGGGCAGCTCGCCAGCCGCTTCGTCTACTGGCCGTTCTGGGTTCTACAATTGATGCTGGCCGCGCCGTTGCTGATGCTTCTGCTGTGGCGCCAGGCGCGGCACAACACCCTGGAGCGGGCACTCTGGGGATACGGGCTGTTCCTCTTCGTCTTCTTCTACGTCTCTCGTTTTATGAACGAGAACTACCTCGGCTATATCCTGGCGCTGCTGACATTGGCCGCGCTGAGCGAAACGCGGCCAGCTCTCGCCGATCAGGCCGCATCCGTGGTCGGCCCTGGTTGATCCGGCGATTGGCCGGACCCGCTGTACGAACGCAGGACCTCCTCAGAGCTGGGAAGCTGAGCCCGCAATGCGCGCGCATATTCCTCCAGATAGTGGCCGGTGCGCATGGCCCAATCGGCCATGTCGTAGCCTCGCAGCGCCGCCACCGCCTGGATCAGCCCGTGCAGCAGAGCAGCAAACGCGGTGAGCGAAGGCAACAGGCCCACAGTCTGGATCGGCGCCAACAATACATGTTCGGCCACGCTGGCCACCGGATTGGTCATGGTGCCGACGAGGCCCAACGTGTGCGCGCCGATGCTGCGCGCCATCTTCAAAAATACCGCGATGTTCGGGCTCATAGCCGTCATGCCCAGGCCGATGAAAAGATCGTCGCGCGATGCGATCGCCAGGGTCGTCGCCTGGGTCGCGGTCTCTCCGGAGATGAGATGCGCGTCGATCCCCAACGCCAGCAGGCGATGGGCAAAGGCCTCGGCCAGGAAGTTGGCGTTGCTTTCACCGAACATGAAGATGCGACGAGCGGTATGAATCAGATGTACCACGCGCTCGATAGCCTCCGGATCGAAATGGAGGCGCATCTGCTCCAGGTTGTTGCGGTCTTGCGTCAGCGCCCGATATACGACAGCCGCCGGTTGACGATCCTCCTCCGCAGGCTCATAGACTCGCTGCAGGTCGCGTTTGACCCGCTCCTGAATCTCGGCGACCAGCTCCGGGAATCCCGGATAGCCCAGGCGCTGCGCGAGACGGACGACCTGCGCGGTGTCCGTGCCGGTCTTCCGGCCAATTTCGGAGGCCGTCATGAAGGCAGCATCCCGATAGTGATTGATCAGGAAATCGGCGATCTTGCGGTAGCTGGATGAAAGATCAGGATAAGCGGCGCGAATCAGATCCGTGTACATGGTCAGCACCGGCTCTTGAGAACAAAGTCGGGCTGTGACCTCAGGCTCGCTGGCCCGTGATCACAGCCCGACGTGCAGTCTTCCCCCAAGCGGAGTCGGACGAACGAGCTCCGTACCAGGTCCGCCGACAAGCGCGACATCGGCCCGCACCAGCCGCGCAGGCCACCGATCGCGTGTTCAGAAAATGTCGCGCCTGCCGATCAAGTCAGCTGGGTGAGCGCGCGCTTGATGTCGGCATTGCGTTTGGCCAGCGTCTCGGCGTTCTGCTGGGCGATAGTCTGTGCGATCGCCATGCAGAGCGCGTAGAGGCCGGTCAGGCTCGGGATGGTGCCCTCCGTCTCGCCGGGCGCGTAGAGCAGATGCTCGGCCGCACGGGCGGTCTGGCTGCTCAGGCTTGGCCCGCAAGCGATGGTCACCGCGCCTTCACTGCGCGCGTAGCGCATCAGGCTGGCGATGGCCGATGGTCCCTCCACGGGCGTCATCCCGATGACGACTTCGCGGCGTGCAAGCCGCGCCACGGCCTTGGCGCGCTCGTAGGTGTCGCCGCCCACCCAGACCACCGGCAGCCCGGCCTCGCTGAGCATCTCAGCGAACGAGGCCGCGATCGGGGCCGCGTACGACTCACCGGTGATGATGATGCGCGGCGCGACGCGCAATGCGTCCAAAATCGTCTCGATTACGTCTACAGTGTTATGGGCAAGCACTTTTTCCAATCGGGCCCGGTCCTCGTTGATGAGCTGCTGGACCCGGCCGCCAGGCGTGCTCTCGACGGGTGGCGCCTCAAAGGTCCGGTTGAGCTCTACTTTGACCTGCTCCTGGATATCCGAGATCAACTCCGGATAGCCCGGGTAGCCAAGCCGCTGCGCGAAACGCACGACCGTGGTCGTGTCCACATCCACGGCGTTCGCCAGCTCAGCCGCGGTCATGAAGGCCGCCGTCCGGTAGTCGTTGAGGATGAAATCCGCGACCCGGCGATAGCTGCGCGACAGATACTCGTAGTGCTTGCGGATGTTTTCTCGAAACATGTCTCACCTCTGAGAATGAATAGAAATGCCGAGGGCTATGGCGCGGACTGCTCGGCTACAGTCCCTGTCACTACGGTCTGCAAGGGGCAATCACCGCACGGACGTGGGGGCGCACATGCAGTTTAGCAGACGATAGTGATGCATTTTTTTTATTATACATCAGACCAGCTTCTTTGTCAACCCTGATTCCTGAGAAATTACGACAGATTTACGAAGATACTCGCCATGAAGAAGCGACGAGAGATCGTAAATGATTCAGGACAGATTGCAGCCGGAGCTATCATCTATTTCTTTGTTTGACAGAAGACACACTATCGGCTATCCTGCGCAGGCGAACCGATTGTTTGACCGATGTGTGGATGGGGTGCGCGGAGATGGGACGTCGGGGCCATCGCTTTGAGCATATGAGTCGGTGCAGTTTGTGGATTGTGCTGATCGGCCTGGTGTTGGCCGGGTGCGCGATCGGCGTCACGCCGCGCGCGGAGGTGACGCCGACCGCAGCCATAGCGCGCGCGACGCTTGCGCCGACGGCCACAGCGCGGCCCGCTGCCCCGGCCACGGCAACGCCCAGCCCGTCACCCTCTGCTGCGCCGGCTGCCACCGTCAATCCGCCCCCGCCGGCCAGCGCGACCCCCTCTCCCCCGGCCACGCCCACACGCGGCCCCACGCCCGATGGTATCGTGCGCACGGCCAGGGTGCCCATCCTGATGTATCACTACATTTCCGAGCCGCCCGCCGACGCCGATATCTACCGAAAGGACCTGTCGGTGCCGCCTGGCCGCTTCGAGAGCCACCTGCATTATCTGCAGGAGCACGGCTATCAGACGATCACGCTTGACGACTTGCTCGCCTACCTGGCCTATGGCAAGCCGTTGCCCGAACGGCCGGTGGTCCTGACCTTCGATGATGGCTACGAGGACAATTACATCCACGCCTTCCCGCTGTTGCGCCGATACGGGATGATCGGCCACTTCTTTATCATCAGCGATTTCGTGAGTCAGCGTCGCGCCGGTTACATGACCTGGCCGCAGATCGAGGAGATGGCGGCAGCCGGCCAGCGGATCGGCTCGCACAGCCGCGATCACCCGGACCTCAAGGGGAAGAGCGCAGATTACCTGGTGTGGCAGGCGCTCGGCGGGCTGGAAGCGATCCAGGAGCATGTGGGGTATCATCCCCGGTGGATCAGCTATCCGGCCGGCAGCTACGATGATCAGACGATCGCGGTTTATCGTTCCGCGCACTACTGGGGTGGCCTGAGCACCGAACAGGGCGTCACGCATACCCTGGAACGGATCTTCGCGCTCCGACGCGTGCGCATCCGCGGCACACATACTGCGGCCGACCTGGCCGCGTTGCTGGCACTGGACTGGTGACGCGACCGGCCGCTCTGCCCTGAACATGGGCCACGTACCGCGGGATTATGGGTTTCAACAAATTAATCCGGTCATGATGACCAAAGCGGCGTCGGGCCGCCGCAGACCAATTTGGATTGCGGCGCTACAGCGCCGCTTTGCGATCGTAGCGCAAGCCAGAGCGGCGTCAAGCCGCCGCAAGCCAAAGCGGCGTCTGGCCCCCACCCCCAGCCCGTGCTTGCCTCCCCGGAGCGCAGCGGAGGGGGCGCCCCCTCCCAGGGCGCGGGGTGAATTCCAGAGGGGGCCTTTCGGACGGCTTCGCCCTCCGAAAGGCCCTACAAGACGGGGCCGGGGGTGAGAGAGGTCCAATGACAATTGGAGGTCAGGCGAAGGCCATGCCTTCACCTATCCCGACCCGACATCGGCTACGCCCTGCCACAATTCAGCGCAGTGCTACCGATCGCATTTCGCGCGTCCGGGTTATTCGGAGAGGCTCTAATGCTTCTCCGCGATGGCGAGGATGGACGTGCCCCAGGGCAGGTTGACGCGGCGCAACAGGGCTGCCTCCAGCTTGCCCACCACCGTGAGCACCGCATTGATGAGGGGCGCGGTCGGCTCCATCTCGACCTGATACGCTTCCTCATCGAAATGCGGCGAGGCCAGTTTCGGCTCGGCGCGGCCGCGGCGCAACAGGATGAATGCGACCGCCAGCGGGAAAATGAAAAAGTTGTTGTACGAAATGCGCAACACCTGAAAGCCGTGCCGTTCCAGCTTGGCTCGCAATTCGGCCGCCGTGTAGCGCCGCTGATGCATGTTGATGACATCGTTGCGGCTCCACAGGAACATGAACGCCGGCACGGTGACCATCAGCTTGCCCCCTGCCCGCCCCTGGGACGCGTCTGGCCCGCGCAGGACGCGATGGCATTCTGCGAACACCCGGTCTTCATCCGGCACATGTTCGACGGTATCCAATAAGGCCACCAGGTCGAATTCCTCGTCGCCGAACGGCAGGTCGTCGGCCGATCCCAGGTAGGCCTCCAGTCCACGCTGGCGCGCAACCTCTAGCGGCTTGGGGTTGCTGTCTACGCCGACCACGTGGCCATAGTGGCGCAGGTGATGGGTCATGTTCGCCGCGCCGCAGCCCACGTCGAGCACGCGGCGCTCTGTGCCGGGGCCCACGTAGCGATCCAGATAGGCCAGGATGGCCCGCGTGCGGCTGGCAAACCACCAGTGGCGATCCTCTTCGAGCACGGCCAACATCGGGGTAGATGGCATCCAATTCACTCCGCTCAGCAGATGGGCGACAGGAGACGTCGCGCGGCGGCCAGCACCTCCTGGACCGGGATGGCGGCCATGCAGGCGTGTTCGGCCAGCAGATGGGCAGGCCAGTCCAGCCGATCGCAGGGCGCGCACGGCCAATCGGTCCGGAGCACGATGTGGCGTTCCGGTTCGCCCCAAGGCCCGAATTTGACGGTCGAGGCCGGGCCATACAGGTGCACCGTCGCCGTGCCCACCGCCACCGCCAGGTGCAACGGCCCGGAATCGGAGCCGAGGACCAACGCGCATCGTTCGAACAGAGCGGCCAACTGCTCCAGGTCGGTCTGGCCGGCGGCATCCAGCACGGGACAGGCCAGCCGCGCCGCGATGTCGCGCGCCAGCGGCTGCTCGGCTGCACTGCCGGTCAACACGATCTGCGCGCGGCAGGTTTCGCTCAGCCGGCCGGCAACGGCCGCCCACGCTGCGGTGGGCCATTGTTTGACCGCTGCGCCGGCGCCAGGATGGATGGCAATCAGCGGTCGGGCAGCCGTCGCCGCGTGCGCAGCCAGCCAGTCCGCGGCCCACCGACGCGCATCGTCGCCGATCACGAACCGCAACGCGACCGGCCGGTCGGCCACGGCCGCGCCGGCGGCCAGCGCCTGCACCACCGTCACGTTCTGCTCGACCTCGTGGCGGTCGGGCCGATACGGCAGGGCCTCGGTCAGAAAGGGCCGCGTTTCTGGCCGGTCATAGCCGATCCGCCGGGGAATGCCGGCGGCCGCGGCCAACCAGCCGCCCCACCAGTGATCGAAGCGCAGGATCAACGCGGCGTCGAAGCGGCCGGCCAGGCCACGGGCCGTGTCGAACAGCAGCCTGTACGGTGCGATCAGGCTGGCTTTGGGCCGACGCTCGAAGCCGGGGAAGCGACAGGGGAGCACCTCGTCGAGATCGGGGTTGCGGGCGACGACGGCCTGGCTCCACGGCCCCACCAGCAGGGTCAGGTGGGCGTCGGGCAGGGTGGCGCGCAGCAGGTGAAAGGCCGGCGTGGCGAAGAGCATGTCGCCGAGATGATCGGGCCGGATCAACAGGATGCGACGCGGGGCCGCGCTCGGCTGCGGCCGCGCATAGAGCCGGCCGATGCTGCGCAGCATCAGCAGCCGCAGGCGCTGGGTGCCGGTCATGCGTACAACGCCTCCAGCCGGGGCACAATCGCTTCCCAACCGTAATGTGTTTCCACGTAGGCCCGTGCTGCCCGGCCGAGCGCGGCCGCGCGAGGCCGATCGGCCAGCAGGGCCAGCACTGCAGCGGCAAACGCGGCCGGCTCGTCGGCAAAACAGACTTCCTGGCCCTCGCGCAAGTCGAAGCCGTCGCAGCCGAGCCGGGTCGAGACGATGGCCCGGCCCATGGCCATGGCCTCGAGCACCTTGAGCCGCGTACCACCGCCGATGCGCAGCGGCACGACGTAGACCGCCGCCGCGGCGATGTAAGGTCGCGTGTCCGGGACGCGGCCGGTCAGGATGATGTTCGGGTGGCCGGCCAGCCGCGCCAGCCGCGCATGGGGCTGCTGACCGACAACGTAGAAACGGACATCGGGCGCTTCGGCCAGGATCAGCGGCAGGACGGCGTCGGCAAACCACAGGACCGCATCAATGTTGGGCCGGTAATCCATTTTGCCGGTGAAGACGAGGGCACGAGGGCCGGCTTCGGGGAGCGGCGGCACGGCCTCAGGCCGATAGAAGGCCAGATCTACGCCGTTCGGGATCACAGCGACCTCCAGGCCTGGCAGGATGCGGCGGAGCGCCTGCCGGTCGGCCTCGGAGACGGCGACGACGCGGTCGGCCGCCCGGCAGATGCGCCGCTCGTAGGCCACAAGCTTCTGCCACTGGACAAAGGAGTAGGCGGCAGCCAGCCAGCGCCTGAGCTGGCGCGCATCGGTCAGGCAGTTGCGCTTCTGGAGCAGATACTCGGCATTGTGATCATCGAAGATCAGGCACGGTCGCTCTGTCGCCGCGACGCGGCCCGAAAACAGGGGGGATTGCAGGGCATATGGCGCCATCTCGATCCCCTCGATCTGGACGACATCGTAGCGCTCCTCGGTGAGCAAGGCGGCCATGTGCCGGTGCATCGTCGGGCTCTCCAGGCGCAGGGCCATGTCGGGCAGCAGGTTGAGGAGCGTATCTCGTGCCCGCCGGGCCAGGCTCCGGGTCGGCGCGGGCTCGACGACGACGCGCCGACAGTAGGGGCGCAGCAGTTCGGCGGCCGCTGTCTCCAGCGCCGCTCGTTCGCTCGTCTCGGCGCCGATCGGGCCGAAGGTCAGGAGGTCAAGGGTGTGACGACGGGCCAGGCCGGCGATCAGGTTGAAGTTGCGGATGGTCGTGCCTTGCGACAGGCCGGTCAGCGCCTGTGGCGGGATCGGCAGCTGAGGGGTGAGGATCAGGATGCGCGCCATGGGATGTCTGATGCCACACAGGAGGGCTGCATGTTCATGCGGAGTCGAAGGCTTTTTGGTAGACTTCCATCGTTTCGCGCGCAGCCCGTTCCCACGAAAAAGCCTCGGCGCGCTGCAGGCCTTTGACGCGCAGCTGGTCACGCAGCGTCGAATCGGTCAGGACGCGCCAGAGAGCTACGGTGATCTCCTCGTCGTTTTTGGGGTCTACCAACAGTCCGGCGTCGCCGACGACCTCCGGCAGGCTGGAGACGTTGGAAACCACGACGGGCGTGCCGCAGGCCATCGCCTCCAGAGGCGTCAGGCCGAATCCCTCGTAAAAGGCGGGGTGCACCAGACAGAGCGCCGCATTGTAAAGATGAAAGAGGTCATGGTTGCTGACGCGGCCTAGGAAGAAGCAATGCGGCTTCAAGGCCAGGTCGTTCACCAGTTTGTAGACGTCTTCGGTGAGCCAGCCCGGCGCGCCGGCCAGGACGAGCGCCGGCGTCAGCTTGTATTTGTCGCGCAGCCGGCGATAGGCGCGCAGCAGGCCGGGGATGTTTTTGCGCGGCTCGATGGTGCCAACAAACAGAATGTAATCCTCTGGGATATCGAAAAGCGCCTGGACATGCTGGAGCGCAGCTGGGCGCGGCTCTGGCCGAAACAGCGGGTCGGCCGCCTCGTAGATCACGCGGATTTTATCCTCTGACACACCGAGCTTCTTGATGAGATCGTGTTTTGTGCTTTCCGAGACCGCGATAATACAGTCGGCGCGACGGACGGCCCGATCAATCTGGCCGTAGTAGCGTGCGCTGTCTTTGGTGAGAAAATGGGGATAGATCAAGAAGGCCAGATCATGGATCGTGATCACCGAAGGGCCGGTGCGACGCAATGGCGGGATGAAATCCGGGCTATGGAAGACGTCGGTGGCCAGCCGATTGACGACCCACGGCAGCAGAAGCTGCTCCAGACGGTGATGGCTGGGCACGGGGGTGTAGGCAATCCGGATGTTGGCGGCTTCGAGCAGCGGCTGCTTGCTACGGCGGTCTTGCAGCAAGGTGAAGGTGTGCTCACGGAACGTCTTGGCCAATGCCTGTGTCAGACGGAGGGTATACTCGCCTATCCCGGCACGAGTATGATACACCAGGCGCGCGTCGATCCCGATATGCATGGCCTTTTCCCGATGCGCTAACCGTGAGAAAAAGATACCCTCCGCACGAGCAAAGCGTCGCAGGAGGGCTTCAATGACCCATCAAGGAGCGAACCGATCATAGCACAGGAGCGGGAGGGCGTCAAATAGTCGAGGGCTGCCGCGAGACTTCTCTGGCTCCGGCGCACCCCAGCACGGCCGGCGTTCTTGGTCTTCTGCGTACTTCGTGCTAAAATAGGGCCGCTTTTCTTGAGATCCTCTGTCTGGCTGCACCGGAAAGGAACGGAGACGTGGAAGAACACCGCCTCTACTCGCTGCGTGCCCGCGATATCATGAACCAGGATTTCGCCGTCGTGTCTCCCCTGGCGACTGTGCAGTCGGCCGTCGAGGCGATGCTCGCCCATCGCTGTTCGGCAGTCATCGTGGACCGCGCCGATGAGGGAGACGCCTATGGCATGGTCACCTATCAGGAGATCACCTATCGGCTGCTGGCGAAATCTCTGTCGCCCACGCGGACGCGCGTCGCGGAGATCATGGTCAAGCCGCTCATCGTGGTCACGCCCAATCTGCGCCTGCCGTTCATCGCGCAGCTGTTTGCGCGCGTCGGCATTCAACATGCGCTGGTGATTGATGAGCACCGACTGGCCGGTATCATCTCCAGTGCCGATCTGGTGCGCGCCATCACGGCCGAGGATGTAGACGGCTGAGCAACGCCGTTCATTGATCATGACTGGTTGGCCGCCACCGGCCAGGCGGCCGGCCAGAGCAAGGAGGCTTCATGGAATTCGGCTGGACGGAAGAACAACAGATGTGGCGCAAGACGGTGCGCGATTTCGCCCAGAAGAAGATCGCGCCCCGGGTGCGCGAGATTGACAGCACGAACCACATCCCCGAAGACATCATCCGGGGCATGGCCGAGATCGGGCTGTGGGCGCCGACCGTCTCTGAGGAGTACGGCGGCCAGGGCATGAGCGTCACCCTGGCGACCATCGCGGCCGAGGAGCTGGGCCGGGCCGATATCAGCCTGGCCATCCCGGTGATGTATCTGGTCGAGGCGAGCTGGGGCTTCGTCTTCGATCGCTATGCCAGCCCTGCGTTGAAGCAGGAGATCTTGCCAAAGGTGACCGCCGGCCGGGCCTTCCTCGGCATCGCGACGACCGAACCGGGCGGCGGCTCGGATATCGAGGGGGCCACGCGGGCGCGCGGGGAGAAGCAAGCGGATGGTAGTTGGCTGCTCAACGGCGAGAAGCTGTACATCAGCGGCATCAAAGAGTCGTTGCGCATGGGTGGCATCCACATGACGCTGGTACGCACCGATCCGCAGGCCGGACATCGCGGCTTCACCTTCTTCGCGGTGCCGCTGAAGGACAATCCCCACGTCACCACGACGCTGATCGAGAATTGGGGCCGCACGGGCATTTCGACCGGTGGCTTCACCATGGAGAATCTGCCGCTGGCCGACCGCTATCGGATCGGTGAAGAAGGCCGCGGCTTTTACTACGCCATGGAAGGGTTCACCTTTGCTCGCGCGCTGATTGGCGCCACGTGCGTCGGCGCGGCCGAGACCGCGTTGCAGATGGGGATCGAATACATCAAACAGCGCAAGACGTTCGGCAGGCCGCTGGCCGCCTACCAGGGCATCAATTTCCCGGCCGCCGAGCGCTTCACCGACATCGAGGCGGCGCGGCTGCTCACCTACAAGGCGGCCTGGATGGCCGACGAGATGTATGCGCGCGGCGCCTTCAAGCATAAAGACATTGCCCTCTACGGCGCCATGGCCAAGTTGCGCGCGCCCATCATGGCCTTCGAGACCTTCAACGAGGTGGCGAACTGGCTGGGCGCGATGGGCTATAGCAAAGAGTATCCCATCGAAATGGGCATCCGCGGGGTGCGCTCCTACTCCATCGGCGCGGAAGGAGGCATGAACATCATGCGGATGATTATCGCGCGCGAGATCATCGGAGGAGAGTATACGAACCCGCGACAGGGAGCGTGAGACGTCAAGCGTCAAACGTCAAACATCAGGCGTGAAACGTGAAGTGCGGCTGGAGGTGTTTCGTCCTGGAGACGGTTCTCTCGCCTCTACGTCTGATATGTCTCGTAACGTGACGCCTGACGTATGACGCCCGAGGCTTCACGCTTCACGTTACACCTTCACCATGCCTCAACTCGACTTGAATCGCCGTTTCCAACATGCCCTGGAGCGCGGCCGCACGGAGTGGGTCGCAGCCGATCCGGCGCGCTGTGCCGCGCTGGCCGGCGCCGAGTGGACGCCGAGCGGCATCCGGGTGCCGTTCTTTGGCCGACCGCATCTGGTCACCCATCCTGAAGGCGTGGTGTACGTTGCAGCCGGCCCTGACCTGAACCGGCCAGATGCCGAACTGCGCGAGGCACACGTCTCCATCCAGATCGTGCTGCTGCACTATCTGATGACCGCCGACGGCACGCCTCCGGCCGATCGCTGGATCACCTTCCGCGAACTGCCCGATGGCCTCTTTTATGCGCAGGCCTTTGCCGGCCATGCGGAGGGCGTGCTGGCCGAGAGGCTCGGCAGCCGGCTTGACCGCTTCCGGCAGGCCGCCGAGGCGCTGGGCGGCAGTCCGCTCAGCCTGGCCGATGCGGCCTATCGTTTTCAGGCCTTCCCGCGGCTGGCCGTAGCCGTGTTGCTGTGGGAGGGAGACGAGGACTTCCCGCCGCAGGCCCGCATCCTGTTCGATGCCCATGCCGGCCACTATCTGCCGACCGAGGACCTGGCCGGGATCGGCGACTGGCTGGCACATCGGTTGACCAGATAGAGAGCCGGCATACTGAATTGGTGCCGCGCTTGAGACATTAGCGATATGCAGGCAGGAGGGTTTCGGCGGGTGGCTTTGCCGCCGGCAGAACCCCTTCTGCCTTTCGCGCTCCCTTCTTCAGCAAGACAACGAGGGACAAAGAGGATAGGGAGACTGAGTGGCTCCAACTGCCATCAAAAAGGAGATCTCGTATGGCTTTACATGTGGGACAAGTAGCTCCTGATTTTACCTTGAAGTCGCACGATGGCCGCGTGATTCGTCTCGGCGATTATCGCGGCAAGAGGAATGTCGTGCTGGCCTTCTTCCCGCTCGCCTGGACCCCGGTCTGAACGAGCCAGATCCCGTCCTACCAGGTCGCCCTCGATCGGTTCGACGGGATGGAGACCCAGGTTCTGGGTCTGAGCGTAGACAGCACGGATTGCCTGCGGGCCTGGGCGGAAAGCCTGGGGGGCATCACCTATCCCCTGCTGAGCGACTTCTACCCGCACGGGCAGGTGGCGCAGCTCTACGGCGTGCTGCGTCCCGAAGGCTACAGCGAACGCGCCCTTTTCATCATTGACAAGAGGGGCATCATCCGCTACGTGGATGTGCACGCCATTGACGACCAGCCCGACAACGAGGTGCTCTTCGCCGAGCTGGCCAAGATCGAGCCGGAACTGGCACGCGCCTGGGCGGCCCGGGCCGTGGCAGCAGCCAAAGCGTTGCCTCCAGCGCCACGACCCGAAGCCGACGTCATCATGTACTGCACCTCATGGTGTCCCAGTTGTCGCCGCGCCCGGCTCTGGCTGAAGGAGAAGGGCATCCCGTACATCGAAATTGACATCACGAAGGATCGAACCGCGGCCGCGCGCGTGCGCGGGTATGCCAACGGCAACGAAACGACCCCCTGTTTCGATATCCGCGGCACGATCATCCTGAATTTCGATCTGCCGAAGCTAGAGAAGGCGTTGGGGCTGGCGTAGACGCCACGCGCCGGGGCCGATGGACGCATGTGCAC
>FWPU01003578.1_pt1 | contig 38726 bp, 36 predicted proteins | sample 2228361 | NCBI WGS metagenome assembly FWPU01 (sample SAMEA103939777, study PRJEB20133) | metagenome | reverse complement strand
CGCCCCGTCCGGTCGCCCCGGGCCTCGGTCGCAGGACGCGACGAGGGCCGCCAGGAGGAACGCGGCGGCCGCGGCGCGGCGGGCGCGGGCGCGGTTCGGCATCGCGGGACGAGCGAGGATACCCCGGGGCCGGCCGGCGGGCGCGGCCGAGGGTCCCGAGGGGCGCGGGACCCCCGTCCCTCGGCGGGGCCGGCCCCCGGCTTGGTAGCGTTCCCCCCGTGCCCGCGCACCACGAGCCGCTGAGCCGGCGCGCGTTCCTGGCCCGCTCCGCGATGGCCGTCGCGGGGGCGACCCTCTACGCCTGCACGGGCGGGGGGCGGAAGGTCCCGGTGCGGACCGGCGCGGACCGGATGCCCGCGATCGACACCCGCTGGCCGATCAAGCGGGTCGTCTACCTCATGATGGAGAACCGGAGCTTCGACAACCTGTTCGGCCGGTTCCCGGGGGCGAACGGCACGACCGTGGGCGTGATGGACGGGCGGGAGGTGCCGCTCCGCCGCTCCCCCCACTGGCTCCCGGGCGACCTCCCCCACGACCGGGCCGCCCACCTGAACAACGTGAACGGCGGGCGGTACGACGGGTTCGGCATCGGGGAGTTCGGCGACCCCTGGGCGTACACCCAGTTCCACGAGGAGCAGATCCCGAACTACTGGGCGTGGGCGCGGGAGTACGTGCTCTGCGACAACTTCTTCGCCTCGGTCGGCGGCCCGTCCTACCCCAACCACTTCTTCTTCGTGGCCGGCCAAGCCGGGGGCGCGATCGACAACCCCGAGAACATCCGGACCCGCCGGCTCGAGGACGGCTCGCTGTTCAAGAGCTGGGGCTGCGACGCCGTCGGGGACGACGTGTTCGTGCTCGTGATGGACGAGCGGGGCAACCTCACGAAGCACTCGACCTGCTTCGACATCCGCACGGTGCCAGAGCAGCTCGAGCAGGCCGGGATCCCCTGGGCCTACTACTCGGCCCGCCCAGGCCAGCCCGGCTACTTCTGGAACGCGCTCAACGGGATCGCCGGGGTCTTCCACACCGACCTGTGGCGGGAGGACGACACGATCCGCTGGGTCGACGACCTGGTCCGCGACATCCGCGCCGGGCGGCTGCCGGCGGTCACCTGGGTCACCCCCCGCTTCGAGCTCTCCGACCACCCGCCGGAGAGCACGTGCTTCGGCCACGACTGGCTCACGGGCGTGATCAACGCGCTGATGGAGAGCCCGATGTGGGAGCACACGGCGATCTTCGTCACGTGGGACGAGTGGGGCGGGTTCTACGACCACGTCCCGCCCCCCGAGGTCGACCCCCTCGGCTACGGCTTCCGGGTCCCGATGCTCGTGATCTCGCCCTACGCGAAGAAGGGATACATCGACGACGCCGAGGGGGAGTTCTCCTCGCCGCTCCGGTTCATCGCCGACAACTGGGGGCTCCCCCACCTCACCGAGCGGATCCGCCGCACCCACAACTTCGAGCACGTCTTCGACTTCTCCCGGAACCCCCGCCGCGACCGTCACCCCTACCGGAAGATCGGGACCTGCTACGGCACGCCCTGGGAGTACCCGGGCGACGACTACCCCGGCTGGCCGGAGGGCACCGAGCCGAACCCCTCCCACTTCGTGTAGGCGGGCACGGAACCCGGGGGATCAGGGTTCGGCCGAGCGGCGGGCGTCCTCGAGCGCGCCCTCCAGCCGGTCGGCGAGGAGCGTCTTGCGGGCGAGGTTCCCGAGGTGGGTCCGGACGTCCTTCGCCGAGAGGTGGTAGCGGCGCGCGATCTCCTCCACCGACTCGCCCGAGGCGAACCGCTCGGCGATCTCGAGCTCGCGGGCGGTGGGCGTCTGGGCCCAGTGGAGGCGGTCGGCCTCCCGCGCCATCCGCTCGAGGAAGGCCCGGGCCAGGCGGGGGTCGATCACGACCTCGCCCCGGGCCACCCGGCGGACGGCCTCCACGAGCCCCTCGGTGGCCGGCTTGGCGAGGTAGCCGCGGGCCCCGCCACCACTGCCTCGGCCACGGGCGCCCGCTCCTCCTCGGCCGGACCGAGGACGATCACGCCGACGTCGGGGTGCTCCTCCGCGACCCTCCGCGTGAGCTCGATCCCGTCGTCCTCGAGGAGCATGAGGTCCACGAGGACCACGTCGGGCTCCCCCGGCTCGCCCCCCAGCAGCTCCAGGGCCTCCTCCCCGTCGGAGGCCTCGCCCACCACCACCACGTCGTCGGCGGCCTCGAGCGCCCGTACCAGCCCGTAGCGGGCCAGCGGGTGGTCCTCCACGACCTCGACCCGGATGGGCGGCCCCGTCATCGCTCCTCCCGGTCGAGGTCTACGCCCCCGCGCCCATCCGCGCCACCCCCCGGCGAGTGATTCCTCCGCTCCCCCGGGCGAGCGAGCCGCTCGGGCGAGGCGCCTCGGCCCTCCGACGTCCCCCGGGCGGCCGCTCGGGCGCGGGGGATCACGAGCGCGTCCACGGCCACGCAGCCGCCGGGGCCGCAGATCACCGGGTTCGCGTCGAGCGCCTCCAGGAGGTCGCCGAGGTCGACCGCCAGGGCGGAGAGCCGGACCAGGACGCGGACCAGCGCATCCACGTCCGCCGGCGGCCGGCCCCGGACGCCGTCGAGGAGCGGGCGGGCCCGCAGGCGGTCCACGAGCCGGCGGGCCCGGGGCTCGTCGAGCGGGGGGAGCGCCAGCCGGCGGTCGGCCAGGACCTCCACGAGGACCCCGCCGGCCGCGACCATGACGAGCGGGCCGAACTGCTCGTCGCGGACGACGCCGAGGTGCAGCTCGACGCCCGGCGGCGCCATCCGCGCCACGCTCACGCGCGGCCCGAGGCGGGCGGCGAGGTCGGCGTAGGCGGCCGCGAGCTCCTCCTCGCTCCCGATCCCGAGCCGCACCCCGTCCACGTCGGACCGGTGGAGCAGCCCGGGGGCGGCGGCCTTGACGGCCACGGGGAACCCCACGGCCCGGGCCGCCTCGACCGCCTCCCCGAGGCTCGAGGCGCCCCGCACCGGCACGACGGGCACGCCGTGGTCCGCGAGCAGCGCGAGCCCCTCGAGCTCCCCGAGCGGCTCCCCCGCCGCCAGGCGGCCGCGCCAGCGCTCCCGGGCCTCCGCCGGCGCCGGCTCGGGCGGCGCGAGCGGCGGGAGCGCCCGGTGGTCGCGGAGCTCGAAGAGGTGGCGGAACGCGAGCAGCCCGGTCCGGGTGCCCTCGAGCACGGGGATCCCCGCGCGGTAGAGGCGCCGGACGTCCTCCCGGTCGATACCGCTCGAGAGGTTCGCGAGCATCGCCAGCGGCTTCGACGTGCCGGGGTAGACCTCCTCGGCCATCCCGATGTAGCCGGCCTCGGGGTGGTCCTCGGTCGTGAGGTCCACGCAGAACGCGAGCGCGCCCACCGCGGGGTCGTCGAGGAGGGCCCGGATGCAGCCGGTGACGACGGCCGCCGCGTCCCTCCCGGTCCCCCAGAAGTCGAGCGGGTTCACCGGCGGGAGCCCCTCGTCGAGCAGCTCCGCCATCCGCGCCGACGTCTGCTCCGAGATCCGGGCCAGCGGGACGCCGACCTCGGCGGCGGTGTCGATCAGGAGGGCCCGCTCCCCGCCCGAGTCGTGGACCGAGGCCAGCCCACCCGGCGCGGCCCGCCGCCCGGCCGCGAGGAGCGCGAGCGTGTCGGCCATCTCGTCGAGGGAGCCCACCCGGAGCACGCCGTGGGCCTCGAACAGCGCCTCGTAGGCGCCGTCCTCCCCCGCGAGCGCGCCGGAGTGGGCCCGGACCAGCTCCTTCGTGAGCGCCTCCCGCCCGACCTTGAGCGCCACGACCGGCACGTCCAGCTCCTCGGCCCTCCGGAGCGCCTCCCGGAACCCCTCCACGTCGCGGACCGCCTCGAGGAACAACGCCACCACCCGGGTCGAGCCCAGGGAGAGCGCGTACCGCAGGTAGTCGGCGGCGGTGGTGGCGAGCTCCTGCCCGGCCGAGACGGCCAGGTTGAACCGGAGCCCCCGGCGGTTGTGGAGCATCGCCGAGAACGCCGAGCCGGAGTGGGAGACGAACGCGATCGGACCCGGCTCGAGGTCCTTCGGCTCGTAGAACCCGCAGGCCCGGAGGTTCCGCTCGAGGTTCACGAACCCCATGCAGTTCGCCCCGCAGACCGCCATCCCGTGCTCGCGGGCGATCCGGGCGAGCCGCTCGGTGAGGGGGGGCGCGCCCTCCCGGGGGGCCTCGTAGGCGCTCGCGAAGATCACGGCCGACGCGGCGCCGGCCTCGGCGGCACCCCGGAGGGCCTCCTCGAGCCGCTCGTTCCCCACGGCGACGATCGCGAGGTCGACGGGCCGCCCGACCGCCCCGATCGAGGGGTAGCACCGCAGCCCGAGGAGCTCGTCGTAGCGGGGGTTCACCGGGAAGACCTCCCCGTCGAAACCTCCCTCGACGAGCTCCACGAGGGTCTGGCGCCCCACGGAGCCCTCCCGCCCGCTCGCGCCGATCACGGCCACCGAGCGGGCCTCGAGCATCCGCCGGAGGGCCTCGTCGCGCGGACGCGGCTCGGGGGCGGCCGCCTCGGTCACGCCACGGAGCTTCCCACGGCCGCCCGCCGCGGGGGCGCCGCCGCGGCCCCCGGCCGTCTCACCCCCGCCCAAGCTTCGCCGCGAGCGCCCCGCGCCGGCGGTCCCGCTGGATCACGCGGACGCAGTTGTAGGCGGGGATGCCGCAGACCCCGCCGCCGGCGTGGGTGGCCGAGCTCGCGTGGTAGAGCCCGCGGATCGGGGTCCGGTGGTCGGCGTAGCCGGGGGCCGGCCGCATGTGGAAGAGCTGGTCCGGCGAGAGCTCCCCGTGGAAGATGTTCCCGCCGATCAGCCCGAGCTCCTCCTCCATGTCGTAGGGGCCGATCACCTGCCGGGCGATCACGCTCGCCTTGAACCCCGGCGCGAGCTCGTCGTAGCGGTCGATCATCCGGTCCGCGTAGGCCTCGAGCTCCTCCCGGTGGGGCTCCTGGCTCCAGGTGTGGGGGACCCACTGGGTGAACATCGAGAACAGGTGGACCCCCTCCGGCATCAGGGTCTTGTCGAACGTCGTCGGGATCACGCCGTCGCAGAACGGCCGCTCCGCCGCCCTACCTTCCTTGGCGTCCTGGAAGGCCCGCTCCGCGTAGGCGGGCGAGAGGCACATCTCGACCGACCCCGTGTGGTGGTCCTGCAGCTCGGACCCGGGATCGGCCGTGAAGCTCGGCAGCCGGGAGATCGCGCAGTTGATCTTCACCACGCCGCTGCGCGTCTTCCAGTTCTCGATGTCCCGGACGAAGTCCGGGGGGAGCTCGGCCCGGTCGAGGAGCCGGAGGAAGGCGATCTTCGGGTGGATGCAGCTCACCCCGAGCGGCGCGCGGAGCTCCTCGCCGCTCTCGAGGGCCACGCCCACGAAGCGCCCGCCCCGGGTGAGGATCCTGCCGACCCGCGCGTTCGTCCGGATCTCGGCGCCGAACTCCTCCGCCGCCCGCCGGCAGGCGTCGGCCACGGCCCCCATCCCGCCCTCGGGGAACCCCCAGCTGCCGAGGTGCCCGTCGCCGACGTCGCCGATCGAGTGGTGGAGCATCACGTAGGCGGTGCCCGGCTCGTCCGGCCCCGCCCAGGTCCCGATCACGCCGTTGATCGTGAGCGCCGCCTTCACGGCGTCCGACTCGAACCACTCGTCGAGGAGGTCGGTGACGCTCATCGTGAAGAGCTTCGTCACGTCCCCGACCCCGCGGACCCCGAGCTTGCGGACCTTCCACGCGGTCCGCACGGTGTCGAGGAGGTCCCCGAGGGCCATCGAGCCGAGCTTCGGGGGGACGTGGAGGAGGAGCGGCCCCAGGATGGCGGCCACCTTCGCGAGCCACTCGTCCCACAGCGGGAGGGTCTCCGCGTCCTTCTTCGAGAAGCGGGCGACGCTCTCGTGGTTCTTCTTCGCGTCGTCGGCGTAGAGCTTGATCGACCGCCCGTCGGGGAACGCCTGGTAGTAGGGCCCCATCGGGTAGACCTTGTAGCCGTGCCGCTCGAGGTGGAGGTCCCGGATGATCGTGGGCGGCATCAGGCTCATCACGTAGGAGTAGGTGGTGACCTTGAAGTCGGGGTGCTCGGGCCAGGGGGTCGAGGTGTCCGCCGCGCCGCCGGTCTTGTTGCGCGCCTCGAGCACCACGGTCCGGGCCCCCGCCCGCGCCAGGTAGGCCGCCGCCACCAGGCCGTTGTGGCCACCGCCGATCACGATCGAGTCGTAGGTGTTCGCCATCTCGAAGACCTCCGCCCGCCGCTCTCGTCCGCGGGGCCCTTGCCCGCGGCCGGCCCAGCATCATCGCGCCGTTTGAACGGCCGGTCAAGTCGGGAGGCCGTTCCACGTGTTTGACACCCCAGCTAGATGCGGGAATGATGCGTCGGGGTGGTGGGTTCGAGGCCGGGCCGGCGGGCCCGGCCTGTGTGCGATTCAAACCGGGGAACGGAGGTGCGATGGGGGTGGCGAGGCAGCGACCGAACCGCGATCGGCACCAGGAGATCCTCGAGGCCGCGGTCCGGGTGATCACCGAGCGAGGGCTCGCCGAGACCCGCATCTCGGACATCGCCGAGCGGTGCGGGGTGTCGCCGGGGCTCATCCTCTACTACTTCGACTCGAAGGACCGGCTGCTGGTCGAGGCCCTCACGTTCGCCAACGACCGGTTCTACCTCCGGATGTCGCGGGAGATCCGCCGCCTCCCCCGGGCCTGGGACCGCCTGGTCCGGTTGATCGAGCTGTCGACCCCCGGGTACCTCCCCGGCGAGGAGCCGCTCGACGAGTGGGCGCTCTGGGTCGAGATCTGGGTGCGGGCGCTCCGGGACCCCGAGATGGCCCGCGAGCGGGAGGTCCTGGACAAGCGGTGGCGCGCGGCGATCGCCGAGATCATCCGGGGCGGCCAGGAGAGCGGGGAGTTCCCGCCCGGGGACGCCGACGAGCTCGCGCTCAGGATCGGGGCGCTGATCGACGGCCTCGCGATCCAGGTGATGATGAGCGACAGCGAGGTCACCCCGAGGCACATGCGCAACGCCTGCATCGAGGTGGCCGCCCGGGAGATCGGCTACGAGCTCGAGCGGGCGCCCCGCTGAGCCAGCCCCCGATGCCGGCCTGCGCCGGCTCCCGCCGCGGGCTCGTCACGCCGGTGCGAGATGTCGGACACCTCCGGGACGTGGCGGGGGGCTCGACCTGCTCAAGGGGCCCGACCGCCGCTGATGCTGGTCGACGCGAACGTCCTCCTGTTCGCGGTGGACGAGCGCAGCCCGTTCCACGAGCCGTGCCGCCGATGGCTCCAGGGGGCGCTCTCCGGGCTCCGCCGGGTCGGGCTGCCCTGGCCGTCGCTCCTGGCGTTCCTCGCGTGACGCTCGCCGAGGCCCCCGCGGGCGGGTGCGAACGCACCGGTCCGAACGCACCTTGAGCCTCGGTCGGCGGTCCCGGAACCTTGCGCCAGGCGGGCGGGACCGCGGCCCGGGAGCCCGGGTTCCCGGACGGAGGGCGGTGGTGGTATGTTCCGGCCGCCTGGGGCGGGGCTGCGGTGATCCCCGGGTTCGGGGAGCCGCCCGATCCGGAGGGAAGGAGGGGAGCCGATGTCTTCCGAGCAGGGCCGTGACCCGAGGTTCCCGAGCCCGTTCGAGGTGGCCACCCCCGAGGGGGCCGAGGGATGGGAGCGGATGTACCCCTACTACTTCCTGTTCTCCGAGGAGAACCGGGAGTGGGAGGAGGGGGTCCTGTGGTTCCAGGACGGCATCCACCACCCCGAGGCCCTCTACCCCTTCGACACCATCACCCACGAGTGCTGGCGGACGGCGCTCGGCCAGTACAACAGCCGGATCTTCGCCATCCCCCCCGCCTACGGCATCGAGCAGCGGATCCTCAACGGCTACCTGTACATCACCCCCGTCCCGGTCTCCTCCGAGGAGTGGATGGGGCAGCGGGTCGAGGTGTTCATGCGCCGGGCCGGCCACTACTACGAGAACTGGGACCAGAAGTTCTCGGCCTGGAAGCAGAAGGCCGAGCGCGTGATCAAGGAACTGGAGGAGCTGGAGGTCCCCGCCCTCACCCGCCTGGACGACGAGGAGGTGGTGATGGAGGGCCGCGGGATCTCCCGCGGGTGGCGGCTGCTCGAGGCCTACGACCGAGCCATCGAGAACATGTTCACCGCCTGGCAGTACCACTTCGAGATGCTCAACATCGGCTACGCCGCGTACCTCAACCTCTTCCAGTTCTGCAAGCAGGCCTTCCCCGGGATCAAGGACGAGACCATCGCCCAGATGGTGGCCGGGGCCGACATCCTGTTCTTCCGACCCGACGACGAGCTGAAGCGGCTGGCCGGCCTGGCCCTCGACCTGGGCGTGGCGGACCGGATCCGGCAGGACAAGCGGCCCGAGGAGATCGTGGCCGAGCTGCGGGCGGACCCCGCCGGGGCCAAGTGGACCGAGGTCCTCGACGAGGTCTGGCACCCCTGGTTCTACTTCTCCAACGGGGCCGGGTTCTACCATCACCACCGGAGCTGGATCGACGACCTGACGGTGCCCTGGGCGGCCCTGCGCGGCTACATCGACCGCCTGGAGCGGGGGGAGAACATCGAGCGGCCGCGCCAGGAGGTCCTGGAGCGGCGCGACCGGCTCGCCGCCGAGTACCGGGCGCTGCTCGCCACCGACGAGGACCGGGCCACCTTCGACCAGAACCTGAACCTGGCCCGCACCGTCGCCCCCTACATCGAGGACCACAACTTCTACATCGAGCACTGGCACCACACGGTGTTCTGGAACAAGATCCGGGAGTTCGGCGACCGCCTGGCGGAGGGGGGCTTCCTCGAGGACCGCGAGGACATGTTCTTCCTCCACCGCCACGAGCTCGCCCAGGCCCTGGCCGACCTGGTGGCCACGTGGGCCACGGGCGGGAGGAGCCGGGGCCCGGCCTACTGGAAGGCCGAGGTGGCCTCCCGCAGGTCGATCTACCGGGCGCTGCAGGCCTGGAGCCCGATCCCGGCCCTGGGGCCGGTGCCCGAGGAGATCACCGAGCCCTTCACCGTGATGCTCTGGGGGGTCACCACCGAACGGGTGAGGGAGTGGTTGGGGATGGCGGGCCCGGCGCCCGAGGACGAGATCCGGGGCTACGCGGGGTCGCCGGGGCTCGTGGAGGGCGTGGCCCGGGTGATCCTCACGGCCCGGGAGCTCTCCGAGGTGCAGCAGGGGGAGATCCTGGTCTGCCCCATCACCGCGCCCAGCTGGGGGCCGGTCTTCTCCAAGATCTCCGCGGCCGTCTCCGACATCGGGGGGATCATGTCCCACGCCGCCATCGTCTCCCGGGAGTACGGGCTCCCGGCGGTGGTGGGCACCGGGGACGCCACGAAGAGGATCCGGACCGGGGACCGGGTGCGGGTGGACGGGAACACCGGGGTGGTGAAGATCCTGGAGCGAGCGTAGGACCGGTCCGGCCATGGCGGACTACCTGCTCCCCCTCGACGCCTGCGACCACCACCTCGCCGAGCTGGTGGGCGGCAAGGCCACGGGCCTCTGCGCGCTGCTCCGCCGGGACCTCCCGGTGCCCCTCGGGTTCGCCGTCACCACCCACGCCTACCGGGAGTTCGTGGCCGGCGGCCTGGACCGGGAGATCGCCCGGATCCTGGCCGCCGAGACCCCCGGGGCGGTGGAGGGCCTCTCCCGGGCCTCCGGCGCGATCCGGGCCCTGTTCGAGGGGGCCGACCCCCCCACCTCCCTGGCGGGGGAGATCCGCTCGGCCTACGAGCGGCTGGGGGAGCCGCCGGTCGCGGTGCGGTCGAGCGCGGTCTCCGAGGACGCCCCCGAGGCCTCCTTCGCCGGGGAGCACGAGAGCTACCTCTGGGTGCGGGGGGCGGAGGACGTGATGCGCGCCGTGCTCCGCTGCTGGGGGAGCCTCTTCACCCCGCAGGCCCTCGCGTACTTCCACCACCTGGGCCTGCCCCCGGAGGAGACGGCCATGGGGGTGGTGGTCCAGGCCATGGTGGAGGCCTCGTCCGCCGGGGTCATGCTCACCCTGGACCCCATCTCCGGGGACCCCTCCCAGGTCACCGTGGAGGCAGCCCCCGGCCTGGGCCTCGCCGTGGTGGGGGGAGAGGTGACCCCGGACCGGTTCGGGGTGGACAAGGTCACCCTCGAGCTGCGCTACGCGACGGCCGGGGACAAGCGGATCTGCTACCGCTTCGACCCCGAGGTGGGGGAGGTCCGCGCCCTGGAACTGCCCCCCGAGGAGGCGACCGCCCTGTCCATCACCGAGGCCGAGGCCGTGGAGCTGGCCCGGGTGGGACGGCGGGTGGAGCGGGAGCTCGGGGTGGCCCAGGACATCGAGTGGGCCCTGGGCCCCGGGGAGCCGGGCGGGAGGCAGCTCTTCCTCCTCCAGACCCGACCGGAGACCGCGTGGAGCGGGCGCCCGAGGAAGCCGTTGGCCGACCCCGGCGCGCCGATCCTGGAGCGGATCCTCGCCAACATGCGCATCCCCATGAAGATCCTGGACTCCCCGGGAGGGCTCGGGACCTAGGGGGTACCGCCGGGCGCGGCCGCCGCTCGCGGCGGAGGAACCGGATGGAGATGGCCACCTCACGGCGAGGGCAGCTGGAGCTCCTCCCGGTGGCCGAAGCCCCGGCGGTTGTCCACGAGGACCACGCGGCGGGGCCGGAGCCGGTAGAAGCGGACCTCCGTCCGGACCCGCCCCACCTCGACCACCACCGTCGCCTCGCCGGGCCCGCCCGAGGACCCCAGGGCCTGGCGCAGCATGTCCCCGACCCAGGGGAACTTGGCGAGGTAGACACGGAGGGCCCGGGGGAGCTCCGCGGCCCCGACCCGCTCCACGGGCCCCTCCAGCTGTAGCCCCCGGACCTCCCGCCAGTCGTCGTACTCCCCCTCAACGGTGGCCGCCGCCCAGCGGCGTTCGGCCAGGTGCTGGCCGTGGCGCGAGCCGGGACTCGAGAAGAAGAGCAGGTCGAGGCCGTCGGCGGCGAAGAACACGCTCGCCGCCCAGAGGTCGTCCCCGGCGGCGGTGGCCAGGGTCATCACGTTCCGCTGGGCAAGGAACTCGGCCACCCGACGTGGGAGGTCCTCGGGGCTCACCCTCGTGATGCTCTCACCGGGCGGCTGCGGCTCCAAACCGCTCCGCTCGTGCGAACGCACCGGTCCGATCGATGCCGCGCACCGTGGCGCCTCCCGATCCCTCGCCGCGACGTCCGGGACAGCGGGGCGAGGTCGTGCCGGCCGTTAGCCGGGCGTTCCTTCGAAGGACGGGGACGTATGCGGGTCAGCGTGCCCATGCCTTGGACAGGCGCCGGCCCGGCCCCAGCCGGAGGGTGACGGGGTCGCCGTCGCGGAGGCCGAGGGCGCCTCGGAGGGGCACCGGGGCAACCACCTCGGCGAGGTCCTCGGGGTACCCCTCGACCTCAGGCACCACGACGGCCGCCTCCACCCGTCCGGCCACGGTGGCCGGGTAGCACCGGGCACGACAGAAGCCGGGCTCGGGGTCCACCCAGACCGGATCCAAGCGCGCCAGGAGGGCCCGGAGGCGGTCGGCGGGCACCACCAGGTTCAGGGTCCCCGGGTGCGGGTCGAACCCCAGCTTCTCACGGAGCTGGGCCCGGACCCAGGGAAGGGCCGTGAAGCGGGCCCCGTCACCGACGCCGGAACGGACCACGCCCCGCAACCGGCCTCGAGCACCCGGCCGAGGGGTCACGGCCCCCCCCTGGCGTGGCCCGCGAGGAGGGAGCGGGCCCGGGCCGCCGCCGCAGAGGGCACCGCGATCCGCTCGAAGGCCTGCCCAGACCCCCCCGTGGCGTCCAGGCCCACCTTCGTCGTCCGTCCGTCGGGGCCCACGGAGGGGTCGATGACGTACCCCTCGAACCCCGGAAGGACGAGGACGTCCCGGTCGGGCTGCACCCGGGTGGCCAGGGCCCAGGCCACGTCGCGGGGGTCCCGCAGGTCCACGTCGTCGCCCACCACGACCACGGCCTTGAGCCGGCGCTCCAGGCTCAAGGCGAGGGCCATGAGCCGGCGCACCTCGGCCGGCCGGCACCGGCGGACGGCCACGGTGGCGACGAACCCGCACGTGCCGGGGACGAGGTCAAGGTCGGTGACGGCCGGGAACTGGGCCCGCAACCGGAGGAGCAGCTCGGAACCCGCGACCAGCGACAGGAGCTGGTCGACCTCGGAGCTCCAGGGGCAGAGCGCCTGGTAGATGGGGTCCCGACGATGGGTGACGGCCCCCACCTCCACCACCGGGCTCGTCGTCTCCACGTAGTAGCCCGTGTTCTCGCCGAGAGGTCCCTCCGGTTCCCGAAGGCCCGGGACCACCCGTCCCTCCAGCACGAACTCGGCCCGGGCGGGGACGTCCACGGCCACCGTCTCGCCGGGGACGACCTCCACCGGTGCGCCGCGGAGGGCACCGGCCAGGGCAAGCTTGTCGGGGCCCACGGACTCCACGGGAGCCACCGCGGCCAGGAGCGTGGCGGGATCCACCCCGACGGCCACGGCCACTTCCAACGGCCGGCCGGCTTCCTCGGCGGCAGCGTGGTAGCGGGAGAGGGGCGGGTTGGCGAGGAGTATCCCCAGCCGGTTCCCCCCCTTCACCATGAGGCGGTGGACGCCCATGCTCTCCACCCCCGTCACGGGGTCCCGGGCGAGGACGACCCCAGCCGTGATGAAGGGGCCGGCGTCCCGCTCGTAGTGGGTGAGGGCGGGGAGGAGGGCGGGGAGGTCCAGCTCCCCCGCGTGGATCACCTCCTTCGCCGGGGGGTCGCCGGCCTCCCACGGCTCGGCCGGGACGGGCTCGCCGCGCCGGGCCCGGTACACCTCGAGGAGGTCGGCCTCGGACGTCCCCAGGGCCCGGGCCACCCGCCGCCGGGATCCGAGGACGTTCCCCACGATCCGCACCGCCGGGTGTCCCCGGACCCTTTCGAAGAGCACCGCCGGGCAGCCCCGGGCCTCCGCCTCCTTGAGGACGGCGGCCGCCTCGAAACGGGGGTCCACCTCCTCGCCGATGGTGAGGAGGTCCTCCCCGAGACCCTCGAGGAAGGACCGGAGGTCGCGGGGGGCGGGTCCCGATCGCCTGGCGGCTGCTGCCGCCTTCACATCGCCCACTCCGTCGCCCGGCGGCCGGCGAGGGGCAGCTCCTCGAGGATCTCGACGGAGAAGGAACGGTCGTGGAGCTGGCCCCGGCCGAACCGGACCTGGAGCCGGTCCCCGTAGCGGTCCGGGTCGGCGGAGACCCGGGCCCGGACCCTCCGGTAGGTGTACTTCCTGGGGCCAGGCTCCAAGGTCCGCAGGGAGAGGGTCACGTCCCGCCCCTCGGCCAGCTCGTCCAGGCTGCCGACGAACACCTCCCACGTGCTCACCGTGCCCGCTCCTCGCTCGCAGGGAACCCGTACGCCTCCCAGTTGGCGACGACCTTCCGCTGCAGCTCCTCGGGGTAGACGGTGCGGAAGGACACCAGGCGTGGCACCTCGTTGACGGGGTCCCAGTCCAGCGGCCAGGTGCAGTCGAAGAGGACCTGGGCCCCCAGGGCCCACTTCCGCTCGTGGGCGCTGAGGAAGGGGTACAGGGCGGTTCCCACCGACCGCTCCCACACCCGGATCCCCCGGGCGGGGTGGCACCGGGTGGCGAGGGCGTGGAAGACCTCGTTCCAGTTGTAGATGTCGACGGTGTCGTCGACGACGATGACCATGTGGAACCAGGGCCCCAGCTTGCTCCCGAAGGCCAGGTTCGCGATCTGGGTGGCGATGTGGCTGTAGGTGGGTTTCACCCCGACCACCATGACGTGGTGGGTCGACTCGGGCGGCATGTAGACCCCGGTGATGGGGATGCCCTGGCTCCGCAGGAGCTTGTCGAGCTCGAGGCCGAGGGAGAAGGATCGGAGGAGCTGTCCTTCGTCGGTGGGGACCCCCATGTTCGAGATGGTGAGGATGGGGTCGCGGCGGTGGGTGATGGCCTCCACGCGGAAGGTCATCCTGGCGTCCCGGGGGGAGGTCCGGTAGCCCGTGTACTCCCCGAAGGGTCCCTCCTCGAGGCTCACGTCGGGGAGGATGACGCCCTCGATCACGATCTCCGAGTTGCTGGGGACCTCCAGGTCGTTCGTCTCGCACTTCACGAGCTCCAGGGGTTGGCCCATGAGCATGCCCACCAGCTCCGGCTCGGGGATGGGCGAGGGGGCACAGGCGGCCACGGCCACGAGGGGCGGAGGCCCCACGACGGTGGCGAAGGGCATGGGCTCCCCACGAGGGGCGTACTTCCCGAAGAAGACCTTCCCCAGGTCCGAGAAGGGGAAGACGGCCCCCACCAGGTGCCGCTCGTCGAAGACCATCTGCCGGTACATGCCGTAGTTCACGGCCCCCGTGTCCGGGTCCCGGGTCACCACCGCGTGCCACGTCCCGAGGTAGCGACCCCCGTCCCCGTCGTGGACCATGGGGGCCGGCAGCCGGGTGAGGTCCGCGTCGCGACCGAGGAGGGCGAGTTCCTTGCAGGGCGCCGCTCCCCGGTCCACGAGGACCGGGTGGACGGGGGCCCCCTCGGTGCGCTCCAGGTACTCCTGGGCGATCTCGGGGAGGCGGGCGCCGGGGTCCATCCCGAGGGCGATGGCGAGCCGCCGGTAGGTGGCGAGGGGTGCCCCCAGGTACCGGAACCCCGGGTAGTCCTTGATGCGTTCCATGAGCGGGGCCGGGGCCCCCAGCTCGCACACCCGCCGGACGATGGCGCCGGCTTCGAGGTCCCAGTCCACCTCCTGGCGGATGCGCACGAGGTCGCCGTGCGCCTCGAGGTCTTCCACGAACTCGCGGTTGTCGCGGTGCCCCTTCACGGCTGCGCCACCTTCCCGAGGATCGCCTCCCACTTCCCCTGGGCCTTGAGGATGAGCTCCGCCACCTCCCGCACGGCGCCCCGCCCCCCTGGGGCGGCCGTGACGTGGTGGGCCGCGGCCTTCACCTCCTCCACGGCGTCGGCGACGGCTACGGCCAGGCCCACCCGGCGCATCAGGCCGAGGTCGATGACGTCGTCCCCCACGTAGCAGGCCTCCCGGTCGCTGATGCCCATGTCCTGGAGGATGGCCTCGTACACCTCGGTCTTCTTCCGGACCCCCTGGTGGAGGCGGCCGATCTTCAGCTCCCGAGCTCGGTGGGCGACCACCGGAGAGTCCTTGGAGGTGATGATGGCCACCTCGATGCCGGAGAGCTGCATGGCGACGGTGCCGAAGCCGTCCTTGATGTCGAAGTGGCGGGTTTCCACGCCGTTGTCGTCGATGATGATGCGGCCGTCGGTCATGACGCCGTCGACGTCGAGGACGACGAGCTTCACCGCCGCCGCCCGCTCCCTCACGTCCATGGCTCCCCCTAGACCTCGATCCCGAACTCCTCCCAGCGCTCCCTCACCCGGGCCAGGACCGCCTCGTCGAGCTTGATCTCCACCGGCTTCTGCTCCCACTCGTAGGGGATGGTGGCGTCAAGGAGGATCCGGGAGGTGATGAGCTTGCTCGAGGAGGGATCCAGGGCCGGGTCGAGGGGGGTGGAGCGGCCCCTCTTCAGGACCTCCGTTCCCCGCAGCGGGTCGTAGCGGACCGAGAGGGCCCACAGGACCCGGGCCAGGTCGTCGGCCTCGATGTCGTCATCGACCACGATGACCCCCTTCACCCCGTAGCTGCCGGTCGTGGTCGACACGACGGCGTTCGCCACCTGGGCGGCGTGACCGGGGTACATCTGGTTCACCGACACGATGGCCCAGAACCGCCCGGCCGATTCGGGCGGGACGTAGACCGACCGGATCCCGGGGATGCGCATCTGCTCCAGGTCCGACCAGAGGGTCGCCGTCCTCGTGAAGGCGAGGAGCATGTGGACGTCGGTGACGGGCCGGCCGACGGAGGTGGCCCAGAGGATCGGGTCGTCCCGGTGGAGGATCCGCTCCACGGTGAGGCAGGGCTTCGCGGAGGGCTTCTCCAGCTCGTCGGTGTAGTAGCCCGTGTACTCGCCGAAGGGCCCCTCGGGGCGGAGGTCGTCGGGGTCGACGAACCCCTCGAGGACGATCTCGGCGGTGGCCGGGACCGGGAGGCCCGTGAGCTCGCTCTTCACGACCTCCGTCGGCGCCCCCCGGAGGGTCCCCGCAAGGTCGTACTCGCTCGCGCCAGCGTGCATGAGGGTGCCCACCATGAACAGGAGGGGGTCGCAGCCGATGACCGCCGCCGCCGGCATCTTCCTCCCCAGCTTCTTGTACTTCTTCAGGATGCGCTCCCCGCGCTTGCCGGGGAGGATCTGCACGCCGCAGTGGCGCTCGTCGAGGAGCTGCATGCGGTAGGTCCCGAGGTTGTAGTCGCCGCTCTCGGGGTCCTGGACGACGAGGAACACCGCGGTGCCGATGTACCGGCCGCCGTCGAGCGGATAGAACCGGGGCACCGGGAACCGGGTGAGGTCCACCTCGTCGCCCTCGAGGACGTTCTCGAGGATGGGGCCCTTGTCCACCTCCACCGCCGGCGTGACCTGCTCGATGGTGAGCTTCATCCACCTCCTCGCGAGCTCGCACATGGTGGAGCCCTCGGGCTGGCCCAGGGCGATGGCGAGGCGACGGGTGGTGCCGAAGGCCCCGGTGAGCACCGGGCTCCGATAGCCCTTCACCCGCTCGAAGAGGAGGGCGGGCCCCCCCCGCTCCTCGGTGAGCTTCGACACGTGGGACAGCTCGAGGTCCCAGTCCACCTCGGCCGTCACCCGGTGGAGCTCCCCTATCTCCTCGCACCTGGCGATGAAGTCCCTCAGGTCCATGGCAGGCCACCTCGCTCGTCATCCCTCTACGGCGGAGCCGACCCGATCCTGCCACGGGCACCGGGGATGTCCAGGTGCGTTCGCACCGGGACGAACGAAACGTGCCCCGCCGACCGCAGGCCTCAGGGCTGGGTGGGCGCGTGGACCGCCTCCTCCCCCCAACGCTGGAAGAGCTCGGCCTCGACGCCGAACTGGTCGAGGACCTTCCCCACGGTCTGGTCGATGAGGTCGGCGATGGTCTTCGGGCGGTGGTAGAAGGCGGGCATGGGCGGGAGGATCACCACCCCACCCTCGGCGAGCTGGGCCATGAGCCGCAGGTGGCCCGCGTGGAGCGGTGTCTCGCGGACCACGAGGACGAGCTTGCGGCCCTCCTTCCGCGTGACGTCAGCGGCCCGCACGAGGAGGTTCGCGCTGTACGAGTGGGCCACCGCTGAGAGGGTCTTGATGGAGCAGGGGATGACGACCATCCCATCCGTCCGAAAGCTCCCGGAGGAGATGGGCGCCGCCAGGTCGCCCGCCCGGTAGACGTGGGTGGCGAGGAGCTCCACGTCGCTCGTGTGGAGGTCCGTCTCGAGGCTCAGGTTCCGCCGGGCCGACGCCGTCATCACGAGGTGGGTCTCCACCCCAACCTCCCGCAGCACCTGGAGGAGGCGGACGCCGTAGATGACGCCCGTCGAGCCCGAGATCCCCACCACGAGCCGCATCGGCCGCCATGGTGCGACGGACCCGCCACGGTGCCAGGGGCGATCGAGCCGGGTCATGGCACCGGTCAGGGGCCGGTTGCCCGGACGCCCGGGAGCAGCCCCAGGCGCTGGGCGGCGACGACCGCCTCCACCCGGTTCCGCGCGTTCAGCTTCGACAGGACGTTCTGGACGTGGTTGCGAGCCGTGAAGTAGCTGATCGACAGGCGTCTCGCGATGGTGCGGGTGTCGAGCCCCTCCGCCAACAGGCGCAGGACCTCCATCTCCCGCCGGGTCAGGGCCAGGTCGTCGGCGTAGGCGGCCTTCCGGGCCTGGTGGAGCTCGGCCACGTTCTCCTCGAGGGCCTCGAGCACCCGGCGGATGAACCGGATGGAGATGACGTCCAGCGAGGCGTCGCGGAGCCGGTGGAGCACCACCTCCCCCCCGGGGGTAGCGACGACCTCGTGCAGGAGCGACCAGGCCCCGAGGCTGTGCTCCCGGCGCAGGAGGCAGACCGTCACGTCCCCCCGCCGGGCCGCACGCAGTGGGTTGCAGTCCCGGGCACAGGGCAGGGGGTCCCGGGTACGGAGGCGGCGCATGAGCTGGTAGCAGGGGCGCCCGAGCGCCTCCCGATCGCCCACCCCCAGGATCTCGCTGAGGCCGCGGCTCCACCCCACCACCCGGCGGTCCCCGTCGACCAGGAAGAAGCCCTCCGCGTGCTGCCGGCCCGGCTCTCGCTCCACCCCGACCTCGGAGATCGTGACCTCCATCGACGCCACTCTAGGCGTGACTGACCGCCCGGTCAAGACCGACCGTCCTCGACCCGGACGAGCCGACGCGCCTTCAGCTCGAACCGCGGCAGGCTCCCCGGCGGCACGGCCGCCGTCTCCACCCGGATGCCGAGGTGGTGCCGGAGGTCCTCGGCCACGGCCGCCGCCTCCCCGGCCGCCGCGTCCTCCCCGAGGCCCTCGACGGGCTCCAGGAGCACGCGCACCTCGTCCATCTCGCCCCGCCTGTAGACCTCGATGCGGAACTCCTCGACACGGGGGTGCCGCCGCACGACGTCTTCGATCGCCGAGGGGAACACGTTCATCCCCCGCACCACCACCATGTCGTCGGCCCGGCCCCGGACGCCGCCCTCCAGGACCGCGAAGGTGCGACCGCAGGGGCACCCGTCCCTCGCCAGGCGGACCAGGTCCCCGGTCCGGTACCGGATGGCCGGGGAGCAGGGCCGTCCCAGGTTCGTGACCACGAGCTCCCCCTCTCCCTCCCAGGCGGCCTCCCCGGTCGCGGGATCGACGACCTCGAAGACGAACTCGGCCTCGTTCACGTGGAGGGCGTCGGACCGCTCCCGGCACTGGAACGCCAGGGCCCCCACCTCGGTGAGTCCGTAGTGGTCGAAGCAGCTCGCGCCCCAGGCCTCCTCGATCCGCCGCCTGGTCCCGGGCACGCTCGCCCCGGGCTCGCCGGCGTGGATCGTCGCGCGGACCGTCGTGCCCGCGGGGTCGATGCCCTGCTCCCGGGCCACCCCGGCCAGGTGCAGCGCGTAGGACGGCGTGCACACCAGCACCGTGGCCCGGGTGTCCACGAGGGTGCGCACCCGCAGCACCGAGTCCTGGCCGCCCCCGGGGATGGCCATCGCCCCCATCCGCCAGGCCGCCTCGAACCCGGACCAGAACCCAACGAAGGGCCCGAAGGAGAAGGCGAACAGGATCCGGTCCCCGGGGCCCACCTCCGCCCCCCGCAGCACGTAGCTCCAACAGCGGATCCACCATTCCCACGACTCGGCCGTGTCGGGCCAGCGGAGCGGGGCGCCCGTGGTCCCCGACGTCTGGTGGAACCGGACGTACCGCTCCACGGGGTAGGTGAGCACGGTTCCGAAGGGCGGGTTGGCCAGCTGGTCCTCGACCAGCTCGCGCTTGGTGAGGAGAGGGAGCCGGCGGAGGTCCTCCAGCCGTTCGAGGGAGAGCGGCAGCTCGAGCCCCGCCTCCCGCCACTTCCGCCGGTAGAACGGGTTGGCCTGCCCCACGTCCGCCAGGAGCCGGCGCAGCCGGGCCGTGGCCAGCTCCTCCAGCTCGCCTCTGTCGGCGGCATCCAGGAACCCGCCGAGGACCGGCGCCATGCTCACGTGGCCCCACCCCCCAAGGCCCCCGGCAGGTCCCCCACCGAGGCCAGCACGGGTTCCGCGCTCTGGAGGCCGATCTCCAGGTCCCGGTCGACCTCGGGGTGCACGCCGGTCAGCTCCCCTGCCTCCTCCACGGCCTGCAGGTACCGGGACGGATCGCCCATGACGCTCCCCCGCACGGCGCCGTCGCTCCCTGCCGTCCTTCCTCCCGACGAGTCCTTATCGCCCGCGGACCCCGCGTCCGGCAAGGTTCGGGCGCACCGGTGCGAATGTCCCGTCCGCCGCCGCCGGCCAGCCCTCCCGGGGGCGCGGAGCAGCGGCGATCCCGCCGTCGAGGGAGGGGGCTCCCGGGTCAACCGCACCGGTGGGACGGACGCCGGCGCCGACCCGGGGGCTCCCGGGTCCCCCGCCCGCCCCCGGCCGGCGGGTCGCGGCGGCCGGGAGCCGGTCGCCTCAGCCGGTGAGCCAGCGGGCGCCGCGCTTGGCGAGCTGGTCGGCGACGATGTTCCGCTGGATCTCGGAGGTCCCCTCCCAGATCCGTTCCACGCGCAGCTCGCGGTAGAAGCGCTCGGCCACGTTCTCGCGCATGTAGCCCCGGCCGCCGAAGACCTGGACGGCGCGGTCGGCGACCCGGTTCGCCATCTCGCTCGCGTACAGCTTGACGACCGAGCAGTGGGCGTGCTGGAGCTTCGGGTCCGCGCCCTCGTCGACCTCCCGGGCGGTCCGGTACGTCATGAGCCGGGCCGCCCAGAGCTCGACCGCCGAGTCGGCGAGCACGTGCGAGATGGCCTGGTTCTCGATGATCGGGCGGCCGAACTGCACCCGCTCGCGGGCGAAGGCGGTCGCCTCCTCGAGCAGCCGCTCGGCGGCGCCGCAGCAGCGGGCCGCGATCATGAGCCGCTCGTAGCGGAACCAGGCGTAGGCGTAGGACATCCCGTCGCCCTCGTCGCCGATCCGGTTCGCGGCCGGGACCCACACGTCGTCCAACCGGATCACGGAGTGGTGGTGGGCGAACGTGTGGCTGTAGGCGGGGCGGCGGACCTCGACCAGCCCCGGCGTCCCCTTCTCCACGGCGAAGAGGCAGTGCGCGCCGGCGTTCGGCCCGCCCGCCAGCTTGGCCTGGACGAACACGAGGTCGGCGCGGTCGTAGGAGGTCACGTGCCACTTCTCGCCCCGCAGCACGTAGCCATCCCCCTCCCGTCGGGCCGTGGTCTCGATCGCACCGACGTCCGATCCGGCGCCCGCCTCGGTGATCGCGTAGCACTCGCGGAGGTCCCCCCGGGCCAGGGGCCGGAGGAACCGCTCCACCTGCTCCTCGGTCATCACCGCCGGCGCCCAGGACGGGCCGGTGTGGCACACCCACCCGAGGGCGTTCGTGGCCCGCCCCATCTGCTCCTGGACCAGGACCTGCTGGAACGTCGTGAGGCCGGCGCCGCCGACCTCCCTGGGGAGGGCGATGGCCCACAGGCCCAGCTCGCGCAGGCGCTCCTCCTGCCGGCGGACGACCTCCTCGGGCAGCTCGCCCCCCGCCATCTCGGCCTCGACCTCGCGGGGGATCAGCTCCTCGTCGACGAACCGCCGGGCCGCATCCTGGATCCGGCGGTCCTCCTCGCTCATCGGGTAGGCCACGCCCGGCTCACCTCCGCGCGACTCCACCCCGGCCGAGCATAGGGTCGCCTGAACCACCGTTCAACACGCGGGCCGCCGGGCCGCTGGGACGGGGGGCCGGGCCCGAACGCGCGAGGCCCGGGGCCCGACGGGCCGGCCCCTCTGGCAGCGGGGGGCAACCGCCCCGCGTAGACTGCACGCGCCGTACGCTTGTAGCCGAGGAGCGATGTCGGAAGGACCCGACCCGCTGGACCGGGCGCTCGAGCTGATCGAGGCGGCGAGCGCGGAGGGGATCCCGCTGCGGCTCGTCGGCGGGCAGGCGGTCCGCGTCCTGTGCCCGGCGTTCCCGCCCAGGACCCGGAAGGACCAGGACCTGGACCTCGCCTCCGTCTCCCGGGCCCGGCCCCGCCTCGCCCGGTTCCTCGAGGCCCGCGGCTTCGAGCCCGACCGGCTGTTCAACAACCTCCACGGCCACAAGCAGCTGTTCTTCCGCTCGCCCGACGGGACCTCGGTGGACGTCCTGATCGACCGGCTCGACATGTGCCACGTCCTCGAGTTCCGGGACCGGATCGAGCGGATGCCGCTCACGCTCGACGTGCCCGACCTCCTGCTCTCGAAGCTCCAGATCGTGGAGCTCAACGAGAAGGACCTCCAGGACGCCATGTACCTGCTCGCGGCCTTCCCGGTCCGGGAGGGCGACGAGCCCGGCACGATCGGGCTGGCCCGCCTGGCCCAGGTCCTGGGCGAGGACTGGGGCTGGTGGCGGACGGTGACCGGCAACCTCGACCTCATCGCCGGCCTGGACCCCGGCACCCGGGCCCGGGTGGTCCCGCCGGACCCGCCCTTCGACCCCCTGGCCCAGGCCCGGGCGCTCCGCGAGGCCGCCGACCGGTTCCCCAAGAGCCTCCGGTGGCGGCTCCGGGCCCGGGTGGGCGAGCGGGTCCGCTGGTACGAGCTCCCCGAGGAGGTCGCGAGGTAGGTGGGATCGCCGGTTGCCCGTGTCGCAACGGGTCACTTGCAGCGCGGCCGGCGTGGGCCGAAGATGCTGGCGAGGGGGCACCCGTGAAGATCTTCTACGCGACCGACCTCCACGGCTCCGAGGTCTGCTGGCGGAAGTTCCTGAACGCCGGCCCCTTCTACGGAGCCGACGTCCTGATCTGCGGCGGCGACATGACCGGGAAGGCCATGATCCCCATCGTGCGCCGGGACGGCCGCTACGAGGTCACGCTCCAAGAGGTCCCCTACGTCCTCGAGACCGAGGCGGAGCTCGAGGAGATGAAGAAGCGGATCGCGAACCGCGGCTACTACCCGGTGGTGGTGACCCCCGAGGAGATGGCCGAGCTCGCCGCCGACGACCGGCTGGTCCAGCGGCGGTTCGAGGAGGAGATCCTCCGGACCGTCGAGCGGTGGATGGCGATGGCCGAGGAGAAGCTGGCGGGGAAGGACCTCCGGTGTTTCGTCTGCCCGGGGAACGACGACATCTTCAAGGTCGACGAGGTGATCGCGCGCTCCTCGGTCGTGGAGCAGGGGGAGGCCCGGGTGATCGACCTCGACGGGCTCACGATGGTCTCCATGGGGTGGACGAACCCGACGCCGTGGAAGACCTACCGGGAGGCGCCGGAGGAGAAGCTCCGGGAGCGGATCGAGCGGATGGTCGAACAGGTGCCGGACCTCCGCCGCGCCATCTTCAACTTCCACGCCCCGCCCTACGGCTCGAACCTGGACGAGGCCCCCGCCCTCGACGAGGACATGCGGTACCTCCACGGGGGGCGGGCGATGCGGCCGGTCGGCTCGAAGGCGGTCCGGGAGGCGATCGTGGAGCACCAGCCGCTCCTCTCGCTCCACGGGCACATCCACGAGAGCAAGGGGACGATCCGGCTCGGGAAGACCCTCGCGGTGAACCCCGGGAGCACCTACGAGGACGGCGTGCTCCAGGGCGCGATCCTGGAGGTGGACGCGAAGAAGGCGAAGGTCAAGAACTACCTGCTGGTGAACGGCTGAGCTGGTCGTGGGCGACCCGGTCGAGACCGGGCCGAGAAAGGGGGGACAGCATGGCAGCCGCACCCGAGGCGCCGACCCTGTTCCTGCGGAAGGCGACGGGGCTCGTGAAGGGCTGGAACGCGTTCGACGCCTTCATCTACGCGTTCCTCTCGGTCAACCTCGTGACGCTCGGCCTCTACATCATCTCGTTCGCGCCGTTCATCCCGGACGCGCAGGTGCTCCCGGCCGTGATCGTCACCGGGGTCCTCGTCACGTTCCTCGTGATCACCTACGCCGGGCTCATCTCGACCATGCCGAGGGCGGGCGGCGACTACGTGTGGCAGAGCCGGGTGCTCTCCGGGGGGGTCGCGTTCGTCCTGGCCGTGACGGGGTGGTGGTTCATCCTCTGGCACTGGGCCCCGATCTACGGGAACATCCTCTCGTTCCAGTTCTTCCAGCCGCTGTTCACGATCTTCGGGGCCCCCGACACCGCCGCGTGGTTCGGCACGAACAACGGCATCTTCGTGACGTCGCTCATCGTGATCGTCCTCGCGGCGGGGGTGGTCTCGCTCGGGATGGAGGGCTACGCCCGCTTCCAGAAGTTCTGCTGGTGGGGCGCGATCGTCGGCCTGGCCGTGATGTTCCTCCTGATGCTGTTCAACGGCCGGGCCGACTTCCAGGCGGCGTTCAACCGGGCGGCGCCCGAGATGTTCGGGATGAGCGGCGACGCGTACGCGGCCACCATCCAGGCATCCGAGGAGGCCGGGTACCGGCCGGCGCTCTCGCTCACCCCGTTCCTCGGCCCCAGCCTGCTGCTGATCCCCATGGTGGCCTTCTACCTCCTGTGGCCGAACTGGGGCGCGACCCTGTACGGCGAGGTGCGGGGCGCCGGTGACTTCAAGCGGGTCTTCAACGGCATGTTCTGGGGCCTCTGGGTCACCGTGATCCTCTCGGTCCTGTTCTTCCTCCTCGCCGACCGGACGTTCGGCTGGGACTTCTACATGGCCGCGAACAACAACTTCTGGACCGTCGTCTACGGGGGGGAGTCCGCCGCGGCCATGCCGATCTGGCCGTACCCGGCGCTGCTCGCCGGGCTCCTCGTGGACAACGCCGCCTTCCAGGCCATCCTGATCCTCCTGATGAGCCTGTGGTTCTTCGGGTGGATGGGGACGCTCTTCCTGTCCTCGACCCGGGTGATCTTCGCCGCGGCGTTCGACAGGATCCTGCCGGAGTGGGCGGCGAGCGTCTCGGAGCGGCGCCACGTGCCGGTCGGCGCGCTCCTCCTGATGCTGATCCCCTCGGTCGTCGTGAGCGCGCTCTACGCGTACAACTCGACGTTCCGCACGGCCACGCTGGACGCGACGCTGGTGATCGCGGTGACGTTCCTCGGGAGCGCGTTCGCCGCCACGATCCTCCCCTGGCGGCGGCCGCGGATCTTCGAGAACTCCCCGATCGCGCGGTACCGGGTGGCCGGTGTGCCGCTGATCTCGATCGGCGGGGGGATCACGTTCCTGTTCCTCGCCTGGCTCCTGTACCTCTGGCTGCGGGACGACGTCTACGGGGTGAACAACCCGACGTCCCTCCGCTACATGGCCATCCTGTACGCGCTGGCCCTCGTGATCTACGTCGTCGCGAAGGTGGTCCGGAGCCGCCAGGGCATCGACCTCAAGAGGATCCACCAGGAGATCCCGGTCGAGTAGCGCCATGCCGCGGGGCCGGGCCCGGGCGGGAGGGCCCGGCCCCGCGCCGTTCCCGCGGGCCGCTCAGGCCCCCGGCGCCCGGGCCGCGTCCCGTCGGTGCCGGTAGAACTCGAGCGGCTCGGGCGGGAGCGGCGTGTTCCCGGCGATGATGTCGGCCGCCTTCTCCGCCACCATCATCACCGGCGCGTAGATGTTGGCGTTCGTGATCCGGGGGAACACCGAGGCGTCCACGACCCGCAGGCCCTCCACGCCGTGGACCTCCATCGTCGAGGGGTGGACCACGGCCATCTCGTCCAGGCCCATCTTGCAGGTGCAGGAGGGGTGGAGCGCGGTCTCCGCGTCCCGGCGCACCCACTCCAGGATCTCCTCGTCCTCCTGCACGGCCGGCCCCGGGGAGAGCTCCCCGGCGTTGTAGGGGTCGAAGGCCGGCTGGTTCAGGATCCGCCTGGCGATCCGCACCGCGTCCACCCACTCCACCCGGTCCCGCTCGGTGGAGAGGTAGTTGAAGAGGATCGCGGGCTTGACCCGCGGGTCGGCGCTCCGGATCCTGACCCACCCGCGGGAGTCGGAGTACATCGGCCCGACGTGGACCTGGTAGCCGTGGTCGCCGGCCGGCCTGGACCCGTCATAGCGGACCGCGATGGGCAGGAAGTGGAACATCACGTTCGGCCAGTCGACCTCCTCGTCGCTCCGGACGAACCCCCCGCCCTCGAAGTGGTTCGTCGCGCCGGGGCCCGTGCAGAAGAACAGCCAGAGGAACCCCACCCACGGCCGCCACCGGTACCGGAGGTAGGGCGCCACCGAGACCGGTTGCTTGCACGCGTACTGCACGTAGACCTCGAGGTGGTCCTGGAGGTTCTCCCCCACCCCCGGCAGGTCGTGGACCACCCGGATCCCGAGGGGCTCGAGGAGCCCGGCCGGGCCGACCCCGGAGAGCTGGAGGAGCTGGGGGGTGTTGATCGCGCCGCCGCAGAGCAGCACCTCCCCGGCCCGGACCCTGCGCGCCGACCCGCGTCGAACGTACTCGACCCCCACGGCCCGCGTGCCCTCGAACAGGATCCGCGTGACGAAGGCGCGCGTCTCTACCCGGAGGTTCCGCCGGTGGCGGACGGGGTGGAGGTAGGCCCGGGCGGCGGAGAGGCGGCGGCCCCGGTGGATGTTCCGGTCGAACGGCGCGAACCCCTCCTGCCGGTAGCCGTTCACGTCCTCGGTGAGCTCGTAGCCGGCCTGCTGGACGGCCTCGAAGAACGCCCGGAACAGCGGGCTCGAGGCCGGGCCGCGCTCCAGGATCAACGGACCCGAGTGGCCCCGCCAGGGGTCATCGGGACGCGCGGCGAGGCAGTTCTCCATCTTCTTGAAGTAGGGGAGGCAGTGGGCGAAGTCCCAGTCCTCCATCCCCGGGGCCCGCGCCCACCGCTCGTAGTCCATCGGGTTCCCCCGCTGGAAGATCATCCCGTTGATGCTGCTGGAGCCGCCGAGGACCTTCCCCCGGGCGTGGTAGATCCGGCGGCCGTGCATGTGGGGCTCGGGCTCGGACTCGTAGCCCCAGTCGTAGGAGCGGTTCCCGATGGGGAACGTGAGCGCGGCCGGCATGTGGATGAAGAGGTCCCACCGGTAGTCGGGGCGCCCGGCCTCGAGGACCAGCACCCGGGTCGCGGGGTCCGCGGTGAGGCGGTTCGCGAGCACGCAGCCCGCCGAGCCCCCGCCCACGATCACGTAGTCGTACGTGCCCTCGAACGTCCCGGCCATGGTCCCCGCTCCCGCGGCGCGCCCCGGCCGGCGGCCCGGCGCGCCGAGGAGAGTTTCGCGCATGCGGCGCCGAGCGGCTCGGTCCCGTTGCCCGTGCCGCAACGACGACTGGATCTCGGGGCCGGCGTTGCCCGTGCCGCAACGACGGTTGCCCGGCGGGCGGCCGCCGGCCCAAGATGGCCGCGGAGGTGGTCGATGGGCGAGCACCTGCGGATGTGGATCGGCGGGGAGTGGGTGGATGCGGCGTCGGGCGCTGTGTTCGAGGCCACGAGCCCCGCCACGGGCGAGGTGATCGCGACGGTCCCCGAGGGCGACCGGGAGGACGCGCGCCGGGCGATCGCCGCGGCGGAGGGGGCGTGGCGGGGATGGGCCGCGCGCTCGGCGTTCGACCGCGCGCGGGCGATGCGCCGGGTGGCCGAGGCGATCGAGGCCCGCCGGGACGAGCTCGCGCGCTGGCTCACCCTGGACCAGGGGAAGCCCCTCCGCGCCGAGGCCTACGACGAGGTCGACGAGCTCGTCCGGTACTTCGAGATGGCCGAGGCCGACGCGACGCGCCTCGAGGGGCTCCTCGCCCCGTCGGTGGACGCCGGGAAGCGCGTGTTCCTCCAGCGGGTCCCCCGCGGGGTGGTGGGCGTGATCACGCCCTGGAACTGGCCGTACACGATGCCGGCGGAGATCGTGGCACCGGCCCTGGCCGCCGGGAACGCGGTGGTCTGGGTCCCGGCCCCCACGACCGCGGCGTGCTCGGTGAAGCTCGCCGAGTGCCTGGCCGAGGCCGACCTCCCGCCCGGGGTCTGCAACCTCGTGACCGGCCCGGGACCCGTCGTGGGCGACGAGGTGGCGGCGAACCCCGGGACGCACGCGGTGGGGTTCATCGGCTCCATCGCCACCGGGCACCGGGTGGCCGAGCGGGCAGCCGGCAAGGAGCTCATCCTCGAGATGGGCGGGAACGGGCCGCTCGTGGTGCTCGACGACGCCGACCTCGACCGGGCCGTCGAGGCCACCCTCACCGCCTGCTACCTGAACGCCGGGCAGAGCTGCACGGCCGGCGAGCGCATCCTGGTCCAGGAGGCGGTGCACGAGGAGTTCGTGGCCACGCTCGCCGACGCCGTCCGGGCCCGGGTGCGGCTGGGGGACCCCTTCGACGACGCCACCACGATGGGGCCGCTCAACAACGAGCCCGTCGCCGAGAAGACCGAACGCCACGTCCGGGACGCCCTCGACCGCGGGGCGAGGCCCGTGGTGGGCGGCCGGCGCTCGGACCTGGGCCCCCTGTTCTTCGAGCCCACGGTCCTCGAGGGGGTGACCGAGGAGATGGAGGTGGCCCGCGAGGAGACCTTCGGCCCGGTGGCGCCGGTCACCGCGATCTCCTCCGAGGAGGAAGCGATCGGGGTGGTGGATCGCTCGCCCTACGGCCTCCTGGCCGCGGTCTTCACCCGCGACCTCCGCCGGGGCCTCAGGTTCGCGGAGGCCGTCCGGACCGGGTGGGTGAACGTGAACGAGGGCACGAACTACTGGGAGTCCCACCTCCCGTTCGGGGGCCGGGCCGGGTCGCGGAGCGGGGTCGGCCGGGTCGGGGGCAGGTTCTCGTTCGAGCGCCTCACCGAGCTCAAGACGATCGTGGTGGACGTCGGCTGACCGGGCACGTCGGCTGACCGCGCGCCCCGGCGCACCGCTCCCGCCCGGTTCGGGTAGGGTGGAGGGGGAGGCGGGGCGAGGGTGGCGTGGTTCCGGCGGGAACGGGGAACGCGGGCCACGACGCGGCTCTTCTTCGCCTCCGACCTCCACGGGTCGACCCCCGCCTTCCGGAAGTTCGTCAACGCGGCCCGGGGCTTCGAGGTCGACGCGCTCGTCTTCGGCGGGGACCTGATGGGGAAGGCGCTGGTGCCGATCCTCGCCGGGCCCGGGGGGACCCTCCGCGCCGAGTTCCAGGGCCTCCCCCACGAGCTCTCGCCGGAGGACCTGGGCGGCTTCTGCCGGTCGGTCGAGACCGCCGGCTTCTACTGGGAGGTCATGGAGCCCGACGAGCACCGCGCGCTCCAGGACGACCCCGCCGCGCTGGCCGACGCGTTCGACCGCCTGGCCCGCGAGCGGCTCCGGGCCTGGATCGCCTTCGCAGAGGAACGCTTGGCCGGCGAGGTCCGCTGCTACCTCACGGGCGGCAACGACGACTCCCCGGCCGTGCTCTCGGTCCTGGAGGAGGCGGACGGGGCCCACGTCGTGGCCTGCGAGCACCGCGTGGTCGACCTCGACGGCGTGCACTCCATGATCACGGTGGGGTACTCGACGCCGACCCCCTGGCGCACGGCCCGCGAGGCGTCGGAGGAGGAGATCGCCGCCGCGATCGACGCCTCGATGCGAGCCGTCCGCGACCCCAGCCGCTGCGTGTTCAACCTCCACGTGCCGCCGGTCGACTCCGGGCTCGACACCTGCCTGCGCCTCGTCGAGGTGGACGGGGAGCTCCCCACGCCGATGAAGGACCAGGGTCGGCCGGTGTGGTTCGGCGCCGGCAGCCGGGCCGTCCGGGAGGCGATCCGGACCTACCAGCCGGCGGTCGGGCTCCACGGGCACATCCACGAGTCCCCCGGCCACCGGCGGTACGGCCGCACCCACTGCTTCAACCCGGGGAGCGAGTACGGCCAGGGGATCCTCCGCGGGCTCGTCCTGTCCCTCCGGGCCGGCGAGGTCGTGGGCTACCAGGTGGTCTCGGGCTAGCGCGGCGAGCGGAGCCGCTCGGCGACCGCGAGCGCCAGCTCCACGTCGCCCCGGAGCGTCGAGAGGTGGCACCCGACCACGCCCGGGAGCTCCCGCACCCGGTCGACGAGCTCGGCGGCCAGCCGGACCCCTCCCCCCGACTGCGCGAGCCGTCGGCCGGCCTCCGCCGGCACTGGCGCGCCCGTGATCTCGGCCACCCGGGCCGCTTCCTCCGGCCCGCGCAGCACGAACACGTCCACGAGGACCGGCACCTCGATCCCGGCCGCCCGCACGGCCTCGAGCCAGCGGGCGAACGCCTCCGCGTCGAAGACCGGCTGCGTCTCGAGGAGCGCCGCGCCGGCGGCGACCTTGGCCCGGAGCCGCTCGAGGACCCCGGGCGTCGGGTCGAGGCCGGGGTCGGCCGCCGCCAGGAGCGTCCACCCGTCCATCGCCCGCGCCATCGAGAGGAGCTCGAGCACATCCACCTCCCGGACGGCCCGACCGCCCGGCGGGTCGTCGCCGCGGAGGCAGAGGAGGTGGCGGACGTCCAGGACCCTGCCCCCCAGGAGCTCCGCCTGCAGGCTCACGCGGTCCCGACCCCTGCAGGTCACGTGGACGACGGGCTCCAGGCCCTCCTCGAGCGCGAGGCAGGCCGCCGCCCAGGGCGAGACGCTCGGCACCCCGCGCGGGCTGTCGCCGAACTTCACGAAGCGGAACGCGTCCCGGAGCGCGCGGAGCTTGCCTCGGAGCTCGGACCCGTCCGCCCGCCGGAGCGGCCCGCAGCTCGCCGTGAGGACCGGCCCCGCCCGGGCGTCCCCCAGGAGCGACGGCCGGCTGCTCAGCCCGCCGCCGCCCGCGCCTCCTCGAGCCACCCGTCGACCAGGTCCCGGTGGGCCGCGATCCATTCCTCGGCGTGGCGCTCGATGTCCTCCTGCGTGTTCTCGCCCTCGTTCATCCGCAGGTTCTGCGCGTTGATGTCCTCGACCGGGATCTCGATCAGCTCGAAGAGCTTCGCGGCGACCGGGTTCGCGGCCAGGAAGTCGTTGTTCGCGACGATGCGGAGGTCGTTCGGGACGAACCCCATCTCGCAGGGGTCGGCCACGCAACCCGCCACGCCCGAGACCTGGGTGTCCTCCCCGGGCGGGCTGGGCGCCTCGATCCACACCACGTCCTCCCCGGGCACGAGGGCCCCGACCGTCCAGTTCGGGGTCCACGTGTAGTAGAGGGCCGGCTCGCCCCGCTCGATCCTCGCGATGGTGTCGACCATGAGCGCCGAGTACTCACCCTGCACGTGCTCGATGGCGTCTCCCCAGCCCTCGCGCTCGAGGAGCTCGTCGATCGCGACGGCGCACCCCCACCCCTCGTTGCAGCCGATCAGGTCGGCCTTGCCGTCGCCGTCGCGGTCGTAGACCGCGGCGAGGTCGGGGTCCTCGGCGATCTGGGAGAGGCTGGTGACGCCGTGCTCCTCCGCCGATGCCATGTCCACGAGGTAGCCCTGCAGCGCCCCTGCGTGCACCATCATGCCGACCTTGCTCACGGCGTCCGTCACGGTCCCCACCCCCGGCACCTCCTCCTCGAAGAACGGGTCGTGGAGCGGGAACCAACCCTCGGCCCAGAAGTCGACCTCGCCGCGAGCGAGGGCCGGGTAGAAGACCTCCGGCGCGAGCTCCTTGTCCTCGGGCGGCGTGACCTCGTAGCCCAGCTCCTCCAGGAGCTTCACGACGACCTCGGTGTCGAAGTACGAGGTGTCCCAGTTCGGTCGGGCGGCGACGATCGTCACGCCCTCGCCGGGGCGCTCCTCCGCCGCGCCCTCCGGGGCCGGTTGTTCCGCCCTCTGACAGGCGGCCGCGATGACCGCCGAAACCGCCAAGGCTGCCGTCGCGCGCTTCCCCAACCCGATCATCGGCCTCCCCTCTCTCCGGGCACGCGAACAGTTAGACCGGGACGGCCGGCGCGGTCAAGGGAGGACGGTGCGCCCCTCGCAACGGCGACGTCAGCGTCCCCGGGCCCCGCCCCCCGGGCCCCGCCGACGGCGGGCGCCGGCCCGCCCGCCGGCCTGGGAGATGCGATCCAGGATCACGGCGAGGATCAGGACCGCGAGCCCCGAGGTGCTGGCGATGGGGATGTCCGCGCGGTTCACGCCCCGGACGATCACCTGGCCGATCCCGCCGGCCGCGATCAGGGCCGCGATCACCACCATCGAGAGCGAGAGCATGAGCGTCTGGTTCAGGCCGGCCATGATCGTCGGTCGGGCCAGCGGGAGCTGGACGTCGCGGAGGAGCTGGAGCTCGCTCGAACCGAACGCCCGGCCCGCCTCCACCACCTCGGTCGGGACCTGCCGGATCCCGAGGTCCGTGAGTCGCACGATGGGGGGGAGCGCGAAGATGATGGTCACGATCACCGCCGGGGTCCGCCCCAGCCCGAAGAAGAACACCGCGGGCAACAGGTAGACGAACGGGTGGACGGTCTGCATCGCGTCGAGCACCGGGCGGAGGAAGGCCTCCACCCGGTCGCTGCGGGCGGCGAGGATCCCGAGCGGGATGCCGGTGACGGCGCAGAAGGCGACGGCCGTCACGATCATCGCCAGGGTCTCCATCGTGCTCTCCCAGAGGCCCGGAGCGAGCAGCCCGAGGAAGACGAGTCCGGCGGCGGAGAGGATCCCGACGGTCGGACCCCGGCGCCACCACCCGAGCAGGAGGAACGCCCCGACCACGACCGGCCACGGCAGGGACGAGAGCAGCTCGACGGCTCCGCCGAGGAACCGGTCCACCGGCCACCGGAGCAGGTCGAAGAACGGCTTCGCGTGCACGGCGAGCCAGAACACGGCCGCCTTGGCCCACTCGCCGAGCGGGAGCGCGTGATCGTCCAGGAACTCCGGGCTCCAGAAGGGCGGCCCGGCTTGCGCCACGAGGGTCGTGAACCAGAGCGGCAACGTCAGCCTCCCTCCACCTCCGGCCCGCGCCCACCGCGCCCGGGCGCGGCCACCTCTTCCAGCCGACCCAGTGCCGCAAGGAGGTCCGTCGGCCCCACCATGCCGCGCAGGCGTCCGTCCGCGTCGACGATCGCCACCGGCAGGCCCGAGCGGAACCGTCCGAACAGCTCGGCGACGACCGCGGTCTCCGGGACCCGCTCGAAGTCCCTCCGGACCGACCCTGCCGCAGTGAGGGCGACCGGCCGTCCGTCGGCGTCCACGACGAAGCAGGCCCGGGCCGCCTCGGCACGCGTCAGCGCCTCGGCGGCGCCCTCCTCATCCCGCACCGCAGGCGCGTCGCGCATCACGAACGCCACCTGCACCACCCGCGCCCGGTCGACGTCGGCGACGAACTCCGCGACGTAGCCGTCGGCCGGCGCCGCAACGATCTCGGCGGGGGTCCCGACCTGGACGATCCGTCCGTCCCGCATGATCGCCACCCGGTCGCCGAGGCGGAGCGCCTCGTCCATGTCGTGGGTCACGAACAGGATCGTCTTGCGGACCCTCGACTGGATCTCCAGCAGCTCGTCCTGCATCCGCCTCCGGATCAGGGGGTCGAGCGCGCTGAACGCCTCGTCCATCAGGAGGATGTCGGGGTCGGGGGCCAGGGCCCGGGCCAGGCCGACCCGCTGTTGCATCCCCCCGGAGAGCTCCTGCGGACGGTGGTCGGCCCACTCGGCGAGCCCCACCTGGGCGAGGACCTCGAGCGCTCGCTCGCGGCGCTGCCGGGGCTCCACCCCCCGGGCCTTCAGCCCGTACGCGGCGTTCTCGGCCACCGTCATGTGCGGGAACAGCGCGAAGTGCTGGAAGACCATGGCCATCTTGGTCCGGCGGATCTCCTGGACCTCCTTGTCGGCCAGGCCGACGATGTCCTGCCCGTCGATCAGGACGCGCCCGGCGGTCGGCTCCACCAATCGGTTGGCGAGGCGGACCAGGGTCGACTTGCCGGAGCCCGACAGCCCCATGACGACGAAGATCTCGCCCTCCGAGACGTCCAGGGTGACCCCGGCGAGGGCGACGACGTGGCCGGTCTCGCGGAAGATCCGCTCCTTCGAGGCACCCGCGCGCAGGAGGTCGAGGGGCGCGCGCGTCGGGCGAGGGCCGAAGATCTTGACGACCTCCTCGAACCGGATCTTGGGCTGCGTGGGCATCGGATGGCCGGGCACTCCGATCAACCCTCGGCCTCGATGTCGGCGACGATCGCGGCGAAGCGCTCGATCGGCTCCAGCTCGTCCAGCGCCTCGACGACCCGCGCGAGGTCCAGGGCGACGTACTCGTGCACGAGCACGTTCCGGAAGCCAGGGAGACGCTCCAGGCTCCGGACCAGCTCAGCCGGGAACCGCTCGTCCCTCGCGAGGTTGCGGATGGCCTGCGTGTAGTCCTCGAACCGGTCGCCCCGGCGGGCCGAGAGCTCGCCGGCGATGTCGATGACGGTCTGGCAGACGGTGAGGAGGGAGAAAAGCACGTCGTTGTGGACCGAGAGATCGCGCTCCAGCACCTCGGGCCCCTCGACCCGCGGTCGGAGCTCGCGCAGGTGATCCAGGTGCCGGCGCAGCTCCGCGAGCCGCTCCACGAGGAAGGTCATCGTCGCAGGGAGCGGAGCTTCACGGCGCGCGTGCGCCGGAGGAACGGCTCCAGGTCGGCCGCCCGAAGCTGGACGTCCCGGGCGAAGGCCGCGTCGGCCTCCGGATCGGAGCAGTACACCCGGCGCCCGCCGGTCACGATCCGGCGGGCGAGGTGCGGCGGCGCCTCCTGCAGGAGCACGAGGTCGAGGGCGTCCTCGTGGAGCTCGGCCGCCAGGGCCGAGGCGAGGGAAAGGCGGATCTCGAAGAGCTCCTTGCCGCCGGCGGACCGGGCCCGGGGGAGGAGGATGGCGAGATCCAGGTCGCTCTCGCGGTGGGCGCGCCCCTCCGCCCGGCCCCCGAACAGATACGCGGACACGATCGGCACCCCGAGCCCCTCGGCGACCCGCCGGACCGCGTCGGCGACCCTGCGGTCCAGGGCGGCGGACGTCTCGTCACCGGTCATGACGCTGCGAGCGTAGCACCCGCCGCTGCCCGCCCAGGCAGGTGGACCTGCGCGGGGAGCCCGGTCCGCGGCCCGCCCACCCGATTTGACGGGCGGGGCGCCGACGCGTAGGTTGTTGCGGGATCCGTCTTTCGTTGCATGATAGGGAACACCGATCCGTCCGGCCGGGGCGCCTCGGTCCAGTCGGTGGGCCGCGCGCTCTCGATCCTCGAGATGCTCGCCGACCACGGGGGCGAGATGGGCGTCACCGAGCTCGGCCGTCGCCTCGGGGTCCACAAGGCCACCGCCTCCAGGCTCCTCGCGACCCTGGCCGAGCACGGGCTCGTCGAGCGGAACCCGCTCACCGACAAGTACCGGCTGGGCTTCGGCGTCGTGCGCCTGGCCGCCGCCACGGTCGGGCGGCTCGACCTCGTCCAGCAGGCCCGCCCGGTGCTCGAGCAGCTCGCGGAGCGGACCGGGGAGACGGTGAACCTGGCGATCCTGGACGGCGAGTGGGCGGTGAACATCGACCAGGTCACGGGGGCGAGCGCGGTCGTCTCGGTCTCCTGGGTGGGGAAGCGGACCCCCCTCCACGCCACCTCGAGCGGGAAGGTGCTCCTGGCCCACGCCCCGGCCGAGGTCCGCGAGCGGGTCCTCTCGGGCCCGCTCCCCCGCCTCACCCGGCGCACGATCGTGGACCCCGAGGCCCTCCGCCGCCAGCTCGCCGAGGCGGTCGCCCGGGGCTACGCGTTCACCGTCGAGGAGCTGGAGGTGGGCCTCAACGCCGTCGCGGCCCCCGTCCGCCGGGCGGGCGGCGAGGTCGTAGCGGCGATCAGCGTCTCCGGCCCCGCCTACCGGGTCACCCCGGCCCGCATCCCCATGCTCGGCCAGGTGGTCCGCCTGGCCGCGGCCGAGATCTCCCGTCGGATGGGACACGTCGAGAGGAGGGAGTCCGTTGCCCGTTGAGGAGAACCCGGGGATCCTGCTCTACACGCGGATCCGGAAGTCGCCGTACTTCTACGCCTCGCGCAAGCACGGGGTGAAGCGGTACAGCGTCTACAACCACACCTACCACCCGCGCCACTACGGCGATCCGATCCAGGAGTACTGGCACCTGGTCACCAACGTGACGCTCTGGGACGTGGGCGTCGAGAAGCAGATCCAGATCAAGGGGCCCGACGCGTTCGACCTGGCGAACATGATCGTGCCGCGCGACCTCACGAAGTGCGCCGTGGGCCAGTGCAAGTACGTGTTCGTCACGGCTCCCGACGGCGGCATCCTGAACGACCCGGTCCTGCTCCGGATCGAGGAGGACGAGTTCTGGCTCTCCCTCGCCGACTCGGACGTGAACCTCTACGCGCTCGGCATCGCCGCGGCCAAGGGGATGGACGTCACGGTCCGTGAGATCGACGTCGCGCCGGTGCAGATCCAGGGTCCCAACTCGAAGAAGGTCATGGTGGATCTGTTCGGCGAGAGGGTCCTGGACATCCCGTACTACGGACTGATGAAGGCCGAGCTGGACGGCCTCCGGGTCGTGGTCTCGCGGACCGGCTACACGGGCGAGGTGGGCTACGAGATCTACCTCTACGACGCCTCCCTCCACGGCGAGGAGCTGTGGAACAAGGTGCTCGAGGCGGGCAAGCCCCACGGCCTGGAGGTGATCGGCCCCTGCCACATCCGGCGGATCGAGGGCGGCATCCTCGCCTTCGGCGCGGACATGTGGTACGACAACAACCCCTTCGAGGTCGGCTACCACTACACCTGGATGGTCGACCTCGACCAGGAGGCCGACTTCATGGGCAAGGCCGCCCTCAAGCGGATCAAGGAGGAGGGCGTCACGCGCAAGCTCGTCGGCGTGGACATCGAGGGCGAGCCGCTCGGCAGCTACATCGACAACGAGATGATCGACTTCTTCCCCGTGTACGCGGACGGGCGCCGGGTGGGGAAGGTGACGAGCGCCTGCTGGTCGCCGCGCCTGGAGAAGAACATCGGGTACGCCATGCTCGAGATCGGGTTCACCGAGCTCGGCACCGAGCTCGAGGTCGACACCCCGAGGAGCGGGCGGGTCCGCGCGGTCGTGGTCCCCATGCCCCACTGGGACCCGAAGAAGGAGATCCCGAAGCGGTGACCCGCGGGGGGCCCTCGGGGACCGTCGGTCGGCTCCTCGCGGACGCGCGGTTCGAGATCGTCCCCGCGGAAGGGGTGGAGGCCGAGCTCCGCCACCTCGCACCGGGGACGACCGTGACCGTCACCTGCTCGCCGCGGCGGGGGATCGACCGCACCCTGGCGCTCGCGGAGCACGTCCAGGGCCGGGGGTTCCGGGCCGTCCCGCACGTCTCGGCCCGCCTGGTGACCGGGCGGTCCCACCTCCGCGCGATCCTCCGGCGGGCCACGGACGCCGGGTTCCGCGAGCTGTTCGTCGTGGGGGGCGACGCGACCGAGCCGGCGGGGCCCTACGCCTCCGCCGGGGCGCTCCTCCGCGAGATGGCCGAGCTCGACCGCGGCTTCGCGGTGGGGATCGCCGCGTACCCCGAGCGCCACCCGCTGATCCCCGACGGGGAGCTCCTCCGGGCCCTCCTCGAGAAGCAGCCCCTCGCCCACCACATGGTCACCCAGATCTGCTTCGACCCCCGCACCCTCGTCCGGTGGCTGGACGAGGTCCGGGCGCGGGGCGTCCGGCTCCCCGTCTACGTCGGGGTGCCGGGGGCGGTGCGCCGGCGGCGGCTCCTCGAGATCTCGCTCCGGGTGGGGATCGGCGACTCCGTCCGCTACCTCACGAAGCACGGCGGCATCGTGGCCCGGCTGCTCCGGGGCGGCTCCTACCGTCCCGACGGGTTCCTGGCCGGGCTGGCCCCGCTCGTCGGGGGGCGGGAGGACGTGCTCGGGCTCCACCTGAACACGTTCAACCAGGTGGAGACCACCGCGCGATGGCGGCGGGAGGCGCTCCGCGCCTACGGGTACGCGCCGTCGGCGGGGGCCCTCCCGGAGGAGGACGCGGCATCATGAACCGGGGTTCCTGAGCGGAGCGTGGAGGAGGCATCGCCATGGCCGAACTGCCGGACGAGGCACGGGTCGTCGTGGTCGGCGGTGGGATCGTCGGCAACAGCGTCGCGTACCACCTCGCGAGGCTCGGGTGGAAGGACATCGTGCTCCTCGACAAGGGGCCGTTCCCGAACCCGGGCGGCTCCACCGGCCACGCGTCGAACTTCATCTTCCTCGTGGACCACAACAAGGAGATGACCAAGGTCACCCTGGACAGCGTCCGCCAGTACAAGGAGCTCGGGGTGTTCACCGAGTGCGGGGGCATCGAGGTCGCCCGGACCCCCGAGCGGATGGAGGAGCTGAAGCGCCGCGTGGCCTCGGCGAAGTCCTGGGGGGTCGAGCCCGTCGAGCTGCTCACGCCCGAGCAAGTGAAGGAGCTCGTGCCGTTCATCGACGAACGGGTGATCCTCGGCGGGTTCTACACGCCAGGGATCGGGGTCGTGGACTCGCTGCGCGCGGGCACGCTGATGCGGGAGGAGGGCGAGCGGCTCGGCGCGCTCACGGTCTCCCCCAACACCGAGGTCGTGGGGATCGACGTGGAGCGGGGACGGGTCCGGCGGGTCCGCACCACCCGCGGCGACATCCGGACCGAGATCGTGGCGGTCTGCTGCGGGGTCTGGAGCCCGCGGATCGCCCGGATGGCGGGCGCGAGCATCCCGCTCACGCCCGCGGTCCACCAGATGATCGACGTCGGGCCGGTCCCGCGCTTCGAGGAGACCGTGGGGGAGATCGAGTACCCGATCGTCCGCGACGTCGACAAGAACATGTACGAGCGGCAGCACGGGAGCGAGTTCGAGATCGGCTCCTACGCGCACCGGCCGATCCTCGTCGAGCCCGACGACATCCCCTCGCTCGAGGAGGCCCCCCTCTCCCCGACCGAGCTGCCGTTCACCAAGGAGGACTTCGACCCGCAGATGGAGGACGCCCTCGAGCTGTTCCCCGAGATCCTGGGCGACGAGCGGGTCGGGGTGAAGTACGCGATCAACGGGCTGATCGCACTCACGCCGGACGGGATGCCGCTCGTGGGCGAGACGCCCGAGGTGAAGGGCCTCTGGTCGGTGGCCGCGATCTGGGTGAAGGAGGGGCCGGGGTTCGGGCGGATCGCCGCGGAGTGGATGACCGACGGCAACCCCGAGATCGACCCCCACCAGTCCGACGTGGCCCGGTTCTACGACCACCAGCGGACCAAGCACCACATCGTGGCGCGATGCTCCGAGGGCTACAACAAGACCTACGGGATCGTCCACCCGATGGAGCAGTGGAGCTCCAACCGCGACGTCCGGCTCTCGCCGTTCAACGCCCGGGAGCGGGACCTCGGGGCGGTGTTCTTCGAGGCCGCGGGGTGGGAGCGCCCGTTCTGGTACGCGTCGAACGAGCGCCTCCTCGAGGAGTACGGCGACCGGGTGATGCCGCGGGAGGCGGAGTGGG
>FWPU01003577.1_pt1 | contig 38727 bp, 43 predicted proteins | sample 2228361 | NCBI WGS metagenome assembly FWPU01 (sample SAMEA103939777, study PRJEB20133) | metagenome | reverse complement strand
TATTTATAACCATCTCCCTTGTCATACTCGGCTTTGTCCTCAGGATGCAGTGGCAGATGCACAGAAGGCAGACCAGGATGGAAACCGCTCTGGAGACCCAGAAAGACGAGATGGCATTTATAAAGGGCCTTATTGAAAAGCTCCTGCCCCCTAAGGGTGCGCTTTAGCCATAAAGAGGGAAAATTGCTGATGCGCGCAGATTTTAGTGTTTAGCTGGATTACTTGACTATTCAAGACCGTAAGGTTATATTTTCATGTGCAGAATAAATACAGACCCATATCACTGAATGATATAAAGACCTACAGCCTGCGTGATAGAAAGAGCAAGGTTAATCTTAAGAAGCTTGGTAGGCCTTTTGAAGGTGGTGGCTTCAGAGACTTCCTAAATTGCCTTCCAAAGAATCTTGCAGTGGAGGATTTGAAGGCTGTTGTTAATTCTATCTTAAGGGCAAGGAGAAGGAACAGACCTGTCATCCTTGGTATGGGTGCTCATCCGATAAAGGTGGGGCTTTCACCAATCATCATAAATCTGATGCAGAAGCATATAATCACAGCAGTGGCCATGAATGGTGCATGCATTATTCATGATTTTGAACTCAGCCTGGTAGGTCATACATCAGAGGATGTTGACAGGGAGCTCTGTAAAGGAACATTCGGGATGGCAAAAGAGACAGGTGAAGAACTGAATGAGGCGATTAAAGAAGGGGTATCCAAGGGAGAGGGTATTGGCAAGGCAGTGGGTGATTATATACTCAAGAAGAGATTTCCATATAGAAGGTTAAGTATACTCGCTGAGGCCTCAAGGCTTGGTATCCCTGCAACTGTGCATGTGGCCATTGGAACAGATATAATACATATGCATCCTCAGGCAGGTGGAGCAGAGATTGGTGAGGGAAGTATGAGAGATTTCAGGGTCTTCTGTTCTATTGTTTCGCAATTAAGAAGCGGGGTGTATATTAATCTTGGTTCTGCAGTTGTCATGCCTGAGGTCTTTCTAAAAGCAGTAGCCATTGCAAAGAATCTCAAACATGACCTCAAAGGCATTACAACTGTGAATATGGACTTTATCCAACACTACCGATGCCGTGAGAATGTTCTGAGGAGACCTGTGCTTTCAGGAGGCACTTCTTATGCCCTTACAGGTCATCATGAGATAATGTTTCCACTTTTAGCTGCAGCGGTTATGGAAGAAATAAGTAGAAGATGAGACCTGTAGTTGATGAGGAACTCTGTATTGGTTGCGGAAACTGTGCGGAGATATGTCCTGCTGTGTTTCAGCTTGTTGATGAGAAGTCAAAGGTGATCGATCCTGAGGCCTGTGAGTTTGTGGGATGTTGTGAGGCAGCGGCAGAGAACTGTCCTGTTGAGGCAATAACCCTTGAGGAAGACTGAAATTGACACCGCCTTTGTAGTGGAAATATAATCTCTATATGAATGGTCTTATTCTCAAGCTTATCACTATAACCCTGATATTATTCCTTGGTATAGCCACTGGTGGTTACCTTGCTATCCTGAGGGGTGCCCCTGATATTGAGGATTTAAAGGATTACATGCCTGTCAGGGGAACGGAGGTTTATGCCGATGACGACACACTTATAGGAGAATTCAAGATCGAAAAGGGTGTTTATGTTCCAATAAGTAAGATACCCGAGCATCTGATAAAGGCTGTTGTTGCTGTTGAGGACTCAAAGTTCTGGCTTCATAGTGGACTTGACTATCTGGCTATTGTAAGGGCCCTGTCAAAGGATGTACTTGCACGGAGGATAAAGGAAGGGGCAAGTACAATAACACAACAGCTTGCAAAGGTTGTCTTTCTATCGCCTGAAAGGACGATTGTCAGGAAGCTGAAAGAGATGGTCCTTGCATTCAGGATAGAGAAGAATCTCACAAAGGAGGAGATACTGGAGCTTTATCTTAACAAGATATATTTTGGCCATGGTGCCTATGGTGTGGAGATGGCTGCAAGAAAATACTTTGGCAAATCTGTATCAGACATAGACCTTGCCGAGGCAGCCCTTCTTGCAGGCCTTATAAAGGCTCCGCATAGATACTCTCCTTATAACAGCCTTGAACGGGCAAAGGAGAGACAGAGAATAGTTCTCAACAGAATGAAAGATGAAGGATACATAAGTGAGCGACAGATTGAGGAGACATACAAAAGGCCCCTTTATCTCTCAAGCCTCAGGTATGCTGAAGATGTGAACAATTATTTCCTCGAATACATAAGGAAATACCTTGAGGATAAATATGGTCTGGAGATGATATATAAGGGTGGACTCAAGGTCTATACAACCCTTAATAGAAATATCCAGATGGCAGCGGTTGAATCCATCAAAGAGGGTTTAAGAGAACTGGATAAGAGACAGGGTTTTCGTGGCCCTATAGGTCATAAAGACATCGATGCAGAGGAGGAGATAAAGTCTACTGAGAAGTTTAACAAGGTTCTCATGAAGCATGGTGACCTCCTGACCGCAACTGTGTTGAAGGTATCTGCGTCTCAGGCCAGTGTTAAGACAAGGGGTGTCATTGGAAAACTTCCCCTTTCAGAGGCAATATGGGTTAAGAGGCTGATAAATAAAAAAGGAGAGGTTATAAGGGAATTTAAGACTCTGAGACTAACTGATATCCTTAAAAAAGGTGATATTATCTATGTCAGAGTCAAGGATACAAGTGGAAGGATGCCTGTGTTTGCACTTGAGCAGGAACCCCTTGTACAGGGGGCGGTTGTGGCAATAGAGACCTCAACAGGATACATAAGGGCAATAGTTGGAGGATATGACTTTAAAAAGAGCGAGTTCAACAGGGCAATATTTGCAAAGAGGCAAGCAGGCTCTGCCTTCAAACCTGTGATCTATGCAGCAGCATTGGATAATGGCTTCACTCCTGCGAGCATTATAGTTGATGAGCCATTGGTTTATGAGAGTGATGAGTTTGGCGATTGGCTGCCTGAAAATTATGACAAGAGATTTCACGGGCCTACAAGGCTCAGAGAGGCTCTTGCCTATTCAAGAAACATCGTTACGGTAAAACTTCTTCAAGAGATTGGTGTTGAGAATGCTATTAAATTCGCTCGTTCTTTAGGTATAAGAGGTCCCTTCCCTCATAACCTCACCCTCGGCCTTGGCAGTTTGAGTATTTCGCCCCTTGAGATAACATCCGCCTTCGGTGTCTTTTCACGTGGAGGTATAAGGATGGAACCAATTGCTGTTAAGTACGTTGTTGATGTTGATGGCAACATTATTGAGAATAATAAGCCAGTAGGAAGAAGGGTAATAAGTCCTCAAACCGCCTTCCTTGTAACCTCCATGCTTGAGGAGGTTGTTAATCGTGGCACGGGCTGGCGCGCTAAGGCACTCGGAAGACCTGTTGCAGGAAAGACAGGGACAACGAATGAGTATAAGGATGCATGGTTTATAGGATATACGCCTGAACTGGTTGTGGGTGTCTGGGTTGGTTTTGATGATATGCGTTCCCTTGGGGAAGATGAGACAGGCTCAAGGGCTGCTGCACCCATATGGGTTTCATTTATGAAGAGGGCATTAGAAGAGGTTTCTCCATTTGATATAGAGGGTACAAAAGAGGCAAGACCCTTTCCCGTGCCTGATGGAATAGTCACAGCTGTCATAGATCCCCTGACCGGTCTTCTTGCTACAGATTATTCTGAAAAAATGGTAGAATTCTTTAAGGAGGGGACTGTTCCTGAAGAGTACTCAACTGAATTCGAAAGGCAGAAGGTGAGGATGTTAAAGAGCCAGTTGAGTAAAATAAGATCTGAAATATCCTCGAATTAGATTACGGTTTTAACTTTTTAAAGGAGGGGTGTGATGAAGACTATAGCCTTGATTATCACGATATTTATCTTTACTGCTTTTTCTATTTGTCATGCAGATAGCACATTACAGGAGGCATATTCACTCTATAATCAGGGAAAGATGCAGGAGGCGATAAATATATTGAAGGATTATGTGGATAAGCATCCTGACCCAAAGGCCCTCTATTTTATAGGGTATGCTTATTACAAGACAGGAAGAATGGAGAAGGCAAGGAAATATTTTGAGGATGCTTACCTCATTGACCCTCACTTCAGTCCTGTTAAGAGATAGTGTGAAGCTTCATAATATTAGTCTTACCACCGAGGGCAAAGGGTGAGGTGGCTATTATTACGATAGGTTCTCCTTTTTTGACTATCCTGTCCCTCAGGAGGGCCTTCTCAGATTCACTTATCATCTCATCGGTGCTGTCTGGGAACTTCATAACCTGTGGGATAACCCCCCAGTAAAGGCACATTCTCCTTGAGACCTCTTCCCTGACGGTAAATCCAATTATGCTTAGCGGTGGTCTTAATTTAGAGACGAGGAGGGCTGTGAAACCGCTTCTGCTAAAGGCAACGATGGCCCTTGCCTTTATGTCTATTGCAGACACACACGCAGCCTCTGCTATAGCCTGTGCAAAACCGCTGATGTTTGAATCTCCGACTGATGTCCTTGAACGCATCTGTTGTCTCTCTGTCTCCTTGACGATCCTGTCCATCATCCTGAGGGCCTCCACTGGATAATGTCCAATGGCTGTCTCTGCAGAAAGCATCAATGCATCAGTCCCATCAAGCACAGCGTTTGCAACATCTGCAGCCTCTGCCCTTGTTGGTCTTTTATGCTGTGTCATGGATTCGAGCATCTGGGTGGCTGTTATAACAGGTCTTAGTGCGCTGTTACATTGCCGAATCAATTGTTTCTGTATGAGTGGGACCTTCTCCGGAGGAAGCTCAACACCCAAATCACCTCTTGCAATCATAAGACCATCAGAAACATCTATGATATCATCTATATTGTCGAGGGCCTGTCGGGTCTCAATCTTTGCAATCACGGGGATATCCGCATTATGCGCCTTTAACCACTTCTTAACCTTCAATACATCATTCCCAGACCTGACAAAGGAGACAGCCACATAATCAACCCCTAACCTTAATCCAAGGGCAAGGTCATCCTTATCCTTATCTGTAAATGATATGGCCCGAATCCGTGTCCCTGGTAGATTAATGCCTTTCCTCTCCCTCAATATTCCACCCTCTATGACCCTTGTTATCAATCTACCTTTTTCTTTGCCTATGACCTTTAGCTGGAGCAGTCCGTCATCCATCAATATGGTGTCTCCAACCTTTAGATCCCTGACAAGGTGTTGGTATGAGATGGATACCCCCTTGCTGTTGCCTGTAATCTCTTTTGGTGTGATAAAGAATGTTGAGCCCTTTTTGAGTAAGGTGGAGCCATCCTTGATTAAACCAACTCTCAGTTTTAGGCCTTTAAGGTCCTGAAGTATAGCAACAGGCATATTGTATCTACGGGAGCCTTCCCTTATAATCTCAACCACCCTCTTATGGTCTTCATGGCTTCCATGGGAGAAATTGAGTCTGGCCACATTCATCCCTGCTTGTATCATCCTGTGAATCACTTCCTTTGACATGCTGGAGGGTCCTATTGTGCACACGATCTTTGTCCTTCTCATCTCAGCCTATCCACCCTGTCTTCATGCTTATCCTTGATGTTGTGTGTCTCTGCCAGTCCTCTCCTCTATCTTTAAAATCTGACCTGTAATGGGCGCCAACACTTCCCTTTCTCAGGAGGGCAGAATCAACAATGAGTCCTGCAACGGTCAACATATTCTTTAATTCAAGCCATCTCGTATTCTCAAAATCTTTCTCCTTTATCTGTTCCCATTCCTTCAGGCATTTCTTAGCAGACAACAGGGATTTTTCACATCTTATGATACCAACCTTATTCCACATTATCCTTCTTAAAAGTATCCTTATCTTTTCAACATCAGATATACCCATAGAAATGGTTCTTCCCATGTCCTGCCTTTCAGGTAAGGATGAGAATATATTAGTCTTTAAACCCTCAGTATATCGGATTGCACCTTTTCCTGCCCTTGCACCAAATACGAGTCCTTCAAGCAGACTGTTTGATGCCAGTCTGTTTGCACCATGAACACCTGTGCATGCCACTTCACCTGCTGCAAAAAGCCCTTTGATATTGGTTTCACCATTAAGGTTTGTACTTACACCTCCCATGATATAATGGGCAGCAGGTGAGACAGGTATCATATCTTCTGTGATATCAATATCAAACTGGAGGCATGTGGAGTAAATCCTTGGAAACCTTTCCATTATGAAGTCTTTGTTAAGGTGTCTGAGGTCAAGGTAGACATGCCTTGATTGTGTTCTAACCATCTCTGAGATTATTGCCCTTGATACAACATCCCTTGGTGCAAGGTCTGCCATCTCATGATAATGTTTCATAAATTGCTCACCATGAATATTTTTCAGTACAGCACCTTCCCCCCTCATTGCTTCACTTAACAGGAACTGAGGTGCTGAAGGATGATAGAGTGTTGTAGGGTGAAACTGTATGAATTCCATGTCCATGAGTGTTGCACCTGCTCTGTAGGCTATTGCCATGCCATCGCCTGTTGAGATGGGAGGATTTGTTGTCCTTGAGAATATCTGGCCTGCTCCTCCTGTTGCCAGTATTACTGCCTTTGCATAAATATTTATTAATTCATCACCCCTTAAGACAATAGCACCAACACATCTGTTGTCAATAATGATCAGGTCACGGGTAAACGCAAAGGCATATCTTTTTACAGATGGAAAACTGCGAGCCTTGTTGATGAGGACACGTTCTATCTCCCTGCCTGTGGAATCACCATGTGCATGAAGTATCCGCTTCTTGGAATGCGCTGCCTCTCTCGTAAAGGAGAGTTTGCTACCCTTCCTATCAAACTCAGCCCCCCATGATATAAGCTCTCGTATGTATCTCGGTCCCTCCTCAACAAGTATCTTTACAGCCTCCTCATTGCAAAGCCCATCACCTGCCTTGATGGTATCTTCATAATGGATACCGACCTCATCCTCATCACTCAATGCAACTGCAATCCCGCCCTGCGCATAACCCGTACTGCTTTCAGTAGGTTCAGTTTTTGTCAGGACTGTTACCTTTCCATGTGGTGCAAGCTCTATCGCAGACCTCAGTCCTGCAACACCTCCCCCGATTACAAGGAAGTCCGTCTCTTCATTGGACGTCTTCATGATGATAGAAATATAAGGGATTTATGCTTTTAAGTCAATTTTGAGTCAAATTCTGAAAAAATTTTCTGGTTTGGCTAAAATAGTTTAATATTTAAAGAATGGATTTAAAAAGGGGGTGTTTAGAAGGTGTTAGAGATAACAGATGATGCAGTAGTTCAATTCAGAAAAATACTTTCAGATTCAAAGGCCGAGGAACACGGTATCAGGATATTCAGGGCGGGTGGTGGCTGAGGACCATCCCTGGCTATGGACATAGCCAGCGGGCCTTCCACAGGTGACCTCACCCTGCAGAAGGATGGACTGATGATATTCCTTGAGAAGGATGCAGGAAATATGCTTGAGAACGCAACGATAAACTATACCGATGAGGATGGATTTATCATCACAGGCCTCCAGCAGTCAGGTTGCTGCTGATTTAGAAATGAGTTATCAATGATCCTCTTATACATCTTGCTTGGCGTCATATCAGTGACCCTCATCTCGCTGGTGGGGATATTCTTTATCGGACTGAAGAATAATACCCTCGAGAGGTTTCTTGAATCATTTGTGAGTTTTGCGGTTGGTGGACTCCTCGGTGGTGCATTCTTCCATCTTCTTCCTGAATCCATGGAATCAATAGGTTCTTCAATCTTTCTCTATGTGCTTTCAGGGATTATAACCTTTTTTCTCATAGAGAACTTTCTTCACTGGAGGCACTGTCACAAAGGACGGTGTGATGTCCATGCGTTTACATACCTCAACATCATCGGTGATGGTATCCATAACTTTATAGATGGCATGATAATATCTGCAGCCTTTGTCTCGGATATAAGGCTCGGTTTTGCTACGACCCTTGCAGTGGCAATACATGAGATACCCCAGGAGATAGGCGATTTTGGTATCCTTCTTTATGGAGGGTTCAGTAAGCGAAAGGCACTCTTTTACAACTTTCTCTCAGCACTTATCGCTGTAGTAGGGGCGCTCATAGCCTATATCTCTTTTAAGCATATCCTATGGCTTAAGGATTTCTTAATCCCGTTCACAGCAGGTGGCTTCATCTATATAGCCCTTGTAGACCTGATACCTGAACTTCATAAGGAGAGGAGACCACAGAGGCTTGTGGGTCATACCATGACAAGCCTTCTCGGGCTTGCACTTATGTGGTGGTTAAGGGTATTTTTTGAATAGATGCTCAATCCGCTTAAGATCATAAGTGCCTCACTCACAGGAAAGCTCATCCTTATTACCCTTACACTGATTATCATGGCGGTTGGTATATCATGGTATCTGCTCATAGATACATTCAAGAAGAGGGGCATCAACGATGCCATTGAATATACCGCATCATACACCGACCTCGCAGGGTGACGAATAGAGAGATATAACTTGAGAATCTCTACAGGCAGAATAATAGAAGTTACCGGTCTTACGATAAGCGTTGGAGACAGGAAAAACCTGTTAAAGGATATCAATCTATATGTTGATCAGGGAGAGACTGTTGTGCTTTTCGGGCCCAATGGATCTGGTAAGACATCCCTCCTTAAGACTATAATGGGCATCCCGAACTACAGGGTGGAGTCAGGCAGGATACTCTTCCAAGGTGTGGACATAACAGAGAAGAACATTTATGAGCGCGCAAGGCTTGGGATAGGGATAGCCTTTCAGAGACCGCCAGCCATAAGAGGAATAAGGTTAGGGGATATGTTAAATATCTGCACCGGAGAAAAAGAACCTATGGAGAAAAAGGTTAGGGATATTGCGGATAGATTGAATCTCGTTGATTTCCTTGGCAGGGATGTTAACCTTGGCTTTTCAGGTGGAGAGATTAAGCGTTCCGAACTCGCGCAACTCCTTGCCCAGAATCCTGACTTTATAATGCTTGATGAGCCTGATTCAGGTGTTGACCTTGTCAACATAGCCCTTGTTGGCAATGTAATAAATGAACTCCTTGAGAAGGATAAGAGGGCAGACAAGAGGACAAAGGCAGGATTAATCATAACCCACGCAGGACATATCCTTGATTACATAAATGCTGACAGGGCATATGTGATGCTCAATGGCACTATAAGCTGTTCAGGCAATCCAAGGGACATTCTCGAAGATATAAAGACAAAAGGCTATGAAGGGTGTGTGAAATGTCTGAGATAGGTTTAAAAGAGAGGGCTGAAAAGGTAAAGAAGAAGCCTTCCTCTCATGGCCCTGATATTAATCTTAATGAGTATTCTGATCAGGCAGAGGCATACGAGAGGATTAAGTGGCTGAAGGAATTACCAGAGGAGGCTAAAAAAAGGGTGATCACTGTTGGTATAGATGCAGGGGAGGCATGCAGGTCAGGCTCTTTCTTCCAGATCGATCATTCGGTTGTATTATCATCATCCTATCAGGAGGGGATAGAGGTCTTGAGCATCACCGATGCCCTCCAGAGGTATGAATGGCTCAAGGATTACTGGTGGAAGGCAGTAAAGGTGGATACTGATAAGTATACTGCCCAGGCCGAGTTGAAGCCAAACCATGGATACTTTTTAAGGGCATTGCCAGGTGCAAAGGTCGAGTTTCCACTTCAAGCCTGCCTGTACATGAGTAAGGAAGGGCTGGCTCAGAATGTTCATAATATAATAATTGCTGAGGAGGGCTCAGAACTCCATATCATCACGGGTTGCACAACCTCGCCAAAGGTAAAGAGCGGCCTTCATGTGGGCATATCAGAGTTTTATGTGAAGAGGGGTGCTCATGTCACCTTTACAATGATTCATAACTGGGCAGAAGACATGGCGGTAAGACCAAGGACATGTGCCATAATTGAGAAGGATGGCATATTCCTGAGTAATTATGTATGCATGAGACCCGTAAAGACGCTCCAGATGTATCCGATCGCCTATTGCATGGGTGAGAATGCAACGGTTAGGTATAACAACCTCCTCTTTGCCCATGAAGGCTCTGATATGGATGTTGGTTCAAGGGTGCATCTTTCTGAGAGGGACAGTAAGGCAGAGGTTGTTACCAGGGCCATAGCCATCGGCGGCAGAATTGTTGCGAGGGGTCATCTAATAGGGGAGGTCCCTGCGATCAAGGCACATCTGGAGTGCAGAGGCCTTATACTTTCAGAGAATGGTATTATCCATGCAATACCTGAACTTGAAGGAAGGGTTAGTGGAGTGGATATGTCTCATGAGGCTGCTGTTGGAAAGATTGCCGAAGATGAGATACAATATCTTATGTCAAGGGGACTAAATGCTGATGAGGCAACATCTGCTATAATCAGAGGATTCCTTGATATTGAGATAAAGGGCCTTCCAGAACACCTGAGACAGGAGATAAAAAGGGCTACCAGCATCTGTATTGGTAAAGAGCGTCTCCTATAAAAACCTTTCTTCTGTTAAAATATAGTATAATATTCATCTCCAAATTAATTTCGGGGCGTAGCGCAGCCTGGTAGCGCGCCTGCTTTGGGAGCAGGATGTCGGAGGTTCAAATCCTCTCGCCCCGACCATGCGCCTGTAGCTCAGACGGATAGAGCAACTGCCTTCTAAGCAGTGGGTCGGGGGTTCGAATCCTCCCAGGCGCGTAGCAAATTTTGCTCTGCAAAATTTGAAGTTAAGAGTTAAAAATGATATGTTAGAAGTGAGGAATTTAAATTTTAACTTTAAACTTTTAACTTGTTATTAGTGGTGAGCGTAGCTCAATGGTTAGAGCACTGGACTGTGGCTCCAGGTGTTGGGGGTTCAAGTCCCCTCGCTCACCCCATTGCGCCTGTAGCTCAGCGGATTAGAGCATCGGCCTCCGGAGCCGAGGGTCGGAGGTTCAATTCCTCTCAGGCGCGCCAGAAAAATAGTTTAAAGTGCTTAAACGGTTTAAACAGTTCAAACTGATTATAATGTGGGCCGTTAGCTCAGTCGGTAGAGCAGCTGACTCTTAATCAGTAGGTCCGGGGTTCGAGTCCCCGACGGCCCTCCATTAAAATCAAGGACTTAGAGATTTATCCTGTAATCCCTTTTAAATTTCAAATTTTCCTGAAATGTTCTAAAATAAACCCACTTAATCCAAAATATCCTGACATATATCCGTTGAACTTTGACACAAAGAATATACTATTTATAATACGCCTTGCCTGCACATGCCCTGCAAAGGGTTTTATCCTTTGAATAAACCTCTCTTTTGTCCTGAACATATTCACCACATTCATCGCACATGACCCCTTTTATCGGCCTTCCAGGCATATCCTCGGTGGGGATCTCAACCTCTACTTCCTTCCATTCAAACAGTTCTTTATCCGGCATAATCTTATACGCTTCGGTCTGACACTGATATTTATCTTCGATGTGTGGAAGATATTTCTTTGCAAGCTCTCTTGAATCCTCTTTTGCAACTATCCTTATAGCCTTACCAGTTTTAAGATTCACAAATGTAGCTGCCATCTTCCCATAGTCAAGGAACTTCAATGTCCGTTTACCAAGACTACAGCCTGTGACTGACTGTATCGCATCGGTTGCACATCTGTCTATCTCAACAAAGACCATGATATCTTTTTTATCCTTCACCTTTGGGTCTTCTATCCCTGTGAGTTTTAAGCCCAGTATACTCATCCTAACACCAAGAACCTGTCCGGGACAGAGGTGCCCATGAATCTTCACTGACTCATCAAGGAGGGTGCTGAAATCAAGAGTGGATTCTTTTCCCATCTCGTAACATGAAAGGTTTTTTCCTATAAGTTTTAAACTTCACAGATAAACTCTATCAGTTGGTTGAAAGGTGTGTCAATATGCCCAAAAACAGATTTAGGAAAAGCAAAAAGCAAGAAATCCCCTTCGGATTAAAAGGTTTAAGGTTATACCAAATGACTAAAATATCCACCCTTTCCTTTAGATTGGAGGAATGAATTTAATTCCTATATCAGGATTTGGGGAGAGATTTACTCCAGGACAAAAACAGTTGGAAGTATGGTATTATAAAAAACACAAAGGAGGAGTATTATGGCTATCTATATTGCACTGAGCAATCTGACGGATGAGGGGAGGAAGACCATTAAGGAACGTCCTGACAGGATCAAGGAGGTGAATAAGGAGATAGAGGCAATGGGGATAAGGGTCCTTTCCCAGTTTGCGGTTCTGGGTCCATATGACTTCATTACACTTCTTGATGCCCCAAATAATGATGCAGTTCTCAAGATGTCTGTGGAACTCGGCTCAAGGGGGACAGTCCAGTTGATGACACTTCCTGCCTTATCTGTTGATGAGTTTATAAAGACATTAAAGTAACACTGATTAGCACTGATTATAAACAGATAAACACGGATATGGTTCGGTGGTTATCTGCGGTAATGGTAGTTTGTGTTCTTTATTTGCGTTCATCCTTTATTTCTGGCATTCTAATTGAATGAGAGTTTTGGGGCTTGATGTTGGAGATAGGTATATCGGTGTTGCTATAAGCGATGCAGAGGGTATAACAGCCCATGGCCTGCAGAGGATAGAGAGGAAGGGATGGGTGCCTGCCCTTAATGCCATAATCGAAGAATACGATAAAGAGATAGGCAAGGTAGTAGTTGGGTTGCCAATGATGCTCAATGGTTCAGTGGGCATCCAGGCAGAGAAGGTCCTTGAATTTGTAGAGGATTTGAAAAAGGTAGTAACCTTTCCGGTTGTGCTGTGGGATGAAAGGTTGAGCACGGTTTCAGCTGATAAGGCAATGCTTGAAGCAGGTATAAAAGGCAGAAAGAGAAGGGTGCTCAGGGATAAGGTATCTGCAATCATAATCCTTCAGAGTTATCTTGATAGCATAAAGCGATGAAGAAGAAAAGCACGATTACCCTCGGTCTCAGTCTTGCAATAGTTCTATTTATTTCATTCTCTCTATTTTTCCCCTCTTCCTTTAGAGGTTCATGGAAGGAGGTCATGATACCCAGAGGTGTTACCTACAGACAGGTCATCGACATACTAAAAGAGAATGGAGTCATTAAGAACAAATTACTTATGCTCTTAATCGGCAGGATAACCATGAACGATAGAAAGATAAAGGCAGGCTATTACAGCCTCAATACCGCAATGAGCCTGTGGGATGTGCTTGATGTGCTGAGAAATGGCAGGATCATCTCTTACACCATAACCATCATCCCAGGCTCTACACTCAATGATATAAGAGCAAAGTTAGAGGACCATGGACTTGTTGATGATGATTCCTATCAAATTGCTTATGATAGGGATTTTCTTAATACCCTAAATATAGATGCCCCGAGTCTTGAAGGCTATATCTATCCTGATACCTATAATCTACCAAAGGGCATAAAACCGGAGGACATATTTAGGATGATGGTTCAGAGAATGAGAGAGAAGTTCGATGAACCTTTAAGGAGGAGGGCAGAGGAACTCGGAATGAGTGAGAATGAGATCCTCACGCTTGCATCGATCATTGAGAAAGAGGCTGTATATGATAGAGAGCGTCCTTTAATTTCTGCTGTTTATCATAACCGCCTTAAGAAGGGGATGAAGCTCAAGGCAGACCCTACGGTCCTTTACGGAGTAAAGAAGGATAGCAGGCGGATTGGATACAGGGATTTAAAAAGATACACCCCTTACAATACATATGTCATCGATGGTCTACCACCTGCTCCAATTGCCTCTCCGAGCATTGAATCCATCAGGGCAGCCCTCTACCCCGCGGATGTAGATTACCTCTTTTTTGTCTCAAAAAATGACGGCACTCACTATTTTTCTCTTACAGGTGAAGAACATGAGAGGGCCGTGATGATTTATCAGCGTAACAGAAAGCAGACTGACTTCTCAATCCAACCAGTGACTGAAAGAACAGAAGATGATAAAGAGAAGGGTAACTAAACAGATAAACATTGGTAATCTGAGGATCGGCGGTGGTGCACCAATAGCTGTGCAGTCCATGACAAAAACTGACACGAGGGATGTTTCTTCAACAGTCTCTCAGATAAAAAGGCTTGAGAGGGCAGGTTGTGAGGTGGTGAGGGTTGCTGTGCTGGATACAGACGCAGCCATTGCAATAGGGCATATCAAAAAGAAGATAAAGATTCCCATTATTGCTGATGTCCATTTTGACTACAGGCTCGCACTTAAGGCAATAGGAAGTGGTGCAGATGGCTTAAGGATTAATCCAGGCAATATCGGAGGCAGATTAAAGGTCAATGAAATAGTCACTGCATCAAGGGACAGGGGTATACCGATAAGGATAGGAGTTAACGCAGGCTCTCTTGAGAGGGATTTATTGGAAAAGTATAAACATCCAACCCCTGAGGCACTTGTTGAGAGCGCTGAAAGACATATAAGGATTCTTGAGGACTTGGATTTTACAGCCATCAAGGTCTCGCTCAAGGCATCGGATGTGCTTAAGACAGTGGAGACCTACAGGTTATTCTCCGAGAGGTTTAGATACCCTTTACACATCGGTATCTCAGAGGCAGGGCCTTCTTTTTCAGGGACGATAAAAAGCGCTGTTGGACTGGGGATACTCCTCTCAGAAGGTATAGGAGATACTATAAGGGTTTCATTGACTGCAGATCCGGTTGAAGAGGTAAGGGTTGCGTATGAGATACTCAAGTCTCTACATCTTAGGCAGGCAGGGCCTGAGATAATCTCGTGTCCTACATGTGGACGGTGTCAGATAGATATAAGAGGCATTGTCAGGAGGGTTGAGGCAGGAATTAAGGATATAAATAAAGATATTAAGGTGGCTGTCATGGGATGCGTGGTAAATGGCCCTGGAGAAGCAAGAGAGGCAGACATAGGGATTGCAGGAGGCAAAGGGGTTGGGATTTTATTTAAGCAGGGGAAAGTAGTAAAGAAATTAAAAGAGCGTGAACTGCTTGATACGCTTATGAGAGAAATAAAGAAGCTTTAAATACCAGAATAGCGTATAAATATATCGATTTTTTGAATTTTTCAAATGGGATTGCTACGTCATTATCGCTCCTCGCAATGACAGAAGAGTAACGTTATAATTTATCACTTCAAGCATAGCGAAGCAATAAGTATGATGCAGATTATAAAGACCATAAAGGAAATGCAGGAAATAAGCAGAAGTCTCAGGGTTGAAGGCAAGAGCATTGGTTTTGTTCCCACGATGGGTGCACTTCATGATGGCCATTTAAGTCTTGTCAGGCGTTCAAGGAATGAATGTGATATCACGGTGGTCAGCATATTTATAAATCCAACACAGTTTGGTCCTAATGAGGACTTTGACAGATATCCACGCGATACCGAAGGTGACCTGAACAAACTAAAACCTATAGGGGTTGATGCAGTCTTTATGCCAGAGGTCAGGGAGATGTATCAAGAGGGTTCATTAATTAATGTTGATGTTGGTGATATTGGAAGGGTTCTTTGTGGTAAATCCCGCCCGGGTCATTTCAATGGTGTTGCTACTGTTGTTACAAAGCTCTTTAACATCGTTATGCCAGAAAGGGCTTATTTTGGTCAGAAGGACTTTCAGCAATCGGCGATAATAAAGAAGCTTGTCAGGGAGTTGAATTTCGATATAGAGATAGTTGTCTGTCCGACTGTTAGGGAGTCCGATGGCCTTGCAATGAGTTCAAGGAATGTATATCTCAATGATAAAGAGAGAAGGTCAGCAACAATACTTTATAAAGCACTCAAACTCGGAAAAGACCTTATTCTTTCAAAGGGTATCACGGATGCATCTATTATTAAGAGAGAGATGGTGGGCTTGATAACCACTGAATCCCTTGCAAGAATAGACTACGTTGAGATCGTTGATACAGGAGATCTCCATTCAGTTAAGGAGATTACGCTACCTGTTGCATTGTGCGTTGCAGTCTGGATAGGTGAGACAAGACTCATTGATAATACAATCATCAGCACAGGCGGGATTCTTAATGATCAGGGTGAGCCTCCTAAGTTTTATAAGCCCTATAAGGTTACAGAGGCAAAATCCATAGGTGGATTCATAGAGGAGAGGCTTGGTGATTTCATGAGAAAGATTAAACGCCTCGAAAGCTTTGACCTGCACAATATAGTTGTTTCAGAGGTTGAAAAGGCCTTGATATCAATGGTATTGAAGGAGACAGATGGTAATCAGTTGAGGGCAGCAAAACTGCTCGGTATAAACCGTAATACGTTGAGGAGTAAGATAAAAAAATTGGGGATAAAAAAGTAGGGAGTTCCTATGGAGATCGAACCTCGATAGGACTCATTTGGAATTTTATTTTACCGTCTCCACTGCATATTCCTTTGATACCCTCGCAGGTGCTTTTGGGATTGCGGATGGATAGCCAACAGGAACAATGGCAACAGGTCGAAGATTTTCAGTTAGGTTGAGAACCCTTGAAACCTCATCCTCATAAAAGGCACCAACCCAGACAGTGCCGAGGCCTAATTCATGTGCAACCAGCATCATTCCCATTATACTCGCTGCAACATCCTGAATCGTGTAGAGATTTACTCCTCTTTCTCCATAGTGCATTCTGATATTGCTGTCAGTGCATGCCACAATAGCAAGTGGTGCCTTTGCAATGAAATTCTGATTCAAGGCTGCCCTTGCAAGCTCCTCCTTTACTTCTTTTTTAAAGACAAAATAGAATTTCCTTGCCTGAAGATTTCCTGCACTCGGTGCCCATATGAGTGCCTCCTTCAGTTTTTCGATTATCTCTTCTGAGATCTCTTTAGGTAAAAACTTTCTTATACTTCTTCTCTCTTTTACAGCGTTAAGGATTGTCATTCTTACCGTCTGGTATTTCATGATTTTCCCCTGTTGGTTTTTATTAATTTTTTTTATTATCATATATTTATATTGATTCAAAAGTCTATTTTTTGAGAATATAAGACTTATTTTACCCGAAAGGGTCTCAGTGGCAAGCTGCAGGGTATGAAGATTCATAAATTATCGTCATTCCCCGACTTGATCGGGGAATCCAGTTGCTTTTTCTGGATTCTCTGGTCAAGCCAGAGAATGACAGAGAAAACCCTGTGACAAACTAAGGCGAATTAACAAGTTAATAGGAGTCCAGATGATTAAAGAGAAGTGCATATCCATACTTGAGAAGTATCACAGAGAGAAGGGCAGTATCATATCCATACTTCAGGATGTGCAGGAGGAGTTTGGTTACATACGCGAGGAGGTTGTATTCTGGTTTTCTGAAAGGCTTAACATTCCGGCAAGCAATTTCTATGGTGTGGCAACCTTTTATGCACAGTTTCATCTCAAACCACGTGGCAAGAATCTTGTTACAGCCTGCTGTGGTACAGCCTGTCATGTCAGGGGTGCAGATGCAATAATTAATAGAATAAGGGCAGAACTCGCTATACCCGAGGGAGAGGACACATCTTATGATAACAGATTCACACTGGAGGAGGTGGCCTGCGTTGGTGCATGCAGTATTGCTCCTGTGGTTATAATCAACAAAAAGGTTTATGGCAAGGGCACCCCTGATAAAATCTCAAAGATATTAAAGGAATTTTAGATGCGAAAGAAACCCCTAACATCTACTGACAAAAAGAAGAAGACAAGAACCAGAGGACCTGCAAAGGCATCAACTAAGAAGAAGGCCATCAAGGATTTTACAATAAGGGTGTGTGTGGGGACGGGTGGTCTTGCTGCAGGAAGCAATGAAGTCATAGCTACCTTCTGTAACGAACTTGACAAACAGGGGATAGAGATACCTGTTGATAAAAAATGTGTGGATAAGACAGGCTGTCGCGGCTTTTGTGCCAAGGATGTGCTTGTCGATATTATACAGGCAGATAATCTTTTCACCTATCAATTCGTGACCCCTGAGATGGTGCCCCGTATTGTTGAAGAACACATAATCAATGGTAGACCTGTTGAGGAATGGCTTGTTGGTCCTGATTATCATGCATTTCACAGCAAGCAGACAAAGGTATTGCTTGAGCAGTGCGGACAGATAGACCCTGAAGATATTGATGCCTATATCAGGATGAAGGGATATGAAGGTGCAAAGAAGGCGCTCTCATTGACACCCTTTGAGGTTATTGAGGAGGTTAAGGCATCGGGTCTTCGTGGCCGTGGAGGTGCAGGCTTTCCCACAGGGCTTAAATGGGAATTATGCAGTCTTGCAAAGGGCAGTCCAAAATACATCATCTGTAATGCTGATGAGGGAGACCCTGGTGCCTTTATGGATCGTTCTGTTATAGAAGGCAATCCACATGCCGTTATAGAGGGAATGATAATCGGTGGTTATGCAATAGGTGCTAATCAGGGTTATGTATATATTCGAGCAGAGTATCCACTTGCTGTCAAACGTTTGAGGATTGCTATTGAACAGGCAAGAGATAAAGTGTTTCTTGGAAGGAATATATTTAATAGCGGTTTTGATTTTGATATAAGCATAAAAGAAGGTGCAGGGGCATTTATATGCGGGGAGGAGACCGCACTCATAGCCTCTATTGAAGGGAAGAGGGGCATGCCACGTTCAAAACCTCCATTTCCTGTAAATAAGGGGCTCTGGGGCAAACCAACGGTGATTAATAATGTTGAGACCCTGGCAAACCTCCCCTCCATTATTACAAGGGGGGCCTCGTGGTTTTTCTCTATCGGTTCAGAGAAGAGTAAGGGAACAAAGGTCTTTGCACTTACAGGAAAGATAAAGAATACAGGTCTTATTGAGGTTCCCATGGGAATAACCCTCAGAGAGATTATATATGATATAGGTGGCGGGATGGAGAAGGGTCGTAAACTCAAGGCAGTGCAGACAGGTGGTCCATCAGGCGGTTGCATTCCTGCCTCCCATGTAGATATGCCTGTGGATTATGAATCACTTGCAAGTATTGGTTCTATGATGGGTTCAGGCGGTATGGTTATCATGGATGATACCACATGCATGGTCGATATGGCAAGATTCTTTCTCTCCTTTACACAACGTGAGTCATGCGGGAAGTGTGTCCCCTGCAGGATTGGCACCAAGAGGATGCTTGAGATACTGCAGAGGATAACAGAGGGTAGGGGAAGGGAAGACGACATAGAACTCCTTATTGAGCTTGGCACAGACATAAAGCTATCATCCCTCTGTGGCCTCGGACAGACAGCACCCAATCCTGTGCTATCAACCATAAGGTTTTTTAGAGATGAGTATGAAACACATATCAAGGATGGGATATGTCCTGCAAGGGTATGTAAGGAACTGAGACAGTTTGTGGTAGAAATAGATCTATGCAAGATGTGTGGTAAGTGCATGAGGGTATGTCCATCTGGCGCCATAACATGGCAGAAGAAGCAACCAGCATTTATCGATAAATCAAAGTGTATAAAATGTGGGGCATGTTATGACGCATGCCCATTCAATGCAATATTGTAATATAATAAATCTATAAATGTTACATAATCGGGCCGGAGGCTCTGTCCTCAAGCCTTTACAAAGCGATAAATATAATTAAAAATAAGAGTTATTCGGAGCTCACTACTGGTGAAAGACGGATGTATTGGGATTTAACCTTTAAAGGTATCGCAGTAAAGCCTTTCGGACAGGGCCTCCAGAATTTTATGCAACTATAAGGTAAAGAGAGGAGAGAGATGGTAAGTACAAGGCGTTTAAAAGAGATTTCACTATTTAAAGGATTATCACAGGAAGAACTGGAAAAACTCTCTAATATACTTTCAGAGGCCTTTTATAAGAAGGGAGAATCAATCTGGGAAGAGGGGAGTCCTGAGCAGGGTCTACATATAATCGATTATGGGAAGGTCAGGGTCAGCAGGAAGACAAAAGAAGGTGACAGGCAGATACTCGCTGTGCTTAAGGATAATAACTTCTATGGAGAACTTTCGCTTCTTGATGGCAGGGCGCATTCTGCATCTGTTGAGGCATTGGAGGATACGAAGGTTCTTGTATTACAGAGGGCAGATATGGAGGTTCTCCTTCAGGAGAACCCACAAACTGCTTACAAGATTGTGAGGGAGATGACCATCTCCATATGTGAGATATTGAGAGATATGAATGATAAGTTTATGAAGCTTGTTAACTATGTTTGGGAGTAATGATTATAAAATCACTCATTTCTGTCATCCCTCGGTTTAATCGGGGAATATAGAGAAAAGATGACTGGATTCCCTGATCAAGCCAGAGAATGACAGAGGAGGGAAGGAGGGTATTTTGTCAGATAAAAGATTGAGGGTAAAGATAAATGGTAGAGAGACCGCTGTTGAGGCGGGGAAAACCATCCTTGAGGTTGCCAGAAGACTTGGAATCCATATCCCGACCCTCTGCCATGATGAGAGGCTTGAACCATATGGAGGCTGTCGTCTCTGTATAGTGGAGATAAAAGGTGTTCCAAGGCCACTGCCTGCGTGCACAACACCTGTAACAGACAATATGGAGATATGCACAGAGAGTAAAACTCTGACACGAATAAGAAGGAATCTTATATCTCTGCTTCTCTCAAACCATCCAAATGACTGCATGAGGTGCGAGAAGACAGGTGATTGCACACTGCAAGATCTTGCGTATGAATACAATGTTGATGGTGATAAATTTGCAGGAGAGAGCTGGGACCTCCCTATAAGGGAAGACAACCCCTTTATAACCTATGAACCAAACAAGTGTGTGCTCTGCGGAAGGTGTGTGAGAATATGCAATGAGGTGGTTATGGCAGGAACTATTGACTTCGTTGGAAGAGGGTTTACCACCATGCCTGATACCGCCTTTAGTAAGCCCCGCTCACTTGAAAACTGTGAGTTCTGCGGACAGTGTGTCTCAACATGCCCGGTTGGTGCCCTTACTGATAGACCATCAAGGGGTAAAGGGCGCTTATATGAGATGAAGAAGATTCTTACTGTGTGCCCATACTGTGGTGTTGGTTGTAACTTTTATCTGAATATAAAGGATGGCAGGGTGGTGAAGGTTACATCAGCTTATGATGCACCTGTAAATAAGGGAAACCTTTGCATAAAAGGAAGATATGGCTATGAGTTTATCCAAAGGGCTGACAGGATAAAATCGCCCTTAATCAGACAGGGCAGTACATTCAGAGAGGCAACATGGGACGAGGCACTTGACCTCATTGCAAGGAGGTTTAAGGAACTCATAGAGAAGTATGGACCAGATTCAGTTGGTGCCTTCTCATCTGCCCGTTGCACAAATGAAGAGAACTATTTACTTTCAAAATGGGTAAGGGCAGTTGTTGGAAGCAATAATGTTGACAACTGTGCCCGTGTCTGACATGCTCCAACCGTGGCCGGTCTGGCCACAACGCTGGGAGCAGGGGCTGCAACCAATTCATTTGAACAGATCGAAGATGTAGATACCATATTCCTTTTTGGTTCAAACCCAACAGAAGCACATCCTGTTGTCTCTTTACCTATGAAAAAGGCACTCAGAAACGGTGCCCACCTGATCGTTGCTGATCCAAGAAAGATATGGATGGCAAAGCGGGCAGATGTATGGCTTAATCTCAAGCCCGGCACAAACAAGGCACTCATAAATGGAATCATCCATGTAATACTCAAAGAGGGATGGGAGAATAAGGAGTTTATAGCAAAGAGGACAGAGGGCATAGAAGAGCTAAGGGCAAAGGTTGCTGAATATGACCTTGACAGGGTTGAGGATATTACAAGTGTTTCAAAGGATAGGATAATAGAGGCTGCACGGATATATTCACATGCCCGTAATGCAATGATTATTTATGGTCTCGGTGTTGCAGAGCATAGGACAGGCACTGAAAATGCGATGGCGATCTCGAATCTTGCTCTTGTTTGTGGGCATATAGGAAGACCATCAACAGGGATTATGGCATTAAGGGGACAGAACAATGTCCAGGGTGCCTCTGATATAGGGCCGTCACCGACTGTATTCCCAGGTTATCAGCCTGTAACAGACCCCAATATAAGGGCAAAGTTTGAGAAAGCATGGGGAGTGAAGATAAAACCCGAGCCAGGCCTTAAATCTGTGGAAATGCTTGATGCGGCCATTGAGGGAAGAATAAAAGGGCTCTATATAATCGGAGAAGACCCTGGCCAGACAGACCCCAATCTCCACCACGTCTGGAAGGCACTTGAGTCTCTTGAATTTCTTGTTGTCCAGGACATCTTTCACACAGAGACCACAAGGTTTGCCCATGTAATACTCCCTGGGGCAAGTTTTGCCGAGAAGTATGGGACATTTACAAATGGAGAGAGAAGGATTCAACTTATAAGAAAGGCAATAGAGCCAATTGCAGGCATGGCAGAGTGGGAGGTGATATGTGAATTATCCACAAGGATGGGTTATCCTATGAAGTATAATCATCCCTCAGAGATAATGGATGAGATTGCGAGCCTAACGCCGATCTATGGTGGAATAAGTTATGAGCGTCTTGAGAAAGAGGGTATTCAATGGCCATGCCCTACAAAAGAGCATCCAGGGACAAAGACACTTTATACAGAACTCTTCCCAAGACCCAATGGTCTTGCCAGGTTTGTTGCCCTTGACCACGAGGGTCCTGGTGAGACACCTAATGAGGAATATCCCTTTGTCCTTATAACAGGAAGGATTCGTGAGCATTACAACAATGGCTCAATGACAAGGAGGATACCAGGGATCATGGAGCTTGTTCCTGAGGAGCTTCTTGAAATAAACCCTGAGGATGCTGAGATGCTTGGTATAAGAAATGGCGATTGGGTGAAGGTATCCTCAAGAAGGGGTGAGATAAAGGTGAGGGTTAAAGTAACAGACCGTTCCCAGAAGGGCATTGTCTTCCTCACCTTCCATTACCAGAACGCTCTTACAAATGTTCTTACCTCTGAATTCAGGGACTATATAGCAGGCACACCTGAATATAAGGCATGTGCAGTGAAGGTGGAATCTATGGAGTTTCAACCTCGATAGATTGGATATCAGAGTTCTTCCTCTGAGAGGATGTCTCCCTGAATTCCAACAACTTTAACCTTTATAGGAATCTTCCTCTTTGCAGATTCAAGCCCCTTTGTTGCAATATTGACAAGCCCCCTGCAACATGGAACCTGCATGATCATCACTGTAAGGCTGTTGATATTCGCATCATCAATCCATGAGGTGACCTTTTCAATATAGACCTCCTGTCCATCATCAAGCTTCGGGCACGCGATAGCGATTGATTTACCCTTGAGATAATCAGGATGATAACTGCCAAGTGCATATGCAACACAATCAGCTGTGAGAAGCACATCTGCATTCTCATAATAGGGCGCTGTTGGCATTATGAGGTGAAGCTGTATTGGCCACTGTTTCAGCTCTGACTTCTTCGGAGCCATTTCTTGAGATGTTTTTGATTCTTTCTCCCTCAGGTCCTGCATTGCCGAGCCAGGACATCCACAAAATTCTACCATCTTTTACCTCCTTAATAATTGATTACACCTGTAGAATAATATCTTTTCTTAAAATAGGGTATGATTTAGGTCATAAGGGTTTTGACCTGAAACCAGGACACCCTTCAAAGCCCCGGCAAGGTTTTTCTTTTCTTATCCTGCAATCACTGTTAAGGCAGATGACAGGATTATTTATTCCTGAAGACCTGAACTTCTCAGGGTTTTTTCTCGGATATACGCCTACGGTTTTCTTTGTTTTCTTTTGTGATAAGGGTTTCTTCATGCACTATTCGCAGACCACCCTTAAGATAACACCCCTTGAGACAATACCCACAAGCCTGCCTTCATCATCCACTACAGGAAAGCCCATTGACTCAACCTTATCAATGAGGTTAAACCTCCATGATTTCAAATGGTGCAGGGATGATTATGTTTAGTCCCTCTTTTTCAATCATTGCCCTGATTGCCTCAATATCCTTTCTCCTCGTGTCTCTCTGCAGATGTGTGAGAGCAAGGCATCTTATCTCGTTTCTTCTTGCCATATCCATCAATTCCATTATACAGGCATGATTAGGGTGATGCCCTTCAAGGAGATATGCCTCGTGTATAACGAGGTCAGAGCCTCTGTATAATCTTTTTGTCTCCTCCGTGAACATCCCATCTCCGCTGAAGCATATAGCACACTTTCCATCAGACACCTTTATGGCAAGGTTTTTTACTGCATGTTCTGTTGATGCAAATTCAAGGTTTAATTCATTGAATGTATACCTCTTACCCTCTTCAACCTCAAGGAAATTCAAGGAAAATGTAAGTCTCTCATAAAGCCCTTTATAACCATATTCAATCAACTCCTCAATGGTCTTCTTCAGACCCATCTGGCAGATTATGGTTAAGGGTTTTGTCCTCTTTTCCTCCCACATCCTGACGAACAGGGGAGGTATGCCAAAGTAATGGTCAGCATGCCTGTGAGTGATGTATATGGCATCAAGGAATGAAGGATCTGAGTTGTATCTCCATAGCTGTGGAGGTGTTGAGTATCCACAGTCAAGCAGGAGGATTGTTTCTGATATTAAAAGGTGGGAGTTGTTTGGCTGATATTCATCACAGGCCTCACCCACGCCAATGAACACTATCTTCATACCTTGAAAGCCTCCTTATTGCCTCCAATTTTTCGCGATTACCGATCCTTGCAGAGTTTATCGCCCTTCTCATTATATCTATTGTCCTGTCATATGTAATTCTGTCAACAGGATAGGGTGTGCCATCCTTCCCACCATGGGCAAAACTGAACCTCGCGGGATCACGGTAGCTTGGTGGTACTCCATATATCAATTCAGAGACAAGGCTCAATGCCCTTATGGTTTTTGGCCCAACACCTTTTATACCAAGAAGAGACTCAAAGTCCTGTGGCTGGTATTCATATGTCTTGAGGAAGATGGTATATAGCCGTTCAGGATTGATATCAGAAATATCTATGTTATGCCTCTTTGTAAGGGATAGTTTGGCTATGGACTTAATCTCCCTGACCACCTTTTCAGGCCTCTCCCTGGAGATGACCGTGGAGATAGCCCTCGCTTCATTACTCTCAGAGGCGACCATATTAAGCGTTAAATTCCTGCGGTCACAGCAGACCGCCTTATGAGGTTCAATGACAAAGCTCTTCAGATTCTCACCCATCCAGTGGTATCTCCGCGCGGACCTTTTAGATGTATTCATGCCCTGCTGAATCACTGCCCATCCACCATTGGAAGTAAAGAAGATGGTGTGATGATAGAGCTGATAGCCATCCTGCACAGCAGTGCTATCCACCTTTGCAGACATCCTGCTTGCATAGATCAATCTGTCTGCCTCTATGGAGTATTTCTCACCAATGAGGTTTATCTGTTCAGGGGTTTTCCTTGATGTTGCGCCTTTGCCACCTGCAATGAATATACCAAGCTCACCCTTAAGTCCCTTTATGCCTTCTTTTAAGGCACCTGTAACAGTGGTTGTAAGCCCGCTTGAGTGCCAGTCAAAACCAAGCACACATCCAAGTGCCTGAAACCAGTATGGGTCCGAGAGTCTCTTAATTATCTCATCAGGTGTGAATTCAGATGCAAGGGCGGTGACTATCTCCCTTGCAAGGAGGGTCATCCTCTCAAAGAGCCATCTCGGTGCCTTTCCATAATGAAGTGGAAGGGTCGCTGTGCCTGTTCTCTGCATGATTATCTCTCCTTCACAGGACTTGGCCTGTCCCTTTTGGAGTCAACAATACAGAAGAAACCAAATGGTTCATCATGGGGATTATAGAGTCTGTGAGCCGTGTTAGGGGCAATGTAAAGCACATCAAGAAAGCCGATATCAACATTCCTTTTGTTAAGCCTTGCCCTTCCTCTACCCCTTACACCAATAACCACATGCTCATGTTTATGGATTTCAAAACTGCTGTATCCACCTGGCCTGATCTCAAAATACCTTAATTCAAAATCTGTCCTCTCTCCATGATTGCCTATAAGGGTATGTCTTATAATCTCTGACCAGTCATTGCCAGAGGGCTTGTATCTTTCGACCCTTATGCCCTTCCACTTAAAGTCCCTCTGGAATGCGTAGAGTCTGTTACGGATGAATGCCTTTTTTCTCTTCTTTAGTGGAAATTCACATGAGGGATACTGTCCTGACATAATTGATTATAAGATTCATGGAGATAATGAATCAAGCTTGCAAACACTGCGTATCTTGGCTATAATTTCAAGTTACTTTAATTTATTTAGTTTCGGGGAGAAGTGGATAAAAAGATTACCATAATCGGCGCAGGTAATGTTGGTAGCACAACTGCCCAGCTCATAGCTGAAAAGGGGCTTGCAGATGTGGTGCTTGTTGATATAGTTGAGGGTATTCCACAAGGCAAGGCACTTGACATACAAGAGGCTTGTCCACTCTGGAATTCTCCTGTTAGGGTTAAGGGTTCGAATAACTACGATGACACAGAGAATTCTGATATTGTTGTGATAACTGCAGGTCTTGCAAGAAGGCCGGGTATGAGCAGGGATGACCTTCTTCAGGCCAATGCAGAGATTGTGAAGGGGATATCGGAAAGGATAGCAGAGACTTCACCCAGCGCCATCATCATAATGGTTACAAATCCTATGGATGCAATGGCATATCTTGCATATAAGACAAGCGGCTTCCCACATAAAAGGGTGATAGGGATGGGAGGAGTGCTTGACTCAACGAGAATGAGGAGCTTTATTGCCATGGAGCTGGGCATACATCCAAAAAATGTCCAGACCATTGTCCTTGGTGGTCATGGTGACCAGATGGTTCCACTGCCAAGACTCACTATGGTTGATGGTAAATGTATAACAGACATCCTTTCAGAGGATAAGGTAAGAACGATTGTTGAGAGGACAAGAAACGGAGGTGCTGAGATTGTAAGTCTTCTGAAGACAGGCAGTGCCTATTATGCCCCTTCTGCATCGGTTGTTGAGATGATAGAGGCAGTCCTTGGCAAAAAAGACTATATACTCCCATGTTCTGTATACCTTGATGGAGAATATGGGATAGAGGGGGTCTATCTTGGAGTGCCTGTGAGGCTTTCTTTAAAGGGGTTAGAGGAGATTATCGAGATCGAGCTTACAGAGGATGAAAGACAAACATTCATTAAGTCGGCAGAGGCAGTGAGGGAACTGATTGAGAAACTTGGAGTTTAGTTAAAAGGAGAGAGTTTATGAATAACAAAGAATGTGAGCAGACGCTTGTGCTTATTAAACCCGACGCACTCAAAAATTCATTGACAGGTTATGTGCTTTCTCAACTTTCCGAATTTCATACAGGTTTACGCTTTGCAGGAACAAAGATTGTTAATGTTAGCAGGATGCTTGCTGATGAACACTATGCTGAACATCGTGGGAAAATATTCTTCCCTTCCCTTTTGGATTACATTATGGGGCGCATCCATTATCCTGATGAGTTATGGAAGCATAGAGTAATCGCTATTGTATATCATGGGCCCGATGCAATAAAAAAGGTGCGAGATATTGCAGGACCAACGAATCCTCACATTGCGCGTGAGGAAAAACCAGGTTGTATCCGTTCACTTGGAACAGTTGTCCCTCTCAAAGATGCTGATGGAAAAGTGATTGGGGAACGTATAGACAACCTCATTCATGCCTCAGCGTCACCTGAGGAGGCAGAGAGGGAGATTAAGCTATGGTTTAAGCCTAATGATATTCCTCCCCTGATGCGTGCCTATCCAACAGAGGTAAGTGATTCTTATTATTATTTTAAGGATAACAGACTTTACACCAATTATGAGCCAGGTAGTATGTGCTTTCTTGTCCCTGGTGATGTTGTATGGAGTTCTGATCTCGATACATTGCACAAACTGCAAAAAGGCCTTTCTGCACCCACTTCTCTTCAGGCAGTGGTTGCCAAGTATCTTATCAATGTGAAGCAGGAAGATTATTAGTTGTTTTAGAGGAGATAGTCAAAAAGCGTAAAAAAGAAGACTGTTAAACTCATATAACCATTCATATTGAAGAAGGCGATGTTTATCTTGCTTAAATCAGATGGTCTGACAATGGAATGTTCATAAATCAGTATGATGACTGCAATGACTATGCCTGTGATGTATAGGCCCCCAAGATTAAAGATGGGTATAAGACTGAAGAACGCAAGTATCGTGATAATATGGAATAACCGTGCGATCATGAGTGATTTACTGACACCCAGTCTGCTTGGCAGAGAAAATAGCCCGTATTTTCTATCAAACTCCATATCCTGTAGTGCGTAAAGTATATCAAAACCAGCAACCCAGAAGAGGACAGCAAGAGAGAGGGGAATGATCTCTATATCAATAGTTCCCTTTATAGCAATCCATGCACCCAGTGGTGCAAGTGCAAGTGCAAGGCCAAGGATTATATGACTTAAGGATGTAAACCTCTTGGTGTATGGATAGACGAGGACAACGAGAATAGCTATGGGAGATAGTTTGAGGCAGAGAGGATTAAGTTGATAAGCAGAAAGCACAAATATTGCAAGTGAGAAGCATGTAAAGATAATTGCATCCCATGTCTTGATAACCCCTCTTGGCAGTTCCCTGTTCTGGGTGCGCGGATTAAGGGCATCTATCTTTCTATCTATTATCCTGTTCAAGCCCATTGCACCTGACCTTGCGCCTATCATTGCAACTGAAATCCAGAGTATCTGTTGTAGATTTGGTATTCCTTCTGCGGCAAAAAGTGCACCCGTGAAGGCAAATGGAAGGGCAAAGATCGAGTGCGAAAACTTTATAAGCCTCAGGTAGTCTATGGTCTTCTTAATGATGGGCATGATTTATTGTAATTTTACAGACCTTGAAAAGCAATTATGATGGTAAAAACTATTGAAATAAAGGTATTTAATATGATAGGCTATTTCAACCTGGAGTCAGGAAATATTCTCTTATTTCTACTACGAAAAAACACACGCCTGTCTGAATTTCTCTCATTCAGTGTCCTGTATATCAGGATCAGAGGGAAAGGGCGGAGGAAAAACTGAGGAGGAATTTATGGCAATCACAATGAAGGAGCTTTTGGAGGCTGGTGTTCATTTTGGACACCAGGTAAAGCGATGGAACCCAAAGATGAAGAAGTACATCTTTGGTCAACGTAATGGTATCTACATCATTGACCTGCAGAAGACCGTACAGATGTTCGAGGAGGCGTACAATTTCATTAAAGACATATCCAGCAGGGGTGAGTCTGTTCTCTTTGTCGGAACAAAGAAACAGGCACAGGATGTGGTATCTGAGGAGGCGCAGAGGGCAGGTGCCTTTTATGTAAACCAGCGATGGCTGGGTGGCCTGCTTACAAACCTCAAAACAATAAGACAGAGTATACAGAAGTTAAGAAAGATCGAGAGGATGAGGGAGGATGGAACGTATAATCTTCTGACCAAGAAGGAGGTTACAAAACTGGAGACAGAAAGACAGCATCTTGAGAAGAATCTGAGTGGGATCAAGGATATGGAAGCCCTTCCTGGTGCGGTCTTTATAATCGACCCCAAGAAAGAAAGGATAGCCGTTTCAGAGGCGAAAAAGTTAGGCATTCCCACAGTTGCCATTGTTGACACCAATTGTGACCCGGATGAGATAGACTATGTTATCCCCGGAAATGACGATGCAATCCGCACCATAAGACTTATAACCTCAAAGATAGCCGATGCAGTAATTGAGGGAAAGAGCATCTATACTAAGACATTTGAAGAGGCTCAGGAGAAAGAGGCTATTGAGGAAAAAAAGGCAGCTGAAGAGGAAGAGATCGGTGAGGAGGTGAGAGGATGAACATAACACCAACTGTTGTAAGGGAATTACGTGAACGCACAGGTGTGGGCATGATGGACTGCAAGAAGGCCCTTGTGGATGCCGAAGGAGACCTGCAGAAGGCCGTAGAGATATTGAGACAGAAAGGCCTTGCAATAGCTTCAAAAAAGGCACATAGAGAGGCATCCGAGGGGGTTGTGGCTTCATATATACACATGGATAAGATAGGTGTCCTTGTGGAGGTCAACTGCGAGACGGATTTTGTTGCAAAGACAGAGGAATTCAAAGGATTTGTCAAGGATATTGCAATGCATATCGCTGCCTCAAACCCATTATATCTCAGGAGAGAAGATGTGCCATCCGAGATTATCGAGAAGGAGAAGGAGATATATGCATCACAAATAGAGAACAAACCATCACATGTCATCGATAAAATAGTGGAAGGAAAACTTGAAAGGTTCTATACAGACCACTGTCTTATGGATCAGATATTTATCAAGGACCCTGAACAGAAGAAAAGGGTAAGAGACATCCTCGTAGAGAAGATAGCACAGCTTGGAGAGAATATCGTGATAAAGAGATTTTCGAGGTTCCAACTCGGAGAAACGAAGTAGATTGATCTTTCCCTTTCGGAGAAAGCTACTTCGTTTTCCGAAGGAGAAGATCAAAGACCGAAACTTAATGAAGAAGTCAAAGGCTAAATTTAAAAGGGTTCTCCTTAAGTTAAGCGGTGAGACCCTTATGGGTGAAAAGGGGTTTGGAATCGACCCCAAGGTTGTACAATTTATAGCCAGTGAATTGAAGGGGATCTCTAACTTAGGTGTAGAGATAGCCATTGTCATTGGTGGTGGTAATATCTTTCGTGGTCTTGAGGCAAGTGCTGAGGGTATGGAGAGGACAGCAGCAGACTACATGGGCATGCTTGCCACTGTCCTTAATGCCCTTGCATTACAGAATGCACTCGAGCTTGTTGGTATACCAACAAGGGTGCTCTCAGCAATAGAGATGCGTGAACTTGCCGAACCGTATATAAGGAGAAGGGCTGTAAGACACCTTGAAAAGGGAAGGGTTGTGATATTTGCCGCAGGCACAGGAAATCCTTATTTTACAACAGATACAGCAGCAGCATTAAGGGCAGTTGAGATTGAGGCTGATGTTATATTAAAGGGAACAAAGGTTGACGGGGTTTACAGTAGTGACCCTTTAAAAGACCCATCAGCCCGTAAGTTTACCGAAATAACATATATGGATGTCCTCAGGAAGAGACTTAAGGTCATGGACTCTACTGCCATATCACTATGTATGGAGAACAAACTGCCGATAATTGTATTCAATCTAAAGGGAAAGGGTAATATAAAGAAGATACTCGAAGGCAGAAAGATAGGAACACTGGTAAAAGGGGGAGATTCCCATGGAGACAGAGGTAAAAAAGAGGCTAAAAGAGAGGATGGATAAGGCCATCGAGGCCCTGAGGAAGGACCTTGCAAGCATAAGGACAGGAAGGGCGTCCCTTTCCATCTTTGACGGTATAGTTGTTGATTATTATGGAACACCCACGCCTATAAATCATCTTGCAACAATGGCAGTTCCTGAAAGTAGATTGATAACAATCCAGCCGTGGGAGCCAAAGATGATACAGGAGATTGAGAAGGCTATACAGAAATCTGACCTTGGACTGAATCCAACCAATGATGGAAAGATCATAAGAATTGCGATACCACCTCTTACGGAAGAGAGAAGAAAGCAGATTGTCAAACATGTGCATAAGAGGGGGGAAGAGGCAAAGGTTGCTATCAGGAATATAAGGCGGGATGCCAATGAAGAGATAAAGAAACTTGAGAAGGATGAACATCTAAGCAAGGATGACACAAAGCGTTCAATGGATGAGATTCAGAAGACTACAGACTTATATATTAACAAGGTGGATGAGATTGTAAAGCATAAAGAGGATGAAGTTATGGAGGTGTAATCAAAAAGTTAATCTTTAAATTTTTAGGGAGGATAGAATGGCTATACGTGTTGGTATCAATGGTTTTGGAAGGATAGGAAGAAACTTTCTAAGGGCATCCCTTGGGGACTCCTCAATTGAGATCGTTGGTATAAATGATCTGACGGATGCCAGGACACTTGCACATCTCCTTCGCTATGATTCTGTTCATGGAATCCTAAATGCAGATATTAAGGCAACCGATAACAGTATCGTAATAAATGGGAGGGAGATTGGGATTACCGCCTTAACAGAGCCATCAAAGCTTCCATGGAAAGAACTTAACGTGGATATAGCCCTTGAATCCACTGGTAGATTTGTTGATAGGGCATCTGCCTCAAAACACCTTGATGCAGGGGCCAGATGGGTCATCATATCAGCACCTGCAAAAGAGCCTGATATAACAGTATGTCTCGGTGTTAATGAGGATACACTTGACCCCTCAAAACACAGGGTTATATCGAATGCATCCTGCACAACCAACTGCCTTGCACCGATCGCAAAGGTTATTGACCAAAGATTCACCATAAAACGTGGTCTTATGACCACAATTCATTCCTATACAAATGACCAGAGGATACTCGACCTTCCCCATAAGGACCTCAGGAGAGCAAGGGCAGCGGCATTGTCCATGATACCAACCACAACAGGTGCTGCAAAGGCAGTTGGACTTGTCCTTCCCAATCTCAAAGGGAAGCTGGATGGAATGGCCATAAGGGTGCCAACACCAAATGTCTCGGTTGTTGACCTTGTTGCAGAGGTCGAAACAGAGACAACTGCAGAGGCTGTGAATATGGCATTAAAGGAGGCCGCATCAGGTGCTTTTAAGGATATAATCGAATACTCTGAAGAACCCCTTGTCTCTGTTGACTTAAATGGAAATCATCATTCCGCAATTGTTGATTCAACACTCACAAAGGTAATAGAGGGTAAGATGGTGAAGGTCATTGCATGGTATGACAATGAATGGGGGTATAGCTGTCGTATCAGGGACCTGATAAAATACATTCAAGATAAGAGGTGACAATGGGAAAGAATAATCCTGCATTGCCAACAAGAGGGGTTCTGAATAAACTCAGCATAAAGGACCTTGACATAAGAGGCAAGAGGCTCTTTATACGAGTAGACTTTAATGTCCCGCTGGATGAAAACCTCAATATCACTGATGACAGAAGGATTCGCTCAGCAATCCCGACAATAAATTATGCCATAGATGAAGGGGCAAAGGTACTTTTGGCATCCCATCTTGGTAGGCCAAAGGGCAAATATGATAAAAGATACTCCTTAGCACCTGTTGCCAAGAGACTGCAGAGGCTGATTAAAAAGGAAGTCACATTTCTTCCAGACTGTGTTGGTCCTAAGGTTGAAGATGCAGTAGACAGGATGTCCGATGGAGACATAATACTGCTTGAGAACTTGAGATTTCATACTGGAGAGGAGGAGAATAATGAAGAATTCAGCAAAGCACTTGCACGGCTTGCCGATTATTATGTAAATGACGCCTTCGGTGCTGCACATAGAAGACATGCCTCAATCGTTGGTATTACAAGGTTCTTACCCTCTGCTGCAGGTTTTCTTCTTCAGAAGGAGATAGAGTATCTTCAAGGTGTAACCCAACATCCGGTGAGGCCGTTTGTATCTATCCTTGGAGGAGCAAAGGTCTCGGGAAAGATCGATGTTCTCCTGAATCTACAGGATAACGTAGATAAGGTAATTATTGGTGGAGGAATGGCATATACCTTTCTTAAGGCAATGGGTTATGAGGTGGGCGATTCCCTGGTAGAGAACGATATGCTTGAACTGGCAAATGAAATTTATAAGAAGGTGAGATCAAAGGGGATAAAGTTCTATCTGCCTGTTGATTGTGTTATTGCCCAAAGCATTGAGCCAGGGGCAGAGACAAAGATTGTCACTACACAGGAGATCCCTCATGGCTGGAAGGCGCTGGATATAGGCCCTGCATCAGTTAGACTCTTTTCAGAGGCCATTGAGAATGCAAAGACTATCCTCTGGAATGGACCGATGGGCGTGTTTGAGATGGATGCCTTCTCACGTGGGACATTCTCCATTGCACGAGCTGTGGCTGATGCATATGCACTGACCATTGTTGGTGGTGGAGATACAGACCTTGCGGTGCACAGGGCGGGTGTCTCGGAGAGCATCTCATTCATATCCACAGGAGGTGGGGCAGCCCTTGAACTCCTTGAGGGTAAGGAGTTGCCAGGGATTGCTGCACTTACAGATAAGAAGCCATCATAATTCAGGGGATGTTAGCTCTGGTGGATCAGAGAGATCCTGAACGCTTTCTCAGGGCATCATCAACTGTCTTTATAGCACAGAAATCCCCACACATACTGCATACATCAGGCTCTGAAGGAAGCGATTCAGCCCTCCACTTCCTTATCCTCTCAGGGTCAAGGCTCAGTGCAATCTGACTATCCCAGTCAAGTGCCTTCCTCTTCCTTGACATTTCCATATCAATATCCATAGCACCCTTTACACCCTTTGCTATATCAGCAGCGTGTGCAGCTATCTTCGATGCAATTACACCCACCTTTACGTCCTCAACCTCTGGAAGCCTTATATGCTCAGAAGGTGTTACATAGCAGAGAAAATCAGCACCTGCAGCACCGGCAACAGCACCACCAATGGCAGCGGCTATATGGTCATAACCCATTGCTATGTCGGTCACTATCGGGCCAAGAACATAAAATGGTGCACCTTTGCAGAGCTTCTTCTGTAGTCTCACATTCATCTCAACCTGATTCAACGGAACATGGCCTGGACCTTCTATGATTACCTGAACACCCTCGCTCACCGCCACATCCCGTAACTCACCAAGTGTCATCAGTTCATCTACCTGTGTCCTGTCAGTTGCGTCGGCAAGACAGCCAGGTCTTGCACCATCACCAAGACTCAATGTAAGATCATACCTCTTTGCTATCTCAAGAAGTCTGTCAAAATGCTCATAAAGTGGGTTCTCCTTATCATTGTATATCATCCACTCAAGCAGAAAGGCGCCACCACGGCTTACTATATCAAGCACCCTTCCATCCTCCCTCAGGGTCTTTATGGTCTTCCTTGTTAAACCGCAATGTACAGTGACAAAATCAATGCCTTCCTTTGCGTGTTCCTCTATTGTATTAAAAAGGTCGTCAACGCTCATCCTCGAGATAGAACCCTTTTGTTCACACGCCTTTGCCACTGCCTCATAAATAGGCACTGTTCCAATAGGAATGGATGATTTGCTTAAAAGGAGTCTCCTTATATCCTTTATTGGACCACCTGTTGATAGGTCCATTACTGCGTCAGCACCATATTTTATAAGCACATCAAGTTTCTGCATCTCTGTCTCAAGGGAAACGTTATCTTTGGATGTGCCTATGTTTGCGTTTATCTTTGTCCTCAGGCCCTTGCCAATAGCAAGAGGGCTTATCCTGTGGGATACATTCCTTGTGATAGCAGTAACACCCTCGGCTATATTTATTGAAAGATCCTCAGGCTCAACCCCTTCTATAATGGCTGTATGTCTTACCTCATCGGTAATTATGCCTTTTCTTGCAAGCTCAATCCTTGTATGTTCTATCTTTTTTTTCATAATCCATCTCCTCAATATCCCCGAAGTTTAAGCACCTTCGAGGAGGTTTATGATTTCTTCTGACTTTCTCTTTATGTCAGGCGCATTAAATATCTCAGATATCATTGCCACGCCATAGGCACCTGCCCTCTTTACCTTGTTAATCCTTCCGGCCTTTATACCACCGATTGCAAACACAGGGATGCTTACATCCTTACTAACCCTTCTAAGTGTGTCTATCCCAATAGGTGAACCATATTTTAATTTTGAAGGTGTTCTGAAGATCGGACCGAGGGTTATAAAATCAGCACCCCCATTCTCTGCCTCCTCTGCCTCTTTGAGTGAATGGGTTGAGACTCCTATTAAAAATCGTGATGTATCAATAACCCTTCTCACAGCATAAACAGGCGCACTCTGCTGTGTGAGATGAATCCCATCCGCTCCTACAGCAAGGGCAATATCAAGCCTATCGTTAATAAAGAGTTTTGCCTTGTATCTTCTGGTCAGTTCCCTGATCTTATAAGCAAGCCTGAGCAAATCTCTCGTGCCCAAATCCTTTTCTCTAAGCTGGATTGCCTTCACACCACCTTTTAATGCCTCTCTCACTGCTGTAATGAGTGATGCGTACCGCGTGATGCGTTTTCTGTCTGTAATAAGATATAGTCTAAAATCTATCAATGTATCACCATTACCACATCTATCCAAAATAAGATTAACAATTATTTTTAGAATATCTTGGACAGCAATGACGCATTACGGTTTTAAAGCATTCCCTCAATCGGACTGCTTGCTGTTGCATATAGCCTCTTTGGGATTCTTCCTGCAAGATACGCAAGTCTTCCTGCTATAACAGCGTGCTTCATTGCAGTTGCCATAGCGATCGGATCCTTTGCCCCTGCAATGGCTGTATTGAGAAGCACAGCATCACAACCCAGTTCCATAGCAACGGCGACATCAGAGGCAGTACCAACACCTGCATCAACTATAACTGGCACTGTTGCTTGCTCGAGTATTATCCTAATGTTATACGGATTCCTTATCCCTAATCCTGAGCCTATTGGAGCAGCAAGTGGCATCACAGCAGAGGCGCCTACATCAACAAGCCTCTTTGCCATGATAGGGTCATCATTTGTATAAGGGAGGACAATGAAGTCTTCCTTTGCAAGTATCTCTGTTGCCTTTAAAAGACCACATACATCAGGGAAGAGTGTCTTCTCATCACCAATAACCTCAAGCTTTATCATGTCTGAAATACCTGTCTCCCTTGCAAGCCTTGCATATCTGAGTGCATCCTCAACTGTATAACATCCAGCGGTATTGGGAAGTATCTTATATTTCCTTGGGTCTATATAATCAAAGAGATTTTCTGATTTCCTGTCGAATATATTAACCCTCCTGACAGCAACGGTTACAACATCTGTTCCTGATGCCTCAACCGCCCTCCTCGTCTCTTCAAAATCCTTATACTTTCCGGTCCCAACCCAAAGGCGAGATTTAAACTCAATCCCCTTGATAATTAATTTATCTTCCACTACTTCCTCCTCTGAAATAAAATTTAGAGAATCTTTGAATCTTGATATTCATATTTTGAATTTTCCTACCCTCCTCCCACAAGATTCACAATCTCTATAGAGTCACCATCCTTCAACTCGTACCCTTCATACTCCTGTCTCTTTATAATCATCGTATTCACCTCAACCGCTACACCGCGAGGCTCTATGTTCAACTCCTTAAGGAGATCCGAGACGGTTAACCGCATCCCAAATTCCTTAATAACTCCGTTTAACCTGAGCCTTATATTTCTTGAATCTTGAATCTTATACATGTATATCCCGTCTCCCCTTCTCTATCTCTTTAAACTTCTCAAGGAGTCCGTTTCTGCTTTTCAATGCCTCCTGCATGAGAAACCTTGATAAAAACTCCCTTCTCTCACCACTTGCATAATCCTCTATATACTCCTTGAGCATCAGGAGGGCATTCTCATGACAGAACCGTTTTATTGCTCCGCTCTCTGTAAGTTGCCTGAACCTCTTGCCACTCCTTTCTTCCCTGTAGCATGCAGTACAGAGACTGGGTATCAGACCTATTGATATAATCCTATCAATCACCTCCTCAAGGCTCCTTTTATCTCCTATCTCAAACTGTTCAGTGTCTCCCTCCTTTATATAACCGAGGGGGCTCGTCCTTGAACCTGCAGAGATCTGTGATGCACCAAGCAGTAGAAGTTCATCCCTCAACCGTGCAGGCTCTCTTGTTGAGACAACGATACCGACATACGGCAATGCCAGCCTGTATATTGCAACAATCTTCTTAAGGTCTTCATCAGAGACAGGATAGGGTGGCGCATTCAATTCAGAGCCATGTGCAGGCTGAAGCCTTGGAACTGATATGGTATGTGGCCCAAAACCATACTTCTTCATAAGCCTCTTACCATGGGCAATCAGTGCGCATACATCCCATCTCCAGTCATAAAGACCAAGTAGTACACCCATTCCTATATCCTCAAATCCTGCCTCTATAGCCCTGTCCATGACACCGAGTCTCCATTCATAATCAGATTTAGGACCTGATGGATGCATGAGCCGGTATGTTGGGAGATGATAGGTCTCCTGAAAACACTGATACACACCAACCCCTTTTGCCTTCAGTCTTTTAAACTCATCAACATCCATTGGAGGGGCATTTACATGAAGGATGCGGATATCAGTATTCTTGTAAATCCTCTCAATAGCATCTTCGAGATAGTCGATTCCTGAGATGGTGGGATGTTCACCTGTAACAAGTAGAAGCCTTTTGTATCCCCTTGATGAAAGAAGTGTAGCTTCCTCCAGAGCCTCATCAATGCTGAGAACCTTTCTCCTTGCACTAACATTGCCCTTTCTGAAGCCACAGTATATACAGTTGTTTATACAGTGATTTGAGAGATAGAGCGGTGCAAAGAGGACTATTCTCTTCCCATAAACCCTCTCTTTTACCCTTCGGGCCGTATCAAATACCTCACTCCACAGGTGGGGGTCATTGATGTTCATCAAAGCTGTCACATCACTGAGATTGAGGGTCTCAAGTTCAAGTGACCTTGAGAGGATGTCTCTTATTCTTTGGATGTCTGTCTTAATACCTGTTTTCACCGAAAAAAATTAAAAACCGTATCCCATGGAGGAATACGGTATCATATAACCTTTAATATCCTTTCCTCCGCTGGAATTACCCAGATCAGGTTCAAAGGGTCTCTCATAGGCAGAAAGTTTACTCCTGTCTATGAGACTCTCAGGCTTACGCCTCCCCCAGGCTTAATTCAATTATAAAACTTAAATGAAAACAGTGTCAACTTAACCATGGAGGGCGACCTTGATTGAGGGTTTGAAAATTGCAGATTTTCAATGTTATGATACCTTGCATTTTGATCAGATTTGTTTGAATAACCATAATAAAAAAATGGTTCTACCGACTTTTCTGTGGGTACATGTTCAGTTTTCCACAATAAAACAATATAGCAATTCTAAAGTTCTCGAAGTTTCTAAACCCTCTGGCTGCCGATTTCACCTGTTGTATCTTGCTATTTAATCCCTCGGCTA
>FWPU01003576.1_pt1 | contig 38735 bp, 37 predicted proteins | sample 2228361 | NCBI WGS metagenome assembly FWPU01 (sample SAMEA103939777, study PRJEB20133) | metagenome | reverse complement strand
GGGCCAAGCAGCTTCCCCGCCGCCGGATCGCGGGCAACACCTGGGCCTGGATCGGCACCGTGTATCTCCCGCGATACGGCCCCATCCGACTGCACTTCACCCCCACGGGGGCCTCCTGGCTCAACCTGGTGGAGCGGTGGTTCGCCGCCCTGACCGAAAAGCAGCTCCGCCGGGGTGTGCACCGCAGCACCCGTGAGCTCGAGGAAGCGATCAAGCGATACCTGGCCGTCTCCAACGCGCACGCCAAGCCTTTCGTGTGGACCAAGACAGCAGACCAGATCTTGACGACGGCCGCAAGGTTTTATCAACGAATCTCCTCAGGACACTAGCGTTGGTGGGGACTTCTCAGTGCGGGGGCTGTGCGGCGTCATGTGCCCGATTCTGCAACTCCCACATACGCCGGTACAGCCCGCCTGCGGCGAGCAGGGCGGCATGGGTGCCTCGCTCGACCACCTTCCCCGAGCGCAGGACCAGGATCTCGTCCATCAGTTCCATCCCGACAAGCCGGTGGGTCAGCATGAGCACCGTGCGTCCCCCCATCGCCTGGTGCACCGTGGCCAGGAGATCCCGCTCCGTGGCCGGGTCGAGGTTGGCCGTCGGTTCGTCCAGGATCAGCACAGGGGTATCCCGCAGGAGAGCACGGGCGATGGCGATCCGTTGGCGCTCGCCCCCGCTCAACTGCAGGCCGCGCTCACCCACCCACGTGTCGTACCCCTGGGGAAGGGACTGGATGAATTCGTGCACCAGAGCCTGCTGTGCTGCGCGGATTACCTCTTCCTCAGTAGCCGTGGGGCGCGCCAGTAGGATGTTCTCCCGGATGGTTGCGGCGAACAGGTACGTCTGCTGGGATATGACGCCGATAACGCGCCGTACCTCCTCGCCGGTGTAGCTCTGCAGAGGAGTTCCGTCCAGCCAGATCTCACCATCGGTGAAATCCCAGAAGCGCAACAACAGGTTGACGAGGGTCGATTTTCCTGCCCCGCTCGGCCCTACGATGGCGAGCCGCCTGCCTGTGGGCAGGTCAAAACTCACCCCGTTGAGCGCAGGCGGGTCGCCCGGCGCATAGGCGAAGTGCAGGTTGCGTACGCGGAGGCCCTCACCGCCCGCCCCTCTCTCCCTGGCGGGAGTGTTGAGCACGGGGGCATCACGCACAGACGGCCTTGAGTCGATAATCTCAAACAGCCGTCGCGCCGCGGCGAGCGCGCTCTCAGACGATTGCGCGGCCAGTGGCAGGGGCAACACAGCTTCGAAGGCAGCTAGCATCGCCAGCGCCAGCATGGCGAGATACACTCCGCTGAACTCCCCCGTGCCGACCAGCCCGACTGCCAGGACCAGTAACGCCCACATCCCGGTGTTCATCAGCAGATTGCCCAGCGCGGACTGCAGACCGTTGACCCATGCCAGGCGCCCTTGGATTCGCGCCAGTTCGTCGCCCAACGCCCGCAGCCTCGCGGAAGCCCGGCCCGTCTGTCCGAAGGCGACAAGATCCGCCATGCCCTGAATGTCATCCACCAGCCTGGCGTGCAGCCGGCCGCGCACGGCGATCCAGGCAGCGCCGGGTTCCCGGCTCAGCAGCCTCACCAGCAGCGGTACGCCTACCCCGCTCACAACGAAAGTCACGACCAGGGCCAGGGCGAGGTAGGCATGAAACCGCCACAGGAACAACCCCACACTCACCGCAATCGCCACGGCAACGGCCGGTGGCGCAATAGCGCGTGCGAAGAAGTCCTGCAGCGTGTCGATATCGGCCACGATACGCGCCAGCAGGTCGCCGCTTCGGCGGTCAGCCAACCGGGCAGGGGCCAGCGGTTCGACGGCTTCGTAGAACCACACGCGCAGCCGAGATAATACCCTGAGGCTCACCAGATGTGAGACGTAACGCTCCAGGTAGCGGAAGACGCCGCGCGCAATGCCGAAGAAACGCACGCCGACGATGGGCACAGCAAGCGCGGCGATGGAAGGGTGCAAGGCTGCGGCAGAGATGAGATAGGCGGACGTGGCCATCAGTCCGACCCCGCTGCCCACCGTGAGGGCGCCCAGCAGGATGGCGAGGGCCATCCACCATCGGAAGGGCGAGAGGAGACTGAGGAGGCGGATCATCGAGCCTCTCCCGCGGCGGCGAGCGACCCCGGAGGCCGGAGCAAATACTCATACAAACCCTGTTGCGCGGCAAGCGTGTCGTGTCTGCCTGTCTCCACGACACGGCCGGCAGAGAGCACGACGATCTGGTCGGCTCGATAGACCGTGCTCAGGCGGTGGGCGATTACCAACACGGTGCGCTGCGACACGCGCATGAGCTGGCCAACAGAGTCTTCCAGCAGCATCTCGAGTTCGGGATCGACCTGGGAAGTGGGCTCGTCGAGGATGAGAAACGGCGCGTCTTTGATAAACGCCCTGGCCAGGGCGAGACGCTGCGCTTGTCCCCCGCTTAGTCGCATGCCGCGCTCCCCGATTAGCGTATCGTACCCTTGCGGGAGCGATCGGACGAATTCGTGAAGGTGCGCCTTTTGTGCCGCTAGCACCACGTCGTCCAGGCTGGCTCCGGGACGGGCCAGGCGAATGTTCTCTGCGATGGTGTCAAAGAACAGGTGCGGTGTCTGCGGGACCCAGGCAATGCGCTGGCGCCATGCTGCCGCGGACCACTGTCGCATGGGCTGGCCGTTGATGAGGATCAGGCCCTGCGTCGGCTCAATGAAACCCAACAGCAAGTTGATGATGGTGCTCTTGCCGGCGCCGGTCGGCCCCACCAGGGCGGTCCGCTTCCCCGGGGGGATTTCGAACGAGACCCCGCGCAGCGCCGGGCGGCCGCCATTGTACGAGTAGTGCACTTCCTGGAAGGTTACCCGTATCCCCGCCGGAGGCGCGGCCCTCTCCGGACCTCCCTCGGACCGGGGGGAGCCGAAATCGGGGGCCGGGGCTGCCAGGATCTCGAAGATCCTCCTCGCCGCGCTCACACCCGGGGCGGCGGCGTGGAACCGCTGACCGAGCACCCGCAGCGGCAGGTAGAACTCGGGTGCCAGGATGAGGATGAACAGCGCCGGCTGGAAGTCCATCCGACCGTACAAGAGCCGCAGACCCACCTCCACGGCTACGATGGCAATACTGATGGTCGCCACCATCTCCAAGACCAGCGCGGACAGGAAGGCAACACGCAACACGCTCATTGTCGCCGCCAGGTACTGGGAACTGGCCTGTCCGATAACCCCTGCCTGAGCCCGGCTCTGGTTGAGCTGTTTGAGCGTCGTCAGCCCCTGCAGGATGTCGAGGAAGTTCGCGCTGAGGCGGCTGAGGAGGTCATACTGACGCTTCGTCAACGCCTCTGCGGACTTGCCGATCAACCACATGAAGAGAGGGATGAGGGGGGCGGTGACGCAAAGCACGATCGCCGAAAGCGGATCGAGCGGGAAGACGGCGAGCAGGATGGTGATCGGGATGATGGCGGCCGCGGCGAGCTGCGGCAGGTACTGGCTGAAGTATGCATCCAGCGATTCGATGCCCTCGGTGAGGGTGGCCGTAAGCTCCCCGGTGCGCTCGCCGCGGGCGTAGGCCGGGCCCAGGGTGAACAGGTGGTCGACCAGGGCGCCGCGCAACCTTGTCTTGACGTGAATGGCCACGCCGCTGGCGGCGACCTCACCGCCCAGGACGGTTCCTGCGCGGAGGACGATCATCCCCAGCAGGAGGGCCAAATCCCCGGCGACAGCGGACGGTGGTCTTCCTCCCAGGAAGGTCTCGGCTACGAGGCGGCTGAGAAGCCACGCCTGCACCACCGCCAGCGCGCCACCCAGGAAACCCAGGACCACGATAAGCCACAAGCGGGCGCCGTCGTCTCGCGCCTGGCGGAGCAGCGGGCGGCTGACCGTCACCGCTAGTAGATCAGCGTTTCCGGCCTGGCCTCAAGGCGCTTGCGGAAGATCCAGTAGGTCCACGCCTGATAGGCCATCACGATCGGCGTGAACAGAACAGCGACCACGGTCATGACCCTGAGCGTGTAGGGACTGGAAGAGGCGTTGTAGACGGTGAGGCTCCAGTCGGGGTTGAGGCTGGAAATCATCACGCGCGGGTACAGAATCAGGAACAGGGTAGCCAGCGTTGCTCCAATGGTCAGGGCCGTCGTCACAAATGCCCATCCGTCCTGCCCCCGGCGGATGAAATAGCCGGTCCCCAGCAAAGCGGCCAGCGCCACCACCGGGATGGTGCCCGGGTTGACGCCCAGGCGCGCCAGGATGTCCGTTTCGACGTACGTGTACGCGGCGAAGGCGATCAAAGCCACTACGGCATACCCCCACACGCGCCGGCCGGCTGCGCGCGCTCCGGCCTGCAGGTCGCCGGTGCTCTTCAGGCTGAGGAAGACCGCGCCGTGCAGCGCGAAGACCATGACCGTGGTGATGCCGCCCACCAGCGCATACGGATTTAGGAGGTTGAAGAAGCCGCCGACGTAGTTCATGCTGGCATCTATGGGCACCCCGCGAACGATGTTGGCGAAGGCTACGCCGAGCAGAAGGGATGAAACGAGGCTCCCCCAGAAGATGCACCCGTCCCAAAACGCGCGCCACCGCAGACCCGGGTGCGAGCTCCGAAACTCGAACGCAACCCCGCGCGCTACCAGGGCCAGCAACAAGAGGAACAGGGGCAGATAGAAGCCGCTGAAGAGGGTCGCGTACCAGTGGGGAAAGGCGGCGAACGTCGCACCGCCAGCGGTGAGCAGCCATACCTCGTTGCCGTCCCAGTGGGGGCCCACGGTGTTGATGATCACCCGCCGCCCGATGTCGTCCCTGCCGAGGAACGGTAGCAGCATACCCACGCCGAAGTCGAAACCTTCCAGCAGAAAGAAACCGACGTAGAGAACAGCGATCAGGATGAACCACAAGGTGTTCAGATCCATGGCCTGCCTCCTGTAGCGAGCCGTGCCTTGCTAGCCTGTACTCGCGGGCGATGGTATTCCTGCCGCAGCCTCCTCTGCTCCCGGCACGTGGCGTGCGAACCGGGCCAGAAGAAAAACCGTGACGATCATCAGCGCGCCGTACACCAGGGCGTAGCCGATGAGGGAGACGAGGAGTTCCCCCGTCGAGACGGCGGGCGACACGGCATCCTCAAGCTTCATTACGCCGTAAACTACCCATGGTACGCGGCCGACTTCGGCCACCAACCAGCCGGCGGTGTTGGCGAGATAGGGTAGGATGAGCAGCCAGGCAAGCGCCTTCAGGAAGCGCCGTCGCTTCTCCACAATCTCGCCCATGGCCAGAAACACAGCATAGCCCGCCAGCGCCAGGAGCGCGAAACCGATGCCCACCATGGCGCGGAAGCCCCAATACACCACCCATGCCGGCGGCACGTAGTTACCGGGACCGTAGCGCTGTTCGTACTCCGCCTGCAACTCGTTGATCCCCCTCACCGCGCCTGTCAACTGGTTATGGGCCAGCAGGCTGAGGACCCGGGGTATGCGGAGGGAGAACACCTCGCGGCGCCCGCTCGGGTCACCTATGGTGAAGAGTGAGAACGAGGCCGGATCCTGAGTGTGGAACAGCCCCTCGGCGACGGCTATCTTCATGGGTTGCATCTGCACCTTGTGCCGGGCCTGTGCGTGGCCGTTGAGGATGGTGAGCATAACCGCAATCAGCCCGACCGTGGCTCCGATCCGAAACGAGCGCTGGAACATCGCTAGGTGCGAGGACCGCAGCAGGTGCCACGCGCTGATGCCCATCACGAAGAACGCCGCCGTGGTCAGCCCGCCTGTAAGGACGTGGGGGAACTGCACCCAGACGTTGGGGTTGAGGATGAGGGCGAAGAAGTCCACCATCTCCGCGCGGCCGCCGCGCAGGGCGTACCCCACGGGCTGCTGCATGAACGAGTTGGCGATCAGAATCCATAGGGCGGAGATGTTCGAGGCGATAGCCACCAGCCAGATGGACGCCAGATGTGCCTTCTTGGAGAGCCGGTCCCACCCAAAGATCCACAACCCGAGGAACGTCGACTCGAGGAAGAAAGCCAGCAGGGCCTCGATGGCCAGCGGCGCACCGAAGATGTCGCCCACGAATCGCGAGTACTCAGACCAGTTCATGCCAAACTGGAACTCCAGGACGATGCCGGTGACCACACCCATGGCAAAGTTGATGGCGAACAACTTGCCCCAGAACTTCGCCATCTGCTTGTAGCGTTCGTCCCCGCTGGTCACGTAGATCGTTTCCATCAACGCCACCAACCAGACCAAGCCCAGCGTGAGCGGGACGAAGAAGAAGTGGAAGACCGTCGTCAGGCCAAACTGCCAGCGGGCAAGGGCAAGCGAAAGCTCACTCATTGGAATACCTCCTGTGAACGCCATCCTCTCGGGGAGTCTGATTGCTCCCCGCCAAACGGGCGGCGCGGAACTGGGCGAAGTTCACGGCGTCGAGCTCGCGGACCACAACATCCTGGATGTGCCTCCAGACCGGGTGCATCGGGCAGATCTGGTCCAGCGGGCATTCTCGCGGTCGGATCAAGCAGCGGTTGAGACGCATCGGCCCTTCTACGGCCTCGATCACCTGGCGCAGGGTAATCGCTGCGGGATCCCGGGCCAGGCGAACGCCACCGTCGGCCCCGCGCACCGTGTGTATCAAGCCGGTGCGGGCCAGGATCTGTACTATCTTTCGCAGGAAGGCGGGAGGGATGCGCTGGCGGCGGGAGATGTCCGTGATGCGGCTCTGGCGGGTTGGATCCCCGGACAGATCGAGGACCACCCTCACAGCGTAGTCGGCCTGTCGCGTGAGCTGCATACGGGTGTTTGAGATAAAAGAGGCCTGCTTGCTCCCCTATCTGCAAGAACAATTATCCGCGCCTGCTGCCGGGCCGCTATCCGGTGGCGACCCTATCTTCTATCGGGTAGAGTGTGTATGCGATCCCCGGGGTCCGCGGTCCGGACGTTCCGTCTGCTCAGCGCGGCGCCGCAGAACCGGCCCCCGGGGAGGAAGTAGGTGACGCCAGCGTCGGACCCTGCCAGGCCCATCCGGACGAACGCGAAGCCCAGCCGCGCTTCTCTGACGCGATCCGGAGATCGCACGCCAGGGCCAGCCCCACGCCGCCGACGAAGGCGTCGCCGTTGAGGCTGGCGACGACCGGCTGCGGGAGGCCGCGGATAGCAGCGGCGACATCCAGGAAGACCCCGGCGCTGGCCTCGGTCTCGGCCGCCGACCGGGAGGCCTGGATCCGCCGGAACTCGGCGAAGTCCCCACCGGCGCAGAAGTGCTGCCCCTCTCCGGCGACGATCACGCTGCGTACGTCAGGCGACGCCCCGATATCGCGCAGCGCCGCCAGCAGCTCGTGGCCCATCTCCTCGGTCATGGCGTTGGCCCGCTCGGGCCGGTTGAGGACGACGGTGGCCACCGGACCGTCCCGTCCTACCCGGATCGTCTCCCGCATGCTCCTGCCTCCTGTCGCGTCTGGAACGGTATCTCTGGAACCGAGGTGACCCCTCTGGCCGCGCTCTCCCGGTTAACCCCCTCTTCTCATCGCACCTAAAACCGGGGCGGCCGGCTCTCCAGGAACGCCACCATCCCTTCCTTCTGGTTGTACGACTCGAAGTTGATGGCGACCGTGTTGATCGAGAAGTCAATGGCCGTCTCCAGGTCGGCCATCATCCACTTGTGGATGATGTCCTTCTGCCTGGCCATGGCCAGCGGGCTGTAGCCGGCGAGTTTGGTCACCAGGGCATCCACGGCCTGATCCAGCTCCGCGGCCAGCACCGCGCGGTTGATCAGCCCGCACTGCTCGGCCTTGTGCGCGTCCCAGAAGTCGGCGGTGAAGCACAGCTCCTTGGTGCGGAATATACCGATGGCCTGTGGGACGATGCCGGCCTCCACGATGCATGGGATCCTGATCCGCATGTGCGGGAAGCCGAAGCGGGCGTCATCGGAGCCGACCAGCAGGTCGCACGAGACCGCCAGCTCGAGGCCTGTCCCCAGGCACAGGCCCCGGATACGCCCGATGACCGGCTTGCAACTGATATTCTTTGCTCAACGAAAACTTGGCCCTCTCTTCGGCAAAGAGGAAACGAGGAAACTGCTCCGAGCCGCATTCCATCGCGGACTCGGAGAGGTGTGAAAAGCCTGCAGCGCAGCGCGACTGGCGAGGAAAAATTCGGTTCAGCCGCAAGTCCGCATTAGCTGCAGCTCTCGCTGGTTCTTCGGTGGCTGCCACCAGGGCCCGCCTGAAGACCGCCGCTCCCTCCCGGGTCCAGGTACCGGCCGGGGCGTCAAGGTCGTGATGGAGCGCCGGCGGCCGCCGCGGCTAGGGGTAGATGCCGCGCACCATCAGCGCCTCGGCCACGCGCTCGATGGCGCGCACCAGGGCGGCGGTGCGCAGGTTCGTCTTCTTCTCCTGGCTCGTCTTCAGCACCTGGGCGAAGCTGCGCACCATGATGCGCTCCAGGTTGGCGTTGACCTCCTCCTCCGTCCAGAAGAACTGCTGCAGCCCCTGGACCCACTCGAAGTAGGAGACGATCACCCCGCCGCTGTTGGCCAGGATGTCCGGGATGACCAGAATCCCCTTCTGGTCCAGGATCTCGTCGGCATCGGGCGTGGTGGGGCCGTTGGCTCCCTCGCAGATGATCCTGGCTTTGACCTGGGCCGCGTTCTTGGCCGTGATCTCCCCCTCCAGCGCGCCGGGCACCAGGATGTCGCACGGCAGGGTGACCACCTCCTCGACGGGTACCCGCTCCGTGCCCGGGAAGTCCACCACCGAGCCGGTCTCCGCCTTGTGCTTGAGCAGCGCCCGGGGGTCGAATCCCCTGGGGTTGTACACGCCTCCGCGGGAGTCGCTGGCTCCGACGACGGTGCACCCCTGGTCTGCCAGCAGGTAGGCGGCCACCGAGCTGACGTTGCCGTAGCCGGTGACCACGACCTTCGCCCCCTGCAGGGGCAGCCCCACGTGCCGGGCGGCCTCGCGCGCCGCGATCATCACGCCGCGCCCCGTGGCCTCCAGGCGCCCCTGGGAGCCGCCGATGGGAATGGGCTTGCCGGTGACCACGGCGGGGATGGAGTAGCCGTGGTGCATGCTGTAGGTGTCCATGATCCAGGCCATCGTCTGCGGGTTGGTGCCGACGTCCGGCGCGGGGATGTCGCCCTCGGGGCTCATCAGCACGCTGATCTCGGTGGCGTAGCGGCGGGTGAGGCGCTCCAGCTCCTCGGTGGAGAGCGCCTTGGGGTTGACCACCACGCCGCCCTTGCCCCCGCCGTATGGCAGGCCGGCCACGGAGCACTTCCAGGTCATCCACATGGCCAGGGCGCGCACCTCGTTCAGGGTGACGTCGGGGTGATAGCGGATGCCGCCCTTGGTGGGCCCCAGGACGGTACTGTGGTGGACGCGGTAGCCGGTGAAGACCCGCACCGACCCGTCGTCCATCTTCACCGGGAAGTTCACCGTCAGCTCCCGCTTGGGGTAGGCGAGGAACTCGCGGATGCCCCGCTTCAGCGGCAGGTAGTCTGCGGCGCTGTTGAACTGGCGTAACGCCATCTCCCAGGGGTCTTCCCTCGTGGCAGGGACTGCGATCTTGGCGCTCATCGTCTCCCTCCTCGTGCAGCAGGTTTACACCGGCGCGGCGTCCAGAGGGTCGGTGAGCCGCCGGTGCAGATAGCGATCGATGGCAGCAGCGGCGCGCCGCCCGTCGCGCAGCGCCGTGACCACCAGGTCTGGACCGCGGACGGCATCGCCCCCGGCGAAGATGCCGGGTATGTTGGTGGCGCCATCCTCGTCGACGAGGTAGGTGCCGTCCCGGCGCAGGGCGGGCCCGTCCGCAGCCGGCAGAGGGCTGCCGTCGAAGCCGAAGGCCAGGATGGCCAGGTCGGCCGCCACCTGGAAGGTGCTCCCCTCCACAGGCACCGGCCGCCGCCGGCCCTCCTCGTCGGGTTCGCCCAGCTCCATACGGATACATTCCACGCCGCACAGCCGCCCTCCGTCCGCCAGGAAGCGCACGGGCGCGGTGAGCCAGCGGAAGACCACCCCCTCATCTCTGGCCGCCTGCACCTCCCGCCGGCTGCCCGGCATGTTGGCCTCGTCACGGCGGTAGAGGCAGACCACTTCCGCCGCGCCCAGCCGTCGCGCCGTGCGCAGGCAGTCCATGGCCGTGTCGCCTCCGCCCAGGACCACAACCCGGCGCCCGCGCAGGTCGTCACGTTCCGCCGGGTCCAGGTCGTCCATGGAGTTGCGGGCCAGGAAGGGCAGCGCCTCCTCCACGCCCGGCAGGTCGATGCCGGGAAGGGCGGGGCGCTTGGGGGTGGTGGCGCCGCTGGCGATGTAGACGGCATGGAAGTACGACCGCATCTCCTCCAGGGCGATGTCGTCGCCCACCCGCGTGCCGGTGACAAACTCGACGCCCAGGCGCTCCAGGTAGCGGATTCGCCGGTCCACCACGTGCTTCTCCAGCTTGAAGCCGGGGATACCGTAGCGCAACAGCCCCCCCGGCAGGGGGTGGCGGTCGTAGACCGTGACGTGATGGCCGCGGCGCGCCAGCTCCTCGGCGCAGGCCAGGCCGGCGGGACCGGCTCCCACCACCCCCACGCGCAGGCCGGTGGACGGCGCCGGGTCGGGCAGGGGCAGCCCTTCCCGGGCGATGGCGTACTCGTTGATGAACTTCTCGATGGCCCCGATGGCCACCGGCTCCCGCTTCACCCCGATGGTGCAGGCGCCCTCGCAGAGGCGGTCCTGCGGGCAGATGCGGCCGCAGATCTCCGGCATGGGGTTGGTGCTGCGGGAGAGGTGGGCCGCTTCCATGAACCGGCCGTCCATGGCCAGGGCCAGCCACCCGCGGATGCGGTTGTGCAGCGGGCAGGCCTCCTCGCAGGGCGCCTTGCCGCACTCCAGGCAGCGCGCCGCCTCGGCGGCGGCCTGCTCGGGCGTATAGGTGAGACCCACCTCCCGGAAGTCAGTGATCCGTTCCTGCGGCGGCCGTTTGGGAACGGGGACGTGCGGCAGCTTCAGCCGGTCCTTCTTCTCAAGCCGCGGCATCGCTCGACCGGACCCCCGGCCTCACTGGGTGAGCAGGTACTCGTACGCCGCCAGCGCCGCCTTGGCTCCCTCCCCGACGGCGATCAGCACCTGCTCGGCGAAGACGTCGGTGACGTCGCCCGCGGCGAAGATGCCCGGGACGGAGGTGCGGTTGCGGTTGTCCACGCGGATGCGCCCGGCGGGGTCGCGTTCCACCAGGTGGGCCACCAGCTCCGACTGCGGCTGAAGCTCCAGCTCCACGAAGAAGCCGTCCGCCTGCACCTCGCGCCGCTCCCCGTCGCGGGTCAGCACCACGGCGCGCGCGTACTGGTCCCCCAGGATCTGCTCCACGCGGAACCCCTGCAGCACCTCCACGTTGGCTGCGGCCAGCACCCGGGCCCCCAGAGCCGAGTCCAGCTCTCCCCGGGTGGGGGCGATGAGGGTGACGCGGCGGGCGGTGCGCGCCAGCTCCGCCGTCGAGCGCAGGGCCAGGGCGGTGTCGCCGATAACAGCCGCCTCCCGCTCGATGAACAGCGGGGCGTAGGAGACCGCGCTGTAGCACAGGCCGCGCATCATGAACTCGCGCTCCCCGGGGACGTTGAGCAGCCGCCCCAGGGCGCCCGTGGCAATGATCAGCGCCCGGGCCTCGTGGGACGCCCCGGACTGGGTGTGCACCCGGTAGCCCCCGGAGATCTGCTCCACCCGCTCCGCCCGGGTGAAGAGCCGCGCGAACTCCAGGTACTGCACCTCGTTGGCGAAGCGGCTCACCGTCTCCTCTCCGGTTATCACCAGGTGGTGCTCCACGAAGGGAAGCTGCAGCCGGTAGTTGGTCTTGCCGCCCAGGTCCCGCGTCAGCAGCAGGACGTTCAGCCGCTTGCGCAGTGCGTAGACGGTGGCCGTCAGGCCGGCCGGTCCGCCGCCGATGACGATCAGGTCGTACATGTCTCTCCCTCCTGAACCTCTCTCCGCTCCCGTGCCCCGGGCGGGTCAGGCGGCGGAGGGGATCAACCCCTCGGCCATCATCACCCGCGTCTGCTCCCGCGCCCGGCGGATCAGCCCTTCAGCCTGTGCCAGCTCCTCCTCGTACGTCAGGGCCTTGCGGGCCACGCCCTCCTCCACGGCGCGGACCGCCACGGCCGCGGCCTCGCGCGGGAAGACCTGCCACTCCTCCATGGTGGGCAGGATGTAGTCGGGGGAGAGGCCCTTCTCCGCGGCCATGGCCGCCAGCGCCTCCGCCGCCGCCATGCACATCCCGTCGGTGATGGTGCGCGCACGCACGTCCAGCGCTCCCCGAAAGATCCCCGGGAAGCCCAGGGAGTTGTTCACCTGGTTGGGGAAGTCCGACCGCCCCGTGGCCACAACGGCCGCACCGGCGGCGGCGGCCTCCCAGGGCCAGATCTCCGGCACCGGGTTGGCGCCGGCGAAGACGATGGCCCCGGGAGCCATGCGGCGGACCCACTCGGGGAGGATGGTCCCCGGGCCGGGTGTGGACATGGCGATGACCACGTCGGCACCCTCCATGGCTTCGGCGATGCCGCCGCTGCGCTCCTCGGCGTTGGTGATCTGACAGAAGCGCCACTTGTCCATGAACTCCGCCTTGCGCATCTCCACGTCCTGACGCCCCCGGTGCAGGATGCCCCGGCTGTCCACCAGCAGGCAGCGGCCGGGGTTGGCGCCCGCGGCGAAGATCAGGCGGGCGGAAGCCACGTTGGCCGCGCCGCAGCCGACGAAGGTGATGCGCACCTCGGCCAGACTCTTGCCCACCACCTTCAGCGCGTTGAGCAGCGCGGCCAGGACCACGGTGGCGGTGCCCTGCTGGTCGTCGTGCCAGACGGGGATCTCCGCCCGCTGCCGTAGCGTGTCCAGGATGCGGAAGCACTTGGGCTGGGCGAAGTCCTCCAGGTTCACCCCGCCGAAGCCGGGCTGGATCAGGAGCACCACCTCGATGATCTTGTCGGGGTCCTTGGTGTCCAGCACGATGGGCCAGGCGTCCACGCCGCCCAGGTACTTGTAGAGCAGCGCCTTGCCCTCCATTACCGGCAGGCTGGCCTTGGGGCCGATGTCCCCCAGGCCCAGCACGCGCGTGCCGTCCGAGACCACGGCCACGGTGTTCCACTTGTGCGTGTACTCGTAGACCATGTCGGGGTTCTCGGCGATGGCCCGGCAGGGCGCGGCCACGCCGGGCGTGTACCAGATGGCAAAGTCGTCAAAGCTCTGGACGCGGCACTTCAGGGCGGTCTCGACCTTGCCTCGGTAGAATGGGTGCAGCCGCAGGGCGTCGGCCGACGGCTGCCGGGCTTTGGCCAGCAGTTCTTCCACGGTGGGCGCAGGATCCGCGTGGGTCATGGAAGCCTCCTCTCCTGGATTGCTTCTGCGGGACCGGTTGCCTGGAGGTGGTTGCAGCCGCGCCGCGCGGCGGTGCGGGGCAGGGGGGCAACGGAAGGCGGCAGCCACATCCGCGGGAGGTAGAAAAGCGCCCGGCCGGCTCCCCGCGGACAGCCCGCCGTCAAGATCACCGCGACCCTCACCTAAGCCTCTCGCCGCCCATGGCTCGACGGCCCCTCCGGTGCGGGATCACGGGCAACCCCAACAGCCATTCTAGCGCCACCGGTTCCCTCTGCGCGAGTAGGTTGTTCTCATCGGTGGCCATCCGCTCCCCGGTGTAGGGGGAAATCGGGCTGCGGCCCGATGAAGGCACGCCGGGCCGGCGATACGCTGGTGCGGGTACGGCTGCCCTGCCCATCCTGCCGGCGGGAGGTGTGCGAGGCCCATGCTGCGCCAGGACGCGCTCGAGTACCACAGCCGGGGGCGCCCCGGCAAGATCGCCGTGGCCGTGACCAAGCCCTGCGCCACCCAGCGCGACCTCTCCCTGGCCTACACGCCGGGGGTGGCCGAACCCGTGCGGGAGATCCAGCGCGATCCGCTGCAGGCCTTCCGGTACACCGCCCGGGGCAACCTGGTGGCGGTCGTGAGCAACGGCACCGCCGTCCTGGGGCTGGGCAACGTCGGCGCCCTGGCCGGCAAGCCGGTTATGGAAGGGAAGGGAGTGCTTTTCAAGCGGTTTGCCGACGTGGACGTCTTCGACCTGGAGATCGACGCCACCGACCCCGACGAGGTGGTGCGCATCGTCCGGGCGCTGGCCCCCACCTTCGGGGGGATCAACCTGGAGGACATCAGGGCGCCGGAGTGCTTCTACATCGAGCAGCGGCTGCAGGAGGTGCTGGACATTCCCGTCTTTCACGACGACCAGCACGGCACCGCCATCATCACCGGCGCGGCCCTGCTCAACGCCCTGGAGATCACGGGGAAACAGCTGGACCGGGTGCGCATCGTCATCAGCGGAGCGGGGGCCTCGGCCATCGCCTGCGCCGAGTTCTTCGTCAAGCTGGGCGCCCCGAGGGAGCGCATCATGCTAGTGGACACCAAGGGGGTGGTCTCCCGGGAGCGCACCGAGGGGATGAACCCCTACAAGGCGCGCTTCGCCGTGGAGACCACGGCACGGACGCTGGCGGAGGCCCTGGAGGGCGCCGACGTCTTCATCGGGCTGTCCGCTCCCGACATCGTCACGCCGCAGATGGTGCAGCGCATGGCCGGCGAACCCATCATCTTCGCCATGGCCAATCCCGATCCGGAGATCCCCTACGAGGTGGCCCGGGCGGCGCGCCCCGACGCCATCGTGGCCACGGGGCGCTCCGACTACCCTAACCAGGTGAACAACGTCCTGGGCTTCCCCTTCATCTTCCGCGGCGCGCTGGACGTGCGGGCGCGGGCCATCAACGACGAGATGAAGATGGCCGCCAGCCGGGCGCTGGCCGCCCTGGCCAGGGAGGAGGTGCCGGACAGCGTGCTGCGCGCCTACGGCCTGGAGACCCTGCGCTTCGGGCCGGACTACCTCATCCCCAAGCCGCTGGACCCCCGCGTGCCCCTGTGGGTGGCCCCGGCCGTGGCTGCGGCGGCCATGGCCAGCGGTGTGGCCCGCCGTGCCGTGGACCTGGAGGCCTACCGTGAGGAGCTGGCCCACCGCCTGGTGCGCGGCTACGAGGTCACGCGCATCATCACCCAGAAGGCCAGGGCTGCGCCCAAGCGTGTGGTCTTCTCCGAGGGGGAGGAGCCCAAGATCATCCGTGCGGCGGCCATCCTGCACCGCGACGGGCTGGCCCGGCCGGTGCTGCTGGGGCGGGAGTCGGTGGTCCGCGCGCGGATGGAGGAGGCGGGCGTGACCATGCCCGCGGAGGTCGTCGACCCCGACCGCTCCCCGTGCCTGGAGGCCTATGCCGCGGCGCTCCACGAGCTGCGGCGGCGCAAGGGCGTCACCCTGCGCGAGGCGCGGGCGCTGGTGCGCCAGCCCAACTACTATGCCGCCATGATGCTGCGGGCGGGGGAGGCGGACGCCTTCGTGGCGGGGCTGACCTACCACTACCCCGACGTCATCCGCCCGGCGCTGCAGGTGATCGGGCCCGCGCCGGGGGTGAGCCGCGTGGCCGGGCTGTACGTGGTGGTGTACGACGGCCGGGTATACCTCCTGGCCGACCCCACGGTGAACTTCGACCCCGGGCCTACCGAGCTGGCCGAGATCGCTCTCATGGCGGCGGAGAAGGCGCAGGAGTTCGACATCACTCCGCGGGTGGCCATGCTCTCTTTCTCCAACTTCGGCTCGACCCGCCACCCGCGTTCGGTGAAGGTGGCGGAGGCGACGGCGCTGGTGCGCAGCCGCCGTCCCGACCTGATGGTCGACGGGGAGATGATGGTGGAGGTTGCCCTCTCGCCGCAGCTGCGGGCGGCGGAATACCCCTTCTCCACGCTGGCCGGAGAGGCCAACGTCCTCATCTTCCCCAGCCTGGAGGCGGCCAATACGGGCTACAAGCTTCTGCAGCATCTGGCCGGGGCCGTGGCCATCGGACCCATCCTCATGGGCATGGCCAGGCCGGTCCACGTGCTCAGCCGCGGCGCGGAGGTCAGCGACATCGTCAACATGGCGGCCATCGCCGTGGTGGACGCCGCGGAGGTAGCCCGCCGCAGCACGTGATCACCGGCTGCGGGCCCGGGGGGCGAGGCAGGCGGGCTCGAGGGGGCGAGACAGTTGGAAGGCGGCAAAGGAGGGTACGCGGTGCAGGCCAGGGAGATCATGTCGTCGCCGGTGCTCACGGTGACGCCGGAGGCTCCGGTCCGCGACGCTGTGCAGCTCATGCTGGGGAACCACATCAGCGGCCTTCCGGTGGTGGACGCGCAGGGCCACCTGGTGGGCATCATCTCGGAGGCGGACCTGCTGTTGAAGGCGGCGGAGCCGAAGCCGGCCGAGCCCCTCGTCGAGGTGTCAGGTCCGTGGCTGTGGCTGGAGCGGTGGCTGGGCGCGCACCGCAAGGCCGCGGGAAAGACGGTGGGCGAGGTGATGACCCGCCACGTGGTCACCGCCGAGGAGACGACGCCGGTGTGCGAGCTGGCGGCGCGGATGGTGCGCCACCAGGTCAACCGCCTCCCCATCGTGCGCGGCCGGGAGGTGGTGGGCATCGTCACGCGGGCGGACATCCTCAAGGTGTTCCTGCGCAGCGATGCGGAACTGGCGGCGGAGGCGCGGCGGATCGTGGAGGACTTCCTCCGGCCTTCGGAGGAGGTGCAGGTCAGCGTCAGGGATGGCGTGCTTGCCCTGCGCGGCCACCTGGCCTCTCCTGGCCGGCGGGGCGCCCTGCTGCAGCGGCTGGAACAGATCAGCGGTCTGATCTCGCTGGACGCCACCGACCTGGAGCACGCTTTCCCGCCCCACGTGCGCGCCGGCGGCGAATAGGGTACCGCTACCCGCAGGACCTCCGCTACTTGAAGGGGTGACAGGAGGCGCAGGCCAGGGGCGCGTTGTGCGTGGTCCTGTCCTGATGGCAGCCCAGGCAGGTCTGCCGCCCCTCCACCCGCCAGGCGTGCGGCCGGTGACAGGTGGTGCATGTGGTCGCGCTGTGGGCCGGCTGCCGGTGCAGCGCCGGGCGGGCCGCGGCGTGGCAGCTCGAGCAGCCCACCACCGGCTGCGCCCTCTCGTGGGGTTTATGGCAGGTGCTGCACGTCAGGGTGATGTGGACGACCGGGGGCGGGAAGCCCACCGTCTTCCTGGGGGGGAGGGCCTGGTGGCAGCCCAGGCAGGTCAGACGGGTGGGCCGCAACGGGCTGTCTAGCCGCAGGAACTGGTGGCAGTCCACGCAGTGGAAGTCGGACATCTGCGCGATCTTGATGGCCCGTGCGCCGGCGGTTTGGGCCTGGTGACAGCGGACGCAGACGTCCTCCACCGGCCGGATGCGGTGCACCGCCTGCGAGTGGCAGACCACGCACTCGACATGCCTCCGCTCGGCGTGCACACGGTGGCCTGCCGTTTCGGCCACCTGCCGCCAGCGCGGGTTGCCGCTGGCGTGGCAGGTGCGACAGCGCTCCGCCGGGACCTCGGCGTGCCGCCCCACCCGGTGTGGCCGGCGTATGGCGAAGACAATGACCTGTCGGGCGGACTCGGTGATGCTCTGCTCGTGACAGGCGTGACAGTCCACGGCGCGGTGCTCGCTGGAGGCCCAGCGGTTCCACGCCGCCTCCATGATGTGGCAGGAGCGGCAGAACGCCGGGTTGTTCATGGTGTAGTCGTAGGCGGTGTACCCGGCGTAGGCGGCCGCGGCCAGGCCGATGAGCGCCACGGCCGCGGCGGCGACGAGGGTGGGGCGGGGCAGCCTCCCCAGCCACGCGACCAGGTCGCGCAGGGTGGCACGCCCGCCCGACGGCGCCGTCGGCATCGGGGATCAGGGATAGTGCGCCAGCAGGTCCCCCAGCGCGGAGGTCGCCAGGCCCTCTGGGGCCTGCAGCCACAGCACCCTGCTGCCGCTCTGGTAGTAGAAGTGACGTGCGCCCAACCCCGTGGTGGTGAAGACGGTGCGGCCGTGGACCTCCTGCGGCTGGGGCGGAGTGAAGACGGCCGTGCCGCCCGCCATCCGCCGGTTCATCCGCCACAGGAGCGCGGTCGCCCGCAGCGCGCTGCGCGAGATGGTGATCCAGAGGATGATGCCGCCGTCGTAGCGGCCGATGGCGGCATCGGCGGCGTCGATGCGCCGGCCGTGCAGCCGGGCCACATCGTCCAGCGCGGCCGGGCCGCGTACGGCCTGCACCAGCGGCGCGCCAGCCAGGTCCTCCGGGAGGGCGGGAGCGCTGGCGATGGGGTGGCCCGCTGTGGGGATGCCCGTGTTGGCCAGGAACGCGGCCACCACCACCGCCAGCACTGCCAGTAACCCCACGCCGGTGAGCGCTGCCCCGGGCAGGCTCCGCCGCTCTGACCCCCTCCGGCGAACGGGGACGTCCGCGCGCAGAGCCGTGGCGCCATGGGGCTGCCGGGGCTGGCTGGCCTCCTGCTCACGGTCCTGCGCCATCTCCTCACCACTGCGCCAGCCACGCCGCGCTGGCCCACCCCATCATAGGAAGCGCCTGGAAGCGCCCGGTATCGGGCTCCAACCCTATCTCCATCGGGTGAGGGGCGGATGTGACCCGGATGTACCCGCGGTACGATGGACGCGGAGCCAAGGGGCATGGCCGCGCCGCGCCTGGTGCTGGTTTTCTTCGCCTACGGCCTGGCCTTCTTCGCCATGGGCCTGGCCATCGCGCTGGAGGCGCGCCGCACCACGGAGCTGCGCCTGGCCCAGAGCCTCAAGTACCTGGCCGCCTTCGGCCTGCTGCACGGGGCCGTGCAGTGGATCGACATGTGGCTGCTGCTCCCCGTGCCCCTGGTCCCCTCCACGGTCACCGCCCTGCGGGTAGTGCGCGTGGCGCTGTTTGCCACGAGCACGCTGCTGCTGGCGCTGTTTGGCACCACGCTGATCGGGCGGCTCGCTCCTCCCTACCACTGGCTCAACTGGATTCCCCTGGGGCTATTTCTATTCTGGCTGGCCAACTGGGGGGTGGCCCCTCACCTGAATCCACTGGCGACGGCGCAGTGGACCCCGGCGGCGCCCTCCTGCCTGCGCTGCCATGACCGGGGGGCGCCCGGCGCGGCGGCGATAGCTCCGACCTGGGGTTCGTCGGTGACGGTGGCGGACATCTGGGCCCACTACCTGATCTACCTGCCGGCCTCGCTGCTGGCCGCCGCAGCCCTGGTCGTGCAGGGGCGTCACTTCCGCGGCGGCGGCTACCCGCGCATCGGGCGGGATTGCGACTGGATGGCACTGGCCTTCCTGGGCAACGCCCTGGTGGCCGGCCTGATCGTCCCCCCGGCGCCCTTTGCCCCCGCCTCCTGGTTGAACTACGACCGCTTCCTCTCCGTGGTAGGCCTGCCACCGCAGGTCTTCCGTGCCGCGCTGGCGGCGCTGATTGCTGTCTTCGGGGTGCGCATCCTGCGGGTCTTCGACATGGAGTTCACCCGGCGCCTGGCCGAGGCGCGGGAGGGACAGCTCCGGGCGCAGGCCCAGGCGCTGGAGGTGGCCCGGCAGGCGGCGCAGGCCGCCGAGGCCTGGACCCGAGAGCTTGAGGGGAAGGTGAAGGAGCGCACCGAAGAGCTCTTTGAGCAGGTGCGCCGCCTGGCCATCCTGGAGGAGCGGGACCGCCTGGCCCGGGAGATGCACGACAGCCTGGGTCAGGTGCTGGGGTTCGTCAACCTGAAGGCCAAGGTGGCGGCGGACCTGATCAGCCGCGGGCAGGCCGCCGTGGCCGCCGAGGAGCTGGAGCAGATGCGCACCGCGGTACAGGAGGCCTACCAGGAGGTGCGCCAGGCCATCCTCAGCCTGCGCACCACAGCGCCGGGCCAGGGGCTGGTGGCCGGCCTGCGCGAGTACATCCAGCGGCTGCGGGAGCAGTCGGGGCTGGAGGTGCGTCTGGAGGCGAACGACCAGCTGCGCTTTCCTCCGGCGGTCGAGGCGCAGGTCATCCGCATCGTGCAGGAGGCGCTGACCAACGTGCGCAAGCACGCCCGGGCGTCGGTCGTCACCGTCCGCTTCGCACCGCACCCGGGGGACGGCACGGAGGTCACCGTCACCGATGACGGGCAGGGATTCGACCTGGCGGCCGTGGAGGCGGGGCGGGGGACGCGCTTCGGCCTGCTCACCATGCGGGAACGGGCCGAGAGCATCGGCGGTACGCTGAGCATCGAGAGCGCCCCGGGGAAGGGGACTACGGTACGCTTGTGGATTCCGGGAGGGGCCCAGCATGGAGCCGATTCGGGTTCTGATTGTTGACGATCACGCCCTCTGGCGCCGCGGGGTGGTCACCCTGCTGGAGCAGCGGGAGGGGATGGAGGTGGTGGGCGAGGCCAGCGACGGGGACGAAGCCCTGGAGCGCGCGCGCGAGCTGATGCCTGACGTGGTGCTGATGGACATCAAGATGCCGCGCATGGACGGCCTGACCGCGGCCCGTCGGCTGAAGGAGGAGATGCCCTACGTGCGCATCGTCATGCTAACCGTCTCGGAGACGGATGAGGACCTCTTTGAGGCCATCAAGGTGGGCGCGCAGGGCTACCTGCTGAAGAACGTGGACCCGGACCAGCTGGTCACGGCCATCCGCCAGGCGGAGCGCGGCGAGGTGCCCATCGCCCCCACCATGGCGGCCAAGATCCTGCGGGAGCTGGCTGCGCCCGCGGAGCCCTCCATACAGGCCCTCTCCGCGCGGGAGCGGGAGGTGCTGGAGCTGCTGGCCCGCGGCATGGCCAACAAGGAGATCGCCTTCCACCTCAAGATCTCCGAGAACACGGTGAAGAACCACCTGCGCAACATCCTGGAGAAGCTGCACCTGCAAAATCGCGTTCAGGCCGCCCTCTACGCCGTACGCGCGGGGCTGGTGGACAAGTCCCGGGACCACTGAGCGCCGGGGGCTGCCGCGTCTGGAGGAGGAACGGATGGCGGGCCCGCGCGTGGTCATCATCGGCGGTGGGGTGACCGGGTTGAGTACTGCCTACCACCTGGCCCGCGCCGGCCTGCGCGATGTGCTGCTGCTGGAACGGGAGCAGCTGGCCAGCGGGTCCACCGGCCGCAGCGCCGGGGGCATCAGGCTGCAGTTCTCCGACGCGGTGAACATCGCCCTGGCCAAGCGCAGCGTGGGGGCCTTCGAGCGCTTCCCCCAGGAGTTCGGCGTGGAGTGTGACTTCCGCCAGCACGGCTACCTGCTTCTGGCGACGACCGAGGACGAGGAGCGGCTCTTCCGAGCCAACGTGGCCCTGCAGCGCTCCCTGGATGTGCCGGTGGAGGTGCTGTCGCCGGAGGAGGCGGGGCGGATGATCCCGGGGCTGCGCACCGACGACCTGCGGCTGGCCACCTTCTGTCCGAAGGACGGCTATGCCGATCCCTACAGCGTGGCCATGGCCTTTGCCGCGGCAGCGCGCCGCCTGGGGGTGCGAATCCTGGAAGGGCACGCCGTCACCGGGATCGAGGTGCGCGGCGGGCGGGTGACGGGCGTGCAGGTCACGGTCGGGCAGGCCCCGCAGCAGACCATCCCTGCGGATGTGGTGGTGAATGCGGCGGGGCCGTGGGCGGCGCAGATCGGACAGATGGTGGGGCTCGCGCTGCCCATCACCCCCTACCGGCGGCAGGTGTTTGTCACCGAGGCCTTTGACGCCCTCCCCCAGCGCATGCCCATGGTCATCGACTTCCAGCCGCACTTCTACTTCCGTCGCGAAGGCCCGGGGGTTCTCTTCGGCATGACCGACCTCAGCGAGCCGCCCTCATTCAACACCCACGTGGACTGGACGTTTCTGGAGAAGGTGGTGGAGCGGGCGCTACACCGCATCCCGCCCCTGGCCCGGGCCAGCGTGCGACGCGGCTGGGCCGGTCTCTACGACACCACCCCGGACAGCAATCCCATCCTGGGGCCGGTTCCCGGCCTGGAGGGGTTCATCATGGCCGCCGGATTCTCCGGGCACGGCTTCATGCTCTCGCCGGCCGTCGGGGAGTGCCTGGCCGAGCTGATTACCACAGGACAATCCCGCACGGTGGACCTCTCCCCGCTGTCCATCGACCGCTTCCTTTCCGGCGCACTCCGCCAGGAGGCCAACGTTATCTAGGAACCTCTTCATCCAGGAACCTCTTCTCGGCGCTCCCCCTTCCTTTCCGCCCGTCCTCTACCTTCCCCGCCCTATGTCCCGTCCGCCGTATTTCCCATCCGCCCCCACCCTGGCGTCGAGCCAGGCAGCCAGGGGACGACGCAGCACGACGATCCGATCGTCCCCGCCGAGTCGGATGACGCCGCTGCGGACCAGGCTCACCCGCACCGCCGCCCCCAGGGCGCCACCCAGGTGCACCCGGTCGGGGGACCAGTCCGGACACCCGTAGGCCAGCCGCCGCCTGCTGCGCCGGGCCCAGACCACGTTGACACGCCGACGCATGAGCGCCTGTGCGCCCCGCATCGTCAGCGTGTACGGGGGCGAGGTGTCGGCCGACGCCTCCCGGTCTGTGTGCCTGACGAGCCAGCGGCGGCGCAGGAATTCCGCCAGCAGGTAGACGGCGGCCAGGCCTCCCAGATGGTCGTAGCACGTTCTTGCCTGCCGCAGTGCCATCTGCACTCCTCGCGATCTTCCGCCCTTCGTCCGGCCGGGGGGCGAGGGGAGATGGCGCGTCCGAAACCGCTCCAGTGCGGCCAGAATCTGCCTGGTCTCGTCGGCTGCGATTCGGTAGACGATGAGGCGCCCGTGCCATGCCGGTTGGATCACCGCGTACCGGCGCAGGACGGCCAGGTGGTGGGAGAGCCGGTACCGGTCGGCGCCGATCCGGGACGCCAGCTCGCTCACCGACGCCTCGGCCTGGAGGAGACTCGCCAGGATGCGCAGCCGGGTAGGAGATGAGAGCAGCCTGGCGGCCTGGGCCGTTCGGGCAAGCTCTTGGCGGGTGGACATGTCCATCTTTCTTATCGGCTGGCCCGCCGGCCTTTGAGGGTCGAACCGGGCCGCCACGTGTGTAAGCGACGACGGTCCGTCCATGCTTACACATGTGGCTGCACGCCCAGGAGGGGGCGGGGGTTGGAGGCCGGGTACGGGAGGAGGGGCGGGGGTAGTCCTTCCGCACCGGCCCGGGAGTGCCGGCGGCGCTGCAGCTCGGGCCTTCCGGCTGATCCGGTCGGGCCAACCGACACCCCTGGCAGGGGAGCGGCCCGCTGGCCCGCTTTTGTACCCACCAATCGCGCAACCGCTCGATGGGTCCAGATAAACCTGTCCCTTAGGGTGAAAGTGGAGGCGATGGCGATGCCGGCGAGGGTCTTTATCTGGTACGGCCACCCGTTATTCGCCAGGGCCATGGAGGCACTGCTGCGGCGCCATGGGATGGAGGTTGTGGGCGCCGCGGCAGAGGTCGGGGAGGCGGTGCCCGCCATCCTGCGCTGCCTTCCGGACGTCGTCGTCGCCGACAGCATCGTGGAGCGGGAGCACCCGCTGGCGATCGCCGAGATCATCCGTGTCTGCCAGCGGATCCGCGTGCTGGTGCTCGACCTGATCGAGGACGGGATGCGTATCTACGACGGTCAGGGGAGCGGAGCGGGAAAGCCGGAGGCCATTGTGCAGGCCATCGAGCAGGCCGTCCCGCACACCGCCCCCGCGGCCTGAGAGGGGGATAACGATGCACCCGGTGGGCATCGCGCTGGCGTTTCTGGTCTTCTGGTCCCTGGTGGCTGTGGGGAGCTTCCTGCTGTTCACGGCCATCGGTCGGCTGCGCGGGGCTGCGGCGCGCAGGCTGGCGCAGGAGGAAGTGCTGCCCGCCAGCGCTACCGACAGCCTGGCCATCGGTCTCCACCTGATGATGGGTCTGGTGGGGGCGCTGCTGGTCGTCGCGGGGCTGTACGCCACCTACGTCGTGCTCATGGCCGGATAGCTCTCGTGCCCGGACGGCCCGGTTGCGACCGAAGAGCGGGGCAGCGGCGGCCTCGGGCACGGAAGCAGCAGGTTTTGCGGTAGAGGCAGCAGATCCCTGCGCCGGGCGGAGGGGAGGAGAGATGCCAGATCGGGGAGAGCGGTATGCCATCTGGGGGTACCTGGCCATGATCCTGCTGACGGCCGCCGTGGCCACCTTCATCGTCTCCTGGATCAACGCCGTCTGCTTCTGAACTGAACCTGCGCAGGGCGTCCCCGCTCCCATCCCCATGGAGTGAGGGGAGGATGCCAAATCGGCCCAATACCCGATGGCTTCACTGTGCGCGATGGATACAGTGAAGCCGGAGGTTGCGGTGGGCCGTTACCGGTTGGTTGCAGTTCGCCTCGTTGCCCTTGCCGGGACCGTCGCCCTGCTGACAGTGGTCGTCGGCACCACGACCGCGGCGGCCGGAGCCGCCTCTCAGGAGGATGAGGGCTGCCTCGCCTGCCACGGCGCCGCGAGCCTCAGCCTGACCCTTCCCGGCGGGGAGTCCCTCCCGGTCAGCATCGACCCCGCCCTCCTCCGGCAGTCGGTGCACGGCAGCGCGCTCACCTGCGCCACCTGCCACCCCGACCACACCCGCTACCCGCACCCCCCGCTGACCGCCCGGACGCTGCGCGACTACCGGGTGATGCGGGCGGAGATCTGTACGACCTGCCACACCGAGGCCGCAGGCCAGTTCGCCGGCAGTATCCACAGGCGCGCGCTGGTGATGGGCTTTCCGGACGCCCCCACCTGCACCTCCTGTCACGGCGCCCACGACGTGGTACGGGCCAGCACGCCAGCCTTCCGCAACAACACCCCGCAGCTGTGCGGCTCCTGTCACGGAAACCCGGAGATCATGGCTCGCTACGGGCTGCACCCGGTGTATGAGGCGTATACCATGGAGTTTCATGGGCTGACCACGGCGCTGTACAAGCTGACCAAGCCCTACAGTCCCACCCCGGCGGCCATATGCTACGACTGCCACGGCGTGCACGACATCAAGGACACCAGGGACCCGGCGGCTCCGGTGGCCCCGCGGAACATCCTGACGACCTGCCGGCGGTGCCACCCCACCGCGGGCCGCTTCTTCGCCAGTGCCTGGACCGAGCACAAGACGCCCGGCCCCGGCGCCTCGCCCCTGGTCTGGTACGTGCAGATCTTTTACCGTGTGCTAATTCCCGCGGTCCTGGCCTTCCTGGCGGTGCTCACGGTGCTGGACCTGAGCCGCTGGGCAGGTGACCTTTTGAAGGGGGGACGGGCGTGAGGAGGTGCCGTCCCGGCCCCACGGTACAGCGCTTCACCCTGGCACAGCGGATCGAGCACTTCCTGCTGATCATCACGTTCAACGTGCTGGCATTCACCGGCCTGCCCCAGAAGTATTTCTTCACGGGGTGGGCGGAACGGATCATCCGGCTGATGGGAGGGATCGAGACCACCCGGCTGATCCACCGCACCTTTGCCGTCCTGCTCCTCCTGCAGTCCGTCTACCATATCGGCGCGGTGTTGGCAGCGCGGCGGGCCGGCCGCGAGCGCGGGGCCATGAGCATAACCTTCCGCGACGTGCGCGACGTGCTTCTGGATGTGGCGTACCTGGCGGGACTGCGACGGGAGAGGCCGGCCTTCGGCCGCTACGACTACCGGCAGAAGTTCGAGTACTGGGCGGTGGTCTGGGGGACGGCCATCATGGCCACCACCGGGCTGATCATGTGGTTCCCCGAATTCCTGGCCCGCTTCTTGCCCGGCGTGCTGGTGCCGGCAGCGCGTGTGGCCCACGGGGGAGAGGCCATTCTCGCCGTCGCCGCCGTGATCATCTGGCACTTCTACAATGCGCACTTCCGCCCGGAGGTATTCCCCATGGACCCGGCCATGTTCACGGGTGAGGTGGAGGTGGAACGCCTGCGCCGCGAGCACGCCGAGGAGTACGCCCGCCTGGTGGAGGCGGGGGTCGTGGCGCCTCCGGTGTCGGAGGGCGCCGGTCCGCCCGCTTCGTCCCTACCTCCGCAGCAGGCCTGATGGCGGAATCAGGCGTCGGCCCGATGCGGCATCGTCCGAAAGGGTCCTAGGCTACTTCCGGGTGTACCCGTCACTGTATCTCATGCGAGGGGAACCCGCAGAGGAGGGAACGGGCATGCGCGTACGCCTGGTGGGCACGATAACCGTGGTAGCCCTGCTGGCGGCCCTGTTGCCGCCGCCCTCCGCCGCTGCGCCGGAGCCGGTGCGCATCGGCGTGATCACCTCCCTCACCGGCCGGTTCGCGACCTTCGGCAAGATGCAGATGGCCGGCTACGACGTCGCCCTGAAGGAGATCAACGGGAAGGGCGGGGTACTGGGCCGGCCGCTGGAGCTGCTTATCGAGGACGATGCCAGCGCCGTCCCCGCGGCCCTCTCCGCCGCGGAGCGCCTGCTGGCCAAGGGCGTGCCCCTGATCCTGGGCACCTACAGCAGCGGGGTGAGCAAGCCCTTGGCCGGGTACATGGAGCGGCGGGAGATGCCGCTTCTGGTCTCCGGCAGCGCTGACGACAGCATCACCAAGCCCGGGTCGCCCTATGTCTTCCGGGCCAAGAGCGTCTCCAGCACTTACGCCCGCACCCTCTTCGACCTCTTCGACTTTCTGGGCGGGATCCAGACCATCGCCATCCTGGCCGGCACCGGCGCCTTCGAGCAGTCGGTCGCCGACGCCGCGGAGGCCTTCACCAAGGTGCGCGGCTACAAGCTGGTGGCGCGCGAAGCCTACGACCGAGGGCTGACCGACTTCCGGCCCCTGCTGAACCGCTTCCGCACCCTCAACGCCGACGTGGTCTTCATGGTCTCCTACGAGGAGGACGCCGTGGCCATCATGCGGCAGGCCAAGGAGGTCAACCTGAACCCCAAGCTTTTCGCCGGTGCCGCGGCGGGGTTCGCCATCCAGTCGTTCCTCAAGGGCGCGGGCGACGCCGCGGAGTGGGTCTTCACCGCCACATCCTGGACGCCGGATGTGAAGTACCCGGGCGCACGCAGCCTCTACGAGCGGTTGAAGGCGGCCCTGGGCGGGGCAGAGCCCTCCTACCACGCTGCGGAGGCCTACATGGCGCTCATCGTGGCCGCGGACGCGCTGAACCGGGCAAAGAGCCTGGACAAGAAGGCCATCATGGATGCCCTGGCCGCAACCAATCTGATGACACCTGTGGGGCCGGTGCAGTTCCAGAACTTCGCCGGGTTCCGGAACCAGAACCCCATCCCGATGGTGGTGCAGCAGGTGCAGGGCGGGAAGTTCGTCACCGTCTTCCCGGTGCAGATCGCTCCGGGGCGGCCGAGGTACCCCACCCCTCCGTGGAACCGGCGGTAGCGACCCTGCGGGCGGGAGGGGATCCCTCCCGCCCGCAGGCCCGGTGACGGGGTGACGGGAACATGACCGAGATCACATCCCTCATCCAGGTGGTGGTGAGCGGGATCCTCACCGGCGGCGTCTACGCCATCGTGGGCATCGGCCTCTCCCTGATCTTCGGCGTGATGCGCGTGGTCAACTTCGCCCACGGGGAGTTTCTGGCGCTGGGGATGTATGCGGCGCTGCTTCTCTTCTCCCGCTTCCACCTGGACCCATACCTGGCCATCGTCATCGTCCTTCCGGCGGCGGTGCTGCTGGGCTACGCGACGGAGAAGATCTTCATCGCGCCCATCGCCCACGCCCCGGAGCACTCCTCCATCCTGATGACGGTGGGCGTGGGGCTGGTGATCAGCAACCTGCTGCTGTTTGGCTTCGGGGCCCAGCCGCAGAGCATCTACACCGCCTACTCCACCTCCACGCTGCGGCTGGGCGCTGTGACCTTCAGCCTGCCGCTGACGGTGTCCTTCCTCATCACCGTGGTGGCCATCGCCGGGTTGTACGCCGTGCTCACTCGCACCGAGGTGGGGAGGGCGATGCGGGCGACGGCGCAGAACCGGGACGCGGCGGAGCTGATGGGGGTGAACACGGCGCAGATCCGCGGGCTGGCCTTCGGCATCGGCATTGCCCTGGCCATGCTGGCGGGGACGCTGCTGCTGCCGGTACTGTACGTCATCCCCACGGTGGGCGGCGTCTTCACCTTGAAGGCCTTCGTGGTCACGGTGCTGGCGGGCATGGGCAACGTCCTGGGGGCCATCGGCGGCGGGCTGATCCTGGGGGTGGCTGAGTCGCTGGGGGCGACCTACGTGAGCAGCGGCTACCGCGACGCCTTCGGCCTGATCGCCTTCCTCCTGGTCCTCCTCTTCAAGCCGGCGGGGTTGTTCGGCAGGAGCCGGGTCTAGGATGGAACGCGCCGGGCGCACGCTGCTGGCTGTGGTGGCGGTGGTCGCGGCCTTCGCCCTCTACCCGCAGCTCTTCCCCACCCGGCTGAACCTGGGCGTGGCCATCGTCCTCTTCGCCGCCATGGCCACGGCCTGGGATGTGCTGGGCGGGTGGGGCGGACAGCTGTCGCTGGGGCACGCCGCGCTTCTGGGGATCGGCGGATACACCATGGCGCTGCTGTCGCTGCGCCTGGGCGTGGCCCCGTGGTGGGGGACGCTGGCGGGCGTGGTCCTGGCGATGCTCTTCGCCGCAGGGTGGGGGTGGCTGGTCTTCCGCCTGCGCGGCCCGTATTTCGCCCTCTCCACCATCGCCGTGGCTGAGATGCTTCGCCTGGTGGCCATCAACTGGAAGCGCGTCACCGGCGGGGCTGAGGGGCTGTTCATCAAGGCCCTGCCCCGGCCCTTCGGCCTGGACCTCTTCGACCGCACCGTGGAGTTCTACCTGGGGCTGGGGCTGCTGGCCCTTGTCCTGCTGGTGGCCTGGTGGCTCTCCTGGAGCCGTTTCGGCTACTACCTGCAGGCCATCCGCGAGGACCAGGAGTCGGCGCAGGCCATGGGCGTCAACCCCACCCGCTACAAGATCCTGGCCTTCATGGTCAGCGCCGCCTTCACCGCCGCCGGTGGGGCGCTCTTTGCCATCTACGTCTCCTTTTTCGAGCCGCACATCATCTTCGACATCGGTGTGAGCGTGGAGCTAGCCCTGATCGCCTACATCGGCGGGGCGGGGACGGTCTTCGGGCCCACCATCGGCGCGGTGTTGCTGCTGGCGGCGGGAGACCTCTTCCGCAACTACTTCCAGCAGGCGAACCTGTTGATCTACGGGATCCTGATCATCCTGATTGTGCGCTTCGCCCCCGAGGGTGTCGTGGGCGGGTGGAGCTTCATCATCCGGAGGTGGCCGCGTGCCAGACGTCCTGCAGCTGCACCGGCTGAGTAAGCACTTCGGCGGCCTGGCCGCCGTCAACGATGTCTCCTTCACCGTGGGCGAGGGGGAGATCCTGGGGCTGATAGGGCCCAACGGCGCGGGGAAGACCACCCTCTTCAACGTCGTCAACGGGTACCTGCCGCCCAGCGGCGGCCGCGTGCGCTACGTCGGCCGCGACGTGACCGGGACTCCTCCCCACCAGATGGCGGCCCTGGGGGTGGGGCGCACATTCCAGATCGTGCGACCCTTCCCCCGCCTCACCGTGCTCGAGAACGTGCTGGTGGGTGCGTTCCTGCGTCACCCGCAGCGGCGGGCCGCCGAGCGGAAGGCCTGGGAGGCTCTGGAGTTCGTGGGCCTGGCGCAGGTGGCGCTGCGGCAGGCAGCCTCGCTGACCCTGGCTGGCCGCAAGCGCGTGGAGTTGGCCCGGGCGCTGGCGCTGCAGCCGCAGCTCCTCCTGCTGGACGAGGTGGCGGCGGGGCTGAACCCGACGGAGACGGACCGCCTGATGGACCTGATCCGGCAGCTCCGCGACCGCGGCCTCACCATCCTGGTGGTGGAGCACGTCATGCGCGTGATCATGGGCGTCAGCCACCGGGTGGTGGTGATGAACTACGGGCAGAAGATCGCCGAGGGTCCGCCGCAGGAGGTGGCCCGCGACCCGACGGTGATCGAAGCCTACCTGGGAGAGGCGGAGCATGCTGCAGGTTGACGGGCTGGACGTGGCCTACGGGGACCTGCAGACGCTTTGGAGCGTCTCTTTCGCCGTCAACACCGGGGAGCTGGTGGCGCTGGTGGGGGCCAACGGTGCGGGAAAGACCACGACCCTGCGGGCCATCTCCGGCCTGCTCCGGCCGCGCGCCGGGTCGATCCGCTTCAACGGGGAGAGCATCGGCGGACTGGGCGCGCACAGCATTACCGCGCGGGGGATCGCCCACGTTCCGGAAGGGCGGCAGCTATTCCCGCTGATGACCGTCGAAGAGAACCTCCTCCTGGGTTCTTACACACCCCGCGGCCGGCGCGCGCGGCGGCAGAACCTGCAGCGCGTCTACGATACCTTCCCCGTGCTGGGGCAGCGGCGCCGACAGGACGCGGGGACGCTCTCGGGCGGGGAACAGCAGATGCTGGCCATCGGCCGGGCGCTGATGAGCGACCCGGTTCTGCTCCTGCTGGACGAGCCCAGCCTGGGGCTGGCACCCATCGTCGTGCGCAACGTCTTCGAGGTCATCCAGCAGATCCGCCGCCAGGGGACCACGGTCCTGCTGGTGGAGCAGAACGTGAAGCAGGCCCTGGCCATCGCCGACCGCGCCTACGTCCTGGAGAACGGCCGCATCACGCTGCAGGGCTCCGGCCGGGAGCTGCTGGGCCGCGACGACGTGCGCCGCGCCTACCTGGGCGTCTGACCTATCGGAATACGGCACAGGCCTGATTGCCGCCCGGGCCGGACCCCTGGACACTGTGGTTCAGGAGGACGGGACTCAAGAAATGAGCCCGGAGACGGAAAATGCCGCGGCGGCGCGCCCTCTGGCAAGCCTCCCGGCGGGGAGCCGCGGGACCATCGTCCGGATCCCCCTGGAGGACCCGGGCACCGCGGCCGAGCTGGCGGCACTGCGCCTCCTTCCGGGTGAGTCGGTGGAGGTGATCGAGGTGGTGCCCTTCGGCGGGCCGGTCCTGGTGCACACTCCAGGGGGCACCTATGCCCTGGGACGGCGGCTCGCCGCGCGCATCGAGGTGCGCGACGCCGCATGAGCGTCCTGGCCTGCCACCCGCCAGCGCGACGCGACCGGCGGACCGGTACGAACATCGCCCTTGTCGGCAACCCCAACGTGGGCAAATCCACGATCTTCAACCGGCTCACCGGCCTGGAGGTCCTGACCACCAACTACCCGGGAGCCACCGTGGAGGTGAGCGCAGCCACCGTCCATCTGGACGGGCGGGTGGTGACGCTGGTGGACCTGCCGGGCCTCTACTGCCTGACATGCACCTCGGACGACCAGTGCGCCGCCCGGCAGGCCCTGCTGGAGTGGCCGCCCGACGCGGTGGTGGCCATCGTCGACGCCACGAACCTGGCGCGCAACCTCTACCTGGTCCTGCAGTTGATCGACCTGGGCTTCCCCGTGGTGGTCGCCCTCAACCTTGCCGATGCTGCGGAGCGCGCGGGCATCCGGATCGACGTCCAGCAGTTGCGCGACCTCCTGGGCGTCCCGGTCGTACCCACCGTGGGCATCCGGGGGTGGGGGCTGCGCGAGGTCCTGACCGAGGCTCTGCGGGCGGCCGGGAGGCCCCCTGCGGTCCGGCACCGCTACAGCCCTGCCCTGGAACGGGAGGTGGCACAGGTGGCCTCCTCCCTGGACGGCCGGATTCCCCTGTCGGCACGGGGGATGGCGCTGCTGCTCCTGGAAGGCGCGCTGCATCCGGAGGCCATCGCGGCCGTCGCGCCTCAGGCGCGGGCGGCCCTGGCGGAGCGCACCGCCGCTTCCGCAGCCCGCCTGGAGGCGGCATACAGGGAGCCTGCGTCGGTGGCCGTGGCCCGGGAGCGCCACGCGCTGGCGGATCGCGTGGCGGCCAGGGTGACGGTCTCCCCGGGAGAGTTCCGCGGCCGGGTGGCCTGGCGGGTCGCCGTCCGTCCGGCCTCGGGCGTCCCCCTGCTCCTTGCCGTCCTGTCCGCGGTTTTCGCCACCCTTTTCTGGGGCGGGGGAGCGCTGGCCGCGCTGGTGGACGGGGCCTGGGGCCGCCTCGCCTCGCCGCCCATCCGGACGCTGCTGCTGGGGCTCTTCGGCGAGGGCGTCGTGGCGCGCACGCTGCTGTGGGGAGTGGACGCTGGGCTGAACGCCGTGCTCTCGGTGGGCATCCCCTACGTGCTCACGTTCTACATCCTCCTGGGCGTCCTCGAGGACACCGGCTATCTCAACGCCGCCGCGGTGCTGCTCGACCGGGTGATGCGGGGTCTGGGACTTTCGGGGCGGGCGGCGCTGCCGCTGGTGGCCGGCGCGGGGTGCAACGTCCCGGCGATCATCGGGCTGCGCACGCTGCGCACCGAGCGGGAGCGGCTGATCGCCGGCACCCTGATCACCATGACCCCCTGCAGCGCCCGCACCGCCGTGATCTTCGGCGCCGTGGCCTACTACCTGGGATGGCCGTGGGCCCTGGCGCTTTACGGCGTCGTCACCGCCGTGATGCTGGCCGCGGGGTGGGGGCTGAACCGCCTCATCCCCGGGGGAACGCCGGACCTGCTGGCGGAGGTCTTCCCCTTCCGCCTGCCCACGGCGCGCACGGTCCTGCGCAAAACATGGGTCCGTGTGCGAGACTTCATCTTCGTGGCGGTGCCCATAGTGCTGGCGGGGAGCATCGTCCTGGGGGCTCTCTACGAGACCGGCCTGATCCGCCTGGCCGCCAGGCCGCTGGCCCCGGTGGTGGAAGGGTGGCTGCGCCTGCCGGCGGTGGCGGGTCTGACGCTGCTGTTCGCCGTGCTGCGCAAGGAGCTGGCGCTGCAGCTGCTGGTGGCACTGGCCGTCATGGAGTACGGCCGGGGGGCGGAGAACCTGACGGCCTTCATGACCCCGTACCAGATTTTCACCTACGCCCTGGTCAACACCATCTACATTCCCTGCATCGCCACCATCGCCGTGCTGGCTCGCGCCCTCGGGCGGCGACGGGCGGGGCTGGTCTCCCTGGGGACGGTAACGCTGGCCGTGCTGGTGGGGGGGATCGCCGCCCGCATCCTCCAGAGGCTTTAGTCGGGTCTTCCCTGCAGGAAGGTACAGGTCCCCGCGTTCAGACGCTGTAGGACCTCCCCTCCCCGGCCGACTGAAAGATCAGGCGCTCTCCCTATGGACAGGTCGGTGCTCTTTGTGCAGATTTGTAGATTGTCTGGTAGAAAAATGTAGAATTTTGCCGATGAAACCTCTCGTGACCTCGGCACGGCGCTGGTTGTCCCTGAGTCAGGCCGCCTCCCTCCTGGGCGTGGACGAGGCCACCCTGCGCCACTGGGCGGACCAGGGCAAGGTGCGCACCTTCCGCACACCCGGGGGCCACCGCCGCTTCCTGGAGGAGGACCTGCGCGCCCTCATGGCTCCCGCCCGCCCGAAGCGCGGCGATGTGGCGGCGACGCTGCGGCGCCACACCCTCCACCTGGTCTCGGGGCTTCCCGCGCGCCGCCTGCGCGCGGTCCCCTGGTTCGCCGCGCTCAGCAACTCCTTCCGGGCCAAGGCACGGGAGCACGGCCGGCAGGTGGTGGAGCTGCTTGCGAACTCGGTGGGCGGCACCGTGGAGCGGCGGGAGGCCCGGCGCCGCCTGCGGCTGCTGGGGCAGGAGTACGCCCGCGAGCTGCGCGGCGCCGGCCTTGCGCTCTCCCAGGCCGTAGAGGGCTACTGTTTCTTCCGCGACCTGGTGCTGGCGCGCACGGTACAGGCGCTGCCGGCGGGGGAGGCGCGGGTGAGGACGGCGCGAGACCTGGGCCGGCTGCTGGACGAGATGCTGCTGGCCATCGTGCAGGCCTACGAGGCCCCGCCGGGGCAGGGAACGCCGTGATCACTAGCGTCGGGCTCAGCCACAAGACCGCGCCGCTGGCCCTGCGGGAACGGTTCGCCCTGGGACCTGAAGCGGTGGAGCGCCTGCTGGCCCGCCTGGACGGCGAAGCCCTCCTGCTGGTGACCTGTAACCGCACCGAGCTCTACGGCACGGCGTCGGTGGATGGACTGCGCCGCGCCCTGCTGGAGGCGGCGGACGCCCCCGACGAGACCCCGCTGGTCGTCCTGCGCGGCCGCGGCGCCGTGCGCCACCTGCTGGCGGTGGCCGCGGGGCTGGATTCCATGGTGCTGGGCGAGCCCCAGATCCTGGGACAGGTGCGGGAGGCACTGGCCGTCGCCCGCCGCCTGGGCAGGCTGGGAGCGGTGCTGGACCGGCTGGGGCAGCACGCACTCGCCGCCGGGCGGCGCGTCCGCACCGAGACGTCCCTGGGGCGCGACCGTCCTTCCATTCCCAAGACGGCGGTGGCGCTGGCCGCCGAGGTGCTCGCCGCTTCCGACGGCAGGGCGGTCCTGGTGATCGGAGCGGGAAAGGTGGGAGAGCTGACGGCACAGGCGCTGCGGGATGCCGGCGCGGGGCCCATAGTGGTGACGAACCGCACCCCGGCGGCTGCGTTGGAGCTGGCGCGCGCCGTCGGCGGGGAGGCGGCTCCGTTTGAGGAGTTGGAGCGGCTCCTGCAGGAGGCCGACCTGGTCATCTCCTGCACGGGATCCCAGGCTCCGCTCCTTAACCGGGAGGTGGTCGGGCGGGTGGTCTCCGCGCGGTACGGACGCCCCCTGGTCCTGATCGACCTGGCGGTGCCGCGGGACGTCGCTCCCGAAGTGCGGCACCTGGCGGGTGTGCGCCTCTTCGACCTCGACGACCTTCGCAGCCGCGCCTCCCGGGACGTCTCCCCGGAGGTGCTGGCGCGGGCGGAGGCCATCGTGGAGGAAGAGACGGCGCAGTTCCTGACGTGGCTGGCCGGCCGGCAGGCCGTGCCGACGATCCGGGCGCTGCGCCGCCGGGCCGAAGCCCTTCTGGAGGAGGAGCTGGCGGCGCTCTCCTCCTCCGACCCGGTGCTGCGGGCCTTCGGCCGTCGCCTCCTGAACAAGCTCCTGCACTACCCGCTGGTGCGGATGCGGGACCGGGCGGCGACACACGGACCCATCTACCTGGACGTGGCCCGCGACCTGTTCGCCCTGGATGCCTCCGACGGCGGCGAGCCGAAGCGGCGGGATGGCTGAGCTGCTGCGCCTGGGCACCCGAGGCAGCGCCTTGGCCCTGGCGCAGGCGGAGCTGGTGGCGCAGGCGCTGCGCGCCAGGGGCATCTCCGTCGAGATCGTCACCGTGCGCACGGCCGGGGACCGCGACCGCAGCCCGGGAGCCCTTCGGCGGGGCATCGGGATCTTCGTCAAGGAGCTGGAGCAGGCGCTGCTTTGGGGCCGCATCGACCTGGCGGTGCACAGCGCCAAGGATCTGCCCACCGCCGAGACGGAGGGGGTCTCCGTCGCGGCCTACCTGCCCCGCGGCGACCCGCGCGACGCGCTGGTCAGCCGCACCGGTGGGGAGGTGGCGGACCTGCCCCCCGGGGCCCGGGTGGGGACCGACAGCCCCAGGCGGGCCGCCTTCCTCCTGGCGCTGCGTCCAGACCTGAGGATCGTCGGGCTGCGCGGCAACGTGGACACCCGGCTGCGCCGCCTGGATGCGGGCGCGCTGGACGCCGTCGTGGTGGCAGCCGCGGGGCTGCAGCGTCTGGGGCTCGCCGGACGGATCACGGCGGTGCTCTCCCCCCAGGTGATGCTGCCGGCCGTGGGACAGGGCGCGGTGGCGGTGCAGGTGCGGAAGGGCGGTCCGGCCGCCTCGCTGGCGGCCTCGCTGGACCACCTGCCCACGCGGGTAGAGCTGACCGCGGAGCGCGCCTTCCTGCGGGCGGTGGGAGGCGGGTGCAGGGCGCCCATCGCCGCGCTCGCCCGGGTCGATGGGGGGCGCCTGGTGCTGGAGGGCGCCGTGGTCTCCCCCGACGGCCGGAGCATGGTGCGCGACCGGACGGAGGGTACGCCGGAGGCGGCGGAGGAGGTGGGCGCGGCGCTTGGGGCGCGCCTGCTTGCCCGCGGCGCCGCGGCGCTGGCCGGAGGGCGGACGTGAGCGTGCGCCGCGGCGGTGAGTGCGCAGGCGGGCGGCGGGTGCTGGTGACCCGTCCCGACGGCCGCGACCTGTGCGCACGCCTGCAGGCTCTGGGATGGGACGCGCGGTGGGTCCCCACGGTGGCCCTGCTGGAGGCCGAAGCGGGCGGACCGCTGGATGCGGCGCTGCGCCGGCTGGAAACCTACGACTGGGTAGTGGTCACCAGCGCCGCCGGGGTGCGCGCGCTCTTCCGGCGTCTGCGCAGCCTGGGCCTGCCTGTTCCTGCCGCTCCCCGCTGGGCGGCGGTGGGGCCGGCCACCGCAGGGGCGCTGCGGGCCGAGGGGATCACCGCCGCCTTCGTCCCCGACCGCTACCTTACCGCGGCGATCGCCGGCGGCCTGGGCGACGTCGCCGGACGGCGCATCCTTCTGCCCCGCGCCGACGCAGCTTCAGCGGAGCTGCCCCGGCTGCTCCGGGCGCGGGGCGCGCACGTGGATCAGGTGGTGGCCTACCGCACCGTCGAGGGCCCGCAGGAGTCGCGCGAGCCGCTGCGCCGCCTGCTGGCCGAGGGGATCGACGCCGTCCTCTTCACCAGCGGGTCCACCGTGCGGGGCTTCGCCCGGCTGGTGGACGATCCTCCCGCAGCTCTGGCCGGGGTCCTGGTCGCCTGCATCGGCCCGGTGACCGCTCGCGCCGTGCGGGAGCTGGGGCTCCGCCCGCACCTTGTGGCCGGGGAGCACACCACCGAGGGCCTGATTGCCGCACTGCAAAGGAGGGAGGCACGTGCAGCAGCTCACCATCCGAGATGAGCTCGTCCGAAGGCCGCGCCGGCTGCGGCGGACCGCCGCCCTGCGGGCCCTGACCAGCGAGACCCGCCTCAGCCCTGCGCGGCTCGTCTACCCGCTCTTCGTGCGAGCCGGGCGGGGTGTGCGGGAGCCCATCGGCTCCATGCCCGGGCAGTTCCGCCTCTCGGTGGACCTGCTGGCCGGGGAGGCCGCGGAGCTACGCGGCCTGGGGATCCGCGCGGTGCTGCTCTTCGGCATCCCCGAACGCAAGGACGCCGCGGGGAGCGGAGCCTACGACCCCGACGGTATAGTCCCCCAGGCCATCCGCGCGCTGCGCGACGCGGACCCGGAGCTGGTCATCGCCGCCGACGTCTGCCTGTGCGAGTACACCACCCACGGCCACTGCGGCGTCATCCGCGATGGGCAGGTGGACAACGACGAGACGCTGGAGCTGCTGGCGCAGACGGCCACGGCGCTGGCGGCGGCGGGAGCGGACATCGTCGCCCCCAGCGCCATGATGGACGGCCAGGTGGCCGCCATCCGCAGGGCGCTGGATGGCGCCGGCCATCACCAGGTGGCGGTGATGGCGTACTCGGCCAAGTACGCCTCCGTCTTCTACGGCCCCTTCCGGGAGGCCGCCGGCTCGGCCCCGCAGTTCGGCGACCGCCGCGGCTACCAGATGGACCCGCCCAACGTGCGTGAGGCGCTGCGGGAGATCGCCCTGGACGTGGAGGAGGGCGCCGACCTGGTGATGGTGAAGCCGGCCCTCGCCTACCTGGACGTCATCCGCGCCGCGCGCGATTCCTTCCAGGTGCCGCTGGCTGCCTACAACGTCAGCGGGGAGTACGCCATGGTCATGGCCGCGGCGGAGCGGGGCTGGCTGGACGGTCGGGCGGCAGCGCTGGAGATCCTCACCGCCATCGCCCGCGCCGGCGCCGATGTGATCATCACCTACTTTGCCAAGGAGGCGGCGCGGCACCTGACATGAGCGAGGGGCCATTCGTCCACGTCCTCACCCTTCGTCTGGACCCCGCCTGGCGGCGCGTGGAGGCGGCGGAGCGGGAGGCGGACCTTGCCGCCTTCTCTCAGGCGGCGGCCGAGGCAGCGCGGCGGGTGACCGCGCACACCTACTCCATGGTCGGGCTGCGCGCCGACGCCCAGCTCCTCCTCTGGCGCCTGGGGGCCACACCGGAGGACCTGGAGGAGACGGCCAGCCTGCTGTTGCGATCCGGGGTGGGCCGCTGGTGCACCCCGGCCCACTCGCTGCTGGGGCTGCTGCGGCCGTCGGTCTACGTGCAGCGGGCCAGCGAGCAGGAGCAGGCCATGGTGGCGGGAGAGCGGTCCCGCTACCTGGTGGTCTACCCCTTCGTCAAGTCGGCTGACTGGTACCTCACCCCGCGGGCGGAGCGGCAGAAGATCATGGCCGAGCACATCCGGGTGGGGCGTGAGTATCCCCAGGTGCGGCAGTGCCTGGCCTACTCCTTCGGCCTGGACGACCAGGAGTTCATCGTCACCTACGAGACGGACGACCTGCGCGTCTTCCAGGACCTGGTCATGGCCCTGCGGGAGACGGAGGCGCGGCGGGCCACCGTGCGCGACGTGCCCATCCTCACCGGGATCCACAGGCCGCTGGAGGAGGCGCTGCGGCTGCTGGGATAGGAGGAGCCATGAACCCACACGTCTTCGCCCGTGCGCCGCTGCTGATCTACTGGGAGGTGACGCGTGCCTGCGACCTGGCCTGCCGCCACTGCCGTGCGGAGGCGGTGGCGGCGCGCCATCCCGGGGAGCTCTCCACGGAGGAGGGGCGGGCGATGCTGCGGGAGGCGCGGCGCTTCGGAAACCCGCCGCCCCACCTGGTGATCACCGGGGGCGACCCCCTGAAGCGTCCCGACCTGTGGGACCTCATCGGCGCGGCGGTGGAGCAGGGGTTCGGTGTCTCCCTGGCTCCCAGCGGGACGGTCCTGCTCACGCAGGAGGTCATTCGCCGCCTGGCCGCCTCGGGAATCCAGAGCATGTCGCTGTCCCTGGACGGGTCCACGGCCGACCGACACGACGCCTTCCGCGGGGTCCCCGGGTGCTTCGAGGTGACGCTGCAGGCGGCCCGCTGGGTGCGCTCAGCCGGCATCCCCCTGCAGATCAACACGCTGGTCACGGCGGAGACGCTGGACGACCTCCCGGACCTCTACGCCCTGCTGCGCGGCCTGGACATCATGCGCTGGAGCCTCTTCTTCCTCATATCGGTGGGCCGCGGCCGGCTTCTGCGCGAGATCACGCCCGGGCAGTCGGAGCGGCTCTTCCACTGGCTGCTCGACCTCTCCCGGGGAGCTC
>FWPU01003575.1_pt1 | contig 38739 bp, 34 predicted proteins | sample 2228361 | NCBI WGS metagenome assembly FWPU01 (sample SAMEA103939777, study PRJEB20133) | metagenome | reverse complement strand
GGCAGGTGCCGACGATCTGTCGGACGAGGTGGCCGGAGGGGCGGTCGAGGGCGATGGCGACAATCTCGGCATCCATGCGGTTGAGGACGTGCTCGAGCTCGGCGACGGTGCCGTGGACCTTGATGCCGTGGATGCGGTGGTGGAGTTTGCGGGGGTCGTCATCGACGAAGCCGACGGGCTGGTAGGGGAGGTCGGGGTTGGCCTGGAGTTCGCGTGCGAGGAGCTGGCCGGTGTGGCCGGCGCCGACGATGAGCAGCCGCCGTTCGCCGGGGTTGACCCAGGGCAGGCGGACCAGGAGGCGCGTGCGCATTTTGACGACGGCCATGCCGGGGAAGATGAGGGCACCGGCGATGAGGATGACGGAGAGCGGGAGGAGGCGCTCTTCGAGCCAGAAGCTGAGGCCGAAGAGCGAGATGGTGACGAGGAAGACGGGGCGGAAGAGGCTGATGATGTCGCCGATGCTGCCGTAGGCCCAGACGGTGCGGTAGACGCCAAAGGCGTAGTTGCCGAGGACGTAGGCTGCGGCGATGAGCGGGAAGAGGCGGACGACGAACTCGGCGTTGCGGCGGGGGACATCGCCATCGAAGCGGAGGAGCATGGCGCAGGCGAGGGCGACGCCGACGACGGCGATATCGAGGAGGATGGCGAGGGCCGTGCCGAGGGGGTCGCCCGGCGCGAGGCGGCGGAGTGCTGCGAGGGTAGAACGGTGGCTGTTCATCGGGCGCCGCTCCCCCGTGCCACTGCGAGGAGCGTCTTCAGGAGGATTTCGACGTCACGGCGCAGGGAGTGGTTGGCCACGTAGTCGAGATCGTAGGTAATCGTTTCGTCATAGGTCAAATCCGAACGCCCCTCGAGTTGGGCGAGGCCGGCGATGCCGGGGAGGACGTCGTGGCGGCGGTGGTAGTGAGGCGGGTACTGGGCGACGATCTCCGGGATCTCGGGGCGCGGGCCCACGAGACTCATTTCGCCCTTGAGGACGTTGATGAGGTTCGGAAGCTCGTCGAGCGAGGTCTTGCGCATGATGCGACCGAGGCGGGTGATGCGGGGGTTGGGGCGGTCGGGCGGGGAGAAGATGAAGGTGCGGAAGTCTTCGACGTGGTAGTGGTCCTCCTGGCCGGGCGGGGCGTGGCGCATGGTGCGGAGTTTGATGATGGTGAACGGGCGCCCGTGGAGGCCGATGCGGCGCTGGAGGAAGAAGGGGTTGCCGCGCAGGTCGACGGCGAGGAGGAGGGCGGCAATCAGCATGAGGGGGACCCAGAGCGGGGCGGCCAGCAGGACGAGGGTGAGATCGAAGAGGCGCTTTGCCACGGGTTTCAGGCTAGCCGCGGGCGGGGCTACGGGCACGGTGATCGGTTCAGCCACGGTGCGTGAGGAGGACGACGGCGATGGCGGCCATGGCCTCGCCGCGGCCGACGGCATCGAGTCCTTCGCCGGACTTGGCCTTGACGCTGATGGCATCGAGAGGGAGGCCGGCGATCTCGGCGATGCGCTGGCGGATGTGGGGGATGTAGGGGGAGAGCCGGGGGCGCTCGGCGCGGATGGTGGCATCGATGTTGGCCGGCACCCAGCCGGCCTCGCGGGCGAGGCGGAGGGCGGTGCGGAGGAAGTCGGCGCTATCGGCGTGGGCGTAGCGGGGGTCGCCCGGTGGGAAGTGGTGGCCGATATCGCCGAGGGCGGCGGCCCCGAGGACGGCATCGGTGATGGCGTGGAGAAGGACATCGGCGTCGCTGTGGCCGCGCAGGCCGGGGCCCTCCTCGATAATGACGCCGCCGAGGACGAGGGTGCGACCGTCGTCGACCGGGTGGAGGTCTTCGCCGATGCCGACGCGAAACATCAGCCGGCCTCCCTGGCGGCGAGGATGCGGGCGGCGATGTCGAGGTCGAGCGGGCGGGTGACCTTGATGTTGTCGTGGGCGCCTTCGACGACGATGCACTCGAGGCCGAGGCGGGCGAGCATGGCGGCGTCGTCGGTTTCGTCGTTATCGGACATGGCAGCGGCATCGAGCCAGGCCTGGCGGAGGACGACCTGGGGCGTTTGCGCGGCCCAGAGCAGCGAGCGATCGGGGTGGGCAACGATACGGCCGGCACGCACTTCTTTGATGGTGTCGGTGACGGGGACGGCAGCGATGGCGCCGGGTGCGCCCTCGGCGGCGGCGATGACGCGTTCGATGAGTGCGGGGGTTACGAGCGGACGGGCGCCATCGTGGATGGCGACGTAGCGGCTGGAGCAGGCGCGGAGGCCGGCTTCGACGCTGTCGCGGCGCCGGGCCCCGCCAGCGACGACGCGGAAGCAGGTGCGCGGGCACCAGCGGGCGGCGAGGGCTTCGAATTCGGCGACGCGGGACGGAGCGGCGACGATGACGAGGCAGCCGAGGCCACGAACGGCTTCGAAGGCGGCAAGGGACCAGGCGAGCAGGGGGCGGCCTGCGAGGTCGACGAGGAGCTTATCGCCGGGGCCGAAGCGGGTGGAGGCGCCGGCGGCAACGATGACGGCATCGGTTGGCACGTGGGCCAGTATCGCGCAGGTGGGCGGGGAGCGCAGCGGGGTTGGGGTCGGCGGCAGGTGGCTGCTACGATGGAAGCTCGGCTGCGGTGTTCTCACCCACTGCCTGGAGGTGGCGGATGCCCACAGTGTCGATTGATCGGCTGCTCCCGCGCGTTTCGAAGCCCTCGCGGTATACGGGGGGCGAGTGGAACAGCGTGACGAAGGACTGGGACGCGGCCAATGTGCGTTTTGCGCTGGCTTACCCGGATGCGTACGACGTTGGGATGTCGAACATGGGGATCGGCATCCTGTACGACATCCTGAATCGCATCGAGGATGTGGCGTGCGAGCGGGTGTTTGCACCGTGGGAGGATATGGAGGCGGAGATGCGGCGGCAGGGTGTGCCGCTGTGGAGCCTGGAGACGCGGCACCCGGTGCGGGAGTTCGACGTGCTGGGGTTCTCGTTCCAGTACGAGATGACGTACACGAACGTGCTGAACATGCTTGACCTTGCCAGCATCCCGGTGCTGGCGCGGGAGCGAGGGGATGCGGACCCGCTCGTGATCGCGGGCGGGAGCGGGGCGTTCAATCCGGAGCCGATGGCACTCTTCATCGACGCGTTCGTGCTGGGCGAAGGGGAGGATGTGGTGGTGGAGCTGGCCGACCTGGTACGCCGGTGGAAGCGGGAGGGCACGCCGAGGGCTGAGCGGCTACGGGAGCTGCTGCAGGTGCCGGGCATCTACGTGCCGGCGTTCTACGAGGCGCGGTACGACGCGGAGGGGCACTTCGCGGGGCTCGAGCCGACGGTACCGGAGGCGCCGCGGGTAATCCGGCGGCGGATTGTGGAGAAGCTGCCGCCGCCGCTGGTGCGGCCGATCGTACCGTTCCTGCAGACGATTCATGACCGGGCAGCGGTGGAAATCCAGCGCGGGTGTACGCAGGGGTGCCGCTTCTGCCAGGCCGGGATGATTTACCGGCCGACGCGGGAACGTTCGCCTGAGGAGGTGGTGCAGGCGGCCGCGGAGCTGATGGCGAATACCGGCTACGACGAGCTTTCGCTGCTTTCGCTGAGCACGACGGACCACAGCGAGATTGTGCCGATGGTGGAGGCGCTGACCGAGCGCTTCCCGAACCTGAAGGTGAGCCTGCCGAGCACGCGGGTGGACTCGTTCTCGGTGGATGTGGCGAATGCAGTGGCGAAGGGGAAGAAGCACACGCTCACGCTGGCGCCTGAGGCTGGCTCGCAGCGGCTGCGGCTGGCGATCAACAAGCTGGTGACGGACGCGGACCTGCTGGGCGCGGCGGAGAACGCCTTCCAGCGGGGCTGGACGAGCATCAAGATGTACTTCATGGTCGGGCTTCCCACCGAGACGATGGAGGATGTGGCCGGGATTGTGGAGCTGGGGAAGCAGGTGAAGGCGATCGGGCGGAGGTATGTCGGCGGGCGGGCGCGGGTCCGGGTGAGCACGAGCAACCTGGTGCCGAAGCCGCACACGCCGTTCCAGTGGGCGCGGCAGGATACCGCTGCTGAGCTCGAGCCGAAGCACTTCCTGCTGAAGGATGGCTGCCGGGCGGCGGGCATCGAGTTCAGCTGGAACGACCCACGCGATAGCTTTATTGAGGCGGTGCTTTCGCGCGGCGACCGCAAGGTTTCGGCGGCGGTGTACGAGGCATGGCGGCGCGGCGCGAAGTTCGATGCGTGGAGCGAGCAGTTCCGCTTCGATGTGTGGCAGGAGGCGTTCGCGGCGGTGGGTGTGGACCCGGCGTGGTACGCGCACCGGGAGTGGGATACGCGGGAGCCGCTGCCCTGGGACCACATTGATTGCGGGGTGACGAAGGCCTACCTGCGCGGGCAGTGGCAGGCCGTGCATTCGACGAAGACGGTGGCGGACTGCCACCACGGCGCGTGCAACGTGTGCGGGATGCAGAACTTCGATGCGCTGCGGGGCGAGAAGGGCGTGGCCGACTGCGTGGTGAAGGTGGGGAAGCTGGCGGAGCTGCGGCGGGGCGCCCGGAAGTACGAGGGCGAGCTGCTCGAGCTGGTATGAGGCTCGGCAGGGTACGCGCCGGAGCGGCCGCACCCGACCACGTTGTGATGAGATGAAGGGGCGGGGCCAGATCTGGCCCCGCCCCTGTTGCGTGACGCGTCACCGGGCGGGAAGCCCGCCCCGGGGCGGTCAGTCTTCGTCGTCCTCGTCGTCACTGTCGGCGCCGATGAGCATGTCATCGTCGTCGAAGTCGAGGTCGTCCTCGTCCTCGAGGAGGCCGACGGCGGAGCGACGCTGGCGGCCCCCGGCCTCGCGCTCGGCGAGGCGGCGCTCGAGCTCAAACTCCTCCTCGAGGAGGAGGGATTCGGGAACGTCGAGGTCGCCGTAGGTGACGCGCTTGGGCACCTCGATCTCGGCGCGGGCCGGGATGAGCTTGCCGATGATGACGTTCTCCTTGAGGCCCTGGAGGCGGTCGACGGCGCCTTCGATGGCGGCGTTGGTGAGGACGCGAGTCGTCTCCTGGAAGGAGGCCGCCGCGAGCCAGCTATCGGTGTTGAGGGAGGCCTTGGTGACGCCGAGGAGGACCGGCGTGGCGGTGGCCGGCTCGCCACCTTCGGCGATGATCTGATTGTTGATCTCGTCGAACTTGCGCCGGTCCACGAGGTCGCCGGGGAGGAGGCCGGTGTCGCCGGGGTGGTCCACCTTCACGCGGCGGAGCATCTGCCGGGTGATGACCTCGATGTGTTTATCGTTGATGTTGACGCCCTGGGACTTATAGACCTTCTGCACTTCCTCGACCATGTACTTGCGGACGGCATCGCGCCCCTGGATGTGGAGGATGTGCTGCGGGTTCTTGGCGCCTTCGGTGAGCTGGTCGCCGGCGTAGACCATCTGGCCATCCTCGACGAGGAGGCGGGCCGCTGCCGGGATCGGGTACTCCCGCTCTTCGCGGTCTTCGTAGATGACCTGGACCTTGTTCTTGCCGACGACGCGGACGGTGCCACCGATGCGGGAGACGATCGGCTGCGCCGGGAGCTCGGCGCCCTTTTCGGCGGGCGGCTGGGCGATCGGCGCACCGGCCACGATCCGCTCGCCGTCCTTGACGAGGAGCTCACCCCTGGCGGGGACCTCGTACCCCTCGACGAGGGTATCGACGTTGGCGACGCGAACGACGCGGCGGTCGTTCTCGACAACGATCTCCACGATGCCGTCGATTTCGCTGATGATGGCCTCGCCCTTCGGTGCGCGGGCTTCGAAGAGCTCCTCGACGCGTGGGAGGCCGCTGGTGATGTCGGTCTGGGAGGCGACGCCGCCGGTGTGGAAGGTGCGCATCGTGAGCTGGGTGCCGGGCTCGCCGATGGACTGGGCGGCGATGATGCCGACGGCGGTGCGCAGCTTGACCAGCTCGCCGCGGGCGAGGTCGCGCCCGTAGCAGAGGCGGCAGAGGCCGCGCTCGGCCTCGCAGGAGACGGGGGTGCGCACGAAGACGCGCCGGATGCCGCGGCGCTCGATCTCTTCGGCGACCCGTTCGTTGATCTCCTCGTTGCGAGCGCAGAGCAGCTCGCCGGTCGCTTCGTCGACGATATCGATGGCGGCGTAGCGGCCGAGGATGCGGCCGCGGAGGGGCTCGAGGTCGTCGCGCTCGTCCTGCTCGATCCAGAGGCCGGCGGTGGTGCCGCAGTCCTCCTCGAGGATGATGACGTCCTGGGCGACGTCGACGAGGCGGCGGGTGAGGTAGCCGGAGTCGGCGGTGCGGAGGGCGGTATCGGCGAGGCCCTTGCGGGCGCCGTGGGTGGAGATGAAGTATTCGAGGACGGAGAGCCCTTCGCGGAAGGAGCCGCGGATGGGGAGCTCGATGACCTTGCCGTTGGGGTCGGCCATGAGGCCGCGCATGCCGGCCATCTGGCGGATCTGGGTGATGTTGCCCTTGGTGCCGGAGGAGGCCATGTAGTGGAGGGAGCCGTACTCGGGCATCCGCTCGCGGATGGCCTTCTCGATCTGGCTCGTGGTTTCGGCCCAGATGGCGACCGTGCCCTCGTACCGCTCCTCCTCGGTGATGAGGCCGAGCTGGTACTGCTCCATGAGGGCGTCGACCTTGCGGTCGGCCTCGGCGAGGAGCTCGGCCTTGGTGCGCGGCACCTGGATCTCGTGCACCGCGATGGTGATGCCGCTGAGGGTGGCGTGGTGGAAGCCGACCGCCTTGATGCGGTCGACGATTTCGCCCGTGCGCTCGCCGCCCAGGGCGCGGTAGCACATGGCGACCACCTTGCGCAGGTTCGGGCGGTCCATGTTCCGGTTCTGGAAGGGCAGCTCCTCGGGCAGGACTTCGTTGAAGATGATGCGCCCGACCGTCGTCTCGATGATGTGGGTGCCGCGGGTGCCGTCAGGCCGGATCGGCGGTTCGGTGACCGTATCGCCGTCGCCCATGACGGCGCGGTCGGTGCGGACGCGGATGGGGGCGCGCATGTCGACGAGGCCGAGGTCGTAGGCGAGCCGGGCCTCTTCGAAGGAGCCGTAGAGCCCCTGGACCGGCCGCCCGTTCTCCTCCCGGTAGGCGCCGCGGCCGTCCGGGTCGATGTCGGTCATGTAGTAGCAGCCGAGCACCATGTCGAGCGAGGGCGCGACGATCGGGTCACCGCTGGCGGGCGAGAGGAGGTTCTTCGTCGACATCAGCACCTGCTTCGCCTCGGCCACGGCCTCCCGGCTGAGGGGCACGTGCACGGCCATCTGGTCGCCGTCGAAGTCGGCGTTGAACGCGGCGCAGACGAGGGGGTGGAGCTGGATCGCCGACCCTTCGATGAGGACCGGCTGGAACGCCTGGATGCCGAGCCGGTGGAGGGTGGGCGCGCGGTTGAGGAGGACGGGACGGTCGCGGATGACCTCATCGAGGACGTCCCAGACCTCGGGGCGGGCGCGCTCGACGAACCGCTTGGCGCTCTTGATGTTGTGGGCCAGCCCCTTGGCGACGAGCGAGTGCATGACGAACGGCTTGAAGAGCTCGAGCGCCATGCGCTTCGGCAGGCCGCACTGGTGCAGCTTGAGCTCCGGGCCGACGACGATAACGGAGCGGCCCGAGTAGTCGACGCGTTTGCCGAGCAGGTTCTGGCGGAAGCGACCCTGCTTCCCCTTGAGCATGTCGGAGAGGCTTTTGAGCTTGTGGTTGCCGGAGCCGGAGACGGCGCGCCCGCGGCGGCCGTTATCGATGAGGGAGTCGACCGCCTCCTGCAGCATCCGCTTTTCGTTGCGGATGATGATCTCGGGAGCGCCCAGGTCGAGGAGGCGCTTGAGGCGGTTGTTCCGGTTGATGACGCGCCGGTAGAGGTCGTTCAGGTCGCTGGTGGCGAAGCGGCCGCCATCGAGCTGGACCATGGGGCGCAGGTCCGGCGGGAGGACCGGCAGGACCTGGAAGATCATCCACTCGGGCTTGTTCCCCGAGTTGCGGAGCGCCTCGACCACGTTGAGGCGCTTGGTCGCCTTCTTGCGGCGCATGCCGGAGGCGACCAGGATCTCCTGCTTCAGCTTGGCGCGCAGGGCGTCGAGGTCGAGCCGCTGGAGGACGTGCAGGACCGCCTCCGCGCCCATCGCCGCCTTGAAGACGTGCCCGAACATATCCGAGAGCTCGCGGTAGCGGCTCTCGGTGAGGAGCACGATCTCGTCGTCGCGGACGGGATCGCGCAGGCTCTCGAGGTCGCGCTCGCGCTCCTTGAACTGTGATTCGACCTGGTTGCGGATCTCCTGCGCCTTCTGCTGGAGCGGGTGGAGCTCGTCGTAGAGCGATGCCTTGGCGTCGTCGAGGGCGGTATCGAGGAGGAGCGCCTCGTTCTCCTTGAGCTGCGCCGTCTCTTTGTCGAAGGCATCGAGGAGCTTCTTGCCTTCCCGCTCGACCTTCCCGACCTGGGCGGCGGTGACCTTCACGCCGGCCTCGAGGATGACGGTGCCGGCAATCTCGATCGGCGCCTCGAGGGTGCTGCCCTTGGCGGCGGTGACCGTCTCGATGGCGCGCAGCACGGCGGCCTCGAGTGCCTCGCGCGAGGGGCGCCGCTCGACCTCGATCTGGGCCTGGCGCTCGACGACTTTCGCCTGGAGCTCGCGGTTGGCGGCATCGAGCTGCCCCTCGAGCGCTTCGAGCTTCGGCTGGATCTCCTTGAGCCGCTCGGCGAGGGCTTCGTCGCGCTCGCGGGCGAGCCGCTGGAGCTCGTACTGGCGGGCCGCTTCATCGACCTCGGTGATCATGTACTGGGCGAAGTAGAGGACGCGCTCGAGGTTGCGGGGCGAGATATCGAGGAGGAGACCGAGCTTGGAGGGCGTGCCCTTGACGAACCAGATGTGGCTGACCGGGCTGGCAAGCTCGATGTGACCCATGCGCTCGCGGCGGACCTTGGCGCGGGCGACTTCGACGCCGCACTTATCGCAAATGATGCCCTTGTAGCGGACGCGCTTGTATTTGCCGCAGTAGCACTCGAAGTCCTTGGTGGGGCCGAAGATGCGCTCGCAGAAGAGGCCATCCTTCTCCGGCTTGAGGGTGCGGTAGTTGATGGTTTCGGGCTTGGTGACTTCGCCGTAGCTCCAGTTTCGGATCTGTTCCGGGCTGGCGAGGGCGATCCGAACCTGGTTGAAGTCATTCACCTCGAGCATTGAAGATGTCCTCCTCGCGTTCGAACCGTTCGAAACCAGTCAGGTTGAGGCCGAGCTCGCCGACGTCGCTGTTGGCGTCGTCGAGGAAGGAGACGGAGCCGCCCTCTTCGTTGGAGACCTCGACAGCGAGGCCGAGGCTCTGGAGCTCTTTGACGAGGACCTTGAAGGACTCGGGGACGCCGGGCTCGAGGACGTCTTCGCCCTTGACTATGGCCTCGTAGGTTTTGACGCGTCCGACGACGTCGTCGGACTTGACAGTGAGGAGTTCCTGGAGGATGTGGGCTGCGCCGTAGGCTTCGAGGGCCCAGACCTCCATTTCGCCGAAGCGCTGGCCGCCGAACTGGGCCTTGCCGCCGAGGGGCTGCTGGGTGATGAGGCTGTAGGGGCCGGTGCTGCGGGCGTGGATTTTGTCCTCGACGAGGTGGATGAGCTTGAGCATGTAGATGTAGCCGACGGTGACGGGCTGGTCGAAGGGCTCGCCGGTGCGGCCGTCGTAGAGGCGCATCTTGCCGAAGATGGGCGGCGGGACGTTGGTTTCGCGGTAGACGGCGCGGGCGAGCTCATCGAGTTCTTCGCGCGTGAGCGTGCCCAGGGCGATGGGAGCTTCGCCGGTCTCGGCGCGGTGGCGGTTGAGCCAGATTTCGAGGCAGGCGCGGGCGGGTGCGCCGTCTTCGGGGCTGTCGTAGATGGCGGCGGGGTCGTACCCGTGCTGGGCGATCCAGGCACGGAGGGTATCGGGGTCGAAGCCGCGGTCGCGGGGGTCGATGTAGTAGAAGGCGCCGGCTTCGCGGGCCATCCAGGCGAGGGCGAGGGCGTCGTCGATTTCGTAGTCGCGGGCGCCATCGAAGACGGGGCTGATGGCGCGGAAGCCGAGGGTGTTGGCGGCCCAGCCGAGGTGGGTTTCGAGCACCTGGCCGATGTTCATGCGGCTGGGGACGCCGATAGGGTTGAGGATGATATCGATGGGGGTGCCGTCTTCGAGGTAGGGCATGTCTTCGCGCGGGAGAATGCGGCTGATGACGCCCTTGTTGCCGTGGCGGCCGGCCATCTTATCGCCCTCGGAGATCTTGCGGCGCTGGGCGATGGAGACGCGGACGAGCTTGTTGACGCCGGCGGGGAGGCCATCGTGGTTGTTGCGGTCGAAGACTTTGACATCGATGACCTTGCCGCGCTCGCCGTGGGGGACGCGGAGGGAGGTGTCTTTCACCTCGCGTGCTTTTTCGCCGAAGATGGCGCGGAGGAGTTTCTCCTCGGCGGTGAGTTCGGTTTCGCCCTTGGGGGTGATTTTGCCGACGAGGATGTCGCCCTCGCGGACCTCGGCGCCGATGCGGATGATGCCGTCCTCATCGAGCTGGCTGAGGGCGTCTTCGCCGACGTTGGGGATGTCGCGGGTGATTTCTTCGTCGCCGAGCTTGGTCTGGCGGGCTTCGACTTCGTGCTTTTCGATGTGGATGGAGGTGAACTTGTCCTCGCGGACGAGGTTTTCGGAGAGGATGATGGCGTCCTCGAAGTTGTAGCCTTCCCAGCTCATGAAGGCGCAGAGGATGTTTTGGCCGAGGGCGAGGTCGCCATCCTGGGTGGAGGAGCTATCGATGATGGGCTGGCCGGCGGTGACGCGCTCGCCGCGGACGACGAGCGGGCGCTGGTTGAGGCAGGTGCCCTGGTTGGAGCGGGTGAACTTGACGAGCTGGTAGCTTTTTTCGCCGAGGTCGTCGTTGTCGTACTTGATGACGATGCGGCGGCCGGTGGCCTCGAGGACGGTGCCGTCGCCTTCGGCGAGGATGACGTGGCCGGAATCGACGGCGGCGCGGCGCTCCATGCCGGTGCCGACGAGGGGGACTTCGGGCCGGACGAGGGGGACTGCCTGGCGCTGCATGTTGGCGCCCATGAGGGCGCGGTTGGCATCGTCGTGCTCGAGGAAGGGGATGAGCGCAGAGGCGACGGAGACCATCTGCTTGGGCGAGACGTCGATGTAGTCGACCTCGACGGGCGGGACGGTGAGGAATTTTTCGAAGAGGCGCGCCTCGACGCGTTCGTCGATGAAGTGGCCGTCGGCATCGATGCGGGTGTTGGCCTGGCCGACCTTGAATTTGTCCTCTTCGTCGGCGGTGAGGTAGACGATTTCGTGGGAGACCCAGGGCTGGATGGAGACCATGCGGCCGGCCTCGGCGAGGCGGGCGGCGAGGGCTTCATCGATGCGCGTGCCGCGGTGGGCGATGATGTTTCCGTCGGCATCGAGGGCGTCTTCGCGGAGGATGCGGCCGACGAGGTTGGGGTCGGTGGAGAGCATTTCGCGGTAGACGCGGCGGTAGGGGGTTTCGATGAAGCCGAAGGAGTTGAGGCGGGCGTAGGTGGCGAGTGAGCCGATGAGGCCGATGTTGGGGCCTTCGGGGGTTTCGATGGGGCAGATGCGGCCGTAGTGGCTGTGGTGAACGTCGCGGACGTCGAAGCCGGCGCGGTCGCGGGAGAGGCCGCCGGGGCCGAGGGCGGAGAGGCGGCGCTTATGGTTGAGCTCGGAGAGGGGGTTGGTCTGGTCCATGAACTGGGAGAGCTGGCTGCCGCCGAAGAACTCCTTCATGGCCGCGACGACGGGGCGAATGTTGATGAGGGCGCTGGGGGTGGCCTCTTCGGGGTCGGTGATGGTCATGCGTTCGCGGACGGTGCGCTCCATGCGGAGGAGGCCGACGCGGAACTGCTGCTGGATGAGTTCGCCGACGGCGCGGACGCGGCGGTTGCCGAGGTGGTCGATATCGTCGTGGTGGCCGCGGCCGTTGTTGATGTTGATCTGCTCGCGAACGATGGCGACGAGGTCGTAGGGGCGGAGCCAGCGCTGGTCGGTGGGCTCTTCGAGCTCGAGGCGCTTGTTGACCTTGTGGCGGCCGACGCGGCCGAGGTCGTAGCGGCGGGGATCGAAGAAGAGGGTCTTGAGGAGGTTGCGGGCGTTATCGGCGGTGGGGGGGTCGCCGGGGCGGATCTTGCGGTAGAAGTCGAGGAGGGCTTCGTGCTTGTTGGAGACGCGCGGGTCGCGCGTTTCTTTGGCGATGGTGGAGATGATGAACTGGCGGGTGTCGCTGGTGTCGACGGCGTCGAAGAGGGCGACGATGCGCTCATCGGTGCCGAGCTCGGCCTCGAGTTCTTTGAGGGCGGCTTCGCGGGCGCGATCGTCGCCGGCATCGGCGGCCTTCCAGTACTTTTCGAAGCGGGGGTTGTCGCGGTCGCCGGGGAGGAGGCCGGGGACATCGATGGCCCGGATGAAGGTGGTGACGGGGACTTTGCGCTTGCGATCGACCTTGACGAAGAGGACGTCGCGGTTCGAGGTTTCGAATTCGAGCCAGGCGCCGCGGGCGGGGATGAGCTTCCCGTGGCAGAGGCGCTTGCCGGTGGCCTGATCGGTTTCGATGGTGTAGTAGACGCCGGGGGAGCGGACGAGCTGGGAGACGACGACGCGCTCGGCGCCGTTGATGATGAAGGTGCCGCGGTCGGTCATGAGGGGGAAGTCGCCGAAGAAGAGGCGCTGCTCTTTGATTTCGCCGGACTCTTTGACGCGGAGCTCGACGTCGACGAAGAGTGGGGCGGCGTACGTCATATCGCGCTCGCGGCACTCTTCCATGGAGGCCTTGGGCGTGCGGAATTCGTAATCGCCGAAGATGAGGTCCATCCGGTTGCCGGTGAAGTCCTGGATGGGGGAGAGCTCATCGAACAGCTCGCGGAGGCCTTCGCGGACGAACCAATCGAAGGAATCGAGCTGGATGCGGATGAGGTTGGGGAGCTCGAGGACATCGGGGATGCGGCCGTAGGTTTTGACGGTGAGCGGGGCAATGGTGCCCCCCGGGACCACGTCGCGCGTTGTGGTCATCCTGTGGCAACTCCTTCAGGACTGATGGGGCGAATGGCGCAGTGCGGCAAGGTGCCGGCTGGCGGTGAAACGAGGGGGAGTACTGGGCATAGCGAGCCGTTTACCATCGTACGGCGCTGGGGGTGATGGCGTCAACGGCGGGGGTTGGAGCAAACAGGAACCCTACCCACAGGCGGCGGTCTTCTGCGGGGGCGTTCGCAGCGGTTGTCGGGCTCAGTATTGGGCGTTGTGGCGGGCGGGGTCAAGGATGGGTGGAGGGCGGTGCTGGTGATGATGCCTCGGCCCCTCCGGGTGGAGGGGCCGAGGGTGTGGTGGTGCCTGGTGATCCGCGGGGCTAGCCGACGGGCTGCGGCTCGCGAATGGGCTCGATCTTGAGGTTGCCATCTTCCGCATCGATGCGGACGGTGTCGCCGGCGGCGAACTGGCCGGCGAGGAGCATCTCGCTGAGGCGGTCTTCGATGTTGTCCTGGATGACGCGGCGGAGAGGCCGCGCGCCGAAGACGGGGTCGTAGCCTTTTTCGCCGAGCCAGTCCTTGCCGGCGTCGGTGACTTCCATGCGGACACCCTTCTGATTGAGGGTGCGCTCGACTTTGCGGAGTTCGTTATCGACGATCTTGCGGATGTCTTCCTTGGTGAGGGAGCGGAAGACGACCGTGCTATCGATGCGGTTGAGGAACTCGGGCTTGAAGACGTTTTTGAGTTCGGTGAGGACCTTTTCCTTCATGCGCTGGTAGCGCTCTTCGTGGGTCTTCACTTCGTCGGTGGTGGTGGCGAAGCCGAGCGCGGAGTCCTTCTTGATGAGGTCGGACCCGACGTTGGAGGTCATGATGATGATGGTGTTGCGGAAGTCGACCTTGCGACCCTTGGCGTCGGCGAGCCGGCCTTCGTCGAAGATCTGGAGGAGGAGGTTGAAGACCTCCGGGTGGGCCTTTTCGATTTCGTCGAGCAGGATGAGGCAGTAGCTTTTGCGGCGAACGGTGTCGGTGAGCTGGCCGCCGTCGTCGTACCCGACGTAGCCGGGGGGTGCACCGACGAGGCGCGAGACGGTGTGCTTCTCGCTGAACTCGCTCATGTCGAGCTTAATCATGTTGTCCTGGGAGCCGAACATGAATTCGGCGAGGGCGCGGGCGAGCTCGGTCTTGCCGACGCCGGTGGGGCCGCAGAAGAGGAAGACGCCAATCGGGCGGCGCGGGTCCTTGAGGCCGGCGCGGGCGCGGCGGACGGCGCGGGCGATGGTTTCGATCGCTTCGTCCTGGCCGATGATGCGGGAGCGGAGGGCTTCCTCCATGCGGAGGAGGCGGGCGCTCTCTTCGCTGGCGATGCGGGCGACGGGGATGCCGGTCCACATGGAGACGACTTCGGCGACGTCCTCATCGGTGACGACGGGGGTGGCGATGCCGGCTTCGCCCTCTTCCCATTCGCCCATTTCGCGGATTTTTTCCTGGAGCTTGACTTCGCGGTCGCGGAGTTCGGCGGCGTATTCGTACTGCTGGGCGGCGATGGCCTGGTCCTTTTCGCGGCGCAGGCTTTCGAGGCCCTTCATGGCTTCTTTGAGGGAGGGCGGGGTGGCCGCGCGGCGGATGCGGACGCGGCTGGCTGCCTCGTCGATGAGGTCGATGGCCTTATCGGGGAGGAAGCGGTCGGAGACGTAGCGCGCGGAGAGCTCGGCAGCGGCGACGAGGGCGGCGTCGCTGATCTTGAGCTTGTGGTGCTCCTCGTAGCGCGGGCGGATGCCCTTGAGGATTTCGATGGCTTCTTCGACGGTCGGTTCTTCGACCATGACGGGCTGGAAGCGGCGCTCGAGGGCGGCGTCGCGCTCGATGTGCTTGCGGTATTCATCGAGGGTGGTGGCGCCGATGCACTGCAGTTCGCCGCGGGCGAGGGAGGGTTTGAGGATATTGGCGGCATCGACGGCGCCTTCGGCTGCGCCTGCGCCGACGAGCATGTGGAGCTCATCGATGAAGAGGATGCAGTTGCCGGCGGCCTTAATCTCTTCGATGACCTTCTTGAGGCGCTCCTCGAACTCGCCGCGGTATTTGGTGCCGGCGACGAGTGAGCCGATATCGAGGGTGAGGAGGCGCTTGTTCTGGAGGGTCTCGGGGACGTCGCCGGAGACGATGCGCTGGGCGAGGAGTTCGGCGATGGCCGTTTTGCCGACGCCGGGCTCGCCGATGAGCACGGGGTTGTTCTTGGTGCGGCGGGAGAGGATCTGGACGACGCGCTCGAGTTCGTTGGAGCGGCCGATGACGGGGTCGAGCTGGCCAGCGCGGGCCGCGGCGGTGAGGTCGATGCCGAGCTGGTCGACGGTGGGGGTGCGGCTGGCCTGGCGGGCGCCGGCGCCCGAGGCTGCGGCCTGGGGTGCGCTCTGGCTGAGGATGCGGGTGGTTTCGGCGCGGACGCGCTCGAGGTTGACGCCGAGGCTTTCGAGGACGCCGGCGGCGATGCCTTCGCCTTCGCGGACGAGGCCGAGGAGCAGGTGCTCGGTGCCGATGTAGCTGTGGTTGAGGCGGCGGGCCTCGTCGACGGCGAGTTCGATGACCTTCTTGGCACGGGGGGTGAGGCCGATTTCGCCGAGGACGGTGCGGTCGCCGCGGCCGATGATGAATTCGACGGCGGAGCGGACCTTGTTGAGTTCGACGCCGAGGTTGGCGAGGACTTTTGCTGCGACGCCGTCGCCTTCGCGGACGAGTCCCAGGAGGATGTGCTCGGTGCCGATGTAGTTGTGGTTGAAGCGGTGGGCCTCTTCCTGCGCGAGGGTCAGGACGCGCCGCGCCCGTTCTGTGAATTTGTCAAACCGATCGGCCATAGGTGTACTCCCTTCCCCTGGGTGCGCCCAAAGAACGTCTAGGAGCCGTCAGCAGTTTCCTCCTCTGTTGCGGCTTGTGCTTCTGCGGGGGCCGTTGCGGGCCCCTCATCTGTATTGTGCGGCATCGCGGCGGGCGGCGTCGCCCCGGTGGATTCCCGAGTTTCGTCTTCGGATTCCCCGGAGGCGGACTCGGGAGCGGGGGCTTCGGCGGGTGCCTCAGCGACGGCGGGGGCTTCGGCAGCCGCGGCTGGCTCGGCTGGGGCTTCGGCGGCGGGCTCGCGCGGGCCGACGGCCTGGGCGACGGTTTCGGCGAGGCCGTTGCCGGCATCGGCGTTTTCGAGGGCCTGGGCGAAGGCCGCGGCGAAGGCGGACATCGGCTCCGGGTCGCGGGCGACGGCCTGTTCGATGGCTTCCTGTGCGGTGCGCGGCTCGCGGCGGGCGGGCGCGGCGGAGGTGTCGCGCGGGGGCAGGCCGAACTGTTCGCGCACGTCATCCGGGTAATCGATGACGGAGCCATTGACATCGAAAACGAAGCCCATGGCCTCTGCATCGTTGCGGGCCTGGCGGAGGCTGAGCCCGAGGCGGTGGCGATCCTTTTCGATCCGGACGAGCTTGACGGGGACGACGTCGCCCTCCTTGACCACATCCTTCGGGTGCTGGATGCGGCGGTTGGAAAGCTCGGAGATATGGATGAGGCCTTCGACGGGGCCTTCGAGGCGGACGAAGGCGCCGAAGGGCATGAGCTTGGTGACGCGGCCGATGAGGATCTGGCCGACGACGAGGCGGTCGACGGTGGTGTCCCAGCGCTCAGGCTGGGCGCGCTTGATGGAGAGCGAGATTTTCTTGTTCTCGCGGTCGACTTTGAGGATGTAGACCTGGACTTCATCGCCGACCTGGAAGAGGTCGCGGGCCTTTTTCCCGCGCTCCCAGGTGAGCTCGGTCATGTGGGCGAGGCCATCGGCGCCGCCGACATCGACGAAGACGCCGAAGTCGGTAATGGAGGAGATGCGGCCGGTGCGGATCTGGCCTTCTTCGAGCTCGTCGAGGACGCGGTCCTTTTGTTCTTTGCGGACCTCGGCCATGGCGGCGCGCTCGGAGAGGATGACGCGGTTGCGCTTGCGGTTGAGCTCGATGACTTTGAGGCGGACGACCTGGCCGACGAGGTTGGCGAGCTGGTTGACCGCCTCGGGGTCGTCGCGGCGGACGGATTCGACCTGGGAGAGGGGGACGAAGGCGTTGACGCCATCGACATTGACGAGGAGGCCGCCGCGGTTGTGGCCGGTGACCTGGGCTTCGAAGATTTCGCCGGACTCGAAGCGGCGCTGGAGGATCTCCCAGCCCTCTTCGCCGCGGGCGCGGTCGAGGGAGACGATGGCGTGCCCTTCGGCGGTGGAGGGCTGAAGGACCATGACGCGGACGGTATCGCCGGCCTTGAGGCGGCTGGCGCCGTCGATGCCGAGGGAGAGCATCTCGTTGTGGGGGATGACGGCCTCGGTCTTGGTGCCGACATCGACGATGAGGCCATCGGGGGATGCGCCCATCACCATGCCCTCGATGATTTCGCCACGGCGGAGCTGGCCGCCAGACTGGGCGGTCTCGAGGTCGAGGAGGGCCCCCATGTCCATTTCGGCGTCGGGGGATGCGGTGGGCTGGGCGGTATCTGCTGACAAGTGCGGCTCCGTCTGGGGGCACGTCGCCCCGGGTGGTGCTCCCAGGGGTACGTGCCGGGTAAAGTGCGGGATTTCGAGTTCGATTGTACCAGCCCGGGATCCTAGCGGGAAACCGCCGCGGGGGTTGGGGCGGCGCCGCTGGGGGTTCGGGCCTATGGGTTGAAACGCTCGGGCGGGCGAGGAGTTACCATCCGCTCGGAGAGGGCCCGGGGAAAGAAATACCGCCTTGCGGCGGTGTGGAAAGTACCTGGCGGCGGCCTATTTTCCCACCCGGTTGCCCGGGCAGTATCGTGAGCGCTGAGGCGTTTCACTTCCGTGTTCGGGATGGGAACGGGTGGTTCCACCTCGCTCTAGCCACCAGATGGCCTAAGTATGCACGGAAGCCCAGGAACTAGGCAAGTGGCTGGGCTTGCGACTGGGACGCGAAGGCGGCACGCTCGCGGGCATGCGGACGCTGGGGGCATTCGCCGTCGGCTTGCTGGCGGGCGCCATCGGCGTGGCGCTGTGGTTTACGGTGGACCCGGACTTCGAGGCGGAGACGGAGGCGGTTGCGGGCGGAGGGAACATCACGGTCGCCTTCGATGAGCGGGCGCTGGCCATGCTGGTTGCGGAACAGGTGGCGACGCTGCCCGGGTTCGGCGAACGGCCCGCCGTTTCGGTGGAGGTGCTGCGCGAGGGGGTCATCGAGGTTGGGCTGGGGGCGGGGGTCGGTGGCGTCGGGGCGCGTGCCATGCTGGTGTTCGACCCAAATGTGGTTGAGGGACGGCTACGCCTGGATGTGGTGCGGGCGACGCTGGGCGAGCTGGCTGCGCCGGAGGTGGTGGTGGGGCTGATAGAGCCGCGCATCCAGGCGCGGATGGATGCGGCGGCGGGCGACCTGTCGTATCGGCTGGTGGCGATCCGGACGACGGACCGCCGGCTGACCCTGGAACTGGCAATTGAGTGAGGGCAGCGGCTAGATGCCGGTGCTGACGCCGATGAGGCGACCGATGCCGAAGGTGATAGCAGACGCGGCGAGCCCGAATGCGAGCATGCGGAGGCCGGAGTAGAGGATGGAGCGGCCGGTGAAGAGGGTGACCGCGGCGCCGAGGCCGAAGAGCCCGACGGCGCTCGCGACGGCGCTCGCAGCGACGCCGGCTGCACCAGAGAGGACGAGCCAGGGGATGACCGGGATGATGGCGCCGATGCTGAACGTGAGAAAGGAGGTGCCGGCGGCGACCCACGGATTGCCGGCCTCGTCCTCGGACATGCCGAGCTCCTCGCGGGCGAGGGTATCGAGGGCACGTTCGCGGTTGGCGAGGATGCGCTCGGCGGTGGCGCGCGCCTCTTCTTCGTCGAGGCCCTTGGCGCGGTAGATGAGGACGAGCTCTTCGAGCTCTTCGTCGGGCATGAGGTCGAGCTCTTCGCGCTCGACTTCGAGCTGGCGGGCGAAGGCTTCGGCAGAGCTACGCACGCTGACCCATTCGCCGAGGGCCATGCTGAGGGAGCCGGCGAGGAGGCCCGCGACACCGGCGAGAACGACGACGTCGCGCCCGGGGTTGGCGCCGGCGACGCCCATGACGAGGGAGAGGTTGGAGACCAGACCATCGTTGGCGCCGAGGACAGCGGCGCGGAGGGCGTTGCCGGTGCCGCTGCGGTGGCGGCCTTCGAGGCGGGCGATGTCGACCTCGACGGGACGGCCGCGGGTCGAGCGCGCAAGCTCACGGAAGAGGCGGGCGTGGGAGCGTTCGTCGCGGGGGAGGTTGGCCGCGACAGCCTCGGGCTGGTCGTCGTACATGGTGTAGGCGGACATCTCCATGCGGGTGACGATGGGGCTGACGGCGGCGGTGCCGAAGCGGCGGGCGAGCCAGCCCAGGAGGCGGACGCGGAGGGAGGGTCGGTACGCGGGGACCGGGGCACCGGCCTCGCGCAGTTTTTGCTCCCAGAGGGCGATGTGGCGGTCTTCGCTGGCGGCGAGGCGCTCGAATACCTGGCGCAGGTTGGGGTCCTTTTCGGCGCGGGCGAGGGCGCGATAGAGGGCGGCGCCGTCGACCTCGTCGCGGAGGTTGCGGCGGTAGCGTTCGAGATCGGCGGGGGATGCTGGCATAAGAATGAGTCTAAGCCGCGACCGATTCGACGTGCGCCTCGGGGACCTAATAGTCGGCGTTAGGTGCGGCTTCGGCGGCCATGGTGCGGGCAGGTTCGGCGAGCCACCAGCCCCAGGTGTCGTTCCGGCGGTGCTCGGCGAAGCGGGACCAGAGGCCGTGCTGGCGGAGGCGCTCGATCTCGGGCGCGAGCGATGCCTTGAGGTCGTGCACCCAGAGCGCGCCGCCGCGAGGGCGGTTATCGACGACTTCGAACCCGAGGGCGGCGGCGTAGGCCAGGAAGGCGGCCAGGAGGGTCGCGCGCCGCTCGGCGGGATCGGCCGACGAAGTGCCGGTACTGGGGATGGGCGGCAGGGGGGTGATGGCGCTGCCGGCAGGGGGCTCGTGGTCGCCGGCCGCCGGACCGGGCGCGGGGTGGGAGACGGCCACGGCGTGGTTGGGACCGTGCGGAGGGCCGGGGTCGGTACCGGGTGATCCGGGAGCTGGCGTCTCATCGGCTGGGGAGTCTTCTGGCGGGCAGGGCACGGGAATGCGCCGCCGGGCACGGATCGGGCACGGGGCGTCGCCGGCGGGTGGCCACTCGCGTGGCGCGGGGCGCTCGGGGGCGTCGCGAAGCCAGGGCTCGAGGAGGGACGCTGCGGGGCGCCGGCGGAGCTTCGACAGGGCCTTCTGTTCGATCTGGCGGATGCGCTCGCGGGTGACGCCGAAGTGCTGGCCGATTTCCTCGAGCGTGCGGGTGCAGCCATCGTCCAAGCCGAAGCGGAGGCGGATGACCTGCCGGGACCGGGGGTCGAGGCCGGCGAGGAGCGTGTCGATGGTCGCGCTGAGTGCCGTGGCTGAGACACGTTCGAGGGGGTCCACCGGTGCGGGGTCGACGAGGAGATCGGCGAAGACACAGCGCCGCCCACGTGGGGAGATGCGTGGGTTGGCGGCGGAGTAGACGGTATCGAGCGACCAGGTTGGCTGGACCGTGAACGAGACGGGAACGGGCAGGATGGTAGCGAGGAGGCGGTAATCGTCGTCGCTGTACACCGTGGGCGACCTCGCGTCGGTTTGGTCGTCTCGGATCGATGGTAGCTATCGCCGCCGTGCATCGGTCGGCGTGGCGGGCGCGAGGATACCGGACGGTGGCGACAGGATGTGTCGCGAAGGATCAGCTCTTGCGGTTGAAGGCGGCAGCTGCGGCGTCGACGCCTTCGGAGAGGATGACCTCGATGGCGTCGCAGGCGCGGGCCACGGCGGCTTCGATGCGTTCGCGGTCGGCAGGCGTGGGCGGGCTGAGGACCCAGTCGGCGACGACATCGGGATCCCAGCTTGGTTCACCGCCGACGACGGGGCGGCCGATGCCGATGCGGACGCGGATGAAGTCGAGGCCGGCGTGCTGGGCGATGCTCTTGAGTCCGTTGTGTCCGCCGTGGCCACCACCGGCGCGGATGCGGAGGGCGCCGGCCGGGAGGTCGAGTTCGTCGTAGGCGACGATGGTGCGCTGGAGGGTGCAGCCGGTCCACTGGAGGGCCTGGGCGACGGCCTTGCCGCTGAGGTTGACGTAGGTTTTCGGCTTGACGAGTGCGACACGCTGGCCCTGGAGGGTGCCGACGCCGATGTGCATGAGGCTGCCGACGGCTTTGGGCTGGGCGCCGGCGCGGCGGGCGAGGGCGTTGATGACCCAGAAGCCGACGTTGTGGCGGGTGCGGGCGTACTGTTCGCCGGGGTTACCGAGGCCGACGATGAGCCAGTCGGCCTGGAAGCGGGGGCCGGGGCCGCCGAGCACTCTGCGGAAGGGCATGGGTGGGAGTGTGGCACGGGGCGGGCGTTGGCCCAACCGGGGGCTGGCGCGCTCGCGTAGAATCGGGGCATGCCGCTGGTGGAGGCGCTCACCGGGCTGCTGTTCGGGAGCCTGTACGCGGGCGCGGTGTGGGTCATCGCGCTGGCTCTGGCGATCCCGTACGCGGCCTGGGTGGGGCTGCGGAAGCTGGCACGCGCAATTGGAGGGAACGGGCATGGCGACGCGAGCACAGGTGGATGAGCTGCTCCAGAAGATGGCCGAGGAGCGGGCACGGCTGATAGCGGTGGCGACGGCGCTGACGCCGGAGGAGGCGCTGCGCGTGCCGGTTGATGCGGAGGGCGAGGAGCAGTGGACGGCGCTGGAGCAACTGGCGCACCTGTGCGAAATGGAGCGGACGTACGACGCGTGGGTGCGGGCGGCGCTGCGGGAGGAGAACCCGGACCTGGGGAAGGTGCCGTGGCAGACGGTGCCGATCCCGGTGGAGGAGGCGAATCGGTACACGGTGGCAGACCTGCTCCAGCAGCTGGAGCTGGAGCGGCGGTACACGCTGGGGCTCATTGATGGGATGCGGCTGGAGGACTTCGACCGGGTGGCGACGAGCCCGATGTTCGGCACGCTGACGGTGCTGCAGTGGCTGCGGTCGTTCTACCGGCACGACCGGCAGCACACGGCGCAGATCGAGGGGCGGTCGAGCGACTACCAGCCGAACTTCAAGGGGAAGGAGCCGAACCAGCGCCGGGCGCGGCTGGAGCTGGTCGCGCGGCGGCAGGCGGAGCGCCAGGGCGGATAGGCGCCGGGTTCAGGCGGAATCGCGCAGGCGGCCGCGTGCCGTGGGCAGCGGTTCGAGGACGACAGGCACCACCGTGCGGCGGCCGCAGTGTGCGCACACGCGGATGCGGATGGCGCGGGTGCGGGCCTCGACGAGGTAGCGCCACTCGTGCTGGCAGGGGCGGGCGGTGGTCTCCATAGCCCGGATGATGGCAGACACAGATGAACGCGATGTTGCCGCGGGCGAGGGAAGGGAAAGACGAGGGGGAGGGCCGCGGTGCTCGTTGCCCGTGCTCGGATGGGGGCCCTATAGTACCCGGCAGCCCCATGCTCATCGATATCCACAGCCACACGTGGCCGCGTTCGCACGATAGCGTACTGAACCCGGATGACCTGATAGTCCGCGCCAAGGCGGCGGGGCTGGACGCGATCGTGTTCACGGAGCACGACACGGTGTGGGATTACAAGGCGATCGAGGAGCTGCGGGCGAAGCACAATTTCCTGGTGCTGGCGGGGGTAGAGATCTCGACGGACGACGGGCACATCCTGGCGTTCGGGATCGACAAGTATGTGTTTGGGATGCATCGGTCGCGCGAGCTGGCCTCGTACGTGGAAAAGGTGAACGGGGCGCTGATTGCGGCGCACCCGTATCGGCGGCAGATGCCCTGGTTTTCGCGCAACGACGATGAGTACCGGGCGGCGCTGGAGAAGGCGGCGCGAAACCCGGCGTACCAGTACGTGCAGGGGCTCGAGGAGATTAACGGGCGGGGTTCGGATAAGGAGAACGAGTTCTCGCAGCGGCTGTGCGAGATGATGCACCTGCCCGGGACGGGCGGGACGGACTCGCACGCTATCTCGGACATTGGCAAGTGCGCCACGTATTTTGAGCGGGAGATCCGGGACGAGCGGGAGCTGATCGAGGAGCTGCGGGCGGGCCGGTTTTACGCGGTGGACCTGCGTTCGGGGAAGCCGGTGGCGGTGCGGGATCAGCTGCGACCGATGCGGTAGGCGGACGGCCGAATTCGTCATGGCGGAGATGCTAGGCGGTGGGCTCTTCTTCACACAGGGAGGGGCCGAATAGTAGTATGCGAAGCGCCCACGTGGCAGGAACGCAGCATCCCCGACGGGAGAGGAGCCCCGAATGGCCTACGTAATCACGGAACCCTGCATCGACGTCCAGGACCAGGCGTGCGTTGAGGTGTGCCCGGTCGACTGCATCCACTTCGACGAAGGCGAAGACCGGATGCTGTACATCAATCCTGACGAGTGCATCGACTGCGGCGCCTGCGAGCCCGCCTGCCCCGTGACGGCGATTTTCGCGGAGGATGACGTGCCTGCCGATCGGGCCGTGTACAAGGAGATCAACGCGCTGTGGTACAGCGACAAGGCCGCGGCGCGGGCGAAGGTGGCGGAGCTGAAGCCGGCCTGATTTTCCCAACGGGAGGTTTCCTGGGAGGGAGCCGCCAAGGCGGTGGCTCCCTCTTTTGCCGGGCGCGCGGCCGCGGCTTGACCCTGTGGCGGGCTCGGCTAGATTGGATCGAGGTGTGCCACGTATCGAGCGTGGCGGTGAGGTAGTTCCATGGCTGAACGGGTAACGATCGAGGCTGCCCCGCGGACTGTGCTGGGCAAGCAGGTGAAGCGGCTGCGAGAGGCCGGGCGGCTGCCGGCGAATGTCTACGGTAAGGGGCTGACCTCGCAGGCGATTGAGATTGATGCGCGGGCCTTCGCGAAGACGATTAAGTCGGCGGGGTTGCGTGCGATGATCGAGCTGCGCGTGGCGGGCGAGGGGTCGCCGCGGTACGTGATCCTGCGCGGGATCTCGCGTGCGCACGGGACGGGCGAGCCGATTCACGTGGACTTCTTCCAGGTGGACCCGGAGCGGCCGATCACGGCGAATGTGCCGCTGCGGCTGGTGGGCGAAGCGCCGGCGGTGCGCGACCTTGCGGGGACCCTGCTGCCCGGGCTGGAGATCGTCTCGGTGCGGTGCCGGCCGCTGGATATCCCGGACACCATCCCGGTGGATATCGCGCCGCTGAAGGGGTTCGACTCGGTGCTGACGGTGGGCGACATCACGCCGCCGCCCGGTGTCGAGATCCTGACAGACCCGTCGATCGTGGTGGCCTCGGTGGCGAAGCCGCGCATCCGCGGCCAGCGCGGAGGCTAGCGCTGACGTTGCGTGGCTGAGCGAACGTACCCGGCGGACCAGGCTGAAGCCGGGCTGCGGCTCTTCCTCGGCTGGTTTGGGCCGCACTATGCCCGGAGTGTTTCGCTCGAGGACGCGGCATCCGACGGGACGACGCTGACCGGGAGCGTGGTGGTGGGGCGGCGGTGGAGGCTGCAGACGACGGTGGTGAATCTCTTCGGGCCGGATGCGACGGTGGCGTGGGAGGCTGCGCGGGCAGCGATCGAGCGGCGCCTCGACGCGGAGGGTCGGGCGCTGGCGATCTGGGTGCCACGGGGCGCGGTGCCACCATCCGAGGAGCCGGGCCTTTCGCACCTGGTGCTGGCCCTGGAGGCCGCGCGGCGGCTCGACGACGGTCGGCTCGAGTTCTGCCGGCCGGTGGAGCTGTACCTGCGGCGGGTCGATCGCACGGGCTCGGTGGTGACGGTGCTGGGCGGGCTCGCGGGCCACTGGGCGCGGTTCACGAACCGGGTGCCGGGGACGTTCCAGTTGCAGTCTGGTGCGCTGTTTCGGCTGCCGGCGGAGGAGGCGCGGCGGGAGGAGCTGTTCGAGCGGATTGTGATGGCCTCGCAGCAGCCGGATGTGGATGAGAGCGTGGTGATCGCAGCGGAGGATTGCTGGACGGCCAATGACCTGGGAACGGGTGGGAGCTGCGTGCTGGGCACGCCTGCGCCGGAGAACGATGCGTGGAGTGCTTCGCTGCGGCGGAACCTGCGACGACTGCTGAAGGCGGCGCAGGAGCGGCCCGCGGGGGGCGAGTTCGACGCCCGGGCGCTGGTGATCGCTGGGCCGGCGACGTATGCGGAGGAGGAGAAGCTTTCGTGGGCACTGCGAGGGATGGACCCGGCGCTGTACGCGGGATACGACATCCTGGCAGTGATTGCGGACGGCGTGGTGAAGCCGATCCTGCAGCCGGGCCGGTCGGTACTGCCGTGGGACGCGCCCTTGCGCTGATCACCACTCAGCCGGCAGGGTAGGGGCGGCACGGCGTTGTGCCACCCTGGGGGTAGCGCGATGGCGATCAGGCGTGTTGGGTTCATTGGCCTGGGGATCATGGGCGGACCGATGGCGGCGAACCTGCTGAAGGCCGGGTTCGAGCTCACGGTGTGGAACCGAACACCGGAGCGAGCTGCACCGCTGGCGGAGGCGGGGGCGCGGGTGGCGAGCGGACCGGCAGAGGTGGCGGCCGCCGCCGAGGTGACGATTACCTGCGTGACGGCCTCGCGGGATGTGGAGGAGGTAACGCTCGGCCCGGGCGGCATCATCGACGGCGCAGCGCCGGGGAGTATCGTCATCGACTGCTCGACGATCTCGCCGGAGACGGCGAAGCGCGTGCACGAGCGGCTTGCGGAGCGGGGCATCGCAGCGCTCGATGCGCCGGTCTCGGGCGGTGACGTGGGCGCGAAGGCCGGGACGCTGGCGATCATGGTCGGGGGCGAGGCGGAGACGTTCGAGCGCGCACTGCCTGTGCTTGCGGCGATGGGGAAGACGATCGTGCACGTTGGGCCAGCCGGGGCCGGCCAGGTGGTGAAGCTGTGCAACCAGGTGGCCGGCGGGCTCAACCTGCTGGCGATGGCGGAGGCGGTGACACTCTGCCGCCGCGCGGGGGTGGACCCTGCGAGGATGCTGGAGGTGGTCTCGGCGGGAGCTGCGGGCTCGTGGATGCTGCAGCACCTTGGGCCGCGGGCGCTGGCGGGGGATTTCGCGCCGGGCTTTATGGTGGACCTGATGCAGAAGGACCTGGGGCTGGTGCTGGAGGCGGCACACGCGACCCACACGCCGCTGCCCGGGACCGCGCTGGTGCGGCAGCTTTTCGAGATGCTGCAGGCGCGGGGACGGGGGCGGGACGGGACGCAGGCGATCCTCGATGCGGTGGGCCTGCTGGCGGGAGACGAGCGCAGCGGCTAGCTAGGCGACCGAGGGGCCATCGGTATCGCTGCTGCCGCGGAGGAGCGGGACGACGGCAGCGGGACGGTGCCTGGACGAGAGCTGCTGATCGGCGGCGGCGAAGAGCTCGGCGGCGTCGCAATCGACGCCGGTGGCGACGCCGAAGCTGAGGGCAAGCGGGACGAGATCGGCCCATTCGGCGAGCTGGCGCCGTTCAATTTCCTGGGCGATGCGGCGTGCGATGAGGCGGCCGAGGGCGAGGTCTGCGCCGGGGAGGATGATGCCGAAGTCGTCGCCGCCAATGCGGGCGGCGAAGTCGGCGCCGCGGATGCAGTGGGCGATGACGGCGGCGGCGCGGCGGAGCATGTCGTCGCCGGTGTCGTGGCCATGGGCCTGGTTGACGAGGCGGGTGCCGACGACGTCAGCGAGAACGAGGGTGACGGGCTCGCGAGTACCGCGGCGGGTCTGGCACTCCTCGCGGAGACGTTCGTCGAAGGCATGGCGGTTGTAGAGGCCGGTGAGGTGGTCGGTACGGGCCTCGCGCTCGAGCCAGCGCACCATGGTATCGCGGCGGCGGAGGGTCCGGTTTTCTTCGACGGCGGCGATGATGCGCAGGGCGAGCTGGCCGGCATCGAGGTGGCGAACGGCGAGGAAGTCGTGGGCGCCGAGCTTGAGCGAGGGGATGGCCTCGAGTTCGAACTGGTCATCGAGGAGGAGGACTACGGCGACGTCGGTGCGGCGTTCGCGGAGGGTGCGGACGAGGGGGGACTGGGGGTCGAGCCAGAGCGCGGCGTAGACGAGGGCGGCATCGTAAGCGCCTTCGTCGAGGAGGCTGACGGCATCAGCGGGGTCGCGGGCGGCCTGGGGGAGGAAGCGGGGCGAAGCTTCGAGGATGGAGCGGACGGCGCGTACGCGTTCGGCGTCGTCATCGACGATGAGGACGCGGAGTGTGCGCGGCGGTGCGGCCGAGGCTGGGAGGTGTGCCGTCATCCTATGGTCCCTGTTCTGAGAATCGGCCGGGACTCGACAGAATTGAGGCCCGCAGGGCAAATCGCCTGCGGGCCCGGGGGCGGGAGGTGGCCGGCGCCTAGTAGTCGCGGCCGGGGATCTTGATGTCGTCGGCGGGTGGTGCCGGGTTAGGGATGCCGGCCATGAGCTGGGTGGGCACGAGCATGCGGAGTTCGTCGAGGGTCCATTTGCCGTGCTTGTAGATGTTGCGGAAGGGCGGGTAGAGGTCGGCGAGGAGGCCGATGTGGCCGCCAGCGACCTGGAAGATGCGGCCGTTGATGTTCCACGCCTCATCGAGGAGGAGGTAGATGGTCATGGGCGCGACCATATCGGGGGTGCGCATGGCCGCGGCCTCCTCGGCGGCGCGGTTGGCGGCTGCCTGGGGTGGGCCGCCGGCGGCTGCGATGCCGCGCTGGGCGCGGAGTTCGCGTGCGGACTGCGGGACGGTGGCGGTGAGGCGGGTTTGGGCGCCGGGGGCGATGCAGTTGACGGTGACGCCGTAGCGGCCGAGGTCGCGGGCGGCGACGCGGGTGAGGCCGGCGACGCCGGCCTTGGCGGCGCCATAGTTCGCCTGGCCGGAGTTGCCCTGGAGGCCGGAGACGGAGCTGAAATTGACGATGCGGCCGTAGCGCTGCTGGCGCATGATGACGGAGGCGGGCTTGATGGTGGTGAAGTGGCCCTTGAGGTCGACGCGGATGACGTCGTCCCACTCTTCCTCGGTGAGGTTGAAGATCATGCGGTCGCGGAGGATGGCGGCGAGGTTGATGAGGCCATCGAGGCGGCCCCAGGTATCGAGGGCGGTGCGGATGACGCTTTCGCCGCCTTCCATGGTGGAGACATCGGCGAAGTTGGGGACGGCTTCGCCGCCCATTTTGCGGATTTCTTCGACGACCTGGGCTGCAGGGCCGTCGTCGTGGCCGGAGCCATCGGGGTTGACGCCGGGGTCGTTGACGACAACGCGGGCGCCTTCGGATGCGGCGAGGAGGGCACATTCGCGGCCGATGCCACGGCCGGCGCCGGTCATGGCGATGACCTTACCCTCGAGGAGGTTGCCCATGGTTCGGTGCTCCTGTGGTGCTAGGCGGTGATGACGACGGTGGCGGAGCCGGGGGTGGTTTTCTTGCCCTCGGGGTTCTCGGTCCAGATTTCGAGGTCGACGAGTTTTTCGCCGTTTTCTTCGTACTTCCGGGTGACGATGCCGCGGCAGATGATGTCCTGGTTGGGGAAGTCCATGCCGCGGTAGCTGCAGCCGAAGCGCTTGATTTTGCCGTTGCGGCCGAGCCAGTCGTGGAGGAGCTGGCCGAGGAAGGCGTGCTTGAGGGCGCCGTGGACGATGATATCGGCGAGGCCGGTGCTCTTGGCGAAGTCCTTGTCGTAGTGGATCTGGTAGAAGTCGCCGGAGGCTGCGGCCCAGAGGACGAGCTGCTGGGTGGAGCAGTTTTTCTTGAGCTCGGGGATGGCCATGCCTTCGGTGATGTCGTTCCAGGTGACGGACATGCGGGGATACCTCCGGGGTCAGTAACGGATGGCGGTGCCGGTCATGACGGCGACGACGCGGCCATCCTGGTTGCGGTACACGGTCTTGGTGGTGGTGATGAGCATCTGGCCGATGCTGCCTTCGCGCTCTTCGTAGCTGGCGACGTGGGAGGTCGCGGTGAGGATGTCGCCGGCGCAGATGTCGTCGAAGTACTCGATCTCGGTGCCGCCGTTGAGGATGCGGTTGAGGGGGCGGCTGGGCTGGGGGCCGGCCTCGCGGCCGCGGCGGGCGCCGGCTGCGGGATTGTAGACGGGCGTGCCGAGGTAACCAGGAGGGGCGACGAGGGAGCGGTAGCCGGCGGCGCGAGCGGCGGCTTCGTCGTAGAAGATAGGGTCGGTGTGGCCGACGGCGCGTGCGAACATGCGGACGGACGTCTTTTCGACTTCGAGCGTGTAGGGTTCGGACTCTTTGCCGATATAGGCGCGCATCTCATCGGTGATGAGTGGCGTCTTCTCCTGTGTCACGGGCTGCTCCTTGGGAGAGATGGTGCGGGGCGAACGATACGCGAGGAGGCGTGGGCTCTCAACGGGATTTCGCGCGCGGCCGCGGGTGGCTAGAATCCGGCAATGGCGTTTCTCGAGTTTCCAGCAGGGTTCCAGTGGGGGGTCGCGACGGCGGCCTACCAGATCGAGGGCGCGGTTCAGGAAGACGACCGCGGCGTGACGATCTGGGATACGTTTGTGCGGCAGCCCGGCCGGGTGCAGGGCGGCGATACGGGGGATGTGGCGTGTGATCACTACCACCGGTACCGAGATGACATCGAGTTGATGGCGCGGCTGGGCATCCAGACGTACCGCTTCTCGCTGGCGTGGGCGCGGATTTACCCGTTTGGGCGCGGCGCGGTGAATGAGAAGGGGCTGGCGTTTTACGACCGGTTGATCGATGCGCTGCTGGAGCGAGGGATTCAGCCGGCGATCACGCTGTACCACTGGGACCTGCCGCAGGCGCTGCAGGACATCGGCGGGTGGGCGAACCGTGAGGTGGTGGAGGCGTTCGCGACCTACGCGAAGACGGTGTTCGACCGGTACGCGGACCGGGTGACGCGGTGGATCACGCTGAACGAGCCGATCGTGTTCACGGAGATGGGGCACCGGACGGGGGTGATGGCGCCGGGTATCCGCGACCTGGGGACGTACGGGCGTGCCATCCACCATGCGCTGCTGGCACACGGACGGGCGGTGCAGGTGTTCCGGGAGGGCGGCTACCGGGGCGAGATTGGGATCACGAACGCGAACACGTTCTACGAGCCGGCCGATGATTCGCCGGAGACGGCCGCAGCGGTGGAGCGGGCGCGAGACTTCGACACGCGGCTGTTCCACGGGCCGGTTTTCGGCCGGGGATACCCTGCATCGGTGGTGAAGCATTTCGCGGAGCGCGGGGTGCCGCTGCCGATTGCGCCCGGGGACATGGAGGTCATCGCGACGCCGACGGATTTCCTGGGGGTGAACCTGTATTCGCGGGGGTTGATCCAGCCGGCGAACAACAGCGTTGGGTTCACGTACGCGCCGCCGCGGCTGCCGCTGCTGCCGATGGGATACGAGGCGGCGCCGCACGCGCTGGGGGCGTTCGTGCGGTGGATTTCGAAGGAGTACGACCGGCCGCGGATCTACATCACGGAGAACGGGGTGTGCGACAACACGGAGCCAGACGAGAACGGAGTGATCGACGACCGGACGCGGCAGGAGCTGCTGCGGGGTTTCTTGGCGGGGCTGCACGGCGCGATCGAGGACGGCTGTGACGTGCGGGCGTACTACCAGTGGTCGCTGATGGACAATTTTGAGTGGGCGTTCGGCTACAGCAAGCGGTTCGGGATTGTGTACACGGACTACCGCACGCTGGCGCGGATCCCGAAGAAATCGGCGGAGATGTACGCTGACATCATCCGCCGAAACGGCCTGGAGGCCTGAGCGGGATTAGAGCAGCTGCTCGATCGCTTCGATGACCTCGGGGGCATCGGGGGCCGTGCGGGGATCGAACTTGCGCACGACGTTGCCTTCGCGGTCCACGAGGTACTTCTGGAAGTTCCAGAGAACTTCGCCACCGATGGGTTCGGGCAGGGAGGTGAGGACCCGGTAGAGGGGATGCATGGCATCGCCCTTGACGGAGATCTTGGCGAACATGGGGAAGGTGACGCCGTAGTTGAGCTCGCAGAAGGAGGCGATCTCTTCGTTGGAGCCGGGTTCCTGGCCCATGAAGTCGTTGGCGGGGAAGCCGAGGATTTCGAAGCCGCGGTCGCGATAGCGGTCGTAGAGGGACTGGAGGGCGGCGTACTGGGGGGTGAGGCCACACTTGCTGGCGGTGTTGACAATCATGAGCACCCTGCCGCGGTAGCGCTCGAGGGGCTCTTCGGTGCCATCGATGCGGTGCACGGTGTGGTCGAGAACCATGGTTTCCTCCGTAGGGGCGTGGAATAGCATCGATCGTAGCAGGGCGGCGGCGCGGCAGGTGGGCTCGCAGTCTTTTCAGTCGGAGGCGAACCAGGAGGAGCAGCCGACGACGGTGAGCTGGAGGAGGGGGCGGGCTTCGAGCTGCATGGCCCGGTACTGGGGGTAGCGCTGGCGGAGGGCGTCGAGGGCGGCGGGCCATGCGTCGCCGCGGTCGAGGACGGCGCCGCGGAGGTCGAGGCGGACCCACGCGAGCTGGCTCCAATCGGACTCGTAGTGGTGGACCAGGAGGGTGGCGCGCGGGTCGCGGCGGAGATTGGCGACGCGGACGAGCTCGCCGGGACGCTTCGGCTTCTCGTCGACGGCGATGGCGAGGTCGATGCCGCGCTCGGTGGGAACCAGGGCGAAGCAAGCAGGCACGAGGTGCGGCCGGCCGGCGGGGCCGAGGGTCGCGAGGCAGGCAATCGGCTCGGCGGCGAGGAGTGCGAGTTCGCGGGGTTGGAGCTGGGTGCGGGGCATGGCCGGTTCCTCCGGGTTCGTGGTGTGGGCGATCATGGGGTAGAGTGCGAAGCAATGAGCCGGGCGGTGCTGGCTGCGGACCTGGGCGGGACCCACCTGCGGGCCGCGGTGGTGGACGCGGGTGGGCGGATCGTGCACCGCGTGGATCGCCCGACGCCGGTGGCGGGGTCGCCGGCGGAGATGGCGGCGCTCGTTGCGGCGCTGCTGGAGATGACGGCCCGGGAGGCAGGGGCGGCACCCGCAGCGGCGTGTATTGCAACTGCGGGGCTGGTGAATGCGGACGCGGGGAAGGTGATCCTGGCGCCGAACATCCCGGGATTCCGGAATGTGGTGCTGACGACGCCTGTGGCTGAGCGGCTGGGGATTCCCGTGTTTATCGAGAATGATGCTTCTGCGGCAGCGCTCGGGGAGTTTCGGTTCGGCGCGGGGCGCGGGGTGCGGCACTTGCTGCACGCGACGTTGGGGACCGGGATTGGCGGCGGGATCGTGATCGACGGGCGGCTGTACCGGGGGGCGCAGGGCCTGGCGGGGGAGATCGGGCACATCATCATCGACCCGGCGGGGCCGCGGTGCACGTGTGGCTCGCGCGGGTGCCTGGAGGCGCTGGTCGGCGGGGTGGCGTTTGCGGCGCGGGCGCGGAAGCTGCTGACGCTGGGGAAATCGGCGGCGTTGCGTGAGCTGGTGGGCGACCGGGAGCCGACGGCAGCGGACCTGGCGGAGGCGGCGCGCCGGGGCGACGCAATGTGCGAGGCGGAGATTCGGAATGGCGGGCACATCCTAGGGCTGGGGCTCGGGAGCCTGGTCAACGTATTGAACCCGGAGCTGGTCACGCTTTCGGGCGGTTTGCTGGCGATGGGCGAGATGCTGCTGGGGCCGATGCGGGAGGCGATGGGGTCGCTGGCGTATGGGCCGGCGGCCGGCGCCCTAGTGCGGCTGAGTGAGCTGGGAGAGGATACGGGACTGCTGGGGGCGGCGGCAGTGGCGTTCGAGCGGCTGGAGGCGTTGGACCGAGCCGCGACGTAGGGCGAGCGAGGCACGAGCCACGAGCCGGGGAACGCCCGGAGACGGGCGGAAGCCCGCGGGTGCGGGCCTCCGTGGGTGTGCGCTCGGTGGAGGTGGGTGCCGGAGCTAGATGCGCCCGGCCATGCTGCGCAGGCGGCGGATGCGCTCGTCCAGGCGCGGGTGGGTGCTGAAGAGGTTGGCGAGCCCTTCGCCGCGGAAGGGGTTGGCGATGTACAGCGCGGAGACGGCCTCCTGGGCTGGCGTGGGTTCCATGGGCATGGCGCTGATGCCCATCTTGAGCTTCTCGAGGGCGCTGGCGAGGGCGAGGGGGTCGCGGGTGACGCGCGCGCCGGTTTCATCGGCGGCGTACTCGCGGGAGCGGCTAATGCCGAGCTGGAGGAGCGTCGCCGCGATGGGGGCGATGAGGATGACGAGCAGGGCGACGAATGGGTTCTGATCGCGGTCCCGGCCGCCGAAGAGGCTGGTCCACATGAGGACCTGGGCGATCATCGAGATGGCGCCGGCGATGGTGGCGACGATGGAGCTGGTGAGGATGTCGCGGTTCTTGACGTGGGCCATTTCGTGGCCGATGACGGCGCGGAGTTCGCGCTCATCGAGGAGACGGAGGATGCCGGTGGTGAAGGCGACGACGGCGCGGCTGGGGCTGCGCCCGGTGGCGAAGGCGTTGGGCGAGGCGTTCTCGACGATGTAGACGCGGGGCATGGGCATGCCGGAGGCGCGTGCGACCTCGCGCACCATGGCGTAGAGGCGCGGGTGCTCGGCTTCGGTGATTTCGCGGGCGCCCGCCATGGCGAGGGCCACACGGTCGCTAAACCAGTAGGCGAAGAAGTTCATGACGCCGGCGAAGATGAGGAAGAGCATCGCTCCGCCGGTGCCACCGACGAGGCCGCCGATCGCAACGAGGAGGCCGGTGAGGGCAGCGAGGAGGATGGTCGTCTTCAGGAAGTTCATGGTCGAGATTGGCTAACCTCCGTGATCAAGTATAGGCGAGCGGGGCACGGCGGAGGCGGAAAGGGGCGGTAAGTGGCGGGGCAAGGCGACTTTTCTTTCGGGGATCGAATGTGCACCTGGGGCTCGTACCCAGTGTACCCGCCTGACACCCGGGCGGGGAGACCCCACTCCCAGGGGGTTTGCATGAGCTTGGCACGATGGAGGATGGCCGCAGTCGCGACGGTTGTGGCCGCGGTGTCGCTGGCGCTGGTCGCGTGCGGCGGCGATGACGACGAAGACGAGGCGACGCCGATCCCGACCGCTCCGGCGGCGACGGCGGACATTGTGGAGACGGCCGTGGCGGCCGGGAACTTCACGACGCTGGCCCGGGCACTCGAGGCCGCGGGGCTGGTGGAGACGCTGAAGGGCGAGGGGCCGTTCACGGTGTTCGCGCCGACGGATGCGGCGTTTGCTGCGCTGCCGGCGGGGACGCTCGATGCGTTGCTGGCCGACCGGGAGCAGCTCACCAAGGTGCTGACGTACCACGTGGTGGCCGGCCGGGTGACCTCGGAGCAGGTGGCGATGATGAGTTCGGCGACGACGGTCGAGGGGTCGACGGTGCGCATCACGGTCGACGGCGGCCAGGTGAAGATCAACGATGCGACGGTGACCACGGCGGACGTCGAGGCCTCGAACGGGATCATTCACGTCATCGACAGGGTGTTGCTGCCGGAGTAACGGCGCGACTGCATGACCACGCCACGCCGGCGGGCGCCCCGTGCAGGGGGCGCCCGCCGAGCGTGGGTGGGGCGAGGCGCGGGCGAGGAGCGAGGACTAGCGGGCGTAGCCGTGGTACTCGGGGTTGGGGAGCACACCTGCGCCGCTCATGAGGCGGTTGGTGAAGTTGAACATGGCGGTGACTTCGACGATGTCCCAGCAATCTTCGTCGCTGAAGCCGACGGCGCGGAGCTCATCGATGTCGTCCTCGGTGACGGTGACGGGGTCGAGGGTGAGCTTGACGGCGAAATCGAGCATGGCCATGTGCTTTTCGGAGAGGCCGGCCTTGCGGTAGTCGAGGGTGATGCGGTCGCCGAGGACGGGGTCTTTGAGGATGGCGCGGAGTGCGGCGCCGTGGCTGGTGAGGCAGTAGAGGCACTGGTTTTGCATGGAGACGACGACGGCGATCATCTCCCGTTCGGCCTTGCCGAGGCCGGGGGTTGGTTCCATGACGGCCTGGTAGTGGGCCCACCACTTGAGCATGCGGTCGCCGCGCCAGGCGAGCGCGCGGAAGACGTTGGGGATGAATCCCATGCGCTGTTCGATCTGGTCGACGATGGTGCGGGCTTCGTCGGAGAGTTGGTCGCGCTCGAGGACGGGGAACCAGGAGATGCGGTCGCTGCTCATGGGCGAAGGGTGCGCCTGCGGCGTGGGAAGATCAACCGGCCACCTCCGGGTCAGTTGACGCGCGGGTCTTCCGGCGCCCAGGCGAACAGGGCGAGGCGGCCGGGCTGCCGACGGAGGACGCGACGCCAGAGGGTGGCCGGGTCGGGAGTGAGGGCATCGTCGGGCTCGGCCGGGACGACGAACCAGGCTTCTTCGGCGATTTCGCGTTCGAGCTGGCCTGCACCCCAGCCGGCGTAACCGGCGAAGATTCGGACGGCGGTGAGATCCTCGCGGTAGCTTTCGACGGGGCGGGAGAGGTCGAGGAGGGCGAGGTCGCCGATGATGCGGTTGGCGGGGCTCATGCCGGGGTGGTAGCGGCCGAGGACGAGCGCTGCGTTCCGTTCGACGGGGCCGCCCTGGAAGATGACGGGCGGGTCGGCGGCGAAGGGCGCCCACTGGGGCAGGTGGTCGGCGACGGGGGCTTCGGTGATGGGGCGGTTGAGGACGAGGCCCATGGCACCGTCGTCATCGTGCATGCAGAGGAGGACGACGGTGCGGAAGAAGTTGGGGTCGACGAGGGAGAGGGTGGCGACGAGGAGCCTGCCGGCGAGGGATTCGGTCACGCAAGGAATGTTCGCCGACGTTCCCGGGTTCGGCCAGTGCTAGCCGATGCGTAGCCCGTACGCCTTGTTTGCCTCGGCGAAGAGGGCCCGGACCAGGGCCATGAGTTGCTCACACAGCGTGAGCATGCGCGCGACGAGGGAAAGTGGGAGCCCAGGCTGAGGATGGTGGTCGAGGCTCTTGAGGAGGGTCCGGAGGTGGTCCAGTGCGTCGCGTGCGCCGAGGAGGGAGCGTCGAAGTTCGAGGCGTGAGGAGACATCGGCTGGGGGGATATAGGATGCCGCGCATGCAATGTGAGCCAGGACGTTGACGCCGGCGTCGGCCACCTGGGCACCGTAGAAGCGGTGGCGGCCGAGTCCGCGCTCGAGGTCGAGCGCGGACTCTGGGAGCTCGTGCGCGAGTGTGTGCGCGAGCTGCACGAGGCTTCGAAGGTCCCCCGGTATGGCCATCAGCCGGATTCCGCGTTTGCCGTGTTCACCTGCCTAGGGGGATCGTCGGCCATGGTCGGGAAGTTCCTGATCAGGATTTCCCGGACTTTTCGACAGGAGCTTCGGGGTCAGCGGCTCCTTCGGTCTTCGATGATGCCCCCTGCGGCGAGGCGTTCGAGGTCGGCGGGGGCGAGGCCAAGTTCGGCCTGGAGGATGGCGCCAGTGTGCTCGCCGAGGAGGGGAGCTGGGTGGAGCTCGACGTCGGAGTCGCTGAGGTGGATTGGCGGGGCGAGGAGCTGGAATTCGCCGACGGTGGGGTGGTGAACGGTGCGGATCATGTTGCGTGCGCGCAGGTGGCGGTCGGCGAGGATGTCCTCGGTATCGAAGACGGCGCTGCAGGGGACGCCGGCGCTGGCGAGGTGCTCCATGGCTTCGAACTTGGTGCGCTGGCGGGTCCAGCTGGCGATGATCTCCCAGAGCTCGTCGCCGTGGGCGTGGCGGTCGCGGACGGTGGCAAAGCGGGGGTCGGCGCCGAGCTCGGGCCGATCGATGGCGGTGATGAGGGCGTCCCACATGCGGGTGGTGACGACCATGATGTAGATGTAGTCGTTCGGTCCGCCGGGGGCGCAAGGGTAGAGATCGGTGGGGACGACGGTGCGGTTGCCGCGGCGCTGGATGGGGCTGGCGCGCCACTCGCGCTGGGCCATCGATTCGCGCATGAAGTTGGCGATGACTTCCTGCATGGCGATTTCGACGACCTGGCCGCGGCCGGTGCGCTGGCGCTGGATGTAGGCGGCGAGGATGCCGAGGGCGGCGTGGACGCCGGAGCCCGTATCGCCGAAGGTAGCGCCGGGCCGCATGGGCGGGCCATCGGGCTCGCCGGTGACGCTGAAGGCGCCGCCGGCCGCCTGGGCGACCATATCGAAGCATTTGTAGTGGGCGTAGGGGCCGGAGGTGCCGAAGCCCTTGATGGTGGCGTAGATGATGCCTGGGTTGATGGCGCTGAGGGTGTCGTAGCCGAGGCCGAGTTTCTCCATGGTGCCGAGGGTGAAGTTCTCGACGACGACATCGAAGCGGGGGACGAGGCGGAGGAAGAGATCGCGGCCTTCGGGGGTATCGAGGGCGATGGCGACGCTCTTCTTGTTGTTGTTGAAGGAGAGGAAGTAGTAGGAATCGCGGCCTCGGCCGGCGACATTGCGGCCGGGGTCGCCGACGCCGGGGCGCTCGACTTTGACGACTTCGGCGCCCAGCCAGGCGAGGTACTGGGTGCAGGTGGTGCCGGCTTCGTACTGGGTCAGGTCGAGCACCTTTAGTCCGTCGAGCGCTGCCATCGGGGCCCCTCCCTCGTGGAGATGGCGGGAGTGTAGCAGGGCAGGGGCAGGCCGGCCCGGGCAGGGCCCGGTTCATTCGAAGGGCTGGTCAGGGTCGCGGGGGCGGCTCCTCGTTCGCTGGCGTGGGCCGCGGCGGATGAGGCGGGCGATGGCGGCACCGGCCATGCCGACGGCGATGCCGGCGAGCCCGCCGAGGAGCATCCAGGGAACGACGGAGCCATCATCGCCGCCGGCTTCGGCCTGGAAGAGCGGTGCCATGCTGGAGCCGTTGCCAGGCTGGCGGCTGCCGGCGACGGCGGTTGCTGGCGGCGCCCCGGATCCCGGGAAGACGTTCGGCTCGCCCGGCGTGGGACGGCGGGTGAGCGCCCACCCTTCCGCGGCGGGATCGCCGGCGGGGTCGCGCAGACCGAGGGTTTGTGCTGGCTCCGGTGCTGGCGGTGCGGGCTCGAATACGTCGGCCCGGGTACCGTAGGAGAGTTCGTCGATGATGGCGCCGGAAGGGTCCTTGAGGCGGATGACATCGCCCGTGTTGCTGAGGGAATTGCCGATTTCGCCGTCGGTCACGCGCACGACGAGGACGCCAGCGGGGAAGGCTGCGGAGCGGCCAGCGATCACGAGGTAGGCGCCGGGCGGAACGGTCGCCGCGGGGAGCAGGTCGGAGGCGGTGGCATCGGCGATCGACCAGCCGGTGAGGTCGATCGGGTCGGGGCCCGGGTTGACGATTTCGACCCACTCGAAGGGGCCATCGCGACCGGGCTCCTCGGGATCGCTCATGACCTCGGAGAGGCGGAGGGCGCCGGGCTGGTAGCTGCCGGGTGGGAGGGTTGCCCCCGCGGCCGCCGGCTCGGTGCTGCTGGAGCGCGCGGGCGCTGGAGAGCCGTCCGCCGGGCGTGGGGTAGCGGTGGCCCCGGGCCGTGGGGTGGGGGTGGCGGTCGGCTGGGGCGTCGGGGTGGGCGGTGGCGGCTCGGTTTCGAAGAAGCGGGCGGCATCGAAGCAGGCGGTAGCCGACCCTGCGGGCCGAAGCATGAGGCGAACGCGGGCCGAGCGAGCGTCGGCCGGGGCGCGCACCGGCCCGGTGGTGAGCTCCGCCCAGTCGCCGGAGGCGGTGTCGCTGTCGGCCTGCGTGTTGCTGCTGCCGCTGCCATCGACCGAGGCATACCAGCTGACACGGATGAAGGCTTCACCGCCGTGGGCAGATGCCCAGGCGGCTGCTTCGTACCAGGCGCCGGGAACGACGGGGACGACCTGGTAGAGCCACTTCGTGGACGAGGTATCGGAGTCGAGGCAGGCGGCATAGCGGCCTTCGAAGGCATCGGCGGAGGAGCGCATCTCGCCACCCACTTTGGACCAGTAGGCCGGGCGGCCGGCATCGATCACCTCGAAGTCGCCGTTGCGGAGGAGGACGCCGCTGGATGAGCCGGGCGGGAGG
>FWPU01002526.1_pt1 | contig 38739 bp, 25 predicted proteins | sample 2228361 | NCBI WGS metagenome assembly FWPU01 (sample SAMEA103939777, study PRJEB20133) | metagenome | reverse complement strand
CTGGACTGTACCTTGTACTATTTCGACGGGGACAACGACGGCTTCGGGACTCCGGCCGTTCAGGCGAAGTGCCTGTGTGCCCCGCAGTCCCCATTCACGGCCGTCGCGCCCGGGGACTGCCTCGATTCCAGCGCAGCGGTGAAGCCTGGCGCTACCGAGACGTGCAACTGGCTCGACGACGAGTGCGATGGGCAGACAGACGAGGAGGGGGCGACCGGGTGCGAGGAGTACTACTACGACAACGACGGGGACGGGCTCGGGGTCGCCTCGAACTCGAAGTGCCTGTGCCAGCCGTCGGGGAAGCACACGGCCTCGGCGGTCGGGGACTGCAATGACAATGAGGCGGCGGTGAAGCCGGGCGGGGCCGAGGTCTGCAACGGCTCGGACGACGACTGCGACGGTGCGACCGACGAGGAGGGGGCGATCCAGTGCAAGCCGTTTTACAAGGACAACGACCTCGACGGGTGGGGGACCCAGGAATCGCGCTGCCTGTGCCAGGGTGCGGCGCCCTACACGGCGGCCTATGCCGGGGACTGCGACGACACCCAGGCGGCGGTGGGGCCGGGCTCTCCGGAGGCCTGCAACGGCCGGGACGACGACTGCGACGGCCTGACCGACGAGGAAAACGCCGCGGATTGCACGAACTACTACCGCGACCTGGACCAGGACGGGTACGGGACCTCGCAGTTCCGCTGCCTGTGCGCCCCGGCCGCCCCGTGGTCGGCGGTGCAGACCGGGGACTGCAACGACTCGATGGCCACGATCAAGCCTGGTGTGGCGGACACCTGCAACGGGATTGACGATGACTGCGACGGGCAGACCGACCCCGAGGGGGCGGGCGGGTGCCAGACGTGGTACCTCGACAACGACGGAGACGGCTACGGACAGCCCGGCAACTCGAAGTGCCTGTGCCAGGTCTCGGGGAAGTACACGGCCTCGGGCGCGGGGGATTGCAACGACAGTGACGCCCTCGTGCGCCCTGGGGCCACCGAGGTCTGCAACGGCCACGACGACGACTGCGACGGCCTGACCGACGAGGAGGGGGCCGCGTCGTGCCTGTGGTACATGAAGGACGCGGACGGGGACGGTTACGGGGTCGCCTCGGACAAGAAGTGCCTGTGCGCGGCGTCCGGCCAGTACTCGGCCACGCAGGGGGGCGACTGCGACGACGCGGCCGGCCTCATCCAGCCGGGGGGATCGGAGCGGTGCAACGCGAAGGACGACGACTGCGACGGGGTCACGGACCCGGCGGATTCCCAGGGGTGCACAACCTTCTACCGGGACTCGGACGGCGACACCTACGGCGTGCTGGGCGACTACCGGTGCCTGTGCGCCGCGGCGGCGCCCTACTCGGCGGTCCAGGCCGGGGACTGCAACGACTCGAACGCGGGAGTCAAGCCCGGGGCGGTCGAGAAGTGCAACGTCCTGGACGACGACTGCGACGGCGTGAGCGACGGCGAGGGCGTGAGCGGGTGCGAGACGTACTACTTCGACAACGACGGGGATGGCGTCGGTGTCGCCTCCAACTCAAAATGTCTGTGTGCGCCGTCCGGGAAGTACGCGACCAAGTCGTCCGGAGATTGCAACGACAGCAACTTCTCGATCTACCCAGGTCAGGCCGAGGTCTGCAACGGCTCCGACGACAACTGTGACGGGGTCACGGACGGCGAGGGCGTCAGCGGGTGCGCGTGGTACCAGAAGGACGCGGACGGGGACGGGTACGGGGTCTCCACGGACAGGAAGTGCCTGTGCGCGCCGTCCGGGTCCTACACCGCGACCACGGGCGGGGACTGCGACGACGCGAAGGCGTCCTCCTACCCGGGGGCGACCGAGGTTTGCGCCAACGGGAAAGACGACGACTGCGACGGGCAGACGGACGAGGCCGGGTGCCAGGGGTGCACGACCTATTTCAAGGACGAGGACGGGGACACTTACGGGGTCAGCGGGGACACGCAGTGCCTGTCCGCGCCCGCGGGCGCCTATCGGGCCACCCGTGGCGGAGACTGCAACGATTCCGACGCCGCGGTGAACCCGGGCGCGGCCGAGGCGTGCAACGGCTCCGACGACGACTGCGACGGCCAGAAGGACGGCGAGGGGTCGGCCGGGTGCACGACCTACTACTGGGACCAGGACGGGGACACCTACGGGCTTTCCAACAATACGAAGTGCCTGTGCGCCGCGAGCGCCCCCTACACCGCGACCCGGGGCGGAGACTGCAACGACGTCGAGTCCTCGGTCAATCCGGGCGGGGTGGAGTCGTGCAACGGTCGTGACGACGACTGCGACGGGCAGACCGACGAGGAGGGGGCGTACGGGTGCGCGACCAAGTACCTGGACAACGACCAGGACGGGTACGGCACGGCGGGGCAGTCCAAGTGCCTGTGCGGGCCGTCCGGACGCTACACCGCGGACATCACCGGGGACTGCGACGACAACGACCCGAACGCGAAGCCCGGCGGCAACGAGGTCTGCGGGAACAACAAGGACGACGACTGCGACGGGCAGACGGACGAGGCCGGGTGCGGCGGGTGCACGACCTACTACCTTGACGAGGACGGGGACACCTACGGCCAGAACGCGATGACGCAGTGCCTCTCCGGCCCGAGCGGGAACTACCGGGCCACGCGGGGAGGCGACTGCAAGGACAACGACGCGGCCATCAACCCTGGTGCCAGCGAGTCCTGCAACGGCAAGGACGACAACTGCAGCGGCCAGACGGACGAGGAGGGCTCGGAGGGCTGCTCGACGTTCTACCTGGACCAGGACGGCGACACCTACGGCAAGAACGGAGACACCCGCTGCCTGTGCTCCGGGCTCTCCCCTTACACCGCCACGCGCGGCGGGGACTGCGACGACACGAGCGCGAGCGTGAAGCCCGGCGCGGCCGAGCGATGCAACCTGGTGGACGACGACTGCGACGCGACCACGGACAACGAGGGGGCCCAGGGGTGCGCCACGTGGTACTACGACAGCGATGGCGACGGGTACGGCGTCAACGGGAACTCCAAGTGCCTGTGCTCGGGGTCCGGGATGTATCGGGCCCAGATGGCGGGCGACTGCGATGACGCGGACCCGCAGATCAAGCCGGGCGCCACGGAGATCTGCAACGGCTCCGACGACAACTGCGACGGCCAGGGCGACCCGGAGGGCGCACCGGGGTGCCAGGCATGGTACTACGACTTCGATGGGGACGGCTTCGGGACCACCTTGTCCAAGTGTCTGTGTGGGGCGAGCGGTCTGTACCGGACCGAGGTCACCGGGGACTGCAACGACTCGAGCAACGTCGTCTATCCGGGCGCCCAGGAGACGTGCAACGGCTCGGACGACGACTGCGACGGCCAGGTGGACGAGGAGGGCGCGACCAACTGCTCCACGTATTACTACGACGGGGACAACGACGGGTACGGTTCGTCATCGAACTTCAAGTGCCTGTGCGGGCCGTGGGGGCTGTACATCCGCACGCTCGGCGGGGATTGCGACGATTCGTCCCAGGCGATCAACCCGAGCGCGAGCGAGCGCTGCAACGGGCTCGACGACAACTGCAACGGGCAGACCGACGAGGGCGACGCCTCGCTGATGTGCGGCTCCGTGCAGAACGGGACCCCGGTCTGCGTGGGCGGGCAGTGCGGCGCCCTCTGTGACTCCGGGTACTTCGACGTGAACCACAGCCTGATGGATGGGTGCGAGTGCGGTTGGGACCAGTACGACTCGGGAGGGAACGCGTGCGCTCAGGCGGTCAACCTGGGCACGCTCTCGGACGCGGGGTCAGGATCGACCTACACGCTGACAGGCCGGATCGTCCCGGACTCGGACGTGGACTGGTACAAGGTCACGGCGTCGGACTCGACGGACACGGGGACCTTCTCGGGGCCGGGGCACGACCGGTTCCACGTGAGGGTGCGGCTGACCTCCCCCACGGACGGGACCATCAAGGTCAACGTGTACCGGGGGACCTGCTCGACCCAGACCCAGTGCGTGTCCGGGACCTTCAACGCCACGGACGTCCAGTGGTATGCGAACTTTTCGAACCCGGCGAGCCGCATTGGCGAGGACCCCTGCGTGACCCCCCCCGGACCCAGGTTGTGGGACTGTTGCAGGGCCGGCGAGGGCACCTGCTCGGCCCCCTACCAGGACGCCTGCTGCGGCGGCCAGAACAACAACAACCCGACCCAGTGCAACGACGACACGAAGAACAAGCGTCACTGCCTGGACGACGGGGCCACGTTCTACGTCAAGGTCTATCGGGCGTCGGGGTCGGCCCCGAACTGCGGCCAGACCGAGTACACGCTCGTGATCACCAACGGCGTGCAGTGACGGCAATAGGTCCCTCGGGCCGTTGAAAGGGAGCGGGGATGATCACGGACAACGCGGTGGTCCGCAGGGTCCTCCGGCAGGCCCTGGAAGAGGACATCGGGAGTGGCGACGTCACGACCGAGGCCATCGTGGACCCGGCGGTCATCGCGAAGGCCGAGGTCGTGGCAAAGGAGGCGGGGGTCCTTGCGGGTGTCCCGGTGGCCCTGGCCCTGCTCCAAGAGATCGGGCCCGGCATCGAGGCCCGCCCCTTGCTCCGGGACGGGGACGTGGTTGCGCCGGGTACGGTGGTCCTCGAGGCCGTGGGCCCCGCCCGGTTCCTCCTGCAGGTCGAGCGCACCCTCTTGAACTTCCTGATGAGGTTGTCCGGGATCGCCACGATGACGCGCCGGTATGCCGAGCGCCTGGCCGGCAGCAAGACGCGCCTCCTCGACACGCGAAAGACGACGCCCGGCCTGCGGGTGCTCGAAAAGTACGCGGTGCGCGTGGGGGGTGGATACAACCACCGCCTCGGCCTCTACGATGGGGTCCTGGTCAAGAACAATCACATCGCGGTCTGCGGGGACGTCAAGGAGGCAATCCGCAGGGCGCGCCGCCTGGCCCCGATGCCGTGCAAGGTCGAGGTGGAGGTCCGCACCCTCGAGGAAGTCCGGCGCGCGGTCGAGGCCGGGGCCGAGGCCCTGCTCCTGGACCACATGGACCGCGACGAGATGGCGCGGGTGGTGGACTACTGCAACTGGAAGGTCGCCACCGAGGCCTCGGGGAACCTGACGCCGGACGACGTGGCGGCCTGTGCCGAGATCGGCGTGGACTTCGTGTCCGTCGGGGCCCTGACGCGGTCGGCCGTCTGGCTCGACTTCTCGATGCGGATGACCCGTCTGGCGGGTGACGACGATGGCTCCACTTGAGGTCGCGAGGGTCCTCGCCCGGCTGAGGACGACGGGGGTCTCGCTCGGCCGGGTCCACTTCTTCCCCGCGATCGCGAGCACGCAGGACGAGGCGACCCGCCTGGCCCACGCCGGGGCGCCCGAGGGCACTCTGGTGGTGGCGGGACGGCAGACCCGGGGCCGGGGTCGGGTGGGGCGAACCTGGTTCTCGCCGGCCGGTGCCGGTCTGTACGCGAGCGTGGTGCTCCGGCCTCCCGCGCCCCCGGCGCAGTGGCCCGCGCTGTCGGTCCTGGCCGGGGTCGCCGTGGTCGAGGAACTCCAGCGGCAAGGGGTGGCCGGGGCGCGGCTCAAGTGGCCGAACGACGCCCTGATCGAGGGCCGCAAGGTGGCGGGGATCCTGACCGACGCATTCCCGGATGCCGGGTTCGCGGTCCTGGGGATCGGGCTGAACGCGTCGTTTCAGGGGGTGGAGGTCCCGCCCGACCTCGCGGAGGTCGCGACGGACCTCGAGACGAACCTTCCGCCCGGGACCGATCTGAACGACTGCGCGGCCCGGGTGCTGCTCGCGGTGATCGCGGCCTACCAGAGGGCGTTGCCCGACCTGCGCGTCGTGCCCGAGCGGGCACAAAGGCTCCTGTGGACGACCGGGGAAACGGTCGTCGGGGGCGTGCGGGGGCGCGTGGCGGGGCTGACGCCGTCCGGGGAGTTGTGGCTCGTCGAGGAGAACGGGCACGCGGTCGCCGTCTCGGTGGGGGAGGTCACGGATGCTCGCGGCGATTGATATCGGAAATACGAACATCGTCATTGGAGTTTTCGACGGGGAACGGCTTGTCACGGACTTCCGGGTCTCGACGCGCCACACGGCCACCGCGGACGAGTACGCGCTCTTGCTGGACGGGCTGTTTCGACTCGCGGACCTGTCCTTCGACCTGGTGGACGGGGCCTGCCTCGCGAGCGTGGTCCCGACCCTGACCGAGACCTTCACGGGCCTGGTGCGGCGCCATTTCGCGGGGCCGCTCGTGGTGGTGGGTCCCGGGGTGCGCACGGGGATCAGCGTGTCCTACGAGACCCCGAGGGACGTGGGCGCGGACCGGGTGGTGAACGCGGTCGCGGCGCACGAGCGGTGCAGTTGTGACGTGATCGTGGTGGACTTCGGCACCGCCACGACCTTCGACGCGATCACGGCCCGGGGCGAGTACGTCGGAGGCGTGATCGTGCCCGGCGTCACGGTGAGCCTCGAGGCCCTGTATCAGAGGACCGCGAAACTCCCGAAGGTCGAGGTGGCCCGGCCGGACACGGTCATCGGGCGCAACACGGTGCACAGCATCCAGTCGGGCGCATACTACGGGTACCTCGCCATGGTCGAGGGGCTTGTGGCCCGCATGAGGGCCGAGATGACCGAACCGGTGCGGACCATCGCGACCGGTGGGCTCGCAAGCCTTTTGTGCCGCGACTGCCCGGCCATTGACGAGGTGGACCTCCACCTGACCCTGCGGGGGCTGCGCCTGATCTTCGACCGCAACCGCCCGGGGCGGACGTGATCAGGGTCCGCCGACCCCGGCCGCGGACAGGCCGGCCTTGGCCGCCGCCACGAGGATGATCACGGCGAAGACTCGCTTGAGCGTGGAGGCGTTCAGGCGTGTCTCGCCGAGGTGGGCGCCCAGGAGCCCGCCCGCGAGGACCGCGGCGACGAGGGGCCCGAGGAGGTAGATCGTGATGGAGCCTTTGAGCCCGTGCGCGGCGAGGCCGACCGCGGAGACCACCAGGATGAACAGGGAGTTCATGGCCGCGACCTCCCGTGCCCCGGCCCACTTGAGGAACAGGACCACGGGTCCGAGGAACACCCCGCCCCCGATCCCCAGCAAACCCGAGGCGAATCCGATGACCCCGCCCACGCCGGTCCCCACGGACCACAGGGTGGGTCCGGGTGGGGCGACCGTCCGCTCTTCCGCCCGGGCGGACAGGAACATGGCCCCGGCGACCACGACGAGGGCTGCGCACAGCACGGCATCGAATACCCGGGCATGCACGGTGACGAGCCCGCCCAGGAACGCGGCCGGGACCGCAGCGACCAAAAACGGCAGGAAGACGCGCATTCGCAGGCGGCCCGCGAGCCCGTACCGCAGGAGCGCAGCCCCCGTCACCACGACGTTCAGGACGAGGGCCGTGGAGGGCATCTGGTCGGACGGGACGCCCACGAGCGTCATGATCGCGAGGTACCCGGTCCCGCCCCCCAGACCCACCGTGGAATAGGCGGTGGCCACGGCGAGGCACAGGGGCGTCAGGATCGCCAGGGTCCAGGGGTCCACGTCCACGGATCGCTCCTCCCTGCCCGAGGCCGTAGATATCACCCAAACGGTTCACCCGGAAGGGCCTGGACCCACCCGTCCCCGAACACGGCGGTGCAGACCCCCCGGAAGTCGCGGGGGACCGGGGCGACCAGGGTCCGGACGTCCCCGGTCGCCGGATGCCGAAACCGCAGGGCCCCGGCGTGCAGCCTCTTCCTGAGGGCGGCTGCCTGGTCGCGGCCAGGCCCGGCCGTACACACGGTCTCCCACGACGGGGTGCCCGCGCTCGGCCAGGTGGACGCGGATCTGATGAGTCCGCCCCGTACGCGGCCAGACGAGGAGCAGGGCGCACAGCCCCCCGCGCAGGAGCGTCCGGTACTCGGTGACCGCCTCGCGCCCCTGGCGCACGCGGCTCGTGAACTGCTTGCGGTCCCCGGGCCGCCGACCGAAGGCAGTCGCGATCTCGCCCGCGTCGGGGATCCTCGCGCCGAGCACCAGGGCGAGATAGGCCTTGCGCACCGTCCGGTCCTTGAACTGGCGGGCCAGGGCCTCGTGGGTCCGGTCGTCCTTGGCCACGAGCAGGACGCCCGAGGTCTCGCGGTCGAGCCGGTGGACCAGGCCGGCGCGTTCCGGGCCGCCGATACACGACAGGCTCCGCCCGCTCGCGAGCAGCGCGTTGACGAGGGTCCCGGACCGGTGCCCGGCGCCGGGGTGGACCACCGTGCCGGGGCGCTTGGCAATGGCCAGCACGTGATCGTCCTCGAACAAGATGTCGAGGTCACCCGCTTGCGCGACCGGGGCCTCCGCGGGCACCTGGACGGGCAACTCCACGTGGACCCTCGCGCCCGGCGGTGGCCGGAAGCCCTGCGGCCTCAACCGGCCATCTACCCGGACGTAGCCGTCGCGGATCAGTCGCTGGGCCGCGGAGCGCGAGACTCCGGGCACCTTCGCCGCCACCAGGACATCGAGGCGCTCGGGCGGGTGCGTGGCAGGGACCTCGAAAGAGTGGATCGTCGGCGACGCCGTTGAAAAATCGTCCACGGTTCGGGAAGATAGACGCGGCCGTGAGCGGGGTCAAGGTGCTGCAAGACGGCAGGAGAGGTTGCAGGGCGCGGTCGACAGACCACGCCGCGTCGGCGGCCCTGCCGATCCTGCTGATCGCACTGCTGGGGACGCGCTGCACTGGCGGTGGCGCCGGACCGTGCGGGGCCGACCTCTCTCCATGCGCGGGCGGGGTCTGCCTGGCCGGGCGGTGCGAGCCGGGGACCGGGGACGCGGACGCCGACGGGCTGTCGAATGCCGACGAGGTCGTGGCCAGCACGGACCCCCGGAACTGGGACACGGACGGGGACGGCGTCGCGGACGGGGAGGAGGTCGGACCGGACACGGCGCACCCGAGGGACACGGACGGAGACGGGGTCCCGGACGCGCTCGAGAGCGCGCGCCAGGACAGCGACCGGGACTGCGTACCCGACCAGGCGGACGAGCGCGATGACGACCCGCATCCCCCGGCCGACCTCGTGACGAAGGTGAACTGTTCCCGCAAGGGGGTGTGCGGAGCCGCATTCGCTCTGGTCTCGTCCCGGTGCGACGGCGGCGCCGCGTCGTGCGACTACTCGCTCGTCCCGGGGTACCAGGGGGTCGAGGACCGCTGCGACTGGGAGGACAACGACTGTGACGGACAGACCGACGAGGGGTTCGCCCTGGAAGGGATCCCCGTGGGGATGGCGTGTCCGGGAAGGGGGGAGTGCGGCCCGGGCGTCGTGGAATGCATGGAGGACGGGACCGGGACCCGCTGCTCGACCCTGCCGGGCGGGAGCCTGGACGCGTCGGTCCCCGAGACCTGCAACGGGCGGGACGACGACTGCGACGGGATGACCGACGACGGGATGGCCCTGGACGGGGGCGTCCTCGGAGGACCCTGCCGGGCCGCGGGGACGTGCGGGGCGGGTACGGTGGAGTGCGCCCCGGACGGGGGGGTGACCTGCTCGTCGGGCCCCGGGGGCTCCGAGGACCGGTCCGCGCCCGAGGTCTGCAACGGCCAGGATGACGACTGCGACGGCCAGACGGATGATGACGTGCCGGTCGAGGGCAACCCCCTCGACCACTGCAAGCCGGTGGGGGTGTGCGCCACCCACGCGGACAAGGTGCGGCTCGCGTGCCGGGACGGGAGGCCGGCGTGCGACTTCTCGGGGGTCCCCGGGTACTCCGGGAAGGCGGAGGCACTGTGCGACGGGAAGGACGACGATTGCGACGGGCTCCAGGACGAGGATTTCACGTGGGTGGACGGCCTGGGGGGGACTGGGGCGGTCGGCCAGCCGTGCGGGGTCGGCGCGTGCGTTGGCGGGACCGTGGCGTGCGCGGCGGACGGGCTCTCCGCGGTCTGCTCCACGTCGGGGCTCGCGAAGCCGGAGGAGTGCAACGAGGCGGACGACGATTGCGACGGATTCGCAGACGACGGATGGCCCAAGGTCTTCGCCTTGCCCCCGATCCTCCTTGACCCCGGCGTGCCGCCCCCGAGGGCCCGCGCGGCCCTGGCCGGCTGTCCGGGAGGTGACTCGCTGTACCTGTACGGGGGGGTCGGGCGCATCGGGGCGTCCGGGGAGGCCACCGATGTGCTCGGGGACTTCTGGCGGTACGACCTGAAGGCCCATCGTTTCGTCCCGATCCCGGGTCCGACCCCGGGGGGGCGGTCCGGCGCGACCCTGGTGTGCGACGCGGAAGGGGCGAGGCTGTTCCTGGTGGCCGGCCTCCCCGAGGGGTCGGGGGCCGCGGGCCTGTGGTCCTTCTCGCTGGATTTCCTCGACTGGGCGCCGATCGAGGCCAGCGTCCCCGCACGGGGATCGGTCGGGGCCGTGTTCGACCCGGACGGCAGGACCCTCCTGGTCGTCCGCGCGGACGCGCCCGAGGCGGTCGTCGTGACCGTGGACGCCCCGTCCGCGACCCCGGTCCCGGTGGACCTTCCCTTCCGGCGCGACCCGGCCTTTGCGGGCGCCGCGGGGAGCCTGTTCCTGTCGGGAGGCCGGGACGAGGGCGGGGAGGTCCGGGGCGACCTGTTCCGCGTGGGCGCCGACGGCGCGGTGTCACTCGTGGGGTCGGGGCTGCCCGCGCGGGCACGGCATGCCCTCGCGGCCCTGTCGGACGGCTCCCTGCTCCTGGTCGGGGGAGAGGGGCCCGACGGCACGCCCGCCCAGGAGGCATTCCTGATCCGGCCGGACACGGGAGTCGCGCAGCCGGTAGGCGTACCCCTGCAACTGCCCCCGCTCCTGGACCCGGCCCTGGTCACGACCGGAAACGGGGCGTTCCTGCACTCCGGCCTGACCCCCGAGGGGCGGGGGTTCCGCAAGGTCCTGCGATTCGATGAGGCCTCGGGCCAGTGGACCACGGACCTGCTGGACGCGACGCCCGGACCGCGCGCGGGGGGGACCCTGGCGGTGCTGCGTTCGCGCGCGACCGCGTTCCTCCTGGGGGGATTCGCGGTGGATGTCGCGGCGTCCTTCGCGGTCAACGAGGTCTGGTCCCTGGGCCTCCTCGATGGACAGTTCAGGAGGCTCCAGACCGAAGGGGCCACGCCGACCCTGATCCGGGGCGCCGCGGCCGCGGACGAGGCCAGCGGGACGGTCTTTGTGTTCGGAGGCCTGGACCGGCCCCCAGGCCCGGACGCGAGGGCGACCGCGACGTTCTGGAGGCTGGACCCGGCCGCGCTCGTGGTCGAGTCCCTGCCGACCGCGGGCGGCCCTTCCTCGAGGTCCGGGCACACGATGGTCGCGGCCGGCTCCTCCGGGCCGCTGATCGTGTATGGCGGGAGCGAGGGCGACACGACGCTCGGGGACGTGTGGGCCTGGACCCCGGCCGCGTCGTGGTTCCCGTTGGACGCGATCCCCCACCCGCGCTCCGGGCACGCGGCCTTCTGGGACACCGCGCTGCGGCGGATGGTCGTGGTGGCCGGGGACCCGGGAGGCGACGTCGCGGCCTTCGACCCGATCAGCCGCACGTGGACACCCCTCGTGCAACACCCGCTCTTGCTCGACGCGGGCGGCGCGGCCTTCTTCGATCCGGATTCGAGGCTTCTCCTCTACCTTCCCTCTTCCGGAAACGAGGTCCTCCAGGTGGTCCTGCCACTGGATGCCGTGCCGACCTGGTCGGTGTCCAAGCTGTCCGTGGTGTCCTTCGAGACGCTGTCGGCCTATGACCCGCTCGGGCGGCGCGCCCTGTTCTATGGCGGGACCGAACCGGGAGGCCGCACCCTGTCCGCGGCGTGGTCCCTGACGCAGACTTGCCCGGGTCGCTCGAAATGACGGGACGCCCCCGGATGGTCGTCTTCGACCTGGACGACACCCTGTATCCGGAAGCGGAGTTCGTGCGGGGGGGATTCCGGGCGGCCGGGGCGCGACTGGACGCGCTTCAGGGGCGGGCGACAGGCGCGGAGGAGGTCTTCCTGGACATCCTGGAACAGGAAGGAGTGTCGAAGGTCTTCGACAAGGGGCTTCAGACCCTGGGCCTCCCCTGCGACCCGGAGCGCATTGCGGCCCTGGTCGAGGCCTTCCGGGGACACAAGCCGGACATCCGGCCGTTTTCCGGGGTGCCGGAGTTCCTGGAGCGCCTCCACGGGCGGGGCTTCCGCCTGGGCCTCCTGTCGGACGGTCCCCTCGCGGTCCAGCAGGCCAAGTGGAGGGCCCTGGGGCTTCAAGGGTGGTTCGAGGCGGTGGTCTTCACGGACGCGCTCGGGGGACGGGAGTCCTGGAAACCCGACCCGGCGGGCTTCGAGGCGGTCGAGCGCCTGTCGGGCCTGTCGGGGCAGGACCTCGTGATGGTGGGGGACCGACCCCATCACGACCTGGTCCCGGCCGCGGCCCGTGGGTGGCGCGCGGTCCGGATGCGCTGGCCTGGGGCGTACCACGCGACCGACCCCGACCCGGACCCGGCACGCCTGATCGCCACGTCGCTTGCGGACCTGGAGTGCCTGATCCTCGGGGGCGTCAAAGAGGCGTGAAATCCCCTCGCGCGAGGCGGGAGCGCAGGATCGAGGCCAGGCGCGCGACCTCGGCCCGAACTGCGTGAGGGCGGTCCGCGACACGGGGCGTCACGTGCCGGTCCACGAAGTCCGCGGCCCGCGAGAGCGTCTCCTCGTCCGTGAACAGGGACTCGCCGCAGCGGTCGCGTTCGATGGGCAACAGGCGCACCCCGCATCCCAGGTCGCGCGCGAGGTCCAGAAACGCGGGGAGTTCCGCGAGGTTCGACCGCATCGCGACGAAACTGGCCAGGACCGCGGGGCGGCCCGCCATGCGGGGCGCGGACGCGACGAGGTCGCGCAGGTGTTGCAGGACGCGGGAAAACCCGCCCCGGGTCCCGGTGATCGCCTCATAGGTCGCCTCGGTGGCCGCGTTCAGTGACACGATAACCAGCCTCAGGCGCGTGCGGGCGAGGTCTCGCAGGATGGCCCCGCGCAGCAAGAGCCCGTTCGTGGTCAGGGTCACGGCCCCGTCCGGGAAGCGGTCCGCGTCAAACTCGCGCAGGAGGTCGCGCAGGCGGCGCGAGACCAGGGGCTCGCCCCCCGTCAGGGCCAGGAGCCGGGTCGTGGGGAGGAGCGTGCGCAGTTCCTCGAAGAGGGCGTCGCTCATGTCGTACAGGGCGGGGTCGGGTCCCATCCGGTCGCGCATCTCGTGGATGTCGCACATGCGGCAGTGGTTGGGGCAGCGGAACGTGGGCGACAGGGAGATCGCGAGAGGCCGCGAGCGCAGGACCTGCGCGCCATCGAGCATCTCGCGCAGGTTCAGCACGAGGTTGTCGTGGAAGACCCGGGTGGCGGCAGGGGCCAGGGGGGGGAGCGCGGACTGGGGGCCTCCGTGGAAGGCCGGGCACTCGGGCTTGCAGGTACGGTGGGGGTCTCGCGTGGCGATCGCGCGGCGAAACGCCTGCATCCCCGGCGCGTTCCAGGCCCCGATCAGCCCGAGATCCCGCCACGAGGCACACGCGAGGGTCGCGGCCTCGAGGGGCCAGCCCCCGGCACACGGGGCCACGACCCCCCGGATGTCGTGGGCCTCCAGGGCCTCCCACGGCGCGCGGCACAGGGGACGCCTGGCGCGGAACTCTTCCAGGAGAGATTCCATCGAGGCGCGGCGCAGGAACAGGGTCGAAGTCGTGCCGGATTCCTGGCGAGAGGTGGCCAGGACGACGGGCACGAAGGGGCGGCCGCCCGCGCGGAGGTATCGCCCGTCCGCCGAGCAGACGCGGGCGACCGCGCACCGCGAGCAGGATTCGTGGGGCTTGAGGGCGGAGGCGGGCGCGCCCGCGGACAGGGAGGGGTACGTCTCGGGCGTCGCGCCGGGGAGGTCCAGGAGGCACGGAGGCGGGGCCTCCGGGTGCGCGAGCGACAGGGGGACCCGGCGCGAGCGGGCCTCGGCCATGCAGGCGATCAGGGCGTCGCGGCAAGGACACGGGTCCCACGGGACGGCGCCCCGGGACGGGTCGAACTCGGCGAGGAAGCGCAGGGTCACTCCCTCCGGCCGCGCGATGCGGTTCAGGGCCCGGCGCACCGTGTCGGGCAGGTCCAGGGCACTTCGCTCGACGACGGGGACCTCGACGAAGACGGTCAGGCCCAGGGCGTTCGCCTCGTCCAGGACCGCCGCGGTCCGCGACAGGGACCCCCGGCCCCCGGTCAGAGGGGACAGGAGGTCGCGCCGGGCGGCCGGGAGCATCAGGTAGAGGCCGGTCAGCCCGGCCTCGCGCAGGGCGCAAAGGTCCCCCGGTGAGCGGACCCCGGCGTGGGCATAGACACGGACCTCGCAGGCCCCGGCCTCCCGCGCCCGCCGGACCAGCGGCGCGAACCGGGCGTCCACGCAGTCCCCAGCGAGGATCGTGATCCGATGGGCGGACGGAATCGGATAGTCCTCTGCCCGGACCCGCTCGACCGGGTCCCCGGACCTCCCGTATGAGTGGGGGCAGAAGGTGCAGGCCAGCGCGCAACCGGCGGCCACGCGCACCACGTCCTCGTCGGTGACCATGCCGCCGACGGCCGGTGACCGCTCGACCTCGCCCATGCGGTGCCTCCGCCTCCGGCGCATTGTAGCAATCACGTCACGTCTTCCCGCATCGACGTCGCCGGACAGCCGCATGAAATGGGCACTCCCGGCCGCGAGGGGCTAGGATCCCGGCCGTGGGTGAGAGGCCAAAGACCGCCCGGAAGACCTCCTCGCGCGGGACGCGCCGGTCCGGGCGGGGTGCCGGGGGAGGGAGGGGCCGGGGCCGGCGGTGGGCGTGGGCCGCCGTGGCCCTGGTCGGCGTCGTGGGCCTGGGGCTCGCCGCGTTCGCGACCGCGGTCCGCATCATCGAGTCGGGTCTCCCCGAGGTCCCGACGTTCGCGCAATACGCGGACAGCGTGCCCAAGGTCACCCGGGTCCTCGCCTCCGACGGGACCGTGGTCGCGGAGTTTTTCACCGAGCGCCGCACGGTGATGGACCCGGACACCATCCCTCCCTTGCTGGAAAAGGCGATCCTCGCCGCGGAGGACGCCGGCTTCTACGAGCACGAGGGGTTGTCCTACTGGAGCATCGCGCGAGCCATGCTCGTCAACCTGTGGAAGGGGAGGATCTCTCAGGGGGGCTCCACCATCACCCAACAGGTCGTCAAGCAGGTCCTCCTGGGACCCGAGCGCACCTACGAGCGCAAGGTCCGCGAGATGCTCCTGGCGCGACAGGTAGAGCGCCGCCTGACCAAGAAGGAAATCCTGGCCATCTATGCGAGCGAGGTCTATCTGGGTCGAGGGCGCTACGGGTTCGAGGAGGCCGCGCGGTTCTACTTCGACAAGCCGGCCGCGCGCCTGAACCTCGCCGAGGCCGCGCTCCTGGCGGGACTGGTCCAGGCCCCGGAGGCCCTGAACCCGGTCTCGCACCCGGAGGCGGCCCTGCGACGACAGCACTACGTGCTCGAGCGGATGGTGGTCGAGCGGATGGTGACCGAGGAGGAGGCCCGCGAGGCCGCGCGCACAAAGATCCGCCTGTGGGGACGCGAGCCCCCGCGCGTCGGGGCCGCGCCGTACTTTGTGGACGGGGTGCGCCGCGAGGTGACGCGGCTCTTCGGAGAGGGGAGGCTGCTGCACGACGGGCTGACCATCGAGACCACGCTGGACCTGGCCGTGTCGGACGCGGCCGAGGTTGCGGTTGCGTGGGGGCTCGCACGCCTGTGGGACCGGGGACGGACGAGGGAACGAGACGAGGAGTCGGCCTGGGAGGCCGGGCTCCTGGACGGCACCGATGACCTGCTGGACGGGATCCCCCCACCGCCCAGGGCGGTGCGGGCAAGGGTCCTGCGGTGCGACCCGTCCCGTGGGCTCATCGAGGTGGAGGCCGGCGGGGAACGGGCGAGGCTCGATCCCCGTTCCCTGGCGCGGAGGATGCTCGCGGGCCACCCCGACGTGGTCGCCACGTGCCGGACAGGGGCAAAGATGCCGGTGTCGGGCACCGGGGGGCCTCGACCGGTACCCGGGACCCTGCCAGTGGTCCACGCGGAGGTCGGGCCCCAGGCCGCGGTGGCCGTGGTGGACCCCGTGGACCGGGCTGTGCTCGCCCTGGTCGGGGGCGAGGACTTCGCCACGCGCCCCTTCAACCGCGCGGTCCAGTCGCGCCGGCCCATCGGGTCCGCGATCAAGCCGTTCCTGTACGCGGCCGCGCTCGAATCCGGGATGCCCCCGACGCAGACCTTCCCCAACACGGCCGTGCGCCTGCGAGGCGCGGGCGGGAGGCCCTGGGTGCCGCGCAACTTCGAGGGGGGGTGGGACGGCCGCGAGTACGACCTCGGGACCGCCCTGGCCCAGTCCATCAACGTGATCGCGGTGCGGACCATGCTGGAGATCGGGGCTGCCCCCGTGGCCAACCTGCTCGCGAACCTCGGGTTCGAGGGCCACGTCCCGCGTGACCTGTCGCTGGCCCTGGGGAGCGCGGAGGCGAGCCCGCTGGAGGTCGCGAACGCCATGGCCACGTTCGCGGCCGGGGGGCTGTACGACACGCCGTTCGTGGTGCGCCGGGTCACGGACCGCCAGGGCCGGACCTTGCTGGAACACGAGCCCCGGCCGTCCCGCCGGGTCTCGCGCGCGACGGCCCAGGCGATCCGCGCGATGATGCGGCGGGTGATGACCGAGGGCACGGCCCGGGAGGCGGCCTCGCTGCCGTGGCCCGTCTTCGGCAAGACGGGAACGACCAACCGCTCGCGCGAGGCGTGGTTCGTGGGGTCAGATGGGCGCCTCGTGGCCGCCTTTGTCGTGGGCTACGACGACCGCCTCCCCATGCACGGGGCCACGGGCGGCAACACCGCCGTGCCCCTGTTCGTCGCGTTCCTGCGGGCCCTGCGCGGCGCGGAACCGTGATCGCGATGACGGTCATTCTCTGATCAGGGTCCCCGTGGCCTTGGATCCCCTCGCCCCTCGCCACAGGAGGCCACCCACACGATCAGGGATCGAAAACAACCCTTGATCTGTGCATGGAAAGCGTACATGATCGTTTCGTGGTTTCGTGCGGGAGAAGGCGCTCATGCGCACGAACGTCGTCCTGGACGAGGCGAAGGTCGCGGTCCTGATGAGGCTCCTGGGTACGAAGACGAAGACCGCGGCGGTCGCCAGGGCGGTCGAGGAGCAGATCCGGCGCGAGAAACTCAAGCGCCTCGCGCGGTTGCTCGGCCGCGTGGATGTGGACGAGGGCGCACTGGCCGACCAGGAGGCGGCCGAGGTCGAAAAGATCGAACGAGTCTTTGGCAGGGGGGACGGCGACCGTGGATGAGCCGCGGATCCTGATCGACACGTCCGTGTGGGTGGACGCCTTGCGCGGGCGCAGGCGGGAGGTGACCGAGGCGGTGCGGGACCTGGTGAGCAACGACCGGGTGGTCACCTGCGACGTGGTCGTGGCCGAGTTGCGCCTCGGCCTGCGTGAAAACGAACGCGCTCGCGTCCTGGGTTTCCTGGACGCCGTGCCCAGGGTCGGCGTGGATGCGTCCGACTGGGACGCGGCGGGTGACGCCGGGGCCAGACTCCGGACCCGGGGCGTGACACTGCCGCTGACCGACCTCCTCATCGCCCGGGTCTGTCTTCGACACGGATTCAAACTGCTCGCCTCGGACGACCACTTCCGGTCCGTGGAAGGGCTGGTCCTGCATCCGGTGTAGCGAGAGTGTGGCGTCCCTCGGAACACGCGACATCCCGGTCCTTGGCGCGAGGCCACGGGCGAGAACGTGGCCGTGCTTCTGTCGGGCGCGTTTCTGCGTGCCACGCGCGGCGCGGGACCGTGAGAACAGAAGGGCGTCAGGGCTGCACGCCCACGGCGCCGACCATGTTCTGGAGCCCGGAGCCGAACGGGGCAGGCCCAGGTCGGTCACGACCGCGCCGGGGCCGAACTGGACCTGGCGCACGCCGGAGACCTCGCCGATTAGGACGCGTCCCGCGAGCCCGTCGCGACGGATCGGGACGGCCTGGCCTGGGAGCGCGAGTTTCTTCCCCTGGTACGCGACCTCGCCCTGCACCTCGAAGGGGGAAGCGGGGTCGCCCGCGTCGTGGCGGACCACGAAGATCGCGTCCCTGTAGCCGCTGACCACGATTGCCGCGTCGCCGAACGGTGAGAAGGCGATGCCCACCGGGTCCTCGAGGGGGGCGAGGTCCTCCACGCCGAAAGACGCATCCTCGGAGCCGGGGTCCTGCGGGAGGTCCGACGAGGGGTCCCGCCCCCGGTCCGACAGGGGGTCCGGCGAGGGGTCCCACGCCACGTCGGCAGCGAGGCCGTGTCCGTCGTCCGGCGCTGGCTGGTCGGCGACACCCGCATCGAAGCCAGGTCTCGGGTCCGCCGAGGTCTCGAAGGGGACCTCGTTCCAGGTCGAATCCATCCTGGCGTCCGCGCCCGGGAGGCCATCGTCCCTCGCGTCGGCGCCGCTCCGACCGCCCCCCCGCACCCCACGACCCCGACGGCCAGGTACACCCATCGCACGGCTTGCATTCAACGCCTCCTGGATGCCGTTAGACTTCGTATAATAACAACAGATGCACTTATCATACCAGCGACTACAAGAAGCCACGCGACCACCGAACGCGCTGGCGGACCCGAAGCCGAGCAGCCGCCCAGCGACGGGACGGACCTTCCCCGGTCCCCGGGCGTCCGGTGGTCACCGGAAGCGTACCCCGGCTCCGCTCCGTGGTCCGGCCCTGTCGGCGGGTCGCCTTGCGCGACCTCGGGCGCCTCCGGCCCGCGATCGGGGCCAGGCCACGGTGCTTCGGTGGTGATGCGGGCCTCGATGCCGAGGTCGTCCCCTCCGGGCCTTTCAAAATCCGGCATTTCGGGCGCCATGTCCGCGGCCGGCGGGGCGCACCCGGGCAGGCACTCCCACCCGGGACCGTCCTCGTTGGCCCCGCTGGACAGCAGGGCGTCGCGGACGTACCCGTAGGACTCGTCGGACACCAGGATGCCCCCGTGCTCCGTGAACGGGGTCTGGATTTGGATGACCTCGGCCCCGGCTAGGGCCCCGCCCTCCTGCGGGATGATGACCTCGTCCCACGGCGACCAGATCGTGGTGTAGAGGACATCGCCCGGTGTCTCATCGCACGCAAGCAGGTCCGCGAGGACCTCGTTCTGCTTCCAGCCGTCCGGGGTCGAGGGGATGCACATCTCGGCTGCCCCGCACGAAAACGGGTCCAGGCACGCGACCACGGTCCCGTGGTACGCCCCGGCCAGGGACACGACCTTGCGCACGCGGTGCACGCCGCACAACTTCTTCAGGTAGTACAGGGTGTTCAGCGCCCCCTCGCTGTGGGCCAGGATGTCCACCCGATCGGTGCCGGTCCGTGCGCGAAGGGCCTCCACCCACCCCGCGATCTCGACCGCGTGCTCCGGGTCGCACCCGCGCACGTCCTCGAACGACGGGGTATCGAGGTACTCCTCGGGCCACCCGTCCTCCACGAGGTTCCTCTTCATCGTGGCCCACGTCGCGACCCCCGCGAGGTCCGTCACGAACCACCCGTGGACCATCAGGACCGGGGTGCGCGTGTAGTCCGCGGTCTGGCCCGCCAGGACCGGCGAGGACGCCAGGAGGACCGCGAGCCAGAGGCCCCACCCAGAGCGCGACATGGCGCGACAAGCCTACCGCGTCCGCGACGGGGATGGAAGCGCGGATGCCGACGCGACCGCAACGCAGTCGCCGTGCGGGGTGAATTGGCACGAGAAATCCAACTTTGACCTGAAATACGAAGACGCGGATTCCCGCGTCTTGCCTGGCTTTCCCCACACCGTGCTCTGGAGGCGCCACCCGGATTTGAACCGGGGATGGAGGTTTTGCAGACCTCTGCCTTACCACTTGGCTATGGCGCCGTGGCGGCTCAACGCAGGGGATGAATACAACACCGGAGCCGGGATTGTCAAGCGCTACCAGTCCTCGAGAAAGAGGTCATGGTAGGCGGCTTCGAGGCGCGCCTTGTGGCGTCGTTCCTCGAGGACGAGCCCCTGGATGAGGGTCTCGATGTCCGTGCCCCGGTACAGGTCGAGCCAGGCCGAAAACAGGGACACTGCCGCTTGCTCCATCTGGATGGCGGTGACGAGGATGTCCTGGGGCGTGGAGTCGGGTCCGAGGTTGGACGCGACGAGGTAGTCCGCGAGGCGCAGGTCCTGGGGAGCGCGTCCGGTGGCCAGGGACTCGTAGTCTTCGCGGGCCTGGATCCCGCGGAACAGGTCCGCGTGGCCGACCTCGTCTTCAGCGAGTTCCCGGAGCAGTTCCCGCGCGCCGGGGTGTCGCACGAGGTCCGCGGCGGTCGCGTAGAACTCGCGGCCGCGCTCCTCCAGCTGGATAGCCACGTCCAGCATCTCTTTCGGTGTCACGGGCGCAGGCATGGTCACCTCCCCTCGGGACGGGGCGGATTGTGGCGGAATCGGCCACGACCGTCAACGGACTCGACTCCCCCTGGTCGTCGGCTGTCCGCGAATCTCAGGACCGAGGTCCGCGTGGACCCGACGATCACGCACTCCCCCGTGGTGAAGAGCCTGCCCGGCCCCCTTCGGCCGCTTCCGGCCTCGCGGCTTGACCCGTCCGTCCCGCGCGGTCCATCCTAGGGCCAGGGACCCGAGGGACGGCCCGATGGCCCTGACTCGGCGAAGCGAGTTTGTGCCGAAGTGGATCGCGTGGGAGACCACGCGACGCTGCAACCTGGATTGCGTGCACTGCCGGTGCTCGTCCAACGCGGATGCCCCCGCCGGCACGTGGACCACGGACCGTGCCCTCGCCTTCCTCGACGACCTCGCGGCCTGGGTCAAGCCGGTGGTGGTTTTGTCCGGCGGGGAGCCCCTGGTCCGTCCCGACATCTTCCAGATCGCCCGGCACGGCACGGACCTTGGCCTGCGCATGTGCCTGGCCACGAACGGGACCCTGGTCACTCCCGAGACCTGCGACGCCATGAAGGCGTCCGGCATCCGGATGGTGTCCCTGTCGCTCGACGGCCCCGACGCCGAGGTACACGATGCCTTCCGCCGGATGCCCGGCGCGTTCGAGGGCGCGGTCCGGGCCGCCCGCCTCCTGCACGAGCGCGGCATCCCCTTTCTGATCAACTCGTCCTTCACGAACCGAAACAAGCACACCATCGCCGAGACGTTCCACCTGGCGAAGTCGCTCGGGGCCACCGCCTGGTACCTGTTCATGATCGTGCCCACGGGCCGCGGCGAGGACCTCCTGCGCGAACTCATCCGCCAGCCGGACTACGACGAGATCCTCGAATGGCACTACGAGCAGGAGCGCCGCGAGCACGACATCTTGATGCGGCCGACCTGCGCCCCGCACTACTACCGCGTCGTGCCGCAACTCGCCCGGCGGGACGGGTCGCGCTTTCGCCGGCGCGACCTGACCTTCTCAACCGGCTCGGGCAAGGGGTGCGTGGCCGGGCAGACCATCTGCCTGGTGGACGCCTTCGGCGAGGTCCACCCCTGCTCGTACATGGAGCAGTCCGCGGGCAACGTGCTCGAGCGTCCGTTCCGCGAGGTCTGGGAATCGTCGCCGCTCCTGCGTTCCCTGCGCGACTTCGATGCCTACAAGGGGCGGTGCGGGGCGTGCGAATTCCGCAACGTCTGCGGGGGCTGCCGCGCGCGGGCCTGGGCCTACACCGGGGACGTCCTGGACGAGGAACCGCTGTGCGACTACGTCCCGGTGCGGTGGAGGCGCAAGGCAGTGCCTCCCCGTTCCGACTCGGCCTCCGCCGCGGTCAGCCCGCCTTCCCCGCGGTCCGACGGGCGATGACCGCTTCCCGCAGGCGCTCATGCAGGGCCGCGTTCTCGCGCCGGGCCCGCGCAAGGGCCTCGCGCGCCAGGTGCCCGCGCGGCGAGGTCGGGGCCTCGAGTGCGGCCTTGGCCTTGGCCGGCTCCACGAACGCCCCTTCCGGGATGTAGCGCAGCACCAGGCCGTCCAGGTCCTCGCAGGCCCCCTCGAACTCCGGGGTCATGCGGATGGCCCCGGTCGGGCAAGGCTCCACGCACAGCCCGCAGTACATGCACTTGCCGGCGTCCACCGCGATCTCGGTCATCCCGCGCACCTTGTCGCGCTTCTCGATGGCGATGAAGATGCACCCGATGGGGCACGCGTTCTCGCACAGTTTGCAGGCCGTGCAGATGGCCGGGTCCACCTCGATGATCCCGCGGTAGCGCACGGGCAGGGTCTCGACCACGGGCCTGGGCGAGCGGTCCGGGTACTGGATGGTCACGGGTCGTCGCAGGAAGTTCGCGAGTGTGACGACCAGGCCCTCGAACACGGTCGCGCCCGCGTTCCAGATGCCGCGAAAATACTCGCGCACCGCGCCTGCCATCGCTGTCCTCACAGGAAGGGGTTCAGCGAGGCCTCGATCGGCCCCTGGCGCAGGGTCCGCAGGACCTTGCGCGCGAAGACCGCCGCCACGACCACGCCGGCCGCGAACATCGCCACGCTGACCGCGGCCCCGGCCGCACCGCGCACGAAGACCCCCCACGCCGCGGCTCCCAGGAATACGCTCGCCCCGAGCGGCACGAGGTACTTCCAGCACACGACCATCAACTGGTCCACCCGGACACGTGGCAGGGTCCAGCGCAGCCAGATCACGACGAAGACCAGAAAGAGGGCCTTGGCCGTGAAGAAGGCCCATCCGAGAAGGGTCAGCGGGACGGACGTGGCCATGGTCGCGGCCGGGACCCCGGGGACCTGCCACCCGCCCAAAAACAGGGCGGTCATCAGCGCGGACATGATGTAGAGGTTCCCCCACTCCGCGAAGAAGTAAAAGACAAACCGCATCCCGCTGTACTCGGTGTTGTAGCCCGCGACCAGTTCGCTTTCGGCCTCGGGCAGATCGAAGGGGGTGCGGTTGCCCTCGGCGAGCGACGACACCAGGAAGAAGAAGAACGCGACGAAGGTGAACGGGTTGTGGAACAGGTACCACTGCCACGGCCATCCGCCCTGCCGCTCGATGATCGCCTGGAACCCGAGCGACCCGGCCAGGACCACCACGGTCGCCACGGCCAGGCCAGACGGGATCTCGTAGGACACGATCTGCGCGGCGGACCGGAACCCGCCGAGCAGGGACCACTTGTTCGCGGACGCGAAGCCCCCGATCAGGATCCCCACGACGGTGAAGCCCGTGACCGCCAGGACGTAATAGACGCCCACGTTTAGGTCCGCGACGACCAGGGCCTGCCCGAAGGGAATGGTGACGAGGGTCAGGACCACGCCCACCATGGCGAAGTAGGGGCCGACGCGGAACAGGACCGGCAGGGACTTCGGGGGGATGAAGTCTTCCTTCAGGAAGCACTTGACGCCGTCCGCGAGCCACTGGAGGATGCCCTGCGGGCCCACGCGGTTGGGGCCGATGCGGTTCTGCATGCGACCCGCGATGCGGCGCTCGGCCCACGACGCGACCCCGGCAAAGAGGGCGAAGACCACAAGCAGCAGGAATAGGGCCAGCACGAGATAGGCCGCGACCAGGGCCCACGTCGGGGGCAAGGGCGAGGTCTCGTCCGCGAAACCAAGGTGTCGCGCGAGCAAGGTCAGGACATCGGGCGGGAACAGGGTCGCGGACCACTCGAACGGGGGCGGGAGCGCTTGCAGGCCTTCCACCGCGACGGTGCCGAGAAACCGGGCGGTCTCGAGGCCCAGTGCCTCGACGAACGCGCGCGTGACGGGCGCGCGTACCTCGTGATCGGTGACCCGCACCGCGGGGAGTCGCACGTCGCGGACCTCGCGGACCGATCCGTCCGCGTGCGTGACCTGCCCCGTGAACACGAGCGCGAGCGGGGCCTGCCCGCGCACCTCCCCGAATCCCTCGCCTCGAACCTGGAGGGTCGCGTTCAGGCGGACCGTGTCGGGCGACACGGACCTGATCCGGGGTCCACCGTGGGCGGCGCCCACGTTCGCGACCCCGAACAGCCCCGCGACCAGGAAACCCAGCACGCGCGCTCGCATCCCTCACCCCCGCCCGCGCGACGCCTCGGCGAGGCCGCGCTCGCAAGCCTCGCATCGGAGGCCGGGCGCATTGTAGGGGGCGCCATCCTGGCGTGTCAATCGAGGATCGCTTTTCTCTGCCCGATGCCATACAATGAGCGCTGACCCGGCCGTACGGACCGGGCAGGGCGGGGCATCCAGGAGGTGTGGCCATGACGACGTTGCGTTCGGGGTTACTGGCAGCGTGTGTGGCGGTGATCAGTGTGTGGTCCGCCTGCGGGGGAGGGGGAACCATTTCGGGACCTGGCGAGGGGGGGCCTGACATTGGTGACCCGGGAATCCAGCAAGACGGTGCAGCCGAGGACGGCCTGCCACCGCTTCCGGACGGCGCGGTCGGTCCCGAGGTCGTCCAGGATGCGGGCGACACCGACCCCGGGGATGTCGGCGGCCCCGAGAACCTCGGTGGCCCCGAAGAAGTCGCAATCGAATGCCCGGGGAACCTCCACTGCCCCTGCGAGGAGAACGGCGACTGCTTCAGCGGCTTCTGCATGGAAACGATGTTCGGCCAGGAGTGCACGGAGCAGTGCCTCGAGGAAGGCGACTGTCCCCAGGGGTGGACGTGCTCGGTGTGTGGGTCCCTGGGGGGGGACCCGGTCTATTGCTGTGTCCCGCCGTTCCAGCGTCTGTGCCAGCCGTGCCGGGAGGACCAGGAGTGCATCCCGCCCTACGGCGCGGGCGGCAAGAAGTACCTGTGCATCGAGTACGGGCCTGACGGGAAGTTCTGCGGGACGGAGTGCGCCACGAACTCGGACTGCCCGAAGGAGTTTGACTGCGTGCCGATCGCGGTGGGACGGTGGATGGTCAAGCAGTGCCGTCCGGCCGGGGGCGCCCTCTGTCCTTGCACGGACAAGTATGCGTCAGGTGGTTATCTGACAGATTGTTACAAGGAAAACGACTGGGGCGTGTGCCGGGGGCAGCGCACGTGCGACACCGAGTGCGACGCCGAGACGCCGGCGCAGGAGGCGTGCGACCTGGTGGACAACGACTGCAACGGCAAGGTGGACGACAACGTGCCGCCACGCCCCTGCCCGCTCGAGAACACCTACGGGACGTGCGAGGGAAAGACCCTGTGCGCGAGCGGCGAGGAGAGTTGCCAGGGGGCGTACGCGGCGCCCGAGGTCTGCAACGGCAAGGACGACGACTGCAACGGCACCACGGACGACGGCTTCGATGACACGGACAAGGACGGGATCGCGGACTGCGTGGACTTGGACATGGACGGGGACGGGGTGCCCAACGAGTCCGACAACTGCAAGATGGTTCCGAACGCGGACCAGAAGAACAACGACTACCCGGAGGACCTGCTCGGGGACGCCTGCGACGACGACGACGACAACGACGGGGTCCCGGACGTGGCGGACAGCTGCCCGTTCGTGAAGAACACGGACCAGAAGAACAACGACGGGGACGCGCTCGGGGACGAGTGCGACCCGGACGACGACAACGACACGGTCCCGGACTCCCAGGACAACTGCCCGTTCACGCCGAACGCGGACCAGGCGGACCTGGACCTTGACCTGGTCGGGGATGCCTGCGACGACGACCTGGACGGGGACGGGGTGAAGAACATCGTGGACAACTGCCAGACCGTTGCGAACCCCGACCAGAAGAACAACGACCACGACGACCTCGGGGACGTGTGCGACCCGGACGACGACAACGACGGGGTCCCGGACGCGCAGGACAACTGCCCGTGGGTCGCAAACGGGGACCAGTCGAACGCGGACGGGGACGAGGCGGGCGACGCCTGCGACTGCGATGCGGATGGGGACGGGTTCGCGAACGAGGCGTGGGGCTGCCCCAAGCCCGACGAACCGGACAACTGCCCGTACCAGTCCAACCCCGACCAGACGGACGTGAATCAGAACGGGCTCGGGGATGCCTGCGAGAACGACTGGGACTCGGACGGGGTCGTGAACGAGGACGACAACTGCCCGTGGACGTTCAACCCCTTGCAGGAGGATACGGACCTCGACAGCCTCGGGGACGTGTGCGACGACGAAAAGGACGGGGACGGGATCCCCAATGGGGAAGACAACTGCCCCGGGGTGGCGAACCCGTTGCAGGAGAACCTGGACGGCGACGGGCTCGGGGACGCCTGCGACCCGGACATCGACGGGGACGGGGACCCGAACGAGAACGACTGCCAGCCCCTGAACGGGGCCGTGTCGCACAACGCGCTTGAGAAGTGCGACCAGGAGCCGGACCTCGTGGACGACAACTGCAACGGGCTGACCGACGAAGAGGACGCGGTCGGGTGCGGGCCGTACTACTACGACGGGGACAAGGACAACTACGGCAAGGACCTGTCGAAGTGCCTGTGCCGGCCGCAGGGGTTCTATACGGCCCTGGTGTCCGGCGACTGCGACGACGCGGATGCCCAGCGCAACCCGGGCGTGCAGGAGGTCTGCAACAACAGCAAGGACGACAACTGCAACGGGAGCGAGAACGACGAAAGTGCGATCAACTGCACCGTGTATTACTTCGACGACGACGGGGACAACTGGGGGACGCCCTCGAACTTCAAGTGCCTGTGCTTCGCCGTGGGCGACTACAAGACGAAGTTCGCCGGGGACTGCGACGACACCGACCCCCAGGTGAACCCCAACCAGAAGGAGGTCTGCTACGACGGCGAGGACAACGACTGCTCCGGGACCCAGAACGACGAGAACGCGCTGTCGTCCAAGCCGTTCTACGAGGACAAGGATGGGGACACCTGGGGCACGCAGGCGTACAAGTACTTCTGCTACGAGAGCGGGACCTGGCGGGCCACGAAGCCCGGGGACTGCAACGACAACGACGCGGACGTGAACCCGGACAAGGCGGAGGTCTGCGCCAACAGCAAGGACGACAACTGCGACGGCTTCCAGGACACGGAAGGGGCCGCCGGGTGCAAGACGTATTACTGGGACGGGGACAACGACGGGTACGGGGTCCACAACGACTCGAAGTGCCTGTGCACCGCGTCCGGCAAGTACAACACGCTGACCGGCGGGGACTGCAACGACTCGAGCGGGTCGATCCACCCGAACGCGGCCGAGGACTGCAACAACGTGGACGAGGACTGCGACGGCAGCACGGACGAGGGCGACCCGGTCCCGATGTGCGGCAACCCGCCGCAGGGCACGCCCAAGTGCGAGGGCGGCCAGTGCAAGGTCGCGTCGTGCTCGACCGGGTACTACGACGTGGACGGAGGGTTCCAGAACGGGTGCGAGTGCGTGTGGGACCAGTGGGACGCGACCGCGAACTCCTGCGCCGCCGCTTACAACCTCGGGACCCTCGCGGACAACGGCGCTTCCACCACCGTTTCCGGCCGGATCGTGCCGGACTCGGACGCGGACTGGTACAAGGTCACCCTGACGGACTCGGGGGACAGCGGGACCATGTCCAGTCCCGGCTACGACAAGTTCCGCCTGAACGTGACGTTCGTCTATGGCGACCCGGGCCTCGTGGTGGACGTGTACCGCGGGGACTGCGCCACGAGCGTCGGGGGGGCGTGCCGGCATTACGACTGGTACGGGCATCCCGACGGGACATATCCGTCCCCGTGCATGACCCCTGGGTCCTACTGGAGTTGCGCCCCAGGCAGCGCCTGCTGCCAGAGCCCTCCCAGCGTCGGCAAGTGCAACGGCCACTACTACTGCCAGGACAACGGGGCGACGTTCTACATCCGCGTGCGGCGGGCCTCGGGGGGCGCCACCTCGTGCTCGGCGACGGACTACACCATCCAGGTCAAGAACGGGTAGGACGGGAGGTCCGGGGTCGAGCGGTCGAGCATGTGGGGACAGCACAACGGCCGGACGAGGTCCCGGGCTATCCTGGAGGCGCTCGGCGGGCTGGAGGCCCCGGAGGTCACCGGCGGACTCGGCGACGTTCCGATCGTCATCCGCAAGGCCACGGGCGCCCGGGTACGAGACGCAGACGGCAACCACTACATTGACCTGACTTCCTTCTTCGGGGTCGCCTCGGTCGGACACCGCAACCGCGCGGTGGTCCAGGCGATCCGCAGGCAGGCCGGGCGGCTGCTGCACGCGATGGGGGACGTGCACCCCGCGGACGCGAAGGCCGTGTTCCTGCGGGAGTTGCGCGAGTGGCTTCCCGCCGGGGACTACCGGGCCATCTTGTCGCTTGGCGGCTCGGACGCGGTCGAGTGCGCGCTCAAGTTCGCGGCCGCGGCCACGGGCCGGCCTGGGGTCATCACCTTCGAGGGGGCCTATCACGGGCTCACGACCGGGGCCCTGGAGGTCACGCCAGGCCGCGTGTTTCGGGAGCCGTTCGCGGTGACCCTTCAGGGCCGCGCGCACGTGGTGCCATTTCCGGCAGAGGGGGTCCAGGATGCCGGCGACGTGCTCGACCGAGTCCGGCGCCTGGCCCGACGCCGCAAGGCCCCCCCCGGGGCCTTGATCGTGGAACCGATCCAGGGTCGGGGGGGAATCCGCGTGCCCCCGCGCGGGTTCCTGAAATCCCTCGCGGACCTGGCCCACGACGAGGGGCTCGTCCTGATCGCGGACGAGGTCTATACGGGCGTCGGGCGGACCGGCGCGTTTCTCGCGTGCGACCACGAGGCGGTCGTGCCGGACGTCTTGTGCCTCGGCAAGGCCCTGGGGGGGGGAGTCCCCCTGTCGGTCTGCCTGATGACGCCCCGGGTAGCCGGGGCCGTGCGTGCGGGCAACGGCGAGGCCCCTCACACCTCCACGTTCCTGGGACACCCCTTGGGATGCGCAGCGGGGACGGCGGTACTGCGCGAGGTCCGCAGGTGGAACCTGTGCGAGCGCGCCCGCCGGATCGGGGACATCCTGTTGAGACGGGGACACGAGTGGGCTGGACGGTGGTCCTTGATCCGGGACGTGCGCGGACTCGGGGCCATGGTGGGCGTGGAGGTGGCGGACCATGCGGGACACCCCCCGGGGGAGACGGCGCGCGCCGTGACCAGACTCGCCCTGGAGCGGGGCGTGGTCCTGTTGACCGAGGGCGAGGCAGGCAACGTCCTCGCCTTCACCCCACCGCTTGTGATCTCGGACGCGGACCTGCGCACGGCCCTGGACATCGTGGAGTCATGCCTGAGAGACGTGGCAAAGGGGATTGCGGGATGAGCGTGGACTTGTCCCTGGTCGAGGAGGTCCGGGAGGCCATCGGGTCGGGATCGCCCCTGGACGAGGACTCCTTCGCGGCCCTGTGCCTCGCGGTCGCCGAGGTCCAGGGGTTGATCCGGCCGGACAGCGAGGCCCCCGCGCATGGCCTCGCTGCAATCGAGCCCGTGCCCGAGGCCGCCTTCAAACTGATGACGGTCGCGCACTTTTCGCCGTCCGAGGCACAGGCGGAGTTCTGGACCTCCGGCACGACCCGCGGGGTGCCCGGGCGGCACCTCGTCCGCGACCTGGACCTCTACCGCCTGTCGGCCCTGCGCGGCTTCGAGCGGTTCGCGATGTACCCCCCTCGCCCGGAGCGCTTCGCGAGCCTGATCCCACCTGCTGCCGAACGCCCCCGGTCGTCCCTATCACACATGATAACGTTCGTGATCGATGCATTTGCCAGCGAGGCGCAGTGGGCCCGCGAGTGGGACCGGCTGGATGTGCCCGCGCTGAAAGGGTTTCTGGAGGAGGCCGCCCGTGACGAGGCCCCGGTCGTGCTCCTGGGGACCACGCTCGACTTCGTGGCGTTCTTTGAGGCCGTGGGGTCCTGGGGCGTCCGGTTGCCGCCCGGGAGCCGGGCCATGCACACGGGCGGGGCCAAGGCGAGCGGCCGGGTGGTGGACCGCGAGGACCTTTGGGAGGCGTTCCAGCGCGTCCTGGCCGTGCCGTCGGAGGACGTCATCGAGGAATACGGGATGACGGAACTCCTGTCCCAGGCCTATGACTCACCCAGAGTGACGCCGGGGCCGCGCCGCCTGGTCCCCGTCCCGTGGATGCGCTCGCGCGTTGTGGACCCCGTGACGCTGCGGGACGTGGCGCCGGGGGAGCGCGGCCTCCTCTGCCACTACGACCTAGCGAACGTCTGGACCGCCGTGGCCATCCGGACCGGGGACCTGGCCACTCGCGCCGGAGACGGCTTCTCGGCAGTCGAGCGGGCGCCCGGCGCGGCCCCGCGTGGCTGCTCCCACGAGGCGGCCCGGGGGCCGTGATGGGTACCTCCAACCTTGTCCTGGACCTTGCGGCGGCCCGCGGGGCGCTCGCTGCGCAGGGGGCGCCTCGCGTGGTGCGTGCTTTGCGGGAGTGGGCCTTGCGCTGGTGCGACCCGGCCCGCGAGGTCGGGGAGGAGGGACTTCGCCGCCTGTCGGCCTCCACAGGCTGGCCCCGGCCCCACCTGATGGAGGCCTTGCGCCGGGCCTTCTCGCCCTGGGCCGGCTCCGCGTTCGAGCGCGCTGTCGTCCGGGCCTGGACCGGGCGCATCGCGGCTCCATCCTCCCGTCCCGACCTGTGGCTGCTCGCGATCCTCGCGGGCCGCATCCCCGCCCTGGCCACGGGTGCGGCCTTCCGGGCCCTCGCAGCCGGCGTGCCGGCGGTCCTGAAGCCCTCGTCGGCGGAGCCCGTGTTCTGCGAGCTCCTCGTGCGGTCCGCGCAGCGCCATTCCGACCTTCTGGGGAGGGCCGTGCGCGTCGTGACCGACCCCGCGACCCTGCCGGTTCTCGTGCGCGAGGCCCCCGCGTGCCTGGCCTACGGCCGCGACGACACAGTCGCCAGGATCCGCAAGGTCCGTGAGGGACGCCCCACGTGGTGCGGCGGACACCGCGAGTCGCTCGCGGTCGTGTTCCGGGAGGCCGCGTCGTCCGGGTCCGAGGCCGCGCTCCTGGCCGCGCGCCTCGCGCGGGACTGCGCGATCTATGACCAGTCCGGCTGCCTGTCGCCCCATGTTGTGCTCTACGAGGAGGGGGGCGCGGTCGAGCCCGAGCGGTTCGCGGAGTTCCTTGTGGGTGCGCTCCAGGCCCTCGACCGCCGCTGGCCCCCGGCCTCCCTGGACCAGCATGAGGCCGCAACGTTGCGGCTCTTTCTCGACGAGTCTCGCCTTCTGGCAACCCGTGCCGGCGGAGTCGTGCGGCCGGAGCGCGGTCCGCCCCGGCCCGCGGTCGTCCTTGTCCCGGGCGGCACGTACCGCCCCGCCCCGGGTGGACGCGTCCTCCAGGTCCTGACCTTCCGGGGTCGTCCGGACCTCGGGCGCCTGGTCCCGTCCCTCGCCGGGCGCTTGCAGGGCCTCGCGTTCGCCGGGCCCCGTGCGCGGCTGGACGAGGCCCTTTCCGCCTCGCCGTCCTGCCGCGTTCCCTACGTCTGTCGCCTGGGCCGCCTCCAGCGCCCCCCGCCCGACTGGCGGGAGAACGGGTGGGACCTGACGAGGGAACTGGTCCGGGCGGCTACAGTCTCATCCCGCCCGTGACCCCGATGCAGGAGCCCGTCAGGAGGTCGTTCTCGACGATGAACTGCGCGGCGTGAGCGATCTCGTCCGGCTCGCCCAGGCGGCCGACGGGGATCTGCTTCTTCGCGGCCTCGAGCGCCTCGGGCTTCATGTCCTTCAGGACCATCGGGGTCCCGATGAAACCGGGTGCGATCACATTGACCCGGATGCGGTAGCGCGCCAGTTCCTTGGACCACGTGACCCCGAGCGCCGCCACGCCCGCCTTGGCCGCCGAGTAGTTGGTCTGGCCGAAGTTGCCCTCCTTCGAGATGGAGGACATCAGGATGATCACGCCCGGCCGGCCCAGGTTCACCATTTGCCGGGCCGCCTCGCGCCCCGTGAGGAACACGCCGGTCAGATTGACGTCAATGACTCGCTGCCACTGCTCCATCGTCATGACGCCCGCGACCTTCTTCGTCTCCTTGTCCACCTTCAGCAAGAGGCCGTCCCGCAGGATCCCGGCGTTCGCGACCGCGATGTCGAGCGCGCCGTAGGTGTCCACGACCCACTGCATCAGGCCCGTGACGTCCGCTTCCCGGCTCACGTCGCAGACCTGGCCCGCCGCGGTCCCGCCCTCGGCCTTCAGGGCCTGGACCGCCTCGTCCACTCCCTGGATGTCCGCGACCACGACCTTTGCCCCCGCTGCTGCGAAGCGCCGGCAGATGGCGAACCCGATGCCCGCGGCGCCTCCCGTCACGACCGTGACCTTGTCCTTGATCTCCATGGCAGTGTCTCCTCCTTGGGGAATCACCCGGTTCCAGACGGACGCTAGCACGGCGAGTCCACGCTCTCAAGAGCAGATCACCCCATCCGCTGGAAACCCGAGATCGCTCAACCCGAGCCTTCTTCCCTTTCCCCCCGTTTTGTCCTATCGTCCGCCTCAACGTTGGTCGGCCCCCGCGTTCCCGGGGGCGTTCTCATGGCGAGGAGGTGACCCGTGGCTCCGCAGTTCAAGGAAGTCAAGATTCCGCAGGGGGACCTGATCCAGGTCCAGGACGGGAAACCGGTGGTGGGTGACCACCCCATCATCGGGACCCTGCGAGGGGACGGCATCGGCCTGGACATCACCCCAACGATGCAGGCGGTAGTCAACGCCGCGGTCCAGAAGGCCTACGGGGGCAAGAAGGCCATTGCGTGGTGTCCCCTGTACGCGGGCCTGGAGGGGCTGCACCACTACGGCAGCGAGTTCCCCGAGGAGACGGTCGAGGCCATCAAGTACCTGAAGGTGGCCATCAAGGGTCCCTTCACAACCCCCATCGGCGAGGAGACGCACGTCTGCCTGCACTGCGCGCACCAGCAGTACCACGCAGGCAAGTGCGACAAGTGCGGGAAGGAAGACGGCGTCACGCCGCGTTTCCGCTCGATCAACGTCCGCTTTCGCCAGGCCCTGGACCTGTACGCCTGCGTGCGACCGGTCCGCTATTTCGAAGGCGTGCCCGCCCCGAACAAGTACGCGAACAAGGTCAACTTCGTCATCTTCCGAGAAAACACCGAGGACGTGTACGCCGGTCACGACTTCGAACGCGGCTCCGAGGTGGCCTCGGCCATCATCGAACTGATCAAGCAGAAGACGGGCCGGCAGATCCGCACGGACTCCGGGATCGGGGTGAAGCCGATCTCGGTCTTCGGGACGAAGCGCCTGGTCCGCAAGGCCCTGCGCTGGGCCGTGCAGCAACGGTTGCCCTCCGTGACCCTGGTGCACAAGGGCAACATCATGAAGTTCACCGAGGGGTCGTTCTGCAAGTGGGGCTACGAGGTCGCGGCCGAGGAGTTTGGTGACGTGACCGTGACGGAAAAGCAACTGTTTGAAGAACTCAACGGGAAGATGCCGGAAGGCAAGATACTGGTAAAGGACCGCATTGCTGACTCGATCTTCCAGCAGATTCAGACCCGCCCGGACGAGTACAGCGTCTTTGCCCTCCCCAACCTGAACGGGGACTACCTGTCGGACGCGGCCATCGCCCTGGTCGGGGGTCTGGGGCTCGGGCCCGGCGCGAACATGTCCGACGACCACGCCCTGTTCGAGGCGACCCACGGCACGGCCCCGAAGTACACGGGCCTGGACAAGGTCAACCCCGGCTCGCTCATCCTCTCCGCGGTGATGATGCTCGATCACCTCGGCTGGAACGAGGCCGCGCGCCTGATCATCGGCGGCATGGAGCAGGCCATCAAGGAGGGCGTGGTCACCTACGACCTCGCCCGCCTGATGAAGGCCGAGGGCCGCCAGGGTGTCCGCGAGGTCTCGTGCTCCGGCTTCGGCCAAGCCATCATCGAGCGGATGTGAAGCCAGATTCGGTCCCGCCTCCGCACACCACCAACTTGGCGCGCCGCTCCAGGCCGCCCTAGAATCGGGCCTGCGACTTTCCGGCGGCAAGCCCATGTGCGCCATCGTCGGAACCCTTCGCCTCGACGACTCCCCGGCCGATGAGGCCCTGCTCCGCCGCATGGCCTCGGTCCTGCGACACCGGGGGCCCGACGACGAGGGGTTCTTCACGACAGGCCCCGTCGGGCTCGGGCACAACCGCCTCGCGATCATTGACCTGGCCACCGGTCATCAGCCCATGTCCTCCGACGGGGTCACGATCGTTTTCAATGGTGAAATCTACAACTATGTTGAACTCCGCGAGGAGCTGGCGCGGAGGGGGCACGCATTCCGGACGACGTCGGACACCGAGGTCCTGCTGCGTCTGTACCTCGAGCGCGGGCCGGACTGCGTGCGAGACCTGAACGGGATGTTCGCGTTTCTGCTGTGGGACGCGCACCGGCGGTGGCTCCTCGCGGCGCGCGACCACCTGGGAATCAAGCCCCTGTACTGGCACGCCTCCCCGCGTCGCCTCGCCTTCGCGTCGGAGATCAAGGCCCTCCTGCAAGACCCTGAGGTCGTGCCCGAGCCCGACTGGGACGCGGTCCGCGACTACCTGACCTTCCAGTACGTCCAGGGCGAGGCGACCCTGTTCCGGGGCGTCCGGAAGCTGTTGCCCGGCCAGTACTGGGTCCACGACCTCGCGGGCGGGACCTCGCGGTCGGTCCGGTACTGGGAGCCCACGTTCGAGGTGGACCACGACCACACCGAGAAGTACTTCACCGAATCCTTGCGCGCGCTGATCGAGGACGCGGTCCGCATCCAGATGCGCTCGGACGTCCCGGTCGGGGCGTACTTGAGCGGGGGCATGGACTCATCCCTGGTCACGGTCCTGGCGTCAAGGCTCGCGGGTGGCCCCCTTCCGACCTTCACCGGTGCCTTCCGGGAGGGGCCGGAGTTCGACGAGACGGCCTACGCAAGGGAGGTCGCGGCCTCGTGCGGGGCGGTGAACCACGTGGTCCACCCGACCGGGGACGAGTTCGCGGCGACGTTGCCCCGCCTGGTCTGGTTCATGGACGAGCCCGCGGGCGGCCCCGGGGTGTTCCCGCAGTTCGTGGTGTCGCGCCTGGCCCGGGAGCACGTCAAGGTCTGCCTGGGGGGTCAGGGCGGGGACGAGGTCTTCGGCGGGTACGCCCGCTACGTCATCGCGTACCTCGAGCAGGCGCTCAAGGGCGCGATCTACGAGTCGAACGAGGAGGGCGAGCACATCGTGTCCCTGCGCTCGATCCTCCCGAACCTGCCGTACCTGAGGGCTTACACGCCCATGATCGCCCGGTTCTGGAGCCGCGGGGCCTTCGAGCCCATGGACCGGAGGTACTTCCACCTGATTGACCGGTCCTCGGGCTCCCTCGGACTCCTCTCGCCCGACTTCCGGGCCACCTTTGATCGGGAGGCGACCTTCGCCCGCTTCCAGGCCGTGTTCAACCACCCGGACACCCGTTCGTACTTCAACAAGATGACCCACTACGACCTGGTGACCAACCTCCCGGCCCTCCTGCACGTGGAGGACCGCGCCAGCATGGCCGCGTCGCTCGAGTCGCGCGTGCCGTTGCTGGACCGGCGCATCGTGGACCTCGTGACCCGGATGCCCCCGCCGCTCAAGTTCAGGGGGGCCGAGATGAAGTACGTCCTGAAGCGCGCCGTGGGGGACCTGATCCCGCCGTCGGTCCTGGCCCGCAAGGACAAGATGGGGTTTCCGGTCCCCCTGCACGTGTGGGCGCGCCGCTCCGCAAGGGACTTCTTCCGCGACGTCCTGCTGGGTCGCGCCTGCCGCGATCGGGGGCTTCTGGCCGGCGACGAGGTCGAGCGCCTGCTGAACGACGACACCCCCTACGACCGCCGCCTGTGGGGCCTGCTGAACCTGGAATTGTGGTTCCAAATATTCATAGACAAAAGAGGGAATCCGGATGCCGTTGCTGCTTGACGACGGCCGCATCGCCCGGTGGGAGGTGCGCCACATCGGGGTCATCGGCCCCGGGATCGTGGGCATGCCCATGGCCGCTCTCCTGGCGCGCGCCCGCATCCGGGAGGGGACCCCGGAACCGGCCCGCGTCACGGTGGTCCAGCGTGCCTCCCCCACGTCCGGGTGGAAGGTCGCGGCAATCAACCGGGGGGAATCTCCCATCGGAGGCGAGGAGCCGGACCTCCAGGACATCGTGGCGGACGCGGTCCGGGACGGGCTCCTGTGCGCCACGCATGACATGGAGGCCCTGCGGGACGCGGACGCGGTGCTGGTGTGCGTGCAGACCGACCGCTCGGGGAACGCCCCGGACTACGGCCCGCTGTACGAGGCCCTGGACCTGCTGATCCCGGTCCTGCGGGCCCGGCCCGAGGGGCAGGTCCCGCTCGTGGTCTTCGAGTCCACGCTCGCGCCCTCCTCGATGGCCTCCGTGGTCCGCGACCGCTTCGCGGCGGGGGGGCTCGTGGACGGCCGGGACTGCCTGCTCGCGTACAGCCCCAACCGCGTGATGCCGGGCCGCCTGGTCGAGCGCGTGGAGTCGTCGGACAAGGTCGTCGCCGGCTTGACCCCCGCAGCCGTGGACGCGGTACGCCGCCTGTATGCGTGGATCGTGACCCGGGGGACCCTGCACCCAACCAACTCCTTGACCGCCGAGGTCGTCAAGACGCTCGAAAACGCATACCGGGACGTGCGGATCGCCTACGCCGCCGAGGTCGCGCGCTACTGCGACCACCACAACCTCGCCTTCTTCACCCTTCGGGACCGCGTGAACCTGCTCCTCGAACAGGGGGACGGTGCGTCGCAGGACCCGACCGCCGTCCCGGTTGGTGGCCTGCTGGTGCCCACCGTAGGCGTGGGCGGCCACTGCCTGCCCAAGGACGGGATCCTCCTGTGGTGGCGTCGCCTCGAATCCGGCGACGACGGTGGGTCGAGCCTGATCCTCGAGGCCCGCCGGGTCAACGACGAGTCCCCGGGCCACGTCCTGCGCCTGGCCGAGCGGTCCCTGGGGGACCTGTCCGGGAGAGCGGTTACCCTACTCGGAGTCGCGTATCGCGCGGACTCGGAGGACACGCGGAACTCGCCGTCCCTGGTTCTGGCGCGGCTGCTGCGGGAGCGCGGGGCGCGGGTGACCCTGCATGACCCCCACGTGCGTCCCGGCGACGTGAACGTGGTGCGGGCGGGGTTCGCGGACGACCTCGACCGGGACCTGGTGCGGGCCGTTCACGGGGCGGACGTGCTGATCGCGTGCGTGCCGCACCGCGAATACGTGCGCGCGCGGAAGTCGCTGCTCGGGACCGGAGCGCGCCTGCGTGGCGTCGTGGACGCGTGTCACCTCTTCAGGCCCGAGTTCCTGCGAGGGCGGCGCCTCGTGTTCACGGGGATCGGCCAGGGACGCGGCGAGCCCGACGACGGGCTCGTGCGGTTCGTAACCGACGGCTTCCGGGCCGTCGAGCGCGCGGTGGCCCGCGAGGTCCGGGGTCTCGTGGACTTCCTGAACGAGCGCCACGCCTCGACACCCTTCGAGCGGGCGCGATTCGACGAGGTCCGGCGGCTTTGCGCGACGTGCATCACCGGGTGCCGGATCGCGGACCCGGAGGCCCCTGCGCCCGGCATCGAGCCCTGGGAAGGGTACCTGCCGCGACTCGTCCGGCTTGCCTCGCGGTACTGATCTACGCGGCCCCGCGGCCGGTGAGGACGGCCCACACGGTCCTGACCAGGATCTTGATGTCGTTCCACAGGGAGGTCTTGCGCACGTAGCGGGCGTCCATCCGCATCCACTCGGTGAACGGGACCTCGTTGCGCCCGCTGACCTGCCAGATCCCCGTGATCCCGCCGGTGACTTCCAGCCGGCGCCGGTGCCAGCGGTCGTACTTCGGGACCTCGTCGGGCGTCGGGGGCCGGGGCCCGACGAGTGTCATGTCGCCCTTCAGCACGTTCCACAACTGTGGGATCTCGTCCAGGCTGGAGCGGCGCAGGAAGCGCCCGAATGGCGTGACCCGTGGGTCGTTGCGCATCTTGAAGACCGGGCCGTCCATCTCGTTGAACGGGGCCAAGTCCTTCTTGCGCTGGTCAGCGTCCTTGTCCATGGTGCGGAACTTGTAGAAGGTGAACACCTTCCCCCCGCGTCCCACGCGCTTCTGCCGGTAGATGATGGGCCCCGGGGACGACACCTTGATCCCGATTGCGATCAGCAGGAACAGGGGCGAGAAGACCACCAGGGCCAGGAGGGAGCCCACGATGTCCTCGACGCGCTTCCACCACGGCAAAGGCCGCAGGAACAACTCGGTCATGTCCTCGGTCGGAGGGAGGGCCTCGCCGTTCACAGGTCCGGGCGGGGGTTCGCGGACTTCCTGGTACGCGGAGTCGGGGGCAAAAGACCCCTGAGTCCCGGCCGCCGGAGCGGACGGCGCCTCGGCCATGGCCCGGTGCGACTGTCCCCCATACGTGTAGATCCGGACCGGGACCGGACACGCGATCCGATCGAGGCTTCGCTTGAGGTCGGTCACGAACGCCCAGGCCCCGGCCCCCGACGTGTCCGGCAGCAGCACCCCGATGTGGTCGTCGTTGAACCACCCCACGTCGTCGGTCAGCCGGATCCGCGAGGCCATCAAGTGACACAACCGCCGCAGGTCCGATGGGGTCTTCCCCTCGATGTCGAGGAGGATGAGCGAGAACGGGTGGGCGTTGCGGTCCGAGCGGCACCGCTCCCGGTCCAGGAGCCGCTGGAACTCGAAGCGGCGGAGGATGCCCAGGTGCGGGGTGACAGGTCCGGCGGACCCGGTCTCCGCCCCTCGCCGGCTGAAGAGTCCTCCCAGCACGGATTGGCTCCTGCGCCCCCCGGGCGTCACGTCTTGGCGACGCCCCATCGTCGGGACACGGCCTAAATTTTATGGAATTCTCGAATCGATCTCCGCCCCCCGCCACCGTCGCCTGGGCTCCCTGATCCGGATGCTACGCGGGGAAACGGGCAAATGCAACCGGGGTGCCGGAGTGGACCTTCCCCACCGTGGGCGTGGGCGTGGGCATAGGCGTGGGCGCAGACGACGGGAGGTCTTCGTTTTCGATCACGTCCAC
>FWPU01003574.1_pt1 | contig 38747 bp, 25 predicted proteins | sample 2228361 | NCBI WGS metagenome assembly FWPU01 (sample SAMEA103939777, study PRJEB20133) | metagenome | reverse complement strand
AGTGGTGGGGCGACTGGGGATGTAAGCCGGCGGTCGCCATGCAGCAAGAGGTGGCGACGACCCTGGCGCATGGCGGGTTAACGTGGATCGGCTATCAGATGACGCACGCTTTCGACGTGGCGCCCGCCGTGATGCGGGAGCTGGGCCAGACCCTCGAGTTCGTGCGCCAGCGCGAGCCGTCGTTGACCGGCGCGCAGCCGGTCCCCTATGTTGGAGTGTTGCACTCGACGAGCGCGCACCTGACGGCCACCCCGCCGCGCTTCTGGGTCGACGAGACCAGCGCGCGCGGCGCCCATCGCCTGCTCACGGAGAGCATGATCCCCTTCCATCTCCTGCATGAAGAGGCCCTGGCGGAGTGGCTGCCGCAGCTCAAGGCGGTGATCCTGCCCGACCAACGGTATCTGTCGCCGGCGCTGGTGGAGGCGATCGCCAGATGGGTGCGGGAGGGCGGCGTGCTCATCGCTACGGCGTGCACGGGCGTCCTCGACGATGCGTATCGGGAGAGCGGACGCTTCGCGCTTGAGGATGTGCTCGGCGTGCGCTATGAAGGGGTGTTTGACCAGCCGCACGCCTACATAGAAGTACAGGACCCGCGCCTCAAAGCGGGAACCCTGGATATGCCGCATCTGGCCGAGGCGACGTTCGCGCTGGCGCGGCCAGTCGCCGACGATGTGCAGGTATTGGCGACGTTGCGTCGGCCTTACCTGCGCAGCGATGGCCAGTTTTTGCTGCGCTGGTCGCCGCCGGGCGAGGAGAGCGGTTATCCGGCGATCACGCTGCGGCGCGTGGGCCAGGGATGGGCTGCCTATATCGCGGGCGAGATCTTCCACGCGTTTCATATCAAGAACCAGTGGAACTTCAAGGCGATCGTGGCGAACCTGTTGCGCTGGACGGTCGCCGAGCCGCCTGTGGAGGTGACGGCGCCAGCCTGGCTGGAGGTGACGCTGATGCGCCAGCTGGCGGCGCACGCGCCCAATGGGCGCGATCGACTGCTCGTGCATCTGGTCAATCAGCATGGCGATCGTCCGGCGAGCGGGGACCGTATGGGCGAGGCGGGCAACCGCTGCGTCGAACAGATCCTGCCGGTGCGCGATGTGACGGTGCGCCTGCGTTATCCCCAACGACCTGGACGGGTCACCCTGGAGCCAGGAGGTGTGACGCCGGCCTGGGGCTATGACGCTGGCGTCGTGACGGTCACGGTCCCTGAAGTGGTGATCCATTGCGCGGTCGCCGTCGAGGACCAGGCATAGCGGCGTTCGTGGCTGGGCGGGAGACCAGCCACGAACATGCCTGTATGTGTGGCCGTACTGCAATCCTCCGGGTTGGGCTGTGTCGCGCCCACAATCCAGAGGATTGTGATACGGCCACGCTTTCTGGCCTATGTGTCGCGCCCGGCAGTTCCAGACATTGATCGCGTATCTGCCGGTACCCAGAAGTACCGCAATCCTCCGGGTTAGGCTGTGTCGCGCCCACAATCCAGAGGATTGTGATACGGTCACGCTCTCTGGCCCATCCCAACGACTTTGACGAGTGCTGGCGGTAAACCTATAACTCGTCATCAAACTCAAGCGCCCCCAACCCTCCCCTGCCGTTTGGCGGTCCCTTTTGCCGTGTGTTACACTACTCTGGCGCGTTGCGACTGGCCAGGAAGAGGCCTCTCGAAGATCACAACAGACGGAAGTCGAGAGATAGCAGCGATGCTTTCGCGTAGAGCGTTTTGGATCATGGCCGCGCTGGCGGTCATGCTCAGTTGGCGGAGCGAACCCGCGTTGGCGCAGCAGGCGGTGATCACATCGCCTCAGCCGTTCAGCGTGGTGCGTGGGCGGGTCACCATCGAGGGGACGGCTGTCCATCCCAATTTTCTGCGGTACGAATTGTATTACAGCCGCGAGCCGGCGCGCGACGACACCTGGGTGTTCATCGGCGAAGCGCAGCCCAACCAGGTCGCCAACGGGTTCCTGGGGACGTGGGAGACGGGTGGGCTGCCGGATGGAGTCTACAGCCTGCGCCTGCGCGTCGTGCGCCAGGATGGCAATTACGACGAAGCGATCGCGCCTGGGCTGCAGGTCGCTAATAGCCAGCCGATCGAGACGCCGACGCCCACGCCGACGCCCACGCCCACCGTGTCGCCGACGCCTTTGCCGCCGACGCCGACGATCGTGGTGGAGGCGCCGGTGATCGCCACGCCGACGCCGTTGGTCGAAGCGCCGGCGGAGCCAGCGCCTGTCGACACGCCGACGCCGCAAGCGATCGCCAGCGTCCGACAGCCAGCAGCGGCGGCTCCCGTCGATCAATTGCCGGAGGTCCTCAGCCCGCGCGGCCTGGTCGACGCCTTCTGGGCCGGCGGACGTTGGACGTTGACGGTCTTCGGCGTGGTAGGAGTGATCTTCGGGCTGAAGTGGTTGCTCGGCTGGCTGTGGGAGCAGATGAAGTCTCCCTGAGAGGAGGCGAGCGCGTAGAAGGGAAGCGCGAGCGGCGGCTCGTATTGTGGCTGCGTCTTTTGTGCAGGGGCTAGTCACGCCGATTAGCCCCGCTTTGTGTTGCCTGACGAACGGGGTTTGGCTGGCGTCTTGAAGGGGCGATCGCATTGGCAGGGGCGTTCCGATCACTATGAGTGAGACGAAACTGGTCGTTGGGTTGGGCAATCCTGGCCCTGAGTATGCGCGTCATCGCCATAATGTGGGCTTTCAGTGCCTTGATCTGCTGGCTGACGCCTACGGGCTGCGTTTTGATCGGGTCAAAGACAAGGCCAGATGGGCGTCCGGCGTGATCGAGGGACAGCGCGTGGTCTTGCTCAAGCCGATCACATTCATGAACGCGGTAGGCCCGGCGGTGGCGGCGGCCGCTCGTTTCTACAAAGTGGAGCCGACCGATCTTCTGGTTGTCTATGATGATCTGGATCTGCCGCTGGGACGGATTCGCGTGCGCGCCGATGGCGGTTCAGGCGGCCACAACGGCATGAAGTCGGTGATCGAGCATCTGGGCACCACAGCGTTTCCACGCGTGCGCGTGGGCATTGGACGGCCGCCCGGACGCATGGATCCGGTCGATTACGTGTTGGAGCCATTCACAGCGGCAGAAGAGGAGGTCATGAAGGCCGCCCGCGCGCGGGCGGTCGAGGCGATCCGTTGCTGGCTGACGATGGGCATTGTGGAGGCGATGAATCTGTTCAATGCGGCGACGAACGGTAGTGGGTGAGGCATGAACTTAAGCGGGCTGGCAGAGTTTCTTAGGGAGATAAAAGGGTTCACCCGGCTGGTCGAGGAGATCCGTGCGGGCGGCGCTATGGCTGGCCCGTTGGCGATCCCAGCGAGCGCGCGCGCGTACGTGACAGCAGCGCTGGTCAGCGAGCTGTCCCGGCCCACATTGATCGTCACAGCGCGCATGGATCTGGCGACCCATTACGCCGAGCAGTTGCGCGCCTGGATGCCGCAGCCCGAACGTGTTTTTGTCCTGGCTGATCCCGACGCGTTGCCTTACGAGCGGGTGCCCTGGTCGCGCGAGACGCGCCAGATGCGTCTGGCGGCCCTGGTCGCCCTGGCCGAGGCCAGTTTGCCTGGCCTGCATGCTCCGGCAGCCCCGCCTGTCGTGGTCGCCACAGCGCGGTCGCTGATGCAGATGACGCTCCCTGCGCGTGAGCTGCGCGCCAGCTTGCGGTTGCTGCGGCGCGGCCAGGCCGTCGATCTGCACAAGCTGCTCGAAACGTGGGTAGGGCTGGGCTACCGCGCGATGCCGGTGGTCGAGGAGCCGGGCACCTTCAGTCATCGCGGCGGCATCATCGACATCTGGTCGCCGAACCTCGCCTGGCCAGTGCGCGTGGAGCTTTTCGGCGACGAGGTGGATAGCCTGCGCGCGTTCGATCCCACTACCCAGCGCACACAGACGCACGTCGACGCGGTCGTGATCGCCGCCGCCAGCGAAGCGCTGCCGCGATTGGGGCCAGCGGCGCAGGAGCGGCTGGCCGCCCTCGACCTTCGCTCCTGCCATCCGCCGGCTCGCGCCGAATATGAACAAGAGATCGAACAGTTGCGCATGGGCAGTGGGGGGCGCAACCTCGACTGGTATCTGCCCTATCTGTACGCTCAGCCAGGGTCGCCGTTGCAGCACTTGCCGCCAGAAGCGCTCCTGGTCTTCGACGACGCAGCCGAGGCGGCGGCGACGATCGCCGACCTGGAGGGACAGGCCGAGCAACTGTGCCACGACTTGCAGGCCACGGGGGAATTGCCGGCCAATCCGCGTCGCCCTTACTGGGAATGGACCGAGCTGGCGCCGCTCGTCGAGGAGCGTAAGCCGATCATTTTGGGCTACGGTGGACTGGATGGGCGGCCGGTCTCTCATTCGTCGCTGCTGGCGCGCGCCTTCATCGCCGGACCGCGCTACGGCGGTCGAGTGCGGCAGATCGTGGCCGAGGCCGCAGAGCAGCGACAGGCCGGCGCGCGCCTGGTCCTGGTCACGCGGCAGGCTGCGCGCCTGACCGAGCTTTTGCGCGAGGCAAATGTGCCGATAGAGACGCGCGACGAGCTGACGGCCGCGCCGCCGCGCGCCAGCATCACGGTGGTCGCTGGCCAACTGGCGGAGGGGTGGCTGTTACGCCCGGAGCGTGTGGGGGGAGATGGCGATGGCGCGCGAGAGACGCAGCCGCCTCTGCTGGCGCTGCTCACCGACGCGGAGCTGTTCGGCTGGAACAAGCCGCAGCCGCGTCGCCAACCGCGGACGCGCGCGGTGGCGCCGGAAGCGTTCTTCGCCGACGTGCAGCCCGGCGACTACGTCGTCCACATGGAGCATGGCATCGGCGTCTTCAAGGGACTGGTCAAACTGGAGGTGGATGGGCACGCGCGCGAGTATCTCCAGGTGGACTACGCGCAGGGCGACCGGCTCTACGTGCCGGTGCATCAGGCTGACCGCCTCAGCCGGTATGTGGGCGCCGGCGACGCCCCGCCTATCCTCAACCGCCTGGGCACCGCCGACTGGGGTGTGGTCAAGGAGCGCGCCAAGAAAGCGGTCGCCGCCATCGCGGACGATCTACTCAAGCTCTACGCGCAGCGCGAGCTGGCGCCGGGGTTCGCGTTCAGCGCTGATAGCGCCTGGCAACATGAGCTGGAGGCCGCTTTTCCCTATGTCGAGACGGAAGATCAGCTTGTGGCCATCGAGGCGGTCAAGCATGACATGGAGCAGCCGCGGCCGATGGATCGTCTGATCTGCGGCGACGTCGGCTATGGCAAGACGGAGGTCGCCTTGCGGGCCGCGTTCAAGGCGGCCATGGACGGCAAGCAGGTGGCGGTGCTGGTGCCCACGACCGTGTTGGCCCAACAGCATTATCAGACCTTCGTGGAGCGCTTGCGTCCCTTTCCGACCAACGTCGAGATGCTGTCGCGCTTCCGCTCGCGCGCCGAACAGCAGAAGGTGATCGAAGGGCTGGCTCGCGGCACCGTCGACATCGTCATCGGCACCCATCGTCTGCTCTCGCGCGATGTGCAGTTCAAGGATTTGGGGCTGGTGATCGTCGACGAAGAGCAACGCTTCGGCGTGGCGCACAAGGAGCGGCTGAAGCAATTGCGCACCGAAGTGGATGTATTGACATTGACGGCTACGCCGATCCCGCGCACGCTCCACATGTCGCTGACGGGGGTGCGCGATCTGAGCACGATCGACACGCCGCCCGAGGAACGGTTGCCTGTTCGGACGATGATGGGCGAATACGACGAGACCCTCATCCGGCAGGCGATCTTGCGTGAATTGGATCGCGGCGGCCAGGTCTTTTTCGTCCATAACCGGGTGATCGGCATCAACCAGATCGCTCATCGCCTGGAGCGGCTTGTGCCGGAAGCGCGTTTCGCCGTGGCGCATGGTCAGATGCCGGAGCGCGAGCTAGAGGAAGTGATGGTGCGCTTCGCCAATGGCGAGGTGGACGTCCTGGTGTGCACGAGCATCATTGAGAGCGGGTTGGACATCCCCAACGCGAACACCATCATCATCAACCGCGCCGACCAGTTCGGCCTGGCGCAGTTGTATCAGTTGCGTGGGCGCGTGGGGCGCAGCGCGGTGCGCGCTTATGCCTATTTGCTGTACGATCGGGCCCGTGATCTGACGCCCGACGCGCGACGGCGGCTGGAGGCCATCGTCGAAGCGAGCGATCTGGGGGCCGGTTTCCGGGTCGCGATGCGTGATCTGGAGCTGCGCGGCGCCGGCGAGCTATTGGGCGCCCGTCAGCATGGTCATATCGCGGCGGTGGGGTTCGACCTGTACTGTCGGCTGCTGGCGCAGGCGATCCAGGAGCTGCGCGAGCGAGGAGACGCGACCGATAGGGCGAGGCGACAGCCTTTGTTGGAGGATCCGCTGGCGCCCACCGTGTCGCTCGACCTGCCATTGCCGGCGTCGTTGCCGGAGACGTATGTCCCTGATAACGCCCTGCGCCTGCAACTGTATCGGCGGATGGCGGGGTTGACGGCGGTTCATCAGGTGGACGAGATGGAGCAGGAGCTGGCCGATCGTTTTGGGCCGTTGCCGCCGGAGGCGCGCAACCTGCTCTATCAGGTGCGCATCAAGATCCTGGCGATCACGGCGGAGGTGCAGTCGATCGCGCGCGAGGAGGGGCAGCTTGTGTTGCGGTCGGACGCGCTGGAGCGCGTGGATCGCGAGGCGCTGCAGAAGCGGTTGGGGACGCGGGCGCGGGTGGCGCGGCGCGCCGTATGGATGCCCATGCGCGATGACTGGCAGGCCAACCTGCCGCGCGTGTTGGAGACGATGATTCAGGCGACGTAGTCGCCGTAGTTTAGTCGAGAGGTCCGCATGTCTCTTCCCACAGCAGTTGCTTCGAACGTCGCCACTAGCCAGTTAACTGATCTGAACGAGATTGAGCGTTTGGACGAACAGCTTCAACAGTGCGAATCTCAATGAAGCAGGCCAGGTGGCTTCGTTGGCGCGCTGGTTGTGCGCGCTATGAAGCGAAAATTCCTGCTCAGTGGCTTGACGAATCACGTTTATTAGTATAAATTAGGTGAGTTGCATCGCCTAATTTGGAGAAGTTCAGTTGATTTGTTATGCGCGCGCGATTCAGCCTGCAATCGAGGCGGCCTTGTTCCAGGGCAAGGTCGTGGTGATCTATGGCGCGCGCCAGGTGGGCAAGACCACCCTCGTCAAGGAAATTCTGGCGCGTTTCCCTGAGGACGGCTTGTATCTTAATTGCGACGAGCCCGACATCCGCGATGCGCTGACCCATCGCACCTCCACTGAGTTGCGCGCGTTGATTGGCCGCCGAACCCTGATCGTGATCGATGAGGCCCAACGTGTACGCGATATCGGTCTGACGTTGAAATTGCTCGTCGACACTTACCCTGATCTGCAAGTGATCGCTACCGGGTCCTCTTCCTTCGAGTTATCGAACACGATCAGAGAGCCGTTGACGGGGCGCAAGATCGAGTTCACTTTGTATCCCCTATCGGTCGCTGAGCTGCTGACACAGGAGACGCCCCTGGAGCTGACGCGCTTGCTAGAAAGGCGACTGCGGTATGGCATGTATCCCGGCGTCGTCCTGGCCGATGATCCCGCCGAGGCGGTCGTGGAGATCGCAACCAGCTATCTGTACCGAGATGTGTTGGAATATCAGACAGTCAAAAGCGCCGATCTGCTTCGTCGCTTGTTGCAGGCGCTGGCCCTTCAAGTAGGGAACGAGGTCTCATACAACGAGTTGGGGCGGTTGCTGGGCATCGACCGGGTCACCGTCGAACGCTACGTCACGCTCCTGGAGAGAGGATTTATCATCTTTCACTTGCCGCCCTTCAGTCGGAACCTGCGTAAGGAGCTGGGGCGGCTGCGCAAGATCTACTTCTATGACCTGGGCGTGCGCAATGCGCTCATCAATAACTTCAATCCCCTGGATTTGCGTGCGGATGTGGGCGCCTTGTGGGAAAATTTCTTCATCTGCGAGCGCATCAAGTTCAATCACAATCGGCGGCGGCGCGTCAACACCTATTTCTGGCGTACCTACGACCGTGCAGAGTTGGACTATCTGGAAGAGGAAGGCGGCCGTCTCGTCGGATTTGAGTGCAAGTGGAACGCTGCTCGCTGGCGTCCTCCGGCGGCTTTCGTGGCAGCTTACCCGGAGAGCGAGACGCATCTGGTCAACCGGTCCAACTACCTGGAATTTCTCACGCCATGAGGAGGACGCGTGCCCTCCACGCCGTATGGGCGCGCCCCGGGAGGAATAGAACCTTGGGAGTCCTGGCAGCGATGCGATCGCATCTCGGGTTGCCCAGGCGAGCCGATTCCCTCCTGCGATCGCTCGACCAGGCGATCGCGCAGCAGGCGTCGCGGCCCTTAGCGCGCAGCGAACTGCTCGGCCTGCGCTATTTCTGGCTGGACGGCCTCTTCAGCGCGATCAGTGAGAACTTCTATGCTAGTTTTCTAACCCTCTTCGCTCTGGCTTATGGCGCCAGCAACGGCCAGATCGGCCTCCTCTCCTCGGTCGGCAGTTTGCTGGGCGCGCTCGCCTTCTTCCCGGGCGCGCGTCTCGCCGAAGCGCTCGGCGCCCGCAAAACGATCATCCTCTGGACGGGCGGCGGCATCGGCCGGCTGGCTTTGCTCGCCCTCGCCGCCCTGCCCCTGTTCGTCAGCGATCCCGCCCTCGCCTTGATCCTCATCATCGTTCTGGGCGGCCTGCGCGCTTTCATGGGCAACTTCGGCAATCCGGCCTGGACCGCCCTCGTCGCCGATCTGGTGCCCTCATCGCTGCGCGGGCGTTATTTCGGCAACCGCAATATGGCGATGGGCGTCGCTGCGCTGGTGGTGGCGCCGCTCGCTGGCTGGCTGATCCGCGCGACCAACGCCTGGACGGGGAGCCGCCTCGTGGGCTATCAGATCGTCTTCATCCTGGCCTTCGCCTTCGGCCTGATGGGCACCATCTGCTTTGCCCGCATCCCCGATCCCGACCTGGCCAGCCGCGCGCGAGGCCGTCATAGCCTGGCTGACCTGCGTCGCGCCCTGGTCAACAGCCCTGGCTTCCTGGGCATGGTGCTCAGCGCCTTCGTCTGGAACCTGGCCATCCAGGTCGCCGCTCCCTTCTTCAGCGTCTACATGGTCAACGATCTCGGCGGCACGGCCTCGACGATCGGCCTCATGGCCAGCATCAGCAGCCTCTTCTCGCTGGCTGGGCAACGGGTATTTGGCCCCCTGCTCGATCGCAAGGGCGCGCTCTGGGTGCAGAAGGTCACGGGGCTGTTGATCCCTCTTTTGCCCCTGTTGTGGATCTTCATCACCCGCCCCTGGCACGCCTTTTTCATCAACGCCTATGGCGGTTTCTTGTGGGCCGGCTACAACCTGGCCAACTTCAACCTCTTGTTGGAGCTGACCCCTGACGAGGAACGTCCTCAAGCCGCCGCGCTCTATCAGACCGTCGTCTTCGTCAGCGCGGTCATTGGCCCCCTGTTGGGAGGCTATCTGGCCGATGCGGTCAGCTTCCATCTGATCTTCGCATTGAGCGGGATTGGGCGCGCGGCGGGCATCGTCCTCTTCCTGTGGCTGACGGCCCGTCCCGCTTACCGCAGCGGCAAAGGGCTGCCCGTGAGCACGACGCTGTGACGTTCCCCGATCTGCCTTTCGCCGCCATCGCCTGGCGCCTGATCGACTGGCACAACCGATCGCAACGCCCCTTGCCCTGGCGCGATCGTCCGGCTGGCCAGCGCGATCCCTACGCGGTGTGGGTCAGCGAGACGATGTTGCAGCAGACGCGCGTCGAGACGGCGGTCGCTTACTACGAGCGCTGGATGGCGCGCTTCCCGACGATCGAAGCCCTGGCAGCCGCCGACCAGCAGGAAGTGCTCAAGTTGTGGGAGGGGTTAGGGTACTACGCCCGCGCGCGTAACCTGCATCGCGCGGCGCAAGAGGTGGCGGCGCGTCAGGGGCGGCTGCCAGATCGGCGCGCCGATCTGTTGAAGCTGCCGGGGATCGGCCGCTACACGGCGGGCGCGATCCTCAGCCTGGCCTTCGGGCAGGCCGAGCCAGCGGTGGATGGCAACGTCACGCGCGTCCTCAGTCGGCTGGCCGACATCGACCAACCTGTCGGCCAGCCAGCTACGGCGCGGCAACTCTGGGAACTGGCGCGCGCGTTGGTCGAGGCGACGCCCGCAGGCGCCGCCGGGACCGTCAATGAGGCGCTCATGGAGCTTGGCGCTACCGTCTGTATTCCGTCAGCGCCGCGCTGTTCGAGCTGCCCGCTGGCCGACCTTTGCCTGGCCGCCCGGCGCGGCGTCCAGACAGCGCGTCCTATCCCATCGCCGCGCCGACGGACGCCCCATTACGATGTGACGGCAGGGGTCATCTGGCGAGGAGAACCTTACCTCTCCCGGCTGCTGATCGCCCAACGGCCGCAGACGGCGATGTTGGGAGGATTATGGGAGTTCCCAGGCGGCAAACGGCAGCCGGGCGACGAGGACCTGGCGTCCTGTCTGCGTCGCGAGATCGCCGAAGAGCTGGGGATCACGATCGTCGTGGGTGAACCGATCACGACGGTGCGTCACGCCTACACCCATTTCCGCATCACGTTGCACGCCTTCCATGCGCATCATAGCGCTGGCGAGCCGCGGGCCATTGGCTGCGCCGACTGGCGCTGGGTGAACCTGGACGAACTGGACGCCTTCCCATTCCCCGTCACCGATCAGAAGATCATCGCCGCCCTGCGCTCACAGGCCAAGCAACTGCTGCACGATCACTTGCAATAGCCACACTACAACTGGCAAGAACAAAGCGGAGAGGAACGTGCGCAGCGTCCCTGGCTCCCACGGCCAGGTCGGCATCTTTTCCAGGACTTCACGTTCCATGATGAGGCTGGCGATCTGTTTGTTGAGCGCGTCAGCGTCGCTGAGATCGCTGCCTTGCACGCGCCGATGCAGTTGGGCGAGGCACAGTTTCAGATGTTCGTTGGCTTCCCCTTCCAACCGATCCTTCTCGGCGACGATGCGCTGATGGATGCCGATCAACGGCCACAAAAAAGAGGCGATCGATAGAGCGAGCACCGCCGCGGTCGTCGCTACCCAGAGCGGATTGCGCAGCAGTTCGGGCAAGATGGCGATCGTCCCATACAGGAAGAGCACCCACCCAACTCCAGTGCGCGCCGTTACGCTGGAGAATGTGTACAGGGGATTGGGATCGAAGAGATCGATGCGACGCACCTTTCTGTAGAGGTAAGTCACCAGGCGCATCTGGCGCACTGTGTAATAGACCATCGTCGCGGCGATCGCCCAGCCGACGTATGTCAGCCCCATGACGACGATGGTTGTGAGTGTGGCCGTAAAATAGCGTTGCGTCAGATCGGCGCTGAGCCGAATGCCCACCCAGGTGCTGACGAGGCCGATGGCATTGGCGAGCAGGACGGGCCGCGCAGGCATCGTTGTCAATTCATGGAGGAGGCGCGTCGCTTCGCTGTCGGTGATCTCGAGAGCGGGGCGGAACGAGGCGAATGCCCGCGCGGCGGCGTCGTCAAGGTGGTGGACAAAGAAGAAAGGATAAGAGATCCAAAAGCCCAGGAGCAGAGCGCGCGGATCGAACGCCCCGCGAGGGACAAGCCCTGCTGTCCACACGCTCAGATGGCCGAATAGCGCTGCGATCGCGCACACTCCCAGGTAGGCAACGAGCGCGGGTAGGGGCAGCCGCCTGACGCGCGCGGTGGCCCTGTCGATCCAACTAGGCGTATAGAGATGAGAAAGTCCTGTGGCGGCTTCGTCTCCAGTCACAATCGTGCGCTCCTTGTGTCTCTGCGGGGCGCAAGCCGGAGGCTTGCGGTACGTCGCAGCAGCGGCGGCTTGCCCTCTTCTCCCGTACGTGCTAGACTGCACGCCAGGGCCTGGTCGATCAGTGTTCACGGAGGAGCCTCGATGCTGACCCGCGCCTGGCTGGAACAGCGTGAAGAAATGGTCCTTGCTCCGTACGCGATGAAGAGCAGCGCCTCGCGCGGTCGCGTCTTCGCCGAAGAGGAACATCCCTACCGCACCGCCTTTCAACGGGACCGCGATCGCATCATCCACACGACCGCCTTCCGCCGCCTCGCCTACAAGACCCAGGTCTTCGTCTATTACGAAGGGGACCACTACCGCACGCGCCTCACCCACACCATCGAGGTCGCTCAGATCGGACGGACGATGGCGCGCGCCCTCGGCGCCAACGAGGACCTCGTCGAGAGCATCTGTCTGGCTCATGATCTGGGGCACCCCCCTTTCGGCCACACGGGCGAAGGCATCCTCAACGAGTGTATGGAAGGACGCGGCGGGTTCGACCATCAGCGCCAGACGATGCGCGTGGTCGAAAAGCTCGAGCGGCGCTACCCAACCTTCGCTGGCCTCAACCTCACCTATGAGGTGCGCGAAGGGTTGGTCAAGCACGATACCGACTACGATGTGCGCAACGCCGCTGGCTACGAGCCGGAGCACGCCGGCACGCTGGAATGCCAGATCGCCAATCTGGCCGACGAGATCGCTTACAGCACTTCTGACCTCGACGACGGGCTGCGCGCCGGCTTGTTGGCGCCAGCCGACGTGCAGCGGCTGGCGATCTGGCAGGATGTGATGGATGCGCTGGGGGAGCCACGCGACCGACCGATCGACGATCTCCTGCGCTACCGCGCCATCCGCCGGCTCATCGGCATGGAGGTGACGGCGGCGCTGGAGGAGACGACGCGTCGCCTGGCGCAGAGCGGGGTGCGCTCCGTCGATGAGCTGCGCGCCCTGGGCCGCAACGTAGCCGGCTATACGGCGGAGATCGAGGAGAAGAATCGAGAGCTACGCCAGTTCCTGATGACCCACTTCTATCGCCACTATCGCGTGATGCGCATGACGCAAAAGGCGCGCCGCCTGCTCGCCGATCTGTTCTCCGCCTATATTGAAGAGCCGACCCAATTGCCCGGCGAGATCCTGGCGCGCGCTTCTGACGAACCAGAAGGCCTGCATCGTGTGGTGTGCGACTACCTGGCGGGCATGACCGATCGCTACGCCCTCGACGAGCACCGTCGGCTCTTCGATCCTGAAGTGCGAGCCTGATCTCTCCTCAGCCCTCGACTGCTCACGGTTCTGGGTGGTCTCCTGACCAGCCGGGGGCACGGTCAGGAGACCGTGCTGAAACTTTTCGGATAGGTTTCTTAGCCCTCGACCGCTCGCCGCGCCGCGCGCAGATTGGCTACCGGCGCCACGATCGGGGTGACGCAGCCGGTCCCCAAAATAAACCGCATCCCGCCCGTCTGGCTGATCGCCGCGCGCGCCTGGGCGGTCACCTCATCTGGATCGCCGCGCACGACCGTCTCCAGCCGATTCAATCCTCCCACGATCGCCCCTGGGAAACGGCCGAGCGCCTCGCGCAGGGAGGGCGGCGTCTCCTGGTCGTGCCAGTTGATGGCCTGGATCGGCAATTCGCGGAAGAGGTCGAACATGATGTCGCTGCCGTGGAGGTGGAGCAGATTGAACCAGAAGCCCTGCGCCGCCTCGAGGACGCGTCGGTCGTAGGGGAGGCCGAAGGTCCGATATTCCTGTTCGCTGAGAAGCTGATAGGAGGCGTGCTGCACGGCGTAGAAGATGCCGCTGACGCCCGTGGGCTGGATCGCCTTCAGGAAGCGGATCGTCGTCTCCGTGATCGTCTCCAGGCCAGCGTGGAAGGCCTCCGGGTGCTGGCGCATGTGGACGAACAGCCGATCGCCGGCCAGGTTCTTGGCCTGGGCCAGGGGGCTGAAGATCGTCTGCAGGAAAGGGACTTCGTCGCCGACCTCGTCATGGATCAACTGGAGGCAGCGCGCCTGCCGCCCTAATCCACCCTGGCTGGGATCGAGGACCGCAAGTTTCTGCCAGTCGGCCGCCTCGCGCACCGGATGGTGCACATACTTGCGCGTGCCTTCTGGATCGCCCAGCCACACGCTATCCGTCCCCCAATCCTCCAGGCAGAAGTCGCTGGAGGGGGTCACCTTGATGAAGTCGAAGTCGAACTCGCGTTGGAAGGCGACGGTCGCGCGCGCCAGGTCCTCGGCGCGCTGGTCGTCGACGGGCCAATGTCGCCACAGCGCGACGGCCACGCGATCGACCGGCTGGCCGCGAAAGGTGGCTTCCAGGCGCTCACGCTTGGTCATCCCCGACATGAGAGCCTCCCTCTTGTTCATCCTTGCACTGTTTCGGCTCAGCCATAGACCCGATCCTCCTATTCCGAGGTGGAAGCTGACCGTCCGGCGCGCGCCGGGCGAATCTGCACGGCGCTGACCTTGTACTCCGGGATCTTGGCCAGCGGATCAAGCGCGAAGTCCTGGGTGAGCAGATTGGCCGGCGCCTCTTTCCAATGGAAGGAGAGGAAGACGACCCCTGGCGCCACGCGCTGGCTGATGCGCGCCTGGGTGCGCACCTCGCCGCGGCGGCTGGCCACGATCACCTGCGCGCCATCGCGGATGCCAGCGGCCTCGGCGTCGCGCTCGTTGATCTCCGCATAACCGCGCGGCTCACGCCAGGCCAGCCCCTCGCTGCGCCGCGTCATCGTCCCCGTGTGGTAGTGATAGAGCACGCGCCCGGTAGTCAGGATGAGCGGATATTCGGCGTCGGGCTGCTCAGCAGGCAGTTGCGCCTTGACCGGATGGAACTTGCCCAGCCCGCGCGTGAAGCGCTGCGTATGCAGGATCGGCGTGCCGGGATGTTGCGGGTCAGGGCACGGCCAGGTCAGCCCGGCGCCCGCCAGCCGGCGATGCTGGATGCCGCCGTAAATGGGCGTCACGCGCGCGATCTCATCCATGATCGCCGCCGTCGACGCGAACTGCCAGCGGTTGGCTTGTCCAGGCTCGACGCGCCCCAGCTTCTCGTCCAGGCGAGCGCCCAGCGCGCACACGATCTGCCAGTCGGGCCACGCCTGCCCCGGCGCGGTCAACACGGGCGTCAACAATTGCACGCGGCGCTCGGTGTTGGTCTTGGTGCCATCCTTCTCCAGCCAGGACGCCGCCGGCAGCACGACGTGGGCCAGGCGCGCCGTCTCGCTGAGGAAGATATCCTGCACGACCAGGAAGTCGAGCGAGCGCAACGCCTCTTCGACGTGGCTGATGTTGGGATCAGAGAGCATGGGATTCTCGCCCATGATGTACATGGCGCGCACCTTTCCCGCGATCGCCGCCTTCATCATCTCGACCACAGTCAGCCCCACTTCCCCTGGCAGATCGTCCATTCCCCAGGCGCGCGCGACCGCCTGCCGCTTCTCGGCGTCGGTCACTCGCTGGTAGCCGGGCAAGACATCCGGCAGGCAGCCGACGTCGCAGGCGCCCTGGACATTCGACTGACCGCGCAGTGGGTTGACCCCCGTCGAGGGTTTGCCGATCTGGCCGGTGAGCAGGGCGAGGTTGGCCAGCGTGAGCACGAGATCGGTGCCGTTCGTGCGTTGGGTGATGCCCATGGCGTAGAGGATGGTCGAGCGGCCGCGCGCGGAGGCGCCGTCGGCCTTCGCTTGATCGGCGCGTTCGCCCAGGGCGTAGAGGCGCGCGGCTCGTTCGATCAGCTCGACAGGCACGCCGCTCGCCAATGCGGCCGCCTCCGGCGTATATTCTTCGACCGCGCGCGCGAACTCAGCGAAGCCCTCTGTGCGCGCCTGGATGAACTCGACATCGGCCCATCCCTCGCGCAGGATGACGTGGGCCATGGCCAGGAAGACGAAGATGTCAGAGCCGGGCTTCGGCTGCAGGAACAGGGTCGCGTGCTGCGCCAGGTTGATCCGGCGCGGGTCGATGACGATCAGATTGGCGCCCCCCTTCACGGCGCGCACCACTTCGTAGCTGATCACGGGATGCGATTCGGTGGTGTTGGAGCCGGTGACCAGGATGCAGTCCGCGTTGCGAATGTCTCGGATCGGGTTGGTCATGGCGCCGCTGCCGAAGGCCATGCCCAGGCCGGTCACCGAGCTGGCGTGACAGAGGCGAGCGCAATGGTCGACGTTATTGGTGCCAATGGTCGCGCGCACGAGCTTCTGGAAGAGGTAGTTCTCCTCATTGGTGCAACGCGCTGACGCCAGCGCGGCGAAGGCGTCAGGGCCGTGTTCCTGTACCGTGTTTGCCAGGCGGGTGGCGACGAGGTCGAGCGCCGTCTCCCAGGAGACGGGGACGAAGTCGGGGGGGATGAAGGCGCCAGGAAGATCGGCGGGGTCCAACGTCGGCGTCTGCCAGCGTTCAGCCAAGGAGCGGAGCACCAAGGGATGCGTCAGCCGTTCTTTGCTCGTCGCGAAGTCCCAGCCGAAGCGCCCTTTGACGCACAGGAACTCGCCGTTGGCGGGCGCTTCGGGGAACCCCTGGGCATAGAGGATCTCGCCCTTTTTGGTGGCGTATTCGATGCCGCAGCCGACGCCGCAGTAGCCGCACACGGTGCGCGCGCGCGTCAGCTCCCATTCGCGGCCCTTGCCCAGGCGCGTCACAGGCAGGAGCGCCGCCGTCGGGCAGACCTGGACGCAACTGCCGCAGAAGACGCAGGTCGAGTCGGCCATCGGCCAGTCGAAGGGGGTAGCGACATGGCTGCTGAAGCCGCGGCCGACGTAGTCGAGGGCGTTGGCCCCTACGATCTCATCGCACACGCGCACGCACTTGCCGCACAAGATGCAATATTGGTGGTCGCGCAGGATGAAGGGGTTATCGTCCTGATAGAGCGAACGCGAAAGCTCGAAGCCGTAACTGGTCGCCGAGACGCCGTACTCGTAGGCATACCGCTGCAAGTCGCAGGCGCCGTTTTTGTCGCATACCACGCAGTTGAGGGGATGGTCCGAGACGAAGAGATCGATGATATCGCGGCGCATCCTGGTGAGGCGCTCGCTCTGCGTATGTACGACCATCCCTTCCTGGCAGGGCAGGCCGCAGCTCGGCGCTGCGTTGGGGCGTCCTTCGACTTCGACCAGACACAGGCGACAGCCGCCCGACGGTTTCAGATCCGGATGGTAGCAAAGATGAGGGATGTCGATGCCGTGGGCGAGCGCGGCCTCGAGGACGGTCGCGTTGGGGGAAGCGGCGACCAATTTGCCATCGATTGTCAACGTGATCATGCTCATACCCTCTTCCTCAACTCATCCACCGATCGGGCAAACGCCGGCCGGGCAGCGTTTCTCCACCACGTGGGCCACATATTCGTCCCGGAAGTAGCGCAGCGTCGTGATCACCGGGTTGGGCGCGGTGTGGCCGAGGCCGCACAGAGACGTGCTGTGCACCGTCTCGCACAGGTTCCCCAGACGCTCGAGGTCCTCCAGGGTCGCTTCGCCGCGCGTGATCTGGGTCAGCATGTTGAGGATCTTGCGCGTGCCCACGCGACAGGGGACGCACTTGCCGCACGACTCGTCCTGGGTGAAGGACAGGAAGAAACGGGCGAAGTCGACCATGCAGGTGCTGTCGTCCACGACGACTACGCCGCCCGATCCCATGATCACGCCGATGGCGCGCAGGTCCTCATAATCGATCCGGGTGTCCAGCAGATCGGCCGGGATGCAGCCGCCGGAAGGGCCGCCCAGTTGCACCGCCTTGAAGTTGCGGTTGGCGACGCAGCCGCCGCCGATGCCAAAGATCAGCTCGCGGGGGGTCATGCCCATGGGGATCTCGACGAGGCCGCTGTTAGCGACGGCGCCTGTCAATGAGAACGCCTTGGTGCCGCCGCTGCGTTCCGTCCCTAATTCCGCGAACCAGGTGGGGCCGTTCAGGATGATCGAAGGCACCGTGGCATAGGTCTCGACGTTGTTGATGTTGGTGGGATGGCCCCAAAGGCCGGATTCAGCGGGATAGGGGGGGCGCATGCGCGGCATGCCGCGTTGCCCTTCGATCGAGTGGATGAGGGCGGTCTCCTCGCCGCAGACGAAGGCCCCTGCTCCTTCCTTGATCACGAACTCGAAGTCCATGCCGCTGCCGAAGATGTTCTTGCCGGTCGCGCCGTACTCCTGCGCCTGAGCAATGGCGTTGCGCAGGGCGCGCACGGCCAGCGGATACTCGGCGCGCACATAGATATAGCCTTTGCTGGCGCCGATGGCCCAGGCGGCGATCAACATCCCCTCGAGGACGCGATGCGGGTCCCCTTCGATCACGGTGCGGTTCATGAAGGCGCCGGGGTCTCCTTCGTCGGCGTTGCAGATCAGGTACTTGGGGCTGCCGGGCGAACGGCGCGTGACCTCCCATTTGCGGCCGGTGGGGAACCCAGCGCCGCCGCGCCCCCGGAGGCGTGAATCCTTGATGATCTGGATGACCTGCTCCGGCGGCGTGTGTAAGGCCTCTTGGAAGGCCTGGTAGCCGCCGTTGGCCAGGTAGTCATCGAGCGAGTAGGGGTCAATGACGCCGCATAATTGCGTTGTCACCTTGAGCTGGCGCGCCAGGAAGGGGTAATCGCTCTTGTCGCGGCGACGACTGACGACGCGCTCGGGCGCGACGCCGCGCGCGCCGCCGCCGAAGTGCTGATCGAGCAGGGGCGTCACCCGTTCAGGCGTCACCGGGCCGTACAGGGTCGATGCACCGCCGATGATCACCTCGACGAGCGGCTCGCGGTGGCAGGCCCCTAAGCAACCTGTGCGCTGGATGGCGACCGGAAGCTGGCGGCGGTGAACGTACACCTCGATCGCCGAAAGGACTGCCTCCGCCCCCGCCGCCAGGCCGCATGTCGACGTACCTACACGAATGGTCGCTTGCATAGAGGCCTCCTCAGACTGGCTCGCCCAGCGATTCGTTGCGCAGCTCGGCCAAGACCTCCCAGGCTTTCTCGGGGGTCATGCGCCCGTAGGTGACATCGTTGACGACGAGGACGGGCGCCAGGCTGCACGCCCCCATGCAGGCCACCGTCTGCAGGGTGAAGAGGCCATCGGGGGTGGTCTCCTCTTCGCTGATGCCCAGTTTCTCCTTGATATGATCGAGCATCTCCTGAGAGCGGTTGACATGGCAGGCGGTGCCCCGACAGACGCGCACGATGTAGCGCCCCGGCGCATGGAACTGGAAGAGGTTGTAGAATGTGGCGACGCCGTAGACGCGACTGAGGGGGAAACCCAACTCGCGGGCTGTGTACTGGAGTTGCTTGGCGGGCAGGTATCCGTAATGAGCCTGGATCTCCTCGAGCACGGTGATCAGGGCGTCGGGCTGGCCGCGATGACGGTCCAGGATCGCCGCCAGCTCCGCAGGCGGTGGATCGGCCAGAGGGTCCCCTTTGTAGACATGCTTCCGGAATGATTTGGTTGCAGCAGAGGCGGGCATCACGTCTCCTCCCTTTTCCACATCTACATCGCCCGTTTCCCACAAAATCCCGCTGGCGCGCTTTGTTCCAGGCTACGCTCGCGTGGAAGCCATGCGGGCCTTGGGGAGATCATACCACGGATCATCACACGCTAAAGGCAACGCGACCGTCGTCGCGAGCTGCGCCGACTTGTAGATCGCCGAGAGGACCTGGTGGGTGGGGCGGATAGCGGCGATAGAGACCGGCGGCCGACGGCCCGCGCGCACGCAGGAGACGAAGTCGGCGATCTGGGCGCTGTGCCCTTCGGGCTGGCTCTCCAGGTCGAGGGCGGCCAGGAATTCGCCGATGGCGGCCTCGTGCGCCGGCGACTGCGCCTCGAACGACCACGGCAGGGCGAAGGGATCGTAGGGTCGCTGATGCGACGTGGCCGTGCACCGCTCGAAGATGAAGCGAAACTCGCTGAGGTTGCGATGATTGCAGGAAGTGACGTGCAGGTTGCCGATGGCGCCGCTGGCGAAGCGCAAGGTGACGCCAGCCACGTCTTCGACTTCGATGGCGTGGCCGAGGGTGTCCGCCTCGGCGGCGAGGCGCGTCACGGGGCCGGCGAGGGCGAGGAGGGCGTCGATGCTGTGGATGGCGAGGGTCGTCAGCGCGCCTCCCAGCTCGGTGGCCCACTTGCCACGCCAGGGGACAGCGTAATACGCGGCGTCGCGGAACCAGAGCACGTCAGCGCTGGCGGTGATCAGCGCGCCGGTCAGGCCCGCTTCCATCAGCGCCTGCAAGCCGCGGAACATGCGCCCATAGCGATACTGGAAGACGCAATTGAGCGGCCCGCCGTAAGTCGTCTCCAGCTCCGCCAGCCGATCCAGCTCGCGCAGCGACCCCACCAGCGGCTTCTCGCACAGCACCGCCTTGCCAGCTTGCAGGGCGTCGGCGCTGATCTGAAAGTGCGTGAACGAGGGGGTGCAGATGCTGACGATATGGACGTCGGCGCGCGCGAGCAGGTCATGGTGGTCGAGATAGAGGTCAGCTCCCAGTTCAGCCGCCAGAGCGGCGGCCCTGTCAGCGTCGGTGTCGCAGACGGCGACGATGCGCACAGCCTCGTCGCCCAGCCCGAGATAGCCCTGGACGTGGGAGCGGGCGATGCCCCCCGCGCCGATGATGCCGATCCCGATCATGCTCCTCGCTTTCGTCCGAGAACCCTGCCTGTGAACCGGCTCTCGGTTCGCAACGGGTCCCGTGGCCGGCTGCGCAATTGTTGTCGCTGCTGGTCGGGAGACCAGCAGCGAACACGAGAATACCGCGAACACGAGAACACGGCAAACATGAGCATACGACGGACAGGGTCGGCTGACTCAGCCCCGCAGGCGAACCGGCTGTCGCGTCTCCATGCTTTGCGAGGCGGCGACGCTCAGCCGCAACGATTCCACCCCATCAGCGTAGCTGGAGAGCACGCGATCCTGGCGGCCCTCGGCCACGGCCTGAACGAAGGCGCGATCCTCGATCTCGAAGATGTTGTCCTCGCCTTCGATGTGTTCGACATGATCATCGGCCCGCGGGCCGGTGTAGAGATCGACGCTCATGTTCCAGCCCTTGAAGTGAGCGACGAAGCGGTTGGTATAGACGGAGAGGTGGACGCCGCCGCCGCCCGTGGTGAGGACACAACAGCTCATGATGTTGCCGATGGCGCCGTTGGCGAACCACAGGTTGACGCTGGAAGCGTCCTCGATCGTGTAGCCTGGCTGATTGATCGCCCCTTTGCTGAAACTGGCGTACAACGTATCGACTTCGCCGAACAGGTAACGAGCCAGGTCGAAGGTGTGCGTCGTCTGCTCCAGGTGCTGGCCGCCGCTGCGCGCCTTATCGGTCCACCAGGAGACGCTTGGCGCGCCGCCGAACCATCCTCCCGTGAGCAGGGTCGGCTGCGCGACGTCGGCCAGCAGCTCGCGCACGCGCTGCACGCTGCGGCGGTACCGCGTCATGTACGCCGCGCAACTGATCAGGCCTTTGCGAGCGATGGCGTCGCGAATGGCCTCGGCGGCGGCGATGTCGATGTGGACCGGCTTCTCGACGAAAAGGGCGCAGCCAGCCTCGATCACATCCCATTCCGGGCCGTGGGCGAAGGGCGCCAGCAAGACATAGACGGCGTCCAGCTTCTCTTTCGCCAGCATCTCGCGGTGGTCGGTGTAGGTGTTGACCCCTGCCCATTGCGTTTCGGCGAGAGCCGCCTCCGCTTTGCCCGGAACGACATCGCACACGGCGACGAGGCGCGCGCCTTCGACGGCCTTGAGCGCTTTGAGGTGGCTGCGGGCGATGACGCCTGCGCCGATCATGCCGATATTGACGGTCATAGAAGTCTCCTCTGTCAGAAATGTTGGGGAACGGCCCCTCATGCGCCGTTGGCTGCATGGGGGATGGCAGACAATGCCTATTGGGCGTGCTCCTGCACCATCGCGCGCGCGGCCGCGCTGATCGCTGCCAGCTTGTACTCGCGACTCCAGCGGTTGACCGGGATGAGGTCGAAGACGCGCGCGCGCGTGTGCTGAATCCAGCGTTCCATGCTGGCCAGGCAGGTGATCATGCCGCCGCCGCTGCCGCCCGCGGCGGCGACGGCGATCACTGGCTTGCCGGCGAGGCGGCTGGCCTCGCCGAGCGTGGCCTCGCAGCGGCGCAGGCGGTCGGTGAACGCCTTGGCCGACTCGCTCATCTCGCCCCAGTACACGGGCGACACCAGGATCAGCGCGTCGGCGGCGAGGGCGCGGGCATGGACAGCCTGGAAGTCGTCGGCTTTTTCGCACCGATGCTCGCTGCGGCAGACGCCCCAGCCATCGTCGCATGCCTGGCACAGCCCGATATTCAGATCGTTGAGGCGAACTTCCTCGGCCTGTCCTCCCGCCTGCCGGACGCCTGAGATGGCGGCTGCAGCGCAGGCCGCGGTGAGGCCATCTGTGTTAGGGCTGGAGCTGATCACTAATACGTTCATCGGCGAATCCTCCCTTGACGAGAAAGCGAATGAGCGAGTCAGCGAGTCAGCGATCAGCGAATCAGCGAGAGAGCGAATCAGCGAGTCAGCGAATCAGCGAGAGAGCGAATCAGCGAATCAACGAGTCGGCGAGAGAGCGAATCAGCGAGTCAGCGAATCAGCGAGAGAGCGAATCAGCGAATCAACGAATCAGCGAATCAACGAATCAGCGAGTCGGCGAATCGGCGAGAGAGCGTGTCGGTTCAGGGGGCGCCTGCGCCGTCCAGGAAGAAGGGAGGGCTCCAGGCGCGGCCGCCGCGTTCGTCGCTGCACTCCACGCGCAGGTAGCGTTGGGCGCCGTTCAGTTGATATTCCGCCTCCGTCAGGATCGTCCCTGGCGCCGCATAGAACGGCCGGCCATGCCAGCGATCGCCGATGAACGTGATCTGCGTGCAGGGGGAGCAACGCACCCAGGCGCGCTTCCCCTCGATCACCAGGTCTTCGATCGTGGGACCGGTCGTCGCGTAGAACTGGCCATGCTGCAAAGCCCAGAGGATGTCGGCAGCGGTCAGGGCCGCCGCCTTGACCCAAATCCATCCCTGGCCCACATCAGGCCGCTCCGGCAGCCAATGGGCGTCGTCGACCGCCTGGCCCCATACCCGTCGCCCGGCGGCCAGCAGGCCATCCCAATGGGCGCTGGAAAGCCCCTTGTCGTTCAAGGCTCGGCAGGTGGCGTTAAACACCTCGATCGCATGGTAACCGTTGACGGCCAGCAGATCTCGGGCGCTCTGGCCGCACCAATAGGGATGGGCGATCGACACGAAAGCGCCTTGGGCGCGAAAGGCGTCGATCACGCGCTGCAAGGGCGCTGTGGACGCAAAAGGAGGTGGCTCGGCAGCCATGCCGATCGCGACCACATGGTAGTGTCCCAGATCGAGGTCGTCGCCGTGATATTCGACGCCAGGGAGCGTCAGAAAATCGGGCGTCTGCAGATGGCTCGTCTCGGTCAGCGTGACGTGATCGGTGGCGCTCACGAAATCATAGCCCTGGGCGCGGTACCAGGCCACCGCCTCCGCTGGCGAGCGGGCGCCGTCGCTGTGCGTCGTGTGCATGTGCAGGTTGCCCCGAAACCAGCGCCCTGGCCGGGCGAATGGGTTCTGCGCGATCACAGCCATCATCCCTCGCGTGAGTGGTCAGAAGAAAGCGTCTACGGAGGCCGATCTTGGCCAGGCGATTGTACCCGAAGGACAGCGCAATGACAATCGCCCGACGATCGCAAATTCCGGCCGCCCGCTCAGGCGGCGGATGGCAAGGTGAACCAAAAGCAGCTACCCTGGCCAGGGACGCCAGCGCTTTCGACGCCGACCTTCCCACCCAGCCGTTCCACGATGCGCCGGACGATCGCCAACCCCAGCCCATGTCCACGCGCGCGGGTCGGCGCCAGGCGCACGCCGTCCTGGAAGAGGCGCTCCTGTAGTTCAGGCTTCACGCCGTCGCCGTTGTCGCGGACCCAGAAGCGGACCTGGCCCTCCCACTCTTCATCGGCTCCCAGCTCAATATGAGGAGGGCGGCCTCCATACTGGATGGCGTTGGCGATGAGGTTAGCCCACACTTCCTCCACCCACGGAGCATGTCCGCGCGCCTGTGGCCAGCGCTGAGGATGCACGACCGTCGCCGCCGCGGCGGCGATCTGGCGCTCCAGACGGCTCTCCGCTTCGGCGACGATCGCAGCCATGTCCAACGGATAGCTCTCGAAGTCCTGGCGCCCAATGGTGGCCAGCACCAGCAGCTCCTCGACGATGCGCGTCATCTTTTGCGTCATCTTCTGGAGCGTTTGCACATACTCGTTGGCCTGCGCTGGCAGCTCGGGCGCCGCAGCGGCCAGAAGCTCACCATACCCTGCGATGACCGCCAGGGGCGCCTTCAAGTCATGGGCGACGGTGTGGGCGAAGGTTTGCAGGTCGGCGATCAGTTGCTCGCGGACAAGGATCTCCTGTCGCAATTGCTGGTTGATCTCTCGTAGCGTCCGTTCCGCCTGCTCGCGCTCTGTGACATCGTGCAGGAACAAGGCGCGCCCGATCTCCGCCCCTCCCCCAGTGGTCAATGACGCCAGCTCCGCTGTGAAAATTCGCCCTGCGCTGGCATGGATGATATCGGCTGCAGTGGGCGGCGTCGCCTGGCGCGCCCAGGCGCATAGCTCGGGCCATTCCGTCGCCGCTTCCTCCAGCCGATGGCCGATCACCTGCGCAGCCGATCGACGCAAGAAAGCCGCTGCCGCCGGATTGATGTCCTGGATGCGTCCCAGGCCATCGAAAACGATGACGCCAGCAGACGTGCGCGCGAACACCACGCTATAAGCCGCTGGCGCCAGATCAAGCAAACGGCTGTTGAACATGGCCCAAGTCATTGGGACGCCGGTGATTGTGAAAGCAAAGGGGATCAAGTCCAGGTGAGCAACCGGGCTTAATCCCAACAGGTAGATGACGGAAGCGATGACCGGCGCCAGTGATCCGGCCAAAAGCGCGAACGTCTGACGACGGTATGGCCCTACCGCGCTGTAAGCCATCTGGCCGATCAAAAGGACTGCCAGGATACAAGAGAGGTAGATGTAAGCGATGTTCACCCAGTACCAGGGGCCGGGAACCAGCGACAGTCGTGGGAACGTATTGCTGCTGTCGACGGATAGAGAGCGGTAGTAGAGATGGTGAAAATCGTTGGAATAGTGGAGCGCGAGCGTCAGCAGAGGGATGACGAATAGCGCCCCTGTGGCCCGGGGGGTGATCCACGCCGAACGATCGGTATACTGCAACACAAACCGCAGCCACAGAGCCGGCACGGTAGCGATGCCCAGGTACTCGATGCGCAACCAGAAGCGCATCGTGGCCAGGTCGCTGCTCAGCAGCTCAAGCCCATAGCCAATGGCGTAGACGCTCATAGCCGTCAACAGCAACATCATATCGTGAGCGCTGCGACGGGGACGACGGCCCCAGACATAGATAGCAAGGACGGCGCAGATGGAGCCGGAGATAAGGGCGGATAAGGCATACAGATTGATGACCATATGCTAGCCACTTGGTTTGTGCGAATCGCACATTTGTGCTATGTTGGATGTATCGGCTTTGGGCGCCACGGAGTTGTCGAGGAGGTCGGTTGTGGCTTCTCCCCTGGAATCTTTTCTTCCGGCCACGCAGCGTTGGTTCGCGACCGCCTTCGGCGAGCCGACCCCGCCGCAGCTCGCCGGATGGCCCGCCATCCAACGCGGCGAGCACACCCTGATCTTCTCGCCTACTGGCTCCGGCAAGACGCTGGCCGCCTTCCTCTGGGGCATCGACGCCATCTTCCGCGAGATCAGCGCGTCGCGCAATGACGAAATCGTCCCCCCGCGACGCGCAGGGGTCCGCCACCAGCCCAGCGCGCTGCGTCTATTATACATTTCCCCCTTGAAGGCGCTCAACAACGACATCGAGCGCAACCTGCGCGCGCCCCTGGCTGGCATCCGCCAGGCCGCCCAGGAGCTGGGAACTCCTCTGCCGCCGCTTAGCGTCGCGGTGCGCACCGGCGACACCCCCGCGTCCGCGCGCGCGGCCATGCTGCGTCACCCGCCTCATATCCTGATCACGACCCCGGAGTCGCTCTATTTGCTGCTGACCAGCCCCGTCGCGCGTACGCTGTTCCGCCAGGTGCGCACAGTCATCGTCGACGAGATTCACACGCTGGTCGGCAGCAAGCGCGGCGTCCATCTGGCCCTCTCCCTGGAACGGCTGGAACACCTCACCGGCGCCTCCCTGCAGCGCATCGGCCTCTCCGCGACGATCCAGCCCCTGTCCGAAGCTGCCGCCTTCCTGGGAGGGCAGCTCTGGCAGCGCGCGCCAGGCGCCGCGGACGCCGACCCATCCTCCGACCCCGCGCGCGCCTGCATCCCGCGCCCGGTGACGATCGTCGACGCGACCTATCATAAGGCGCTCGATCTGCAGGTGCAATCGCGCGTCGAGGATTTCCGCCACATGACCGGGGACTCGGTGTGGCCAGCCGTGATCCCCTATCTGACGCAGCTCATCCGCGAACACCGCACCACGCTGATCTTCTGCAACAGCCGCCTCCAGGCCGAGCGCATCGCCAGCCGCCTCAACCAGCAGCTCGCAGCCGAGGCGGAAGGGCGCGTCCAGCCCGGGCAAAGCGCGATGCTCGTGCCCGATCCGCGGGGCGGCGAGGTGGCCCCCGGGCGCGGCATGTTCGCCGCCAGCGCCCAGGTCGGCGGCCCGATCCGCGCCCACCACGGCTCGATGTCGCGCGAGGCTCGCCAGCAGATGGAAGAGCAGCTCAAACGCGGCGAGCTGCCCGCGCTGGTGGGCACTTCCTCGCTGGAGCTTGGCATCGACATCGGCAGCATCGATCTGGTCGTCCAGATCGGCAGCCCCAAGAGCGTGGCGCAGGCCCTGCAACGGATCGGCCGCTCCGGCCATCTCGTCGGGCAGACCTCGGTTGGACGCATCCTCCCGCTCCATCGCGAGGATCTGATGGAGGCGGCGGCGATCGCGCGGGGGGTGTTGCGCGGCGAGGTTGAGCCGGTCCACACCCCGCGCACCCCGCTCGACGTGTTGGCGCAGCAGATCGTGGCGATGACGTCCGTCGAGCCGTGGGACGTCGATGAATTGTATGCCCTGGTGCGCCAGGCGTACCCTTATCGCGATCTCTCGCGCGCGGCCTTCCTGGCCGTGCTTGAGATGCTGGCGGGCAAATATCCCTCCGCCGTTCATCGCGAGCTGCGCCCGCGCCTGGTCTGGGATCGCGTCCACAACACCCTCAGCGCGCTGCCGGCCAGTCGCCTGCTGGCGTTGCGCAACGGCGGCGTCATCGCCGACCGCGGGACCTTCGGCGCCTATCTTCCCGACGGGCGCACCCGCCTGGGCGAGCTGGACGAGGAGTTCGTGTTCGAGACGCGCCCCGGCGACGTCTTCACCCTCGGCTCGCACGTCTGGCGCGTCCTCGAGATCACCGACGATCGCGTTATCGTCGGCGACGCCGCTGGCGAGATCCCGCGCATGCCCTTCTGGCGCGGCGACTATCCCTGGCGTCCTTACGCCCTCGGCCGGCGCGTCGGCGAGTTCCGGCGTGAGCTGGCCGCGCGCGTGGCCGCAGTGCGAACCGGGCCAGCGTCGCCCTCCGAGGAGAGCGATCCCCTTGATGAGGGCGACTGGCTCGAACCCTACGCCGAAGTCGTCGCCTGGCTGCAGCGCGAATGCGCCCTCGACCGCGCCGCTGCCCGCAATTTGATCGCCTACGTGCGCCATCAACTCGATGTCATCGGCGCCATCTCCTCCGACCGCACGATCATCGTCGAATCGTTTGCCGACGCTTTGGGCGAGCCGCGCCTTCTCATCCATTCCCCCTTCGGCGGCCAGGTCAATGGCCCGTGGGGCCTGGCCCTCGCCTCCGCCCTGCGTGAGCGCAGCCAGGTGGAGGTCGAGTTGCAGACGGGCGACGATGGCATCCTTATCCGCTTCCCGGGCGCTGACCAGCCGCCGCCGTTCGACCTGGCGCGCGCGCTCACGCCGGCCGAAGCCCGCGAACGCATCCTGCGCGACTTGCCCCACTCGGCCGTCTTCGGCGCGCAGTTCCGCCAGAACGCTGCGCGCGCGTTGTTGTTGCCCGGCGCGCGGGGCCGTCGCACCCCCTTCTGGCTGCAGCGGCTCAAGGCCAGGGATCTGCTCGCCGCCGTCCGCCAGTTCGAGGATTTCCCCATCATCGCCGAGACCTATCGTGATTGTCTGCGCGACGTCATGGATCTGGAGGGCCTGGAGGAGGTGCTCGCCGACATCCAGGAGGGGCGCATCGAGGTCGTCGTCAAAGAGACGATCACGCCCTCGCCGGTGGCCGCGTCCCTGCTCAATCAGTTCATCGCCATCTACATGTATGGCAAGGACGCGCCCAAGGCGGAGCAGCACCTGCAGCGTCTCGCCGTCAGCCGCGAGCTGTTGGCCGACCTGTTGGGCGATCCTGGGATCGCCCGCCTGCTGCGCCCTGAAGCGATCGCCGAAGTCGTCGCACGCGCCCAGCGCGTCGATGACGCCACGCGCGCCCGTTCGCGCGATGAGCTGATCTTGTTGTTGGAGGAGATGGGGGACCTGACCACATCGGAGGTGGCTGCCCGCGCCCAGCCCGGTTGGGAACAGTGGCTGGCTGACCTGGCGGCGCAAGGGCGCGTCCTGGAGATCGATGTGCCCGCTGGCGCCTCCTGCGAGAAGCGCTGGATCGCTGCCGAAGCCTATCCCCGCTATCGTGACGCCTTTGCCCTGCCTGCCCGCCCGCCGATCCCCATCCCGGCGCCCCTTCTGGCCGAGCAGTGGCCGCCCGATCAGGCGCGCCTGCGGATCCTCAACGACCTCCTGCGCCACAACGGCCCGTTGACCCGCGCGGAGATCGTCGCTCGCTACGCCTTCCCAGACGCCTGGTTGGACGCCGCGCTGGCCGACCTTGCCGCGCGCAGAGAGGTCGCCGTCGGCCGTTTCGCCGACGCGGGCGCCCCTTCTGCGCCCGCCCAGTACCTGCATACCGACACGCTCGCGCAGATCCACCGGCGCACGCTGAGCCTCTTGCGGCGTGAGGTGCAGCCGGTCTCGCTGTTCGCGTTCGCCGATTTTCTGGCGCGCTGGCAGCATCTCCACCCGACGACGCGCCTGGCCGGCCGCGACGGGTTGGTCCGCATCCTGCAGCAACTGCGCGCGGCGCCCATCGTGGGGGTAGTCTGGGAGCAGGACCTGCTGCCGTTGCGTCTGACGCGCTACCTGCCGGCCGATCTCGACGCCCTGTGCCAGAGCGGCGAGTTGATATGGGTGGCCTCCGGCGCCGCCGACCCCCGGCGCGCGCGCGTGCGGTTCCTGTTCCGCGGCGAAGGCCACCTCTTCTTGCCTGAGGCGCCGACGGAATCTGATGACCTTGACGAACTCGCCCGTCAGGCGCTGGCGTTTCTGCGTGAGGAGGGGGCCTGTTTCGCCGCTGACCTTCAGGAAGCCTTGCAGTGCGACGCAGCGCGGATGGAGCAGGCGCTCGTCGCCCTCGCCCTGGCGGGGTTGGTCACGAACGATAGCCTGCAGGCGTTGCGCGCGCTCCTCGCGCGCGGCCAGACCGACGACGCGCCGCGACAGCCGCTGAGCGCGTTGGAGGCCGATCTCGCAGCCTGGCGGGCGCAGCGTCGCGCGGCCCTGGCGCGCCCTCGCAGCGCGGCCCTGCGCGAGGCCAAACGGCGTGTGGTTCGCCGTCTGGGAGAGCAACCCGATCCGGTCACCTGGGCCGGCCGTTGGTCGCCAGTGCATCGTCTGCGGGTGATGGGCAAAGCGGTCGCGCCTGAAGAACGCGTCGAGCGCCAGGCGCGCCAGTTGCTGGCGCGCTGGGGGGTGGTCACACGCGACCTGGTCCAGGCCGAAGGCGCCGGCTGGGAGTGGGATGCCCTCTACGCCCGCCTGCAATTGCTGGAGATGCGCGGAGAGGTGCGGCGCGGTTACTTCGTGAGCGGCCTGGCCGGCGCCCAGTTCGCGCTGCCAGAGGCAGTCGAGCAGTTGCGCGCCCTCCGCGCGCAGTCAGCCGAACCGGAGACGGAGAGCGCTCCCGTGGTGATGAACGCCTGCGATCCGGCCAACCTTTTCGGATCCGAGCGGCTCGATGTCTCTGCGGGAGAGGACGCCGCCGAGCTGCGGTCTGGGGTCGGATCGTTCGCGCGGCTGCCTTCGACACACGTCGTCCTGTGGCGTGGCCAGCCGACCCTGCTCGCGTTGGGGGAGGGGCGTTCCCTGCGCGCCGATCCGCAGGCGCCTGCCGCCGTCGTGCGCCGTTGTCTGGAGGAGCTGCTCGGCCATCTGGCGACGCGCGGCGAAGCAGCCTGGGGGCGGCGCGTTTACGTCGAACAGTGGGATGGGGAACCAGTATTGGGGAGCCGGGGACAGGCGCTCCTGGAGGAGGTCGGCTTCTATCGTGACCCGCCGGGGATGAGCTGGGAGAGCCGGCTCTGATCTGCGATCGCGAACCGGGCGTATCCTTTCGCGAGGTGTCGTGTTATAATCCACATCCGTAGCGGTTCCCATTTCTGTCTGACGACGGAGGTTGCCGAGTGGCGGCAGAGCAGCGACGCGTCGTGATCACCGGGCTGGGCGCGATCACCCCCCTGGGTCTCGATGTTCCGACGACCTGGGAATCGGTGTTGCAAGGACGTTCGGGGGTCGATCGCATCACGGCGTTCGATCCCAGTCCATACAAGACCCAGATCGCGGCCGAGGTCAAGGGATTCGACCCCACGCGCTATCTCGATGGGCGCGAGGCCCGCCGTCTCGACCGCTTCACTCATTTCGCTGTAGCGGCCAGCTATGAGGCCGTCGCGGATGCGCGCCTGGACATCGCCGCCGAAGACCCGCGTCAGGTCGGGGTCATGATCGGCTCGGCGTTGGGCGGCGTCATCACGTTGCTGCGCGAGTACGATGTCCTGCGCGAGCGTGGGCCGCGGCGCGTCAGCCCGTTCTTCATCCCGGCCATGCTCATCGACACCGCCGCCGGGCAGGTGGCCATCCAGCTTGGCGTGCGCGGCCCCAACATGGCGATCGTCTCCGCCTGCGCTACCGGCAACGGGGCGATCGGCGAAGCGGCGGAGCTAATCCGCCGCGACGACGCTGAGGTGATCCTGGCGGGCGGCAGCGAAGCGGCCATCCACCCCATCGCCATCGCCGGGCTTAACGTGATGGGCGCGCTCTCCACGCGCAACGAGGAGCCCCAAAAGGCCTCGCGTCCGTTCGACGCCCAGCGCGATGGTTTCGTCATCGGCGAAGGGGCGGCCATCCTCGTCCTGGAATCGCTCGAACATGCCCGTCGGCGCGGCGCGCGTATCTACGCGGAGGTCGTCTCCTACGCCGCTACCGCCGACGCTTTCCATCTGGCGCAGCCCGCCGAAGACAGCGCCGGCGCGGTCGAAGCCATGCAACATGCCCTCTGTCGGGCGGGCATCCCGCCGACGGCTGTACAGTACGTTAACGCTCATGGCACCGGCACCGTGCTCAACGATCGCGGCGAGACAGCGGCCATCAAGCGCGTCTTCGGCGAACACGCCTATCGTCTGGCCGTCTCCTCGACGAAATCGATGACTGGCCATCTGTTGGGCGCGGCTGGCGCGCTCGAGGCGGTGTTGTGCGTCAAAGCGCTCGCGGAGCGCATCCTGCCGCCGACGATCAACCAGGAATTCCCTGACCCTGAATGCGATCTCGATTATGTGCCCAACCAGGCTCGCCCCGTCCCCGACCTCACGCTGGTGATCTCTAACGCCTTCGGGTTAGGAGGGCACAACGCCTGTCTGGTGCTGCGTCGTCTGGAAGGGGAGTGACCGTGGCACGCTATGCGCAGATTGTCGGCTGGGGCAAGAGCCTGCCCAGTCGTGTGCTGACCAACGACGACCTGGCGCGTATCGTCGATACCAGCGACGAGTGGATTCGCAGCCGCACCGGCATCCGGCAGCGTCACATCGCCACCGACCCGCGCGAGACGACGGCCACCCTCGCCATCAAGGCGGCCCAGGAGGCGCTGCGCGTGGCCGATGTGCCGGCCAGCCGCGTCGATATGGTGATCGTAGCTACGGCGTCGCCGGAACACATCTTCCCCTCCACCGCCAGCCTCGTCCAGGATGGCCTGGGCGCGACGCGCGCGGGCGCCTTCGATCTCAGCGCGGCCTGTTCGGGGTTCGTCTATGGCCTGAGCGTCGCCCGCGGCCTCATCGCCAGCGGCGCGGCCGAATACGTCCTGGTGATCGGTTCCGAGACCCTCTCGCGTCTCGTCGATTGGTCCGATCGCAACACTTGCGTCCTTTTCGGCGACGGCGCGGGCGCCGTCCTTGTTGCGGCCAGCGAGGTGCCGGGCGGCATCCTCTCGAGCGTGCTCGGCTCCGACGGCTCCGGCGGCAATTTGCTGATCGTGCCGGCCGGGGGCAGCCGCATGCCCGCCAGCCTGGAGACCGTCGCCTCCGGCCTGCATTATATGAAGATGGACGGCCACGAGGTCTTCCGATTTGCCACTCGCGTCATGGCGCGCGCCGCGCAAGAGGTGATCGCGCAGGCCGGGTTGACCATCGACGACGTCGACCTTTTCATCCCCCATCAGGCCAATCGCCGCATCATCGACGCTGCGATGAAGCAGTTGAAGCTGGACGAGGATCGCGTCTTCATCAACATCGATCGCTACGGCAACACCTCGACCGCCTCGATCCCCATTGCGCTCTGTGAAGCGATCGAGGCGGGGCGAGTGAAGAAGGACGATCACCTGATCCTGGTGGGATTCGGCGCTGGCCTGACTTGGGCGGCGACGGCGGTCCAATGGGGCGTCCCGCTGCCCTTGCCGGAGACCCCCTGGTGGCGCGCGGCGCAGCATTCGGGATCTTTCCAGTGGGCGCAGGCGCGCTCATTGGGGCGACGCGCTTTGCGGCGGCTTTATCGCGCGGCGATCCCGGCTGAGGAGGAAGTGGCCAATGGCCATAAGACGTCGGCGCCCTGGGAAGAGGGCATCGAGAAGCTGCGCACGCGCCTGCGCAAGGCTGAACCGACCGATAAGCCTCCCGCAGCTCAGGATGAGTAGGTAGCTCGCCGAGGAAGCCTGTGGACGCTGTAGACTCCTATCCCCGCCCTTCGGTCACTGCAGACGTCGTCGTCTGGGCGGTGCGCGCGGGCGGCCCGCACGTCCTGCTCATCCGCCGTCGCGCCTGGCCGTTCGAGGGACATTGGGCGCTGCCAGGTGGGTTCATGGAGATCACGGAGACCCTGGAGGAGGCGGCGCGTCGCGAGCTGGCTGAGGAGACCGGCCTGACCGATGTGGTCCTGGAGCCGCTCCGCCCTTTCGACCGGCCCGATCGCGATCCACGCAAGCGGGTGATCACGATGGTCTACCTGGCCCTTGTGCCGGGAGAAGATGCTGACCTCGCCGTGCGCGCCGGCGATGACGCGACCGATGCGGCCTGGTGGCCGCTGGCGCAGCTTCCGCCGCTCGCCTTCGATCATGACGAGGTGATCGCCAGCGCGCGAGCGCACCTGCGCCGTCGCCTGCTCACCGAAGACCTGGGCCGCCGACGCCTTCCCGGCCCGTTTACGGCGCGACAGTTGGCGCGCACGTTTATGCGGCTGCTCGGCGAGCCAGTCGCCGCCCGGCCCACCCTGCGCCTGCTGCGCGCTGCAGGCGTGATCGAGCCGTTGGGCGGCGGCTGGTATCGTTATCGCTAGCGCGCTAGACGGTCGCCAGTTCCACGCGCGTCCCGCGCTGCAGGCTCAGCTCCATCGCGTGGCACACCTGGATAGCTTCCACCATCTCCGGCAGCGGCACCGGGCTGGGGCCTCCCTTGAGCACGGCCAGGATGCGGCGCATCCCCTCGCGATAACAGTCGCTGATGTCAAGGTCGGCAGAGAGGGCGCCCTCGCGCCCCAACACCAGGGCGCGAAAGCCGTAATGAGCGTCTACGGTCAGCTTCAGGACAGCGGTGCTCCCGTCGGCCCAGGCGCAGACTGCCGTGACGTTGCCATTCCCCTCTTGATCGGCAGCCGCTCCTTCCACAGCGTCCACCCACAGAATCCCGACGCCTTGCGCCGCCAGCATCAGCTCGACGGCGTGGATGGCGTAGAAGACCAGCCCGCCGTAGATGTTGCGACGCGTCGCTGGGCCTGTGTAGACGGCAGCGCGGACCCCGCCCAGGGCGCGCGCGCCTTCAAGAAAGCGCTGCGCGTCAGCGCTGAAGCGCACCGTCGAGAACGAGGTAAAAGGCGTCCCCGTGCGTTGCGCCAGCGCGACCAGCGCGCGCGCGTCGTCAGGGGTCACGGCCAGGGGTTTGTCAACGAACGTCGGAACTCCCGCCTCCAGGTAAGGGCGCGTCAATGGCAGATGCAGGCCGCCGTGCCGTGTGACGCAGATCACGGCGTCGACCTGTCCCAGCATATCTTCGGGGCGCGCGACGATCGTGGGGATGCGTCCACCCTCGGCTACCTGGCGCGTGCGCTCTGGCTCTTCGCCCCAGATTGCGACGATCTGAGCGTCGGCGCCCAACAGGTAAGCCGGATGGTCCGGCAGGTTGAGCATCTCAGAGAAACGCTCAGCGTGCGAGTTGTCGCTGCCCAACAGGCCGATCCTCAGCATCGATAGCCTCCTCAAGGTCAGAAGTGAGCTTCCGTTAGCCGTGCCCGCCCTCGCGATACTCCTCGCAGAGCCGCCGCAGGGCGCGCTCCGGATCGCGCCAGTACTCCCGCTCGTCGACCTCCAGGCGACGGCGCGGCTGGCCCGGCGTGAGCTGGCCGGCGTCGAGTCGCTGGCGCACACGTTGTACGGCCTCGGCCGCCGGTTTCTCCGAGCCATCGCGGCGCACCAACCCCAGCACGCGCGCGCGCCGACAGCGATCGAGCGGCGGCTGTTGCCACAGAGGACGGTCGAAATCGGCGTAGTAGCCCAGACAACATCCCGCCGCCCCTTCCGCGATCAATCCCTCCAGCGTCTGCGTCACGAACTCCGCCTGTTCTGCTTCGCTGGCGAAGTAGAGATCGCGCACCTCCGTATCGACGACATCCGCCAGGAAGGTCCCGGGATCGCCAGGGACGGGCACGGTGGGCACGCCGCACCCCGCGATCCAGATCGGCGCAGGGTCGATCGCCGCTGCGGCGACCAACGCGCGCGCCAGCGCCATGGTGAAAAGCGCCAGGTCGCTGTCCAGTGGATGCTCGGCCAGGGGGTGGAGGCCAGGGTGGACCTCGAAAGCCAGCGCGCCTAACGTCTCGGCGACCGCAGACGGGCGCATGCTCGAGGCGCGGCCCAAGGCGGACAGGTCGCTGATCCAGAAGAGGCGCGCCGCTTCGGCCGCCTCGCGAATCTCGAGGACGCGGGCCTTCAGCCAGGCGGCCGCCGTCTCCACCGATTCTGGCGCGCGCGCGCGATCCAGCTCATGCCCCAGGCTCCAGCCGACGACCGCCGGATGGTCGGCGTAGTAGCCGATCGCTTCGTTGAACAGCCGCCGCTGGGCGGCCAGCATCTTGGGATCTGCGAACGGATCGCGCAACCGGTAGCGGCTCTCCTCGCGACCGCCCACAATCTGGCGCACGGGAGGCGTCGCCGGGGGGGAGTCGAGCGCCCAATCCGGGATGTGGAACGCGCCGCCGGCCAGCCCCACTTGCAGATCGACCACCACCTGCAGCCCGACTGCGGCGGCCTGGTCGAGGACGATCCCCAGCCGGTCTAGCGTGCGGTGATCGACGCGATCGGCGCTGGGTTGCGCTGCCTGCCATAGCAACGGCACGCGCGCCAGGTGGCAGCCGATGGCGGCGATGTGGGCCAGCTCCTCGGCCGTCTCGGCGCGATCGAACGTCTCCCACCATCCCATCGCCTTGCGGCGCGGCCAATAGGTCACCCCGATGGTAAAGCCCACGTCTGGCCTCATCCTTTGCGGCGAGTGGGACGGCGACGTCCGCCGCGGCCGCGCGGCCGCGGCGGACGCACGCTGGCAGTTGCGGCGGGCGCCGGGCGATCGATCCCGTCGAGCGTAGCGCTGGCGGGCAGCGGCTCCTCAAGCTGCGCGCGCAGCTCGCGATAGGCGGCCAGGCGGTCGAGCGTGGCGTGGTTGGCCACGAGCGCCAGGACGCTCGTCAACATCAATGTCGCCGGCAGCGCCAGCCCGACGCCGATCGCGACGAAGAGGAGGACGATCAGGGTCAGCGTCCCTGTGAAGAGCGGATTGAGCAGGGCCAGCTTGGCGGCGTTGCGCAGCGATCCAATCAGGGGATGGTCTGGCATCTCCAGCAGCAGCGGCCACCAATACAGTTGCAGGGCGGCCCAGGCCAGGGCGACGGCTGCCCAGGCTACCTGCACGACGATCCACAACGTTCCGCTCGCCTGGTTGCGGTAGAAGAGATAGTTGTAGATGAGCAGGCCGATGAAGGCGGCGTTAAGGATCGCCCACCTCCACGCCTTCCAGAAGTAGCGACGAAAGGCATCGCGCGCCACGCGCCAGCTCACCAGCTCGCCGTGCGCCATGCGATTGGCCACCACCAACAGCGCCGCCGTCGCGGGCGGGCCGGGGATGATCAGCAACATGGCCAGCACCCAGGCCGCGTTCATCTGCACAAGCAGCGCGATCTCGTCGCTCCAGTATTGCAGAGAGCGCCAGAAAACGCTCAAGGCCGACCGCATGAGTTCATTGCTCCTCGTCGATGGGGATGAGGCGGGCCGCGCCCGCGGCCAGGGTCACGCGCACGGGGCGCTTATCGACGCGCACGGCGTCGCTCCACCCTTCGTCGGGCGCACAGGCGAAGAGCCAGCGGCGTCCGGCGCGTCGCAGGATGAAGGACGGCTCGGCGCTGCGCGCGGTTTCGATCTGGTCGTAGACCTCGACGGGCAGCGCGCTGTGGATCGGCTGATTGGTGTGAAGCACGCCATCCAGGTAGATCACCGTCAGGAAATCGTCGCCGAGCGGGATGCGCTGGCACACGAACCATCTCCAATCGGCGGGCACGGACGGCGCCGCCGTCATCCCTTCCGGCCGTGGTCGCAGGCCGGCCAGGCCCTCGATCGCCAGCCACAAGAGGGTGGGGGGGAGCCAGGGGCTGAGGGTCATGCCCAGGCTCTCGCCCGTGTCGCCGTCCAGCCACTCGGGGAACTGCCCGGGCACGCGGTCAGCCTTGCCTTCGTCGGCGCGCGGCGCGCAGAGCAGGCACAGGGCGCGCAGGGCCTCGACCAGACGTTGGGAGTCCGCCCGCGCGGCCATGGTTGCCCATACCCAGGCGTTGGGCCAGATGCCTCCCATCAGGCCGAAGCCGAAGCGCGGGTCGTAAGCCGGCTCGTCCTCGCCGACCGTGCGCAGGCCATACGCCGACATCCAGGCCGGGCTCCACAGGCGTTCGATCACGCGCGAGCGCACATCGGCGGGGGCGATGTCGGCCAGCAGTGGGAAGACCTGGTCGACGGTCAGGTCGGCGCGCGGCGCGCCCTGGGGATCGAGCGCCAGCAAATACAGCCCGGTCTCCGGAGAAAGCAGGCGCTGATGGATCGCCTGCGCCAGGGCAGTCGCCTCCGACTCGAAACGCGCCTGGTTGGCGCTATCGCCGCCGAGGGCGGCCAGTTCGGCGGCGCAGCGCAGCGCCCACGCACACTCGGCGTTGATCTCGGTCACTGCGCCGTCGAGCCGATAGCCCGGGATGATGTTGCGCCAACTGGCGATGCCGTGGACGTTGGTGCCGTTGGCGCGCGCTTGCACCAGCCCGCCTTCGATCTGGCGGATGATCCAGTTGGCGGCGTTGCGCACGGTCGGGTAGAAGCGCGCCAGAAAATCGGCGCGGCGGTGAAGGAGATAATGATGGTGGACGGCGATGAGGAACAGAGGCGTATCGTCGTTGAGGTTCAGCCCGTAATCATCGCGCGCGCCGGAGACGGCGCGGATGTATTCGGTCAGCTTGCCGCCCTCGTGGACGCCGTGCTCGCGGATCAGATCGTAGAGGCCGGCCACGAAGTCGGAGGACAGATAATCGGCGCCCAGGCCGTACCAGGCGGCGTCGCGCACGACCACGACATCGGCGGGGGGATCGTTGGTGAACCCTCGGCCCAGGCGGTAGCGCTGCTGGACGCGCAAGGTGTCGACTGCCGCCCAGGTCAGGCCGCGGTTGATGATCGGATCGGGCGTGATCATCCTCCCCTGACGGACGGCCGTCTCGATGCGCTGGCTGGTCTCGCGCAGGAGCGGCCCGACATCGCCGTTGGCCAGGAACCCGTTCCAGGCCATCTGCTCGCCGGCGGGCGAGAACGTGAGGATGAATGGCACGTCGACGTAGCCTTCGGCCAGGATGAAATACGAAAGGCGGGCGTGTCCCGGCTCGCTGAGGGTCACGCGCGAGGGAGGTCCGTTCGAGCCGAACACGCGCACCTCGCGTTCGGCGTCGATGGTGCGCGCCACCAGCAGCCCTTGTTCCATCTCCTGACGGACGAGTTTTTCCATCTCCGCCGGCGGCGCCTGGCGCGTGTGGCTGAAGGAACGCACCGCTGGCCAGCGGATATCGACGTCGATCTGGATGTATTGGTGCCCTTCCGTCTCGAAGTCGATCTGCCAGCAGGCGCCCTGCTCGTAGCCGACCTGATAGGGGACGAAGAAACGCTGGGAGACGACGATCCCTTCTTCGCCGTAGATCGTCTCCTGGTAAGCGGGGAAGAAGCGCGTGGTCACGGGGGTGAGAAGCTGGCCGTTGGCCAGGAAGCGGAAACGCACCTGTCCGCAATACCAGCGATCATCCTGCGGGCTGTACAGCCCCTCCAGGTCGGAGGCGGCGCTGGCGCGCGCAAAGCAGAGGGGATTGCCAAATGATCCTCCGGCGCGCAGTCGTTCGAGATCGCAGGTGAAGATGAGCTGTTCCTGGTCTAGCGCCATCGCTCCCTCCTATGGTCCTGGTCGCAGGGATTATAAACGAGACCAAAGGGGGATACAAGGGTCGCGGCCGGAGGATGTAGATTTTAAAGTGAATCGTTTCACTATGTTCGGAGCAGGCGGCTCCGTTCTGTTTAGTGGTTCATCCTGCAAGTTCATGAAACATTGGGCGTAAGGCCGACGCCGCTGGCCCGACGGGGCTGGTGGCGAC